>Ga0208589_1000757_pt1 | contig 14424 bp, 12 predicted proteins | sample NGESurshal092012_2_FD_184486 | JGI IMG/M metagenome (GOLD analysis project Ga0208589, IMG submission 184486) | Arctic peat soil microbial communities from Barrow, Alaska - NGEE Surface sample F53-2 shallow-092012 (SPAdes) | ecosystem: Environmental > Terrestrial > Soil > Wetlands > Peat ... | reverse complement strand
GCCCCCGGCCATGGTGCACGTCACCACGCCCCCGGCGGCGCCGGCCGTCACCGGCCACAGCCGGACCGTGCCGATCAGGCGCCCTGCTTCGACCGCGGTCAACGCCAGGCCGCGGGCGGGTACCCGCCCCTCACGCAGGCGCTCGGAGGATTTGGCAAAGCGGTCGGTCCCGAGCGCCGCATCGAGCAGGTTTTCGCGCGCAGCGACGTCGGAGCGGCGCTCGCTGCGGATCGCGGTCCGCGGGGGCTGCCTGGGTTGATGCGGGATTGGGGCGACCGCGGACAGCATCAGGACACCCGCGCCAGCTTGATGAAGACCTCGTCGAGATTCTTGCACTGGTACTGCTCGGCGAGTTCGCGGCAGGTGCCGAGCGCCGCGACGCGGCCACGGCTCATGATCACGACGAAGTCGCAGAGCTGCTCGACCTCGAGCATGTTGTGCGACGACATCAGGATGGTGGCGCCCTTGCGTTGCTGATAGGCGCGCAGGCGGCTGCGAACCCAGTCGGCACGGTCGGGATCGAGCGAAGCGGTCGGCTCGTCCAGCACCAGCACGTCGGGATCGTTGATCAGCGCCTTCGCCACCGCGACGCGGGTTTTCTGCCCGGCCGAGAGCCGCCCGGTCAGCCGCTCCAGGATATCGCCGAGCTCGAATTCCTCGGTCAGTTGCTCGATCTTCCGCTTGACGTTGGCGACGCCGTAGAGCCGTCCGAACACGGTGAGATTTTCACGCACCGTCAGCCGCGCCGGCAGCGCGACATAGGGGCTTTCGAAATTCATCCGGCTCAACACCTTGTGGCGCTCGGTCGCCATATCGTGGCCGAGCACCAAGGCGCGACCGACGGTCGGCACCACCAGACCCATGATCATCGCGATCGTCGTGGTCTTGCCGGCGCCGTTGCCGCCGAGCAGGCCGACGGTCCAGCCCTTCGGCACGACGAAGTTCACTTCATCGACCGCCCAGTGCGTACCGTATTTCTTGCACAGGGTTTCGACCGCGATGGCCGGAATGGCGGCATCGGTCGCTGGTGCCGGGGCGGCAGAAGCCGAAAGCTTCCGCGCCGGTTCGCACAATGCGCCGTCGCTGGCAAAGAAAGTCGCAAAACTGTTCATGACTGTCCCCTGATTACTCGCCCATGGTGAGCAGCACGCCCTTGTGACGGGCACTGCGCAGCAGGAGCATGAAAGTGGTGAAAGCGAGCGTGAGATAGACGAGGTTGAGCGCGAAGCACTCGACCATCAGATCGGTGCGGAACACACCGTCGATCAGGATCGCCCGCATGCCCTCGAACACATAAGTGGGCGTCAGCGACCACGCCGCTGGCTGCAGCCAGAGCGGCAACGCCCAGACCGGGTAGTAGACGCAGCACAGCGGCAGCACCAGGATCATGACCGAGTAAGCAAGGCTCTCGGCGCCAAGGCCCTGACGGATGATCATGCCTGACACGACAAGTCCGATCGCCCAGCCGGTCAACACCAGATTGATGAAGAACCCGAGCAGCGGGAAGCCAAGTCCGTAGATGTTAAAGCCGAACAGCACGAACGCCAGCAGCGTCACCGGAAGGGTGCCGATCAGGAGCCGGACCAGGCTCATCAGCATCAGCGATGCCGCAAGTTCGGCCGGTTGCAGCGGGCTCATCATCAGGTTCGCGAGGTTGCGCGACCAGATCTCCTCCAGGAACGTAAAGCTGAAACCGAGCTGACCGCGGAACAGCACGTCCCAGAGCAGCACGGCGCCGAGCAGAATGCCGCCGGTGCTCGCCATGCTGGATTTGCTGTCATAGAGGTAGGTGTAGAGAAAACCCCACACCAGCATCTGCATCGCCGGCCAGAAGATCAGTTCAGCCAGCCTCAGCCATGACGAGCGCAGCAGGTAGTAATAACGCGCCGTCATGGCCGTCATACGATTGATCGAGTCGGTCACGACACATATCCCCTTTGGCTCGAGCTCAGGCCATCTCGCGGCGGATCGGCCGGCGCTTGCCGACTTTCGGCGGGAAGCTGTCGAGCACGACCGCTTTGACGCGAACCTTGTCCTCCAGGCAGATCGAAAGCAGATCTTCCAGATGCGAGATCGAGTCGTGCAGCTTTGCTTTCGACGTAGCGGCACCGAGCACGACGCGCGCTTCCACCATGTCGACGCCGGTCTGCACGATCTCGAACTGCGCCAGATGCAGGTCACAATCGAACATCCAGCGATAGGTCGCATCGAGGATGCTGCCGGCGGGGACCTTGCGGTCTTCCTTGTTGATGAAAGCGTCGTTGAGGCGACCGTCGATGCTGGCGATCTGCGACCAGTTGATCTCGGAAGGCGCGGGAGTGACCGGCAGCGTGATGTAATCGCCCTGCACGTAGCGGATGAACGGCATCGCCTCGTTGAGCAAATTGGTGATCACGGCGATGCCGGACTGGCCGGGCGCCTGCGGCGTCATGGTCACGGGATCGAGCACGTCGAGGTGCACGGTGTCCTCGCAGACATAGTAGTGGCCATCGGGCATTTCGAGCGCGATGCGGGTGGCCTCCTCCGAGGAGTATTCGTCGAGCACGGGCACGCCGAGCTGGCGCGACCATTCCTGGCGCTGGGCCTTCGAGGAATATTCCGAATGCGTGACCACGACGTTCAGCGTCGACTTGAATTCGTCGACATGCGGCATCAGCCCATCGAGGCTCGACGGATACAGCGACAGGGTCCGCGGCGCGAGGTAGCGCAGATGCTGCGCGACGCGGGACGGCGGGATCAGATTCGAGATGAACGCGGTCGGATATTTGCCGCCGATCGAGTCGTACCACCACGGCACGGTATAGACGTGGGCGAGCAGGTCGTTTTCGCGATAGTCGTTGCCGCTCTGCATCGCGAACTGGCGGACGCCCTGAATGGTGTCGGTCAGGATCGCGTCGTAGTCGACGCGGATCAGAAGGGTCTGGCCCGAAGAACCCGACGAGCGCGTCGGAAACAGGCTGTCGCTCTTGAACTTGCGGTTGACGCACTGGTCCGGGAACGCTGCCACCAGTTCCGGCTTGGTGATGACCGGAATCTTCTGGATGTCGTCATAGGTCTTCAGATGCGAGGGCTTGAAGCCGGCCTTCTTGTATTTGGCGCGATAGACCGGGATTTCCCGGTAGGCCATTTCGACCAGTTCCTTGATCCGCGCGAACTGCTGGGCGCGGATTTCCTCGACCGGCAAATACGGATGCGCCATGCACTTGTCGAGATAGCTGTTGGCGACATTGATCAGGTCGGCATTCTCCTCGCCACCCTGCTCGAATTCCGGGCGGGTGTGCTCGGCTTCCCAGAACTGAAGCCGGTTCGGCGCGGCAGAAGTCGGCGCCGTGTCGGCGGAAATTTCGCTGTGGTCGAACTGAGAGATTTCAGCCGAGATTTGAGATACGCCATCCATTGTTCGTCTCCATCGGGTTTCAATGCTTCGGCTGATTGGCCGTTGCGATACCCCATGGTGTCGTCGTCCCGGAGGTGCGTTCACCTGCCGTCAAATGCCGTGTGATCCCTGTCACACGGGGCGCAAAAAGCAGATCAAAACCGATGTGCGTGGCGCCCGGTGATGCCAGCGGCGCGATCGGCCCGGCTACGCCGAAAACCTGAATTTGCTGTAGGCTTCGCGCGTAGCGATGATCACGTGCCCGGCGCAGCCGTTGCGACGGTGCGGGTCGCAGCGGGTTTCGTAGTCCTCCGAAGTCATCATGTCGATGAAGGCCGCTACGCTCGGGTAGTATACCAGCGCCAGATAGTCCCACTGATTACCGTGTTGCGGCCCGAGCGCGACCGCCTTGGCGTCGCCGGTCCATAGCAGCGTGCCGCCGCGCGCCTTGATCATCGGCACGGTCAGCGCGCTGTAGCGCAAATAGGCATCCCAGCCTGAGCCGTCGCCATCGAGCGCGCGCGGATAAAACCGCATCAGGTTCACCATCACTACCGGCTTGTCGCGATCCAGCGCCGCAAGGCCTTCCACGTTCAAGAGATCGACGCCCATGATTGTCTCCCTGTCGGCTTCTTGAGATTAAAGCCGATTGCGCCATTGTAGCATTACGGTGGCGGGACTTGTCGTGCGCTGCGAATCCGGCGCATGCTGAAAGCCGGAGCCCAAGCAAAATTTCATGACAATTCCCCCACCGCCATCCGGCCCCGATCCGGTCAGATGGCTCAACAACCAACCCTACCTGCTGTTGAGCCTGACCTCGCTGTTCTGGGCCGGCAACATCGTGCTCGCCCGCTATGTCGCCGGCCACGTGCCGCCGATGACGTTGTCCTGCGTGCGCTGGGTCGGCGTGTTTTTCCTGCTGCTGCCCTTCGCATGGCCGCATCTCAAGGCTGATTGGCCGGTCTTGCGCCGCCGGCTGCCGCTGCTGGTGGTGCTGTCAGCGACCGGATTTGCGCTCAACAACGCGCTGTCCTACTGGGCCCTGCAATATACCCAGGCGCTGAATGCCCTGATGATCCAGTCCTCGGGGCCGCTGTTCGTCGCGTTGTGGTCGCTGCTGCTGTTCGGCGTGCGGCTGACCTCCGCGCAATTCGCCGGCATTGCGCTGTCGCTGGCCGGGGTCTTCACCATCCTGCTGCATGGCGACATCTCCGCGCTCGCCAACATCGAGTTCAACCGGGGTGACCTGATGTTCGCCAGCGCCGTGCTGGCGTTCGGCCTGTATTCGGCGCTGATGCCGCGGCGCCCGCGTACGCACCAATTGTCGCTGATCATGTTCACGACCGGCTGCGGCTCGCTGCTGCTGCTGCCGTTCTCGATCTGGGAAATTGCCAGCGGTACCACGCTTCACTTCGACGCGCTGACATTGGCCACGCTGGTCTATGTGGTGATCTTTCCCTCGACGCTCGCCTATCTGTTCTTCAACCGCGGCATCGCGCTGATCGGTCCCAACCGCGCCGCGCCATTCCTGCACCTGGTGCCGGTGTTCGGTTCGGTGATGGCGATCGCGCTACTCGGCGAGCGGCCGAGGCTGTTCCACCTCGTCGGCTATCTCCTGGTGCTGTCGGGCGTGGTGATCGCGTCGCGGCAGGCGTCAGCCAAGAAACAGCAGAGCCCGTAGCCGCGAGCGCCGTAGGGTGGGCAAAGGCGCCTCGGCGCCGTGCCCACCATCTTGCTCAAAATCCGCCGAGGGAATGGTGGGCACGCAGGAGCCTGTCATCGGGCGCGCGTTCGCGCGACCCGTTGGCTTTGCCCATCCTACAATTCGTACTTGTCCGCTTACGCGGCGCGAACCTTGCTCAGGAACTCGTCGACCGCCGTACGCAGCATGCCGGACTGGTTGTCGAGCTCGCGGGCGTTCGACAGCACGTCGGAGGCCGCCGAGCCGGTCGCCGCCGCCGCCGTGGTAACGCCGCCGATATGGGTGCTGATCTCGCTCGAGCCGGCCGCGACTGACTGGATGTTGCGCGCGATTTCCCGGGTGGCGTCGCCCTGCTGCTCGATCGCGGTCGAGATAGAGACCGTGATCTCGCTCATCTGGGCGATGGTCTGGGTGATGCCGCCGATCGAGGCCACCGCATCGCTGGTCGATGCCTGCATCGCCGCGACCTGAGCCGAGATTTCCTCGGTGGCCTTGGCGGTCTGGTTGGCCAGCGCTTTCACTTCGGAAGCGACCACCGCGAAACCGCGGCCGGACTCGCCGGCGCGCGCCGCCTCGATGGTGGCGTTGAGCGCCAACAAATTGGTCTGCGCGGCAATGCTGTGGATCAGCTTGACGACTTCGCCGATCTTCTCGGCGCCGGTCGACAGCGCGCGCACCGTCACGTTGGTGCTCTCGGCATCGCCGACTGCCTTGCTGGCGATCTCACTGGAGCGCGCCACCTGGCGGGAAATCTCGGCAACCGAGCTCGACAGTTCTTCCGCCGCGGCCGCGACGGTGCCGACATTGTTGGAGGCGCTCTCCGATGCCGCGCCGACAGTCGCCGCACGCGCGCTGGCGTCGCTGGCGGTCGAGGTCATCGATTGCGCGGTGGTCTGCATGCCGGCCGCCGCGGTCGAAACCGAGCGGACGATGCCGGTGACGCTACGCTCGAAGTCGCCGGCGAGGCTTTCCATCGCGGCGCGGCGCTCGGCCTTGGTGCGCGTCTGGGTTTCCGCCTCGGCCTGTTCGAGGCCGCGGATGCGAAGCGCGTTGTCCTTGAAAATCTGAACCGTCGCCGCCATGGCGCCGACCTCGTCGCCGCGCTCGATGCCGGGGATCTCGCCGTCCAGCGCGCCATCTGCAAGTGCCTGCATGCGGGCGCCGAGCTCGCCGAGCGGGCGGCTGATGCTGCGGCCGATCAGCCACGCGATCGCGCCGCCGATCACGGCGATGCCCAGAATGGCAAGCGCCAGGGTCCAGACGATCGGCTTCATCTTGGCATCGAGGTCGTCGAGATAGGCACCGCTGCCGACATACATGCTGAAATAGGGAACGGCGACGGCGTAACCCATCTTGCGGATCGGCACCTCGGTGCCGGGTTTGACATATTCATAGGTCAGCAGGATCGAGCCGTTGGCCCGGACGCCGTCCATCAATTCGCGGGACAGCTTCCTGCCATTGGTTACCACGTCCATACGATTGGTACCGACCTGCTTGGGATCGGGCGACATAATCGTGATGCCGTCATAGGAGGTCCCGAACAGGTAGCCGGCCCCCTTGTCGTAGGTCATCGTATTGCCGCGGCGGCCGAATTCGGCCAGGGCGGCTTCCTTGGTGAGCTTTCCTTCCTCGACTTCCTTTTGCAGCCCGGCGGCCATGTTGACGCCGATATCGACGATCGCCTTCATCTGATCGATGCGCGCATCCAGCATCTCGCGCTGCATCAAATACCCTGCCAATACGCCGGCGACGCACAGGCCGATCAGCGTCACACCCACCAAGATACCGAGCTTGGGGGTGATCTTCAGGTTCTTCAGCTTCACAGGGTATCTCCGGGAAATTTGAGCGACAGGGCGCGATTGGCGGAAAGGATCGCGGCACGGTATACTGCGACCCTTTAGCGCTTGGTTACCACCTCCCATCCGTAGAAGTACGGGCTGCAAAAAGCCGCCGCAGGCGGCCAGCATAGGGGTGATCAAGACGCTGAATCGGGAGGCGGCGGCGTCCTGTCGCGGTCATAACCAACACCGAAACGTCAAATCGGGAGAACAGAATGCCCAAATTCAAGGTAGTGACACCGAAGGGCGCCAGCTTCACGGTCGCCGGCGGCGGCTATGCGTTCGAGAAGGAGGCGCTCGATCCGATCGACGCCGAGATCGTCGAAGCGCCGGCCAACGAGGCCGAATTCATCGCTGCCGCCCGGTCCGCCGACGCCATCTACGCCAAGGGCATCCCAATCACCAAGGCCATCATCGACGCGCTGGAAAACTGCAAGGTCATCACGCTCGGCAGCGTCGGCGTCGACAGCGTCGACGTCAAGGCCGCCACCGCGCGCGGCATTCCCGTCACCAACATTCCCGACACCTTCATCGAGGAAGTCGCCGACCACGCCATGATGCTGCTGCTGGCCGGCTTCCGCCGCCTGGTCCAGCAGGACAAAATGGTTCGCGAAGGCCGCTGGTCGGAGGGCCGCCCGGCGCTGTTGAAGATCCCGCGGCTGATGGGACAGACTCTCGGCTTCATCTCGTTCGGCCGGGTGGCGCGCGCGGTCGCCCGGCGCGCCGCGCCGTTCGGCCTGCGGATGATGGCCTACGATCCCTTCATCCAGGAGACGCTGATTTCCGAACATGGCGTGATGCCGGCGACGCTGTCCGAGGTGCTGTCGCAATCGGACTTCGTGTCGATGCATGCGCCGGCACGCCCCGAGGTCCACCACATGCTCGGCGAGAAGCACTTCAAACAGATGAAGCCGAGCGCGATCTTCATCAATACCGGCCGCGGCCCGACCGTGGACGAAGAGGCGCTGATCAAGGCGCTGCAGGAAGGCTGGATCGCGCATGCCGCGCTCGACGTACTCGAGAAGGAGCCGCCGTCGCACAACAACCCGATGCTGGGCATGGAGAACGTGACGCTGACCGCGCATGTCGCCTCGGCCTCGGCACGTTTCGATGAAGCGCGCAAGCGGCGCGTCGGCTACGAATTGTCACTCGTGCTGTCCGGCATGTGGCCGGTAAGCTGCGTCAATCCGTCGGTGCTGCAAAACACCGCGCTCCGCCGCTGGCAGCCTGTCGGCATGGATCGCGGCCCCAACAGCTAACGTTCCACTCGCCACGGCGAAAACGCCGGGCGACAAATCAAAACGGGAGGACTTGTGATGAGCGACATTACCCGGCGCGATACGTTGGCGCTTGCCATCTCCATGGCGGCGCTTGCCGCAACCGGCGCCTCCGCGCAAGGAACCTCGCAGGGCACGTCGAACGTCAAGGCGGCGGACGTCGCCGCGCCTTCGCTGCCGATCGAAAAGGGCGCGACCCTGCGCATGCTACGCCCGGTGCGGTTCGTGCAAGCCGACGAGGATGTGTTTCGCGCCAACGCGGCGAAGTTCACCGACAAGACCGGCGTCTCGGTCAAGGTCGATTTCGTCGGGTGGGAGGACATCAACCAGCAGACCGCGGTGACCTCGAACAGCGGCGCGGGTCCCGACATCATCATCGGCTTCGGCGACGCGCCGCACATCTATGTCGACAAGCTGGTCGAACTGACCGACGTCGCCGACTATATCGGCAAGCGCTACGGCGGCTGGCTGTTCCTCGCCGAGAAATACGGCAAGCGCTACAACACCAACAACTGGATCGGACTGCCATTCGGCGCCAGCGGCGGCCCGCTGGTCTATCGCAAGTCGATCATCAAGGCGGCCGGCTTCGACAAGGTGCCGGACGATCATGCCGGCTTCCTCGACATTTGCCAGAAGTTGCAGAAAGCCGGCAAGCCGGCCGGCTTCGCGCTCGGCAACGCGGTCGGCGACGGCAACGGCTTTGCCAGTTGGCTGTTGTGGTCGCACGGCGCCGCCCTGCTCGACGAGCAGGGCAACGTCACCATCAACAGCAAGGAGACGGTGGCGGCGCTGAACTACCTGAAAAAGCTCTACCCCACTTTCATCGCGGGGACGCCGGGCTGGAACGACGTCAGCAACAACCGCGCCTACTCGGCCCAGGACATCGCGCTGACCTCGAACGGCGTGTCGCTGTATTTCTCGCTGAAGAACGACCCGGCCACCGCACCGGTCGCCGAGGACACCGAGCACCAGTTCATGCCGATGGGCGTCGCCAAATCGTCGCCGATGTCGGGCCTGACCCTGAACGCGATGGTGTTCAAGCACAGCCAGTATCCGAACGCCGCCAAGGCGTTCCTGCAATTCATGCTGGAGAAGGAACAATACGAGCCGTGGCTCAACGCCAACAGCGGCTACTGGGCGCAGCCGCTGGCCGCCTATGCCGACGCCGCGGTGTGGTCCGGCGATCCCAAGGTTCGCATCTTCAAGGATACGATGAAGAACCGGTACTGGAACGGCTACCAGGGGCCGATTTCGACCGCGACCGGCGCGATCAACGCCGACTACGTGCTGGTGCAGATGTGCGCCTCGGTGGCGACCGACGCCGCAACGCCCGAAGCCGCCGCCGCGGAGGCCGAGCGCCGCGCCAAGCGTTATTTCAGGCGCTAGAAGCAATCGTAGCCCGGATGAGCGAAGCGACATCCGGGTCTTGATCGAAATCCCGCATATCGCTCCGCTCATGCGGGCTACAGACTCCTCGCAATGACGCAGAGAGCGAGACCCGATGTCGATAGCTACGACGGCTCCGCAAAGGTTCGCGCAACGGCAGCCCGGCTGGCTGGCACGGTTGTTCGACTACAAGCCGTTTCTGATCGTCGCCTGTCTGGCGCCGGCGATCGGGCTGTTGCTGGTGTTCCTGACCTACCCGCTCGGGCTCGGCATCTGGCTCGCCTTCACCGACACCACGATCGGCCGGCGCGGGGTGTTTGTCGGCCTGGAAAACTTCCAGTATCTGCTCACCGATCCCTTGTGGTGGAACGCGGTGTTCTACAGCGTGTTCTACACGGGGGTTGCGACCTTCGGAAAATTCGCGCTCGGGTTCTGGCTGGCGCTGCTGCTCAACAACCACTTCCCGTTCAAGAGCCTGTTGCGGGCGATCGTGCTGCTGCCGTGGATCGTCCCCACCGTGCTCTCGGCGCTGGCGTTCTGGTGGATCTACGATCCGCAATTCTCCATCATCTCCTATCTGCTGGTGGATGTGCTGCACGTCCGCAGCACCAACATCGATTTTCTCGGCAGCGCCTGGCCGGCAAGGTTCTCGCTGATCGCCGCCAATATCTGGCGCGGCATTCCCTTTGTTGCTATCTCGCTGCTGGCGGGCCTGCAGACCATCTCGCCGGCGCTGTATGAGGCGGCGATGCTGGACGGCGCCAGTGCGTGGCAACGCTTCCGCTACATCACCTTCCCGATGATGATGCCGATCCTCGCCATCGTGATGACGTTCTCGATCATCTTCACCTTTACCGATTTCCAGCTGGTCTACGCCATCACCCGCGGCGGGCCGGTCAATTCCACCCATTTGCTGGCGACGCTGGCGTTCCAGCGCGGCATCGCCGGCGGCGAACTCGGCGAGGGTGCCGCGATCGCGGTTTCGATGATTCCCTTCCTGGTGTTCGCCACGCTGTTCAGTTATTTCGGCCTCGCCCGCCGCAAGTGGCAGCAGGGAGAGAGCAATGACTGAGACGGTTGCTCAATCCGGCAATGTTGCCAGCGCCACGCCCGAAACCATGGAATGGGATTCCCGGGCGCGGCGAATGGTGACGATCTATCTGCCGCTGGCCTGCTTCGTGGTGATCCTGCTGTTTCCGTTCTACTGGATGGCCATCACGTCGTTCAAGCCGAACGCGGAGCTGCTCGACTACAAGACCCACAACCCGTTCTGGATCACCTCGCCGACGCTGATGCACATCAAGCATCTCTTGTTCGAGACGGCCTATCCGCACTGGCTGATGACCACGATGTGGGTCGCGATCGGCGCCACCTTCCTGTCGCTGACCGCCAGCACGCTGGCCGCCTACGCCATCGAGCGGCTGCGATTCCGCGGCAGCCCCTATGTCGGTCTCGGCATCTACATGGCGTATCTGGTGCCGCCATCGATCCTGTTCATTCCGCTCGCCACCGTCGTGGTGCAGTTCGGGCTGTTCGACAGCCCGCTGGCGCTGATCCTGGTGTACCCGACCTTCCTGGTGCCGTTCTGCACCTGGCTCTTGATCGGCTATTTCAAGTCGATCCCTTATGAGCTGGAAGAATGCGCGCTGGTCGACGGCGCCACGCGGCTGCAGATCCTGTGGCGGATCACGCTGCCGCTGGCGGTGCCCGGACTGATCTCGGCCGGCATCTTCAGCTTCACGCTGTCTTGGAACGAATTCATCTACGCGCTGGCCTTCATCCAGAGCAGCGCCAACAAGACCGTGCCGGTCGCAATCCTGACCGAACTGGTATCCGGCGACGTCTATCAATGGGGCGCGCTGATGGCAGGCTCCCTGCTCGGCTCGCTGCCAGTCGCGATCTTCTATTCGCTGTTCGTCGACTATTACGTCTCGTCGCTGACCGGCGCGGTGAAGGAATAAACGCCCTACTCTTTCCGCGTGCGATAATCGCGGCTGGCTGAGGTGTTTTGGCACATGTGATCTAGCTCACATGCGTTCCTCGCACCGCAGGGTAATCCAAAACCGCCGCAGGTTACCCCGCAAACGAGGGGGCTGATCTTCGGCCAATCGCGGATATGCCGCGACGAGGAGTTCGGTCATGGATGAGAACGAGAAGTCTCCGGGCACTACCGGGATCTGGGATAACGCCAACCAGGCGCGCGACATCCATCTCGCGCTGATGTTCGCGCTTGCCTCTACCGCTTTCGCCGACGGATGGGATGCTTTGCGGCCGCGCACCCCTGCCGGCAAACAGGGTGAGCCCGAGCAGGCAACCGACCGCAAAAAGGCCGTGGCCTCCTGAAGAAGCCAAGTCTTCTAAGAGTCCGGGCCTTCTGGCAGTCGACTGCGTTCCGAAAGCCGGCGTCCGGAAACGCCCGGCCTTAAAACACCAGGGTCTTAAAACGTCAACGTCCTAGAACGTCAGCGCTTTGGCCTGTTTCACCTGCGGCAGTCCCTGCACCTTGGCGAGTACGTCCGCCGGCACCGCACCGTCGACCTCGACCAGCGCGATCGCATCGCCGCCCTGCTTGTTACGGCCGAGATGGAAGGTCGCGATGTTGATCCTGGCGTCGCCGAGCAGGCCCGCGAAGCGGCCGATGAAGCCGGGCTTGTCCTCGTTGGTAATGTAGATCATCGACTTGCCGAACTCGGCATCGACCCGGATGCCCTTGATATCGACCAGCCGCGGCTTGCCGTCGGCATAGACCGTGCCCGATACCGAGCGCTCCTGCCGTTCCGTGATGACGTTGACCGTGATCAGGCTTTCGTAATCGCTCTCCGCCGCGCGCACGATTTCGTCGACCACCATGCCGCGCTCCTTGGCGACAACCGGCGCCGACACCACGTTGATGTCGCCCAGCATCGGCCGCAGCAGGCCCGACAGCACCGCCGAGGTCAGCGCCTTGATCTTCATCTCGGCGACCTGCCCCTCATAGGTGATCTGCACCTTGGCGATGCCGGTCTCGGTGAGCTGACCGGCAAACGAACCGAGCTTTTCGGCAAGCTCGATGAACGGCTTCAGCTTCGGCGCCTCTTCCGCTGTTATCGACGGGAAGTTGACCGCGTTCGAGATCGCGCCGTTCAACAGATAATCCGACATCTGCTCGGCGACCTGCAGCGCGACGTTCTCCTGCGCCTCGGTGGTGGCGGCGCCGAGATGCGGCGTGCAGATCACGTTGGGATGGCCGAACAGCACGTTGGAGGTGGCGGGCTCCTCGACGAACACGTCGAACGCCGCGCCCGCGACATGCTTGGAATTCAGCGCATCGACCAGCGCCTGCTCGTCGACCAGGCCGCCGCGCGCGCAGTTGACGATGCGGACGCCCTTTTTGGTCTTCGCCAGCGCGGCTGCGTCGAGAATGTTCTTGGTCTTCTCGGTCAACGGCGTGTGCAAGGTGATAAAATCGGCGCGCTTGAGCAGGTCGTCCAGTTCGACCTTCTCGACGCCGATATCCCTGGCGCGCTCGACCGAGAGGAACGGATCGAACGCGATCACCTTCATGCGCAGGCCGAGCGCGCGGTCGGCCACGATCGAACCGATATTGCCGCAGCCGATCACGCCGAGCGTCTTGCCGGTGATCTCGACGCCCATGAAGCGGTTCTTTTCCCACTTGCCGGCCTGGGTGGAGGCGTCGGCCTGCGGAATTTCACGCGCCAGCGCCAGCATCAGCGTGATGGCGTGCTCGGCGGTGGTGATCGAATTGCCGAATGGGGTGTTCATCACGATGATGCCCTTGGCCGTGGCCGCGGGGATTTCGACATTGTCGACACCAATGCCGGCGCGGCCGATCACCTTCAGTTTTGTTGCCTTCTCGATGATCTTGGCGGTCGCCTTGGTGGCGGAGCGGATCGCCAAACCATCGTAGTTGCCGATGATCTCGGCGAGCTTGTCCTTGTCCTTGCCGAGATTGGGCTGAAAGTCGACCTCGATGCCGCGATCTTTGAAAATCTGCACGGCGGCCGGTGACAACGCGTCGGAAATGAGAACTTTGGGTTTTGTCATGGGTTGTTCCTCTGCCCTACCCTGAACAGGGAAGGTCGGCGCAATGCGCCAGTGCGGGATAAGATTTTAGGATGGGTTCTTCTCCTCGTCCCGTTTTGACGGGGCGAGGTCGGGGAAGAAAATCAGGCTGCTTTCGCCAGCGAGGCCTTGGCTTCGGCAAAGGCCCAGTCGATCCACTGCGTCAGCAGCGCGACGTCGGCCGCTTCCACGGTGGCGCCGCACCAGATCCGCAAGCCCGCCGGCGCATCGCGGTAATGCGCGAAATCGTAACCGGCGCCTTCCTTCTCCACCAGCGCAACGAGCTTCTTGGAGAATTCCGCCTGCGCGTCCGGCGTCAGCGAGGTGATCGCGGGATCGATCACCTTCATGCACACCGAGGTGTTGGAGCGGGTCGCGGGATCCTTGGCCAGGAAGTCGACCCACGGCGTCTTCGCCTTCCAGTCGGCGAGCACCTTGGTGTTGGCGTCGGCGCGCGCCATCAGCGCCTTGAGGCCGCCGATCGACTTGCCCCATTGCAGCGCGTCGAGATAGTCCTCGACGCACAGCATCGACGGCGTGTTGATGGTCTCGCCTTCGAAGATGCCCTGGTTGAGTTTGCCGCCCTTGGTCATGCGGAAGATCTTTGGCAGCGGCCAGGGCGGCGTGTAGCTCTCGAGCCGCGCCACCGCGCGCGGGCTCAGCACCAGCATGCCGTGCGCGGCCTCGCCGCCGAGCGCCTTCTGCCAGGAGAACGTCACTACATCGAGCTTGGGCCAATCGAGCTTCTGCGCGAACGCTGCCGAAGTGGCGTCGCAAATCGTC
>Ga0208589_1000753_pt1 | contig 14469 bp, 13 predicted proteins | sample NGESurshal092012_2_FD_184486 | JGI IMG/M metagenome (GOLD analysis project Ga0208589, IMG submission 184486) | Arctic peat soil microbial communities from Barrow, Alaska - NGEE Surface sample F53-2 shallow-092012 (SPAdes) | ecosystem: Environmental > Terrestrial > Soil > Wetlands > Peat ... | reverse complement strand
CCGGCGGGCGGCGCCCTGGCGGTCGACCGTGACGGGTTTTCCGCCGCCGTGACAAAGGCCCTGCAGGATCACCCCCTGATCGAGATACGACGGGCCGAGATCGCCGGTCTGCCGCCGGCGGACTGGCGCAACGTCATCGTCTCGACCGGCCCTCTCACCTCGGCGCCGCTGGCGGACGCCATTTGCAAATTGACCGACGAAAACGCGCTTGCCTTCTTCGACGCGATTGCCCCGATCGTGCACAGGGACTCCATCGATATGTCGATGGCGTGGTTCCAATCGCGCTACGACAAGGTCGGACCCGGCGGCACTGGCGCCGATTACATCAACTGCCCGATGACCAAAGAGCAATATGACGGTTTCGTCGCGGCGCTGATCGCCGGCGAAAAGACCGAATTCAAGCAATGGGAAACCAACACGCCCTATTTCGACGGCTGTCTGCCGATCGAGGTGATGGCCGAGCGCGGACCGGAAACCCTGCGCCATGGCCCGATGAAACCGGTCGGCCTCACCAATCCGCACAATCCAACGGTGAAGGCCCACGCCATCGTGCAGCTGCGCCAGGACAACAAGCTCGGCACGCTCTACAACATGGTCGGCTTCCAGACCAAGCTGAAGCACGGCGCACAGCAGCGCGTATTCCGCACCATCCCAGGTCTCGAGAATGCCGAGTTCGCGCGGCTCGGCGGGCTGCATCGCAACACCTTCCTGAACTCGCCAAAGCTGCTGGACTCGCAGTTGCGGCTGCGCGCCGATCTCCGGCTGCGCTTTGCCGGGCAGATGACCGGCTGCGAAGGCTATGTGGAGTCGGCTGCGATCGGCCTGATCTCGGGCCTCTATGCCGCTGCCGATGCCCGTGCGGCCTCGCTGCCGCCGCCGCCGGCCACCACGGCGCTTGGGGCGTTGCTTGGCCATATCACCGGCGGTCATATCGAAACCATCGATACCGGGCCGCGCTCGTTTCAGCCGATGAACATCAATTTCGGACTGTTTCCGCCGCTCGCCAGTCCGCCGACCAAAAAGCCGGACGGCTCCCGGCTGCGCGGCAACGAAAAGACCGTCGCCAAGAAACAGGCGATCAGCGCCCGCGCGCTGGCCGATCTCGATCGCTGGATCGCGGACAGCCTGCCCATCGCGGCTGCGGCGTGAGACCCTCATGAGCCTGCCCAAAGACGATGCCGCCGCGCTGTCGGCGCGATGGACCGAAGGCGTCCTGCTCAAGCGCGACGTATTTTCCACCGTCGAGCGCGGCCGCTTTCGCGATGGTGACGGCGAGGTCGACGCCGTGCTGCGCCGGCTCGATCAGGTGCCGTGGTGGTCCTACATGGCCGCTCGTCACCTGTTCGGGCGCGAGCGCCGTGCGCTCACGCTGGCGCGCGACCTCCATGTCGGACCCGAACTGCTGTGGGCCGGCCGGCGGGCGCTGGTGCGCGGTTTTATCAATGGCGTGGCGCTGCACCTCGCAAAACCTGTCGGCGACGTCGCCTATTTCCGCTCCGCCAAGCAGGCGCTGCGCAAGCTGCATCGCGCCGGCATCTGCCACAACGACCTTGCCAAGGAACAGAACTGGCTGCGCGGCACCGACGGACAGGCCTACGTCACCGACTTCCAGCTCGCGGCCTGCTTCAAGACACGCAGCCGGCTGTTTCGTATCGCCGCGTACGAGGATCTCCGGCACCTGCTCAAGCACAAGCGCAGCTACGCCCCGGAAGCGCTGACGCCGAAGGAGCGCAAGATCCTCGCGCGCAAATCGTTCGTGGCGAGCGTCTGGCTGGCGACCGGCAAGAAAGTCTACCGCGCCGTCACCCGCGGCCTGTTCAATTTTACCGACCGCGAAGGCGGCGGACGGCGGCTGGTCAACGACGCCCCGTTGCTGGTCGATCTGATCCGGCGCAACCCCGATGTTCGCGACACCGCCATTGTCGCCTTTGCCGACCGGCGCACCGGCGTCGGTCTATATGCCTTTGTCGAGGCCGACCGCATCGCGCTGGAAGCCCAATTGCGCGACGAACTTGCCGCAGCCAGGGGCCCCAAGCCGCCGGAACATATTCAGGTGGTGCACGCATTGCCGCGCGACAGCGCCGGCAAGCCCCGCACCGAGGTTTTACAATTAGTGGCAATGAACCAGCTCGATCTGATCGAGCCGATGATGACCAACGACACCGACCGCGCGTTCCTGAAAGACATTCTGGAATCGCGGAAGAACCTGCGGGATCGGTTCAATTTCGAAGCGACCGATCGCACCCTGCCGTCGTAAGCCTCTTCGCCTTCGGACGGCAGAACCCGGGCTGCCGAACATCCGCAATCACACTAACTCGTCGCCTCCATGCGCGGCGCGTCCCCCTGCTATGCGCTTGGTATACCAAAACTATAGTTTTTGTGATTCCAATTTGGTATACCTCGATCGGTACCATTCCGAGACCGCTTCGAGGGCCCGATGTCCCAGATGCTGCAGATCCATGGCCATCTGCGGGAGATGATTCTTTCGCTCGACCTGACGCCGGGCGAACGGCTGACGGAACGATGGCTGGAGAGTCGCTTTGAGGGATCCCGTACCCCTATTCGGGCAGCGCTGGCGCGGCTGGAAGGCGAAGATCTGGTACGGCGCGACGGCCGCAACTGGATGGTAGCGCCCATCGACCTCAGCGAACTGGAGGCGCTTGCCGAATTCCGCGAGCCGTTGGAAGCGACAGCCGTCCGTCTCGCCTGCGCGCGGGCCAATGATGCCGATCTCGCCGCCATCGAGGAGATGCTGGATGCCTGCCGGCCCGGCGTGCCCCGGGAAGAATGGCATCGGGTCGGCACCGATTTCCACATCGAGATCGCGCGGCTTTCCGGTAACCCCTTTCTGGTTAAGGCCATCGCGGGCGTAATGACCAGGTTGTCGCGCGCCCGCTGGCTGGAAGTCTGGACTGAACCGTCGCGTGAGCAGGCTTGGGCCGAGCATCGACGTATTCTCGACTTCATCCGGCGCAACGAGCCCGAGGCAGCCGCGCGCGAGGCGGCTGAACATATCAGGGATACCCGCGATCGCCTGCTTGGCTCGCTGAACGACGATCGTCGTGGCCTGCGCGCGCGCGGCTTCGCCGTCATTGGAAAACGCTGACGATGGAGATGACGCAAGATCGCGAGGCGATCATCGATGCCGGCCCATGGAAGCGAAATCTGATCGTTTGCGTGTTCGGCTCCTTCACCACCATCATGGCGATGACCCTGCTGCTGCCGTTTCTGCCCTTATATGTCGAGCAGCTCGGCGCAACGGACCACGCCGCCATCGTTCAATGGTCGGGCGTCGCTTATGGTGCGACATTCTTCAGCGCCGCGCTGACCGCTCCCCTCTGGGGACGACTGGCGGACCGTTACGGCCGCAAGCTGATGCTGATCCGTGCAAGCCTCGGGATGGCGGTCGCGATGTCGCTGATCGGCATGGCCCATAACGTATGGCAACTGGTTGCGCTGAGGCTGCTTGCCGGGCTGCTCGGCGGCTACGCCTCGGGCTCCATGGTTCTGGTTGCCGCGCAAACCCCAAAAGCCCGTTCCGGTTGGGCGCTGGGCGTTCTTTCCGCCGGCATCATGGCGGGCAATCTGGTGGGACCGCTGATCGGCGGCGTGCTGCCACCCTTGATCGGCATTCGCTCGACGTTTTTTCTGGCGGGCGCCGTCATCTTCGTCACGTTTCTCGGCACCACTTTCTTCATTCGCGAAGCGGCGCGGCCGCCCCAGGCCCGCGTCCGCAAGCCAGGCGGCGGCTGGTCGCTGATCACGGACAAGCTTCCAATCGTCGCGATGCTGGTGACCGGCCTTCTGTTGATGGTCGCGCAGATGTCGATCGAGCCGATCATCACCGTCTACGTCGCGCAATTTGTTGAACCACCCCGGGTAACATTCATCGCAGGCGTCGTGATGTCAGTGGCGGCGTTGGGCAGCATCCTGTCGTCCTCACAGCTCGGTAAACTCGCCGATCGCGTGGGCCACTGGACCGTCATCACCGTGAGCCTGGCAATATCGGCGCTGCTGCTGATCCCGCAAGCTTTTGTCGACAGTGGATGGCAACTTATCGTGTTGCGCTTCCTGATGGGCCTCGCGCTCGGCGGGCTACTGCCATGCATCGCCGCCGTCATCAGGCACAACGTTCCTGAAACCATCGCCGGCGGCATCCTGGGTTACTCGGTATCGGCGCAATATGCCGGTCAGGTGATCGGGCCGCTTGCCGGAGGCTTTGTCGGCGGACACATTGGCATGCGCGCCGTATTCCTCGGCACCAGCGCGTTGATGGCCGTGGGCGCCCTCGGCAATTTCATCGCAGCGAAGCAACGCTAAGCGAGCAGCGTAGCGCCTCGATGCGCCGACGCAATCGGCTCAAGCCGCCTTGAACTCCGGCGACCGCGATGCCCGCCACAACGTCCACAGCGTGCGCAGTCGTGATGCAGGACGCGGCGCGAAGGGATCGCTATCCGCACGTGACGTCTGCTCGAGATCGCGCCAAACCATCGCGAGCTGCAGAAAAGCCGGCCGTGCGTCCGAGGGGATGCTGGCGAGAAGCATCAACGCAGTTTTCAGATGTTCGCGGCCGTCATCGATAAGCTGGCCCAACGCGGCGCGCAGCTTTGGATTCTGCTTGCCCGAAAAAACTTCTTCCATCCCGCCGCCGTGCCGCTCCAGCAACTGCACCGGCACAAACAATTGGCGCCGTGACGCATCCAGCGGCAGCGTCGCCATCACCTGGGCGATACCCTGGGCGAGGCCGGCATGGCGCGCGACGTGCTCGATCTCGTCGGATGCTTCACCGGCAATACGGGCAGCGAGCGAAAACAGCCCCGACGAGGTGTCGCCGATATAGCCTTCCAACGCCGCCATGGTCGGCATCGGGTCATTGTAGAGGTCGAACTGATGCTCTTCGATCAGGCGCGACAGCCGCTCAACCGGCAGGCGCGCGTCGCGGATCGCCAGCAACAACTCTGCCGCGACCGGATTGCCCTCGACCCCGCCATGCGCCGTTCCCGCCAGCATGTCGGTCCACCATTGCAATCGCATTTCGCCTGCCAGCGGCTGGCTGACCTGGAGGCGGATCCGCGAAATCTCGACATTGAAGGCATAAAGGGCCAACAGCGCCCGGCGCTGGTCGGCCGGGACGAACAGCGTGGATGCGTAGCGGACGAAGTCGTGGGTGCGGACCAGCCCGGCGCAAAATCCGGCTGCATCCGTGCTGGTGACCGTCTCGCTCATGGTACCGCGATCAGCGCTGCCGCGACGCGCCGCCGCTCTCCCATCATGATGTTGTAGGTGCGGATCGCGGGCCCCGTCTGCATCGCGTCCAGCACCACCCTCACCGCCCGCAATGCCTCGCGCAAGTCGGAAGGCGGCAGCCAGACGTCGCTGCCAGTACCGACGATCAGGGTGTCGATGCTGCCAGCCGAAGCGAACACACGTTGCAGCGACGCGCGAGAAATGTCCTCAGGCCGGGTCACCGGCCAGGCCCACATCGCATCCGGCAGGCACAACAGCGAACCGCGATGCGACATGTCGGCGAAGGCGAAGCCGCCCTTGCCGTAGGCCTCGATCGGCGCCGATCTCGGGAGATGCGGGGCGTCCGAACGGTCATCTTCTGGTTTGATCATGATCTTGGCCGAAAACCGGTTCCCACTTTTCGGGATCATGCTCGATCATTCTATTTCTTCGCTGGCTTGTCCGGCGCATCGGCCCGGTGATCGCCGACGCCGAGATAGATCAGGATCGGCGCCGCGATGAAGATCGAGGTGTAGGTGCCGACCAGCACCACGCCGAACATCATCACGGCGGTGAAGCTGTGGATGGCATTGCCGCCGAATAACAGCAGCGCCAGCAACGCGAGCGTCACCGTGACGTGGGTGATGATCGAGCGCGACAGCGTCGAGTTGATGGATTCATTGAGCAGTTCCGGCATCGGCATTTTCTTGTAACGCCGCAGCATTTCCCGGATCCGGTCATAGATCACGACGGTGTCGTTGAGCGAATAGCCGAGAATCGTCAGCAGCGCCGCGATGCTGGTGAGATCGAAATCGACCTGCGTGATCGACATGAAGCCGATGGTCAGCACGATGTCGTGCACGTTGGCGATCATGGCGCCGAGCGCGAACTGCCATTCGAAGCGGAACCAGAGATAGATCAGGATCGAAAAGATCGCGAGCATCAGGCCGAGCATGCCGTAGGCCAGCAATTCGCCGGATACCCGCGGCCCCACCACCTCGACCCGGCGATAATCGACGGCATCGCCGAGCGCGCCGCGAACCTTCTGCACCGCTTGCTGCTGGGCGGCGTCGCCGCCCGGCTGCTCGGCGACCCGGATCAATACCTCGTCCGGACCGCCGAATTGCTGAAGCTGGACGTCGCCAAGGCCCAGGCCATTCAGCGTGGTGCGCATCGCGGCGATATCGGCCGCGCCCGACTTGGCCCGCACTTCCAGAAGCGTGCCGCCCTTGAAGTCGATGCCGAAATTCAGTCCGTGGGTGAAGAACAGCGTGATCGCGATGATCGACAGCAGCGCCGAAATCGGGAAGCTGATGCGGCGAAACCGTGTGAAGTCGAAATGGGTGTTGTCCGGCACGATCCGCAACGACGGCAGCCAGCCGAAGCAACTGACCACGGTCAGCACGACAATAAGGGCGCCGAGCCCGATAAGAACGAGATGTGTCACGAGCGGCTCCGCATGATCAAATCGGCACGCTTTGCGGCCGCTTCCACCGGACCCAGCCCGCGACAATCAGCCTGGTCAGCGTAAACGCGGTGAAGACCGTGGTGATGATGCCGATGCCGAGCGTCACGGCGAAGCCGCGCACCGGCCCGGTGCCGATGTAGAACAGCACCGCGGCGGCGATGAAGGTGGTGATGTTGGAATCGAGAATCGTCGACAGCGCGCGCTTGAAACCGGCGTCGATGGCCGAGATCGCGGTGCGCCCGCCGCGCAATTCCTCGCGGATGCGCTCGTAGATCAGCACGTTGGAATCGACCGCGATGCCGACCGTCAACACGATGCCGGCGATGCCCGGCAATGTCAGCGTCGCGTTCAACAGCGACAGCACGCCGAAAATCATCGCGACGTTGATAGCGACCGCGATATTGGCGAACACGCCGAACAGCCGGTAGGTCAGCAGCATGAACACGATCACCATGATCGAGCCGACATAGGCGGCAAGCTCGCCCTTGTCGATCGAGTCCTGGCCGAGGCCCGGACCGACGGTGCGTTCCTCGATGATGGTCAGCGGCGCCGGCAGCGCGCCGGCGCGCAACAGGATCGCCAGGTCGTTGGCGGCCTGCACGGTGAAGCTGCCCGAGATCTGGCCGCTACCTCCCGTGATCGGTTCGCGGATCACCGGCGCCGAGATCACCTTGTTGTCGAGCACGATGGCAAAGGGCTGTCCGACGTTCTCCGAAGTCGCCTGCGAGAATTTGCGCGAGCCCGCGGTATTGAAGCGGAAGTTGACGACCGGCTCGCCCGAGCGCGGATCGAAGCCCGGTTGCGCATCGGTCAGGTCGCCGCCGGAGACCAGCACCTGCTTCTTGACGACATAGGGCGGATGATTGGGTTCGGTGCTCGGCAGCAGTTCCGAATCCGGCGGCAAGCGGCCGGCCTGCGCCTGCTCCGGCGACACGGTCGCATCGACCATCCGGAAATCCATCTTGGCGGTCTTGCCGATCAGTTCTTTCAGCCGGGTCGGATCCTGCAGGCCTGGGACCTGCACCAGGATGCGATCCTGCCCCTGACGCTGGATCAGCGGTTCGACGGTGCCGAGTTCGTTGACGCGGCGTTCGACGATCTGGATCGATTGCTCGATGGTCTGCCGGATCCGATCGTTGATCGCGGCCGGCGTCACCGTCAGGTGGATAAGGCCGCCGCCAGCGTCGCTGACTTCCAGGCTGCGCTGGCCGTTGGAGCCAAGCAAGCCGGTCAGCGGCTGCGACAGCTCGCGCAGCTTGGTGAGCGCGGTCTGCTGCTCGTTATCCCGGGTAACGCGGACTTCGACACTGTCGCCCTTGGAGGCAAGACCGGTGTAGCCGATCTTGGCCTCGCGCAGCGTGCGGCGAACGTCGTCGCGTACCTGGTCGAGCTTTTCCTTCTTGATGTAGTTGGAATCGGCTTCGAGCAGCAAATAAGAGCCGCCCTGCAAATCGAGGCCGAGCACCAGCCGGCGCTGCGCCCATGCCGGCCAGGTCTTGACCCGGGCCTCGGGGAAGAAGTTCGGAACGGCGCAAAGGCACACCACCAGCGCCGTCAGGATGATCGCCAGCGCCTTCCACCGCGTGAAATACAACATCGAGTTGACCCGTCAGATCCCAGCAGATTCGTAAAAATGCGCGCCGGCCGAAAAGCGCGCTAGCTCGCCCAGCTAACTCGAAGACGAGTCAGCGTCGATCTTTTCCTTGGCCGGTTCGCCCTTGGCGCGCACGCCCGAAATCATCTGCCGCATTTGCCGCACGCGGACTCCGTCGGAGATTTCGAATTCGATCTGGTCGTCATCGACCACCTTCGTCACCTTGCCGACCAATCCGCCGGTGGTGACTACCGTATCGCCGCGCCGGATGTTCTTCACGAGTTCGGCATGGTCCTTCACCTTCTTCTGCTGCGGCCGCAGAATCAGGAAATACATGATCACGAAAATCAGCGCGAACGGCAGCAACGACATCAACATGCTGTTGGTATCGCTGCCACCCGCGGCCTGGGCAAACGCAGGGGTTATCAGCATTCGGTCAATCCTCGTGATACGGGAATAAACCGGCAACGCGATGGGCGTCTGGCCGGTTCGGGCAAATTCGCGCGGACTATAGCGGCCGCGGTCCCAATTGCAACGCTGCCCGCGCGGTCATTTTACCCCCTCTTTTGAGGTGCTTGCGGCCTTCCCAAAGGCTCGTTATGGGTGCGGGAACAGGAACCCCGGAAATGTCGAAAAAGCCCCGAAAAACAGCCTCTCGTGCCACCTCCCGGGCAGCGCTGCGGAAGCCTTCCAGCGCCGCGGCAAAACGCCCTGCGGCCGCGTCAAAACGCGGCGCGGACGAGCGGATCGCTCGCGCGCTGGAGGCGATTGTCGCGCACCTTTCGGCGGCCTCCGCCGCGCCCGAGCTACGCGATCCGTTCGACAGCGCGGATGCCTTTGTCTGGCACCCCAATGGACGGCTCGCACCGGTGCCGCGCGTCAGCCGCGTCGACCTCGGCCTGCTCAAGGGCATCGATCGGATGCGCGACATCCTGATCGAGAACACCGAACGTTTTTCCGACGGGCTGCCCGCCAACAACGCGCTGTTGTGGGGCGCGCGCGGCATGGGAAAATCGTCGCTGGTGAAAGCCGCGCATGCCAGCATCAACGCCAGCCGCAGGCCCGCCGACAAGTTGAAGCTGATCGAGATTCACCGCGAGGATATCGAGAGCCTGCCCAAGCTGATGGAGCTGTTACGCGCCTCCAGCTTCCGCTTCATCGTGTTCTGCGATGATCTGTCGTTCGACGGCAATGACGCTTCCTACAAATCGCTGAAAGCCGTGCTGGAAGGCGGCATCGAGGGCCGCCCCGACAACGTGATCCTGTACGCCACCTCGAACCGCCGTCATCTGCTGGCGCGCGAGATGATCGAGAACGAGCGCTCGACCGCGATCAATCCGGGCGAAGCCGTCGAGGAAAAGGTCTCGCTGTCGGATCGGTTCGGACTTTGGCTCGGCTTCCATCGCTGCAGCCAGGACGAATATTTGGCCATGGTGAAAGGCTATTGCGGCCATTTCGGCATCAAGCTTGCCGAAGACGAACTCGAGCGCGAGGCGCTGGAATGGTCGACCACGCGCGGCTCCCGCTCCGGCCGCGTCGCCTGGCAATTCACCCAGGAACTGGCCGGACGGCTCGGCGTCAAGATCGCCGGGAAGTGACGCACTGCCGTTCGCCAAGCTAAACCGTCATCCTACGCGAAAGCGGAGGATCCAGTACGCCGCAGCTTCGCGGCTCCGTCACAAGCGCCCTGGAATACCGGGCCGCCCGGTCATCCCCGATCAGGTCGGGGACAGGCGCCGGGCGGTGACAATCAGCGGCTTACGCGCCGTTGAGGAATTGAAGCGGGTCAACCGGTGACGATCCCTTGCGGATCTCGAAATGCAGTTGCGGAGACTGCACCTCGCCCGATTGACCCGACTTGGCAATCACCTGACCCCGCTTGATGGTATCGCCGCGCTTCACCAGCAGTTCACTCGCATGGGCATATGCGGTGACATAACCGTTGGCGTGCCGGATCAGAACCAGATTGCCGTAACCCTTGAGTTCATTTCCCGAATAGGCGACGACACCATCGTCGGCGGCCTTGACCGGCGTGCCTTCGGGCACCGCGAGGTTGATGCCGTCATTGGCCTTGCCGTTGGTCTTGGCGCCATAGGCGGCGATCACCTTGCCGCGCACCGGCCAGCGGAATGTCGGCAGCGCACCGGTGGCCTCGGCCTTGACCGGGGATTCGATCGCGGGCTCATCCGCATTCGGCGCAGCCTGTGCCAGCCGGGCCTTTTGCTGATTATCGACCGCAGCCACCCGGGTCACGGGCTGCGCAGCAATTGCAGCCGGTTGAGCGGCGGCGACGGCCGCGGGCGCAGCGGACGGCGGGATCGCAGCAGCGGTCTTCGAGCCCGGCACCACCAGCTTCATGCCGATGCTAAGCTTGGCGGAAGGATCGAGATTATTGGCCCTCGCCAGTTGCGGCACCGACACATGGTTGTGGCGGGCGATGCTGAGCAGCGTGTCGCCGTGGTTGACGACATGGACGCTCGGCGCAATGGCTGCGACCGCAACGGGCTTACTGACCGGCGCCGCCAATGCCGGCGCGGCAGCGGTCGCCGTCGGATGCGGAATGATCAGTTGCTGGCCCGGCTGCAGTGCGCGCGGCCCCTTGTAGCCGTTGGCCTGCATGATCGCGGCGGCGGAAACATTATAGCGGCGCGCCAATAGTTCGAGCGTGTCGCTGGTGCCGACGATGATCGTCGTATGGCCCTGCATCGGCGGACGGGCCGCCACCGAACGCGGCGGGACGCTGCCGGTGGTTTCCAGCGGCCGATGGGTCGGCGGAGAATAGGACGCAACCCCGCGCCCGCCGCCGGATACGCCGGTGTTCGCGGCCGGATAGGATTGCGGCGCCGAGATCGGCGGCGGCAGGGCCGCGGACTGATACTGGCTTTGCGGCCGGGTATATTGCGGAAGTTCGCGGCGTTCGACGGCGGGCGTCGGCACCGAGCCGGTAGCTTCCGGTTGCGAGGCAAAGGGATTGGAGAAAGAGCTTTGCGACATGCGCGTCGACATATCGGCGCTGCAGCCTGCAAAACCAACCGACATCAGCGCCAGAACCGCGATCTGCGGTGTGCGGCGCGAGCAAAGCAACTCGACAACCCGGGACATGGTTACTCACTCGTACGCAACTAAATACTGTTTTGAGTAAACACCTCCCCAGTAAACAACCGCTTAACCCTCCGAATAAGATGTTGGCGGCGCAGCCGATCCGCAACTTTACAGTTCGCGGGCGATGCCCGGCAGCGCCGGCACAAAGCGTACATCGACGAGCTCCCGGCGCTCGAAGCCGGTCTCGGTCCGGGTCACGCGGATCAGGGTCTGGATGCCCTGATGCGGCCCGACCGGCGCGATCAGGATACCGCCCTGCTCCAGCCGCAGCTCGAGCGCCTCCGGCATTTGCTCGATCGCCGCGGTGACGATGATGCGGTCGAACTGGCCGCCCGGAATGGAAGCGGCGTCGAGGCCGTCGCCCAAAAGCACCTCGACATTGTCGCAACCGGCGCGCTCCAGCCGGGCGCGGGCGCTATCGGCCAAGGTCCGGTAGCGCTCGATGGTCAGCACCTGCCGGCACAGCCGCGACAGGACGGCAGCCTGGTAGCCCGAGCCCGCGCCGATCTCCAGCACGCGGTGCTGCTTCTGCAGTTGCAACTGCTCGGTCATGTAGGCGACCACGAATGGCTGGCTGATGGTTTGGCCGCAGGCGATGCCGAGCGCGCTGTCGCGATAGGCATAACCGCGGTCGGCCGGCTCGACGAAATCCTCGCGCGCGATCTCCTCCATGGCGCGCAGCACGGCTTGATCGCTGATCCCGCGCCGGCGCAGGTTGAGCTGAAACATCATCTTTTCCGGCGGATTTGGAACGGCGGGCATCAATGTCTCGTTGGCTCAAAACCGCGGCGGCAACGGCCGCTCCCTACCCGACTCGGGGCCTCCAAATGACGTCAATAGCAGGATGACCGCGCGACCGGTTCGATTAAGTCTCAAGTCTTACGGATTCTGTTCCGGGACCGGAACCCCGGATGCAGCCCGACGTTGACCGACCGGGCGAGCAAACCTCTCCAATTGAACAAAACCACGTGCGAAAGGCCGCTTCCGCGCCTGCAGGCTCACGTGGACGTTGCGCAAATCGGCGTTTTTTGCGAACCTTGGCCATGGGTAGGGCAAGGACGACACCATGACAGCCACGCGGCCGCCAGGCGGCTCGGTGTTCCTCGTCGAAGACGAGGTCATGATCAGGATGATGGTCGCCGACATGCTTGAGGAATTGGGCTTCAGTGTCGCGGCCGAGGCTGGCGAGATCAATGAAGCCATGAAGCTCGCACAGTCGACCGAGTTCGATATCGCGATCCTCGACGTCAACGTCAACGGCAAGGTGATTTCACCGGTCGCCGAGTTGATCAAGGCGCGCAACCGCCCCTTCATCTTCGCAACCGGCTACGGCTCGTCCGGATTGCCGGAGGAATATCGCGACCGCCCGGCCCTGCAAAAGCCCTTCCAGCTCGAAACGCTCGCCAGGATGATCGACACCGCGCTGAAGAGCCCGGCGGCTTAGGCGAGTTCTCCGTCATTGCGAGGAGCCGAAGGCGACGAAGCAATCCAGTCTTTCTTCGTTGCTCTGGATTGCTTCGCGGAGCCTATTTCAGCGTGGCCGCCAGCGCATCCGAAAACGCCTCGTCGGTGCGATCGAGCCGCAGCGGCGTCACCGAGACATAGCGCGCCGCCAGAGCTGCGAGGTCGGTGCCTTCGGCCGGCGATTCGGCCTGCGCTACGCGCTCGAACCCGATCCAGAAATACGGATTGCCGCGGCCGTCACGCCGTTCGTCGACCTTCAAGAAGCCGAAATTGCGCTTGCCCTGACGCGTCACGCGCACGCCCCGAACATCTTGCGGGGCACACGCCGGAAAATTGACGTTGATGACGGTGTCCTTGGGCACGCCGGCCGCGATCACCTTGCGCAGGATTTCGGGACCGAATTTCAGCGCGGTTTCCCACAACGGCGCGTTGCGGGTTTCCACGCTGAATTCCTGGCTCAGCGCAAACGACGGCAAGCCGAGGATGGTGCCTTCCAGCGCGCCGGCGATGGTGCCGGAATAGACCACGTCCTCGGCGACGTTGCGGCCCTTGTTGACGCCGGACAGCACGAGGTCGGGCTTGGTATCGCCGACGATGTGGCGCGCGCCCATGATCACGCAATCGGTCGGCGTGCCCCGGACCGCAAAATGGCGCGGGCCGATCTCGCGCAGCCGCAAGGGATCGTTGAGCGAGAGCGAATGCGAGACGCCGGACTGGTCCAATTCCGGCGCCACCACCCAGACGTCGTCGGACAGCGCACGCGCGATCTCCTCGACGACTTTCAGGCCGGGGGCATGGATGCCATCGTCGTTGGTGCAGAGAATTCGCATCCGGAATGCCTTGTCTGTCGATTCCACGCCTTATCCGACGTCGTCTTATCCGGCCGGAACGGCAGAGGCAAACCTTGAAAATACCGGAGAAAGCGGTTGGGCGAGCCGCGAGGCGGCTAGTGCGGATTGACCCGGACGCGCCACATCCGCGTGAATTTTGCCGGCCAGCGCTCGATCCGGATATTGAATTGGGCGGGGGGCCGTTTCCTCGACCTGGCCTTGGCGTCAATCTTGAGCGTGGATTTGGTCGTACCACCGGCGAAGGCCAGCTTTGACGGTACCAGCGCAGCCTCCGGTTTTGCGAGCTCCGGTTTTGGCGCCTCGACCTTCGACACGGGCTTTGCCGGTTCGGCAGCCGGTTGCGATTTTGCGGCCTTGGCTTTGGTCTCGGGTTTTGGCAGCTCGGCTTTCGGCTCCACCTTGGGTGCGACCTTGGAGTCGACCTTCGGCGTCGGCTTTGACGGCGCAACCGGAGCGGGAGCGCTCTCTTTCACGACCGCTTTCTTGCGCGACGCAGCCTTGCCGGGCGCCTCCGGATATTGTGCCCGCGCGACCGACAGCCCGGCGTTGAAATCGTCCGCATTGAACCAACGCTGAGCGCTCAAGACGTCGAGCCAATCGTCCTCCCACAGGCGGGAGGCCTCGATATCGAATTTGCTCTTTTGCTTCTGGTCGACCGCCTGCATGCCGTAGCCGGTGACCGCCCACTGCTTGCCGACCCAGAAGATGTCCCGATGCAAGGCCATTTCGCAAATTTCGATTTCTGAAAGACTTATCGCCTTAAA
>Ga0208589_1000752_pt1 | contig 14478 bp, 10 predicted proteins | sample NGESurshal092012_2_FD_184486 | JGI IMG/M metagenome (GOLD analysis project Ga0208589, IMG submission 184486) | Arctic peat soil microbial communities from Barrow, Alaska - NGEE Surface sample F53-2 shallow-092012 (SPAdes) | ecosystem: Environmental > Terrestrial > Soil > Wetlands > Peat ... | reverse complement strand
CCGGTTTCGGCGACCATGACGGCGTCAGCCGTTGCACCGGGAAATGAAGCGACGATCACTTACCAATGGCCGTTCCAGATTGCCAATTTGAATATCGGCGTGCTGTTCGTTCTTGCGACGCTTTCGCTGGCTGTCTACGGAGTCGTGATCGGCGGCTGGGCCAGTAATAACAAATACTCCTTTTTGGGCGGCCTTCGAGCGACCGCCAACATGATCAGCTATGAGATTCCGCTGGGGCTGGCTGTGCTCTGCCTCGTGCTGATGTTCGGCTCGCTCGATCTGGGCAATATCGTCGAGAAGCAATGTCACAACTGGCTGGGCTTTATCCCGGCCTGGAACATGTTTACGCAGCCGCTGGCGTTCACCATGTTCATTATCTGCATGCACGCGGAAGCCAATCGGGCTCCGTTTGACTTGGCGGAAGCTGAACAGGAACTGGTCGGCGGGTATCACACTGAATACAGCGCGATGCGGTTCGCCCTGTTCTTCCTGGCGGAATACGCGGGAATGATTACCACCAGCGCCGTTTGCGTCGCGCTCTTCATGGGCGGCTGGGATTGCCCCTTCCTTCGCGGCGCCGATCCGAATCACCCGGCGATTACGTCGAGCCTCATTATCTGCCTAATCCGTTGCGTAGCGTTTTTTGCCAAGACGGTTTTCATCATCTTCGTCTTTATGTGGGTTCGCTGGAGCCTGCCGCGGTTCCGGTTTGATCAGCTTATGATGCTGGCGTGGCGGGCGTTGATCCCGATTTCGCTGGCTTTGCTTATGATGACCGCGATCATCGTTTACGCCGATGGCGGCCAAAGTTATCTGCAAGAGACCGGCCAGTTCGGCGTGAGCGGGAGGATGGAAATCTGGCTGCTTGCGGCGAATCTGTTCACCGGCCTGGCTATCATCTTTGTGACCACGCGGCTGCCGGCGGCGCCGCTGACCAATCGCCGGGTGGTGGTGCATAACAGCCGGTACAAGCTGGCCGCCAGAACTTAGAGGGCGGCGGAGAAGAGTTTTTAGCCACAGATGAACACAGATGCACACAGATAAGGATTGGAAATTTGAGATTTGAAATTCAAAATTTGAGATTTGAAATTCAAAATTTGAGATTTGAAATTCAAAATTTGAGATTTGAAATTCAAAATTTGAGATTTGAGATTCAAAATTTGAGATTCAAAATTTGAGATTCAAAATTTGAGATTTGAGATTTGTATTCGCATTTATCTGTGTGAATCTGTGTTCATCTGTGGCTAAATTGCATTTGAATTTCTCTGAGTTCTCTATGACCTCCGTGGCTGATTGGTTCTTTTTGGCTTGGATACTTCTATGAAAGACTCCGATTGCATTGTTCTTGAAGAGCCGAAACTCACTCTCTCTGATCAGTTTTACCTGCCGCAGGTGCTGATCGGGCTGGGCACGACGCTCAAGCATATGTTCCGCGTGGTCGTTCAGGGCAAGGACCGCGTCATTCAATATCCCGAAGAGCGCCGCGAAAACATTCCCGTCGAGCAGGGGGGCATGACCTTGCGGACCTTCCGCGGCATTCACCGCCTGAATAAGGACGAGGAGGGGCGCGTTAAGTGCGTCGCCTGCTTCATGTGCTCGACCGCGTGCCCGGCCCACTGCATTCATATTGAAGCGGCCGAAAGTCCATGGGCCGACCGCGAAAAATATCCGGCGAAGTTTGATATCGACGAACTCCGCTGCATTTACTGCGGCATGTGCGAAGAAGCCTGCCCGGTGGATGCGATTGAATTGACCAGCCGATATGACATCGTCGGGCTGACGCGACAGGAAATGATTTTTGATAAGTCGAAGCTGCTGCAGATTTACGATCAGACCGCCAAGGATGAGCCGATGTAGGGCGGCAAGCTGCCGCCGAAGGCGGAACTCAATCACCAATCAACAATCACCACACGGCGTTCACGGCAGTTGCCACTTCCTTCGCAACAACCACTCTCCCGCCAATAACGAAATCACAATGACGCCTTGCATCGGCAGGTCGGAATGTTCCGGCCACGGCGCATCTTTTCCCGCCATGGCCATCGCCAGGCGAACCACATTATCCAGCGGCATGGTTCGCTCAATCGCCTTGTTCTCGGCGGCGGGGTCGGCGGCGATCAGCTCATCCAGCAACTCAGGGAGTTCCGACAACTCATGATGATTCCCGCCCGTTCGCACGGCGATCTCTTCCATCGCCTTGGGATTTGCGGCGATATGGAGCATTTCATCTTCGGGCGGCGTTACGCTGAATTTGATGGTTTGCTTGCCGATGGGCTTGCCGTCTTTGGCGGCCGAAACTTCAAGCGAATAGTCGCCGGCGCGTAGTCCCGGCTCGCCGGTTGGAGGAAAGACCAGCGAATATTCCCCGACGCGCGCCGCCGACGCGGGCAGCGGCCAGGGGATTGGTTTTGATAGTCCCGAACCTGACAGGCTTGCCGTTACCTGGGCGAATTGGGTGGCGTCGCCGTGCTCATCGCGGACGATGGCCCGGGCCTTCATCGACTCGCCGAATTGATAGACGGATTTATTCAGCATCGCCTCCATCCCGGCGCCGTGCTCGCTGTGGTGCGTATCGCGCGCGGCCAGCCAGCGGATAAGCTGGCCCCAAAACCGGTTGTAGGCGCTGGCGTGGCCCTGCTCGCGGAACTGGCGGTACCAGATGTTGGTTGTGTCGGCGGTGAACGCCGCCGAGCGGCCCTTGCCGTATGGCTCGACCGCCAAAACAATCTGGTCCTTGCCGTCCGGCCCGGTTTTGCCGGGATGGATGAGCAGCACCTGCGCCCCCGCCTTCTCGCCGGCAACCACCACATTGCCTTTCAGCGGCGAAAGCGTTTGCGCGGCGCGGCGTCCGGACTGCGCGAACCATTCGCCAAGCTGATCGAAAATCGGATGGGCGGCGCCTTCGGCCGTCAATTGCGGCACGAACTCGTCCATGTCCTGCTGGGAGGTCATCGGCCCCACATATACCGGCAGGGCTTCCTCCATTGGGGTTCCCTGGAAACCGCCGGCGCCGAAGTTTTTCTGGCCGCCGATCATGAGCAGTCCGGCGCCGTTGCTGATGCGCTGGCGTATCTGGGTTTGCTGCGCGGTGGTGAGAAAGCTCGCGTCGAGGTCGCCAATGATCATGCAATCAAATTTCGCCCATTCCTCGTCGGTCCTGGGCAGCGCCGTGAGCGGAGCGCCGTCGATGGTGCCGGACGCGGAAAAGCGGTCGCGTTGAATGCGGAGCAATGTTCCCAATTCCACATCGGCGTCATGCCCCAGCAAACGGTTGAGGTAGGTAAACTCCGGCCGGGCGGCGCCTTCCAGATATAAAACGCGAATGCGTTGCTCATCGGCGAGGATTTGAATTTCCTGGCGGTTGTCGGCCAGATTCCGCTCGCCGGGAATCGGATCAATCCAAACCGCCAGGCGATGGACGCCCGCCGATGGGGGAGTGTAGGCCAATTCCACTTTCTGCCCATCCGTAGTTGACTGCAGCACCAGCCGCGAACTTGTAACCGCCCCGATCGACTTTCCGTCGGCGTCCAGCTCCGACAGTTTTACATCCACCACGCGATTGGCCAGCGCCGAGCTTTTGATCGTCGCGGTCAGTTTGGCCTGGTGTCCCACTCCGACATCCGGCGGCGACGAAACGCTCTCCACGGCCACGTTGATTAAATTCGACGGCTCGGCCAGCGTTGAGCCGACGCTCAGCGTGCTGATTTTCCGTTGCGTTTGCGCGATCAGGTCCGCGGCGTTTGGCGAGACGTTGTCGATGCCATCTGAAACCAGAACGATGGGTTCCAGCGCCTCAAGGCTGGAATCGGCCACCGCCTTGTTGATGGCGCTGACAAAATCCGTGGCGGTTCCATCGGCATTGATGGAGGCCAGATCATCGGGGTTCTTAATTTCCGTCACACGCGTCGAAAACGTGTAAAAATGTGGAATAAAATGTTCGCGCAATTTGGGCAGTTGCGGAGCCAGCGTCTGCCACACGGATTGAATGCGGCTCGGCCCATTCGGTACATCCGGAACCGACATCGAGCCGGACGTATCGACCAAAAACGCGATCCCCCGTCGCGGCGGCAACTGCTGCACAAACCGCCACACCGGCTCAAAGAGCATCGGCACCAGCATGGCCAGTGCGATGATGCGGACGCCAAGAAGCGTGAGCATGCGCCGCGTTCCCAATTGCTGCCGCAAATTGAGATAAACCGTGGTAGACAGCAGGCACATGATGGCCGCCGTCCAGAGCATGCCGATGGCCGCTTCGTGAAGTGCGGGCGTAAAAGCGACCACCAGCGTGCCGACGGCGCCGAAGGCCATTAAAATCGTGACCGGCCAGCCGCCGGCTCTCCGCCACGGGCGGGTAAAGATGCCATGGACGACCAACACGCCGGCCGCGGCCAGGCAGACCCATACCCACCAGTCCCAGCCGGATTGACGGAGAATCTCAAACGATCCGCCCAATGCCATTGTCCTTTCCTCTTACACCTCTTTCCCCCTCCCCTAGTACACTGGGGGAGGGCTGGGGTGGGGGTACTCCGCAGGGCAATCGCATGTTCCGCTAGAAATACGAAAGACCCTCACCCCAACCCTCTCCCAGAGTACCGGGAGAGGGGGAAAGAGAGAACATGCGGACTAGGCGTGTGCGGACTAGGCGTGCATCGCATCCACACTAAAACCTTTTGCCACAACCTGCCATCTGGAAGTATACTCGCCCCGGTACAAACGCATGACCACCCATACGGTGACAATCCCCTCTGCCAATGCCGGCCCGTCGCAACCGCCGTTGCTGGCCGATCCCGGCGCTGCCGGCTATCAGGCCGCCCGGCGCGGGCATTGGGACCAGGCCGCCCGCCGGCATGATAAACGCAAAGGCTGGGGCCGCGCGTATCACCGCCGCCTTCAGGAAGTTTATTCCTTTCTCATCGTGCCGGGCCAGCGCGTACTGGAAATTGGCTGCGCTACCGGCGATCTATTGGCGGCGGTAAACCCGGCCGACGGCGTGGGCATCGACTTCTCGCCGGAGATGATCGACCGGGCGGCGAGGTTTCATCCCCATCTGAAATTCATCGAAGCCGATGCGCATGCGCTGGCGTCGTTGCAAGGGCCGTTTGATGCGATCATTCTTTCGGATTTGGTCAATGATCTCTGGGATGTTCAGGAAGTTCTTACCCGGCTCCGGCCGCTCTGCACTCCGCGCACGCGGCTGATTCTGAACTTTTACAGCCGCCTGTGGGAAAAGCCGCTGGCCATTGCCCAGAAGATTGGGCTGGCGACAAAAATGTTGCCGCAGAACTGGCTGACTGTTCCGGACGTGGTGAATTTGCTGAACCTGGCGGGCTTTGAATCGTTGCGGCATTGGGAGGAAATTCTTTACCCGCTGCCGATGCCATTGCTTGGGCCGCTGTGCAATAAGACGCTGGTAAAATTGTGGCCGATGCGGATTGGGGCCATGACGAATTTCCTGATGGCGCGGCCGAGTCCCCAAGCGCCGATCCCCTCTGCCGGTACTCTGGGAGCCTGCCCTGAGCGTGTCGAAAGGGAGAGCAAGGGTGAGGATCCTTCCTCTCAGTCCTTAGTCCTCAGTCCTCAGTCCTCAATCGAAGACTCTCACCCCAACCCTCTCCCGGCATACCGGGAGAGGGGGAATAGGTCTGCTCAGCGTGAACCCACAGTCACTGTCGTCGTGCCGGCGCGCAATGAATCGGGGAATATCCCGGCCATCTTCGCGCGCGTGCCGGAAATGGGCGGCGGAACGGAACTGATCTTTGTCGAGGGCCACTCTTCCGACGACACATTCGCCGAAATCGAACGGCACGCGGCGGCAAATCCGCAGCGCAATTGCCGGCTTTTCCGCCAAACCGGCAAAGGGAAAGGCGATGCGGTTCGCTTGGGGTACGCGCATGCCACCGGCGATATCCTCATGATTCTTGACGCCGATCTGACGGTTACGCCGGAAGACCTGCCGCGTTTTTATCAGGCCATCCGCGACGGCAAGGGGGAGTTCATCAACGGCGTGCGCCTGATCTATCCCATGGAACAAAAGGCGATGCGGTTGCTCAATCTCGCCGGCAACAAGTTTTTCAGTTGGGCGTTCACCTGGCTGCTGGGCCAGCCGATTAAGGATTGCCTCTGCGGCACCAAAGTCATGTGGCGCACCGACTACGAGAAGCTGGCGGCTAATCGCGCGTACTTCGGTGATTTTGACCCGTTCGGCGATTTTGATCTTCTCTTCGGCGCGGCCAAGATGAACCTGAAAATCATCGACCTCCCCATCCGCTACCGGGAGCGCACTTATGGCACGACCAACATCCAGCGCTGGCGCCACGGCTGGCTGCTTCTGAAAATGTGCGCCTTCGCGGCCGGGAAGATCAAATTCGTATGAGCTTGCCGCCCGAGCAGTCGTCCGCGAACTTGCCCGCGAAGTCCGCGAACTCCGCGGGCGCGATTCTTCGGCGCTGGCTCGCCCATCCCCTCACGCGCGGCCTGGATATCGACGCCCCCGGCACCACCGAAATCCGCCGCCGCATCGTGCAGGAGAAGCCGTTTGTCCGCCGCCTCTATGAAGAGTGGTATGGCATGATCGCCGCCGCGATTCCAAGCGGGGCCGGCGCGGTTCTGGAGCTTGGCTCGGGGCCAGGTTTTCTCGACCAATATATTCCTGATCTGATCACGTCCGATCTACTTGTATGCCGGGGCGTGAAGGCGGTTCTCGATGCCCAGCAACTTCCGTTCGCCGACGGCTCGCTGAAAGCCATCGCGATGGTGAACGTATTGCATCACCTCCCGCGCGCCCGCGATTTTTTCCGCGAAGCCGCCCGCTGCGTTCGGCCCGGCGGGGTGATCGCCATGGTTGAGCCGTGGCATACGAGTTGGTCATACTGGGTTTACACGCGGCTTCATTTCGAGCCATTCCTGACCAACGCACCCGACTGGGGGTTCCCCGACAGCGGCCCGCTTTCCGGCGCGAACATGGCCATCCCCTGGATCATCCTTCACCGCGATCGCGCGATATTCGAGAAGGAATTTCCCCAGTGGAAAATCCGCACTCTTTATTCGTACCTGCCCTTGCGGCTCCTTGTCAGTGGCGGGGTCAGCTTCCGAAATCTCGTTCCCTCGTTTACATTTAACCTGTGGCGTGGCATCGAATGGTGCCTTTCTCCCTGGAACAACCGGCTGGGATTAATTGTTTTCGCAGTGCTGGAGAGACGACCGAATGAGTAGCGCTTTGTCCGACAAACCCGCCTTGCCCAATCCCGCACCTTCCGGGCAAACTCTGAAATTACTTTCGTCCGGCGAGTACAAGGGCGTCAATGGGCACGACCCCATCCGCTTTTACTACTGGCCGGTCTTCGGGCGCATGTATCGCCGCCGCGTGGAACTGTGCCTGAACCAGTGCGCGGGCGGCGAGCGTATCCTGGAAATCGGCTTTGGGACGGGCCTCACGTTTCTCAATCTCGCGGATAAATACCGCGAGATTCACGGCCTCGATCTCACCGCCGACGTCGGCCGCGTACATAGTGTTTTCGCCTCCCACAATATCAATACCGATCTGCGCCAGGGCAATATTCTCGCCATGCCGTATCCCGACAATCATTTCGATACGGTTCTTTCCATCAGCATTCTCGAACACCTGAAGCCCCAAGAGCAGACGGTGGCATTTTCGGAAATTCGCCGCGTGCTGAAGCCGGGCGGGCAGGCGGTTTACGGCGTGCCGATTGAGCGGCCGTTCATGGTCTTCATGTTCCGCTGCCTCGGCTACAACATCCGTCTGCATCATTTTTCAACGGAACTGCAAGTGCGCGCGGCCGCCGCCTCGTTGTTGAAGGAAGTCAATGTGACTCAGATGACCAGCTTCCCGCCAGGCATGGGATCGGTTTATGAAATCGGGCATTTTGCGAAGGGAGTTTAGCCACAGATGAACACAGATGCACACAGATGAAGCCGAAAATCAGATTTCAAATCGGGCGGAATTAAACTCTTATCTGTGTGTATCTGTGTTCATCTGTGGCAAAATTCTCTTTCGCCCGCCGCACCAGGCAAATCCCCAGTGCAACCAAGGCCAGTAGTTTGAAGAGCAGTATCAATTCCTTCGGAACGCCTTGCGCGAGGGGCTGCCAATAGACGAAGCCCAGGGCCAGGAGGGCATGGACAATCATTCCATCGCGCACGGCCCAAACCGCCGCGAGGAGGACGGGAAAGTAAATCAGGTTGTAGTCATAGGAAACCGGCATCCAGAATGTCGCGGCCATGGCCACCCACAGAAAGTATGCAAAAGCCAACCCACGCTCTTGTCCCCTCTCCCGGTACTCTGGGAGAGGGCTAGGGTGAGGGGCATTTTGTTTTGAGTTTGCCCACCACATCACCAAGAACGTACCCATCAACATCGGCCCCAGAACAATCCCCGCGCCGATCAAGCCAGGAATCCGTCCCACTGCGGGCATTCCAACACCCGACCAAAACGTCTTCCAATAAATCGGCAGCGAATGACTCACCGCCTCCAGCGGCGGATATGAATTGACGCCCGCGGCGGCGGCATTGGGGTCTTCCTGCAAGTGGGCCGCGGAACTGAGAAACTTGGTGCGGTACCCTTCAGCTTTCCATCCGCTATGCAAAAACTGCATGGTTCCCGACCACATCAAAACCGGAATCAGTAAACTGAAAACCAGGCTCCATCCGGCCATTCGCCAGCGCCGCAGGGCCAACGCAGCCACCAGTACCAGGCCGGGGTAAATCTTGATCCACATTCCGCCCGCCAGGCACAAACCGGCCAGCGCATCTCCCCATTTCGATTTGCGCGCGAGAAAAATCGCCGCCAGCGCGATCAACCCCAGGACCAGCGCATCGCAATTACCCCGCTCCATTGCAAACACCACGGGGGTACACCAGAGCGCCAGACCCTGCGCCAGGGGCCATGAAATAGCGTTCAGACCAAGCGATCGTCGCCCGCGCAAAGCCAGATGCGTCGCCCCCATCACGATCAACGCGATTAAAAGCGACCAAATCCCCGCCGCCAGACGAATAAAACGAACTGGAATCAGAACGCCCCAATAAAACAACCCCAGCACCAGCGGCGGATACGCATAGGTTCCACGATCATCGGGCGGCGTGACATACGGATCGCCGCCGCTGTGAACAATATGAACGGCGTAAAAATTATGAGCGAAATCTCGGCCCAGTTCCCTTGATTGATCCTGATACGAGGCGACCCAATGCGGAACCCACATATCCGGCCCGACAAGATAGCCGGCGAAAAAACTCCCCGCCCACCACGCCGCCCACGCGGCCAGAAGCACCCACCCAATTGATTTTTGAATGTACGCGGGCGAGCTTGAACGATTTGGCGGCGGGTTTAATTGGTGTTGATGAGTGTCCATTCGCGGACAGATTTCTGTTTTTGAGTCAGGTCCCGGACTACGGATGTTCAGTCCTTCTCTCCGACAAATCATACTCTTCCAGCAGATGCTCCGACGGCACCACGCGGAAGACCTCCTCGGTGCTGGTAATTCCCTTGGCAACTTTCAGCAGAGCCGAATGCCGGAACTCCATCATTTTTCCGGTAGCGGCGGCTTCGCGGATCATCCGGGCCGGGCGGCTGGAGGCGATCAAACTGCGGATGTCCTGGTTGATCTGCATGACTTCAAAAACGCCGGTCTGACCGGCGTACCCGGTGTGGCGGCATTTATCGCACCCGCGCGACGCGTAAAGATGTTTGCCTTCGCCTTCGCTCATCCAGGGGCGGACTTCGTCGAATGTGTGCGGCGCATCGCCCAGATCAAAGCTGGCGCGGCAATTAGGGCATAGCGTCCGCACCAGCCGCTGCGAAACGATCCCGCGCAGGCAGGCGGATAGGAAATGCGGGTGGGCGCCCAGCGATCGCATCGACTGCACACCCGCCGCCGCGATCGGTGCGTGAACGGTGGCGAATACCAAATGTCCGCTATTGGCGGCCCGCACGGCGGTCTCGGCGGTTTCGGCGTCGCGGACTTCGCCGATCATGATCACATCCGGGCTTTGCCGCAGCACGCCACGGAGAAGATCGCCGAACCCAAGGTGAATCGCCGGGTTGATCTGGCTCTGGCGCAGGCCGTCGATCGTAAACTCAACGGGGTCTTCGATGGTGTTGATGCGCCGCCGCCCGTCGTTGAGCTTGCTCAGGCACGCATACATGGTGGCGGTTTTGCCGCTGCCGGTCGGGCCGGTGATGAGGATCAATCCGCCCGGCGATTCCAGCATGTGCGTGAGGGCGGAAATCTGCTCGCTGACCAGCCCCAGCGCATCGACAGAGAATAAATGCGGCCGGCGTGAGAGGACGCGGATCGCCAGATCCTCGCCGAAGAGCGTGGGGATCATGTTGATGCGCAGGTCAATGAGATTGCCGTCGCCGACCTTGTGAATCCAGCGGCCATCGAGGGGCCGGCGGCGCTCGGCGACATCCATCCCGCTGACCGCTTTGATGTGCGCAATATGTCGGCGCCCGAGTTCCTGCGGCATGACGCTGACAATATGCACCATTCCCAACCGCCGCGCCGAAACACTGACGTTGTGTTCATTTGTGCAAAAAAATAAATCGCTGGCCGGAAGCTGGATGGCGTGGTCGAACAGGCGGTCGACACCGGCTTCAACGGGGAATTTGGTCACATCAATGAGTGCGTCTTTGTCTTCTGTCATGGCTCATTGCCCGGAGTTGGAGAGGCCGTGTTGGTCGCGGCAGCCGCCGGAGGAATGGGAGCGGCAGCCGGCTCTGGCGGCCCCTTTAATGCTGAGCGCGCGGCGGATTCGTTCTCGCGCACATCCAGAATGTTTCGCATTTTCAGCATGTCGATCATCTCGCGCACCCGCGTGCTCGGCGAGTGCCATACCACGCAACCCCCTCCGCTCTTGAAGCGGCGCTGACAGTCAATCATCCAACCGATCGCCGAGGAGTCGATATACGGCACGCTGTCGAGACTGACTAAAACGCGCTGCGCCGCCCACGACGTACCCAGAACGCTTTCCATTGGATTGGGGCCGCCGTCGGCGAAATCCTGAATGGTAACATCTCCCGCAACCGCCACACGGGCAACGCCGGCCGGATCGATATCGTTGAGTGTAATTTTCATATTGAACAACCTGATTGAGGGGGGTTATACCCGCGCTCCCCAACACCTTCAATTCGCCTGTCAATTTTGCGTTTTCTTAATCCTAATCTTAATCCTAATCTTAATCGTTTGTTCCGATATGCAGTTGGTTTTCATTTCCTCAGAGGGATTAAGATTAGGATTAGGATTAAGATTAGGAAGGGGGTGGGGATAGGAAGGGGAGGGGGTTCGGAGCAAGAGCGAGAAAAAGAGCAGGAATTGAATCCTCCGGCGAACGCCTCCGCCTTCACATTCGTATCACCATTGAGAAACGAGTTATCGGCCCAGCACGGCGGTCCAAAACGCACAAACCGCCCGGTCGATATTAAAAATACGCGGCCGCTCCTCAAAGGCAACTTTGTGTAGCGGCCGCTCAAGGAATTATTTCGTAGAGGTATTCATAGGAGGTTCGTCATGCCAGTCCAATTTGCGTATTCCCTCAACGGCGAAGATTACCGGGGCAGCTTCCAGGCGCGCGAGGCGGCGCTCTTGGCGGCCGTTGCAACGGCAAGGCTCATGCCCGAACCTCCATCAAGCGTGTACGTCGCCCGCATGATCTCCGTCGCACCGCGCACCGCCGGCCACGCACGCACGGTTCTTTCAGAAATGGCCGCCCATGCGCGCGAGGAGATCGGCGACGCGGGACTGCGCTATCTGGCCAACGTCACCAGCGAACAAATCGACGATCTCGATGATGAATTAAACAAAGCCCTCGAACGCTGGCTGCAACGAAACAATCTAACGCCGACCTTCTTCCGCGTGGAGGCCATCAGCGAGCACCCCATTCCCGCATTGCCCGAAAACCACCTCTTCTCGCGGTCTCCCAATGGCGGCGCTGATTCAGAAGTTCATGATCTCGGCGCCGTCGAATCGTTTGCGGCGAATTGACGGTGCGCTGCCGCGCTTTGCTCGCGCCGGCGCTCCGCTACAATTCGACTGGTGAAAAACCATCGCTCACTGCGACAATCCCTGCTGAAATGGTACGACCGCCACCGGCGTGATTTGCCCTGGCGCACCTCAACCGGCAGCCTGCCAGATGCCTACCTCGTTCTCGTCAGCGAGTTCATGCTCCAGCAAACTCAGGTGGCCACGGTCATCCCGTATTTCAATCGGTTCATTAAAACATTTCCCACTCTCAAACAACTCGCCGCCGCCGATGAACATGAGGTTCTCCGCCTGTGGCAGGGGCTGGGCTACTATTCGCGTGCCCGCAATCTCCACGCAGCGGCGCGCCGCATCGTCAGTGAACACAACAGCCGCGTTCCTTCAAACGCGGCTCAACTGCTCGATTTGCCCGGAATCGGCCGGTACACCGCCGGCGCGATAGCGTCTCTTGCGTTCGATCTGCGCGAGCCGATTCTTGACGGAAACGTCGCCCGCGTGGTCTGCCGCGTTGATGGAATCCGAACCGACCCGCGCGAGCGAACGACATTGAATTTATTGTGGAAACGAGCTGGCGAATTGGTCCCGCCCGAGCGTGCCGGTGATTTCAATTCGGCGCTGATGGAACTGGGCGCGACTGTCTGCACGCCGCGCCAACCAGATTGCGAGCATTGCCCGCTGGGCAATCGATGTCAGGCTCGCGAGCTGAATCTGCAAAGTGAAATTCCTCCGCCGAAGAAGAAAAAGCCGACGCCGCTGATCAAACGCTGGACGTTCGCCATCCGTCGCGGCAACCGATACCTCATCGAGCGCCGCCCCGCGCGCGGCCGTTGGGCGGGCCTCTGGCAATTCCCCACCATCGCCGCGACAGCGGCCGCGCCGACTGAAACGACCGCATCAACCGCGTTGGGAATGCCGGTAAGGCGCATGATCAAACTTGGCCAGGTCAAACATTCGCTGACCCACCGCCTATATGAGTTTCTGGCCTTTTCCTGCGCCGCTGCCAACCGCGTTCAATCGCCCGGCGATGCCAGAAAATGGATTCAGTTGAGCGAAGTCGGCCAGTACGCATTTTCCAAGCCGCAGCAGATGATCGCGGCGATGTTGGTGGGTCGTCCCAATCAGGATTGAGTTCAAATCCTGGCACTGCACCCGGACAGAAAAAATGCCGGACGACCCGCGCGATTGCATTTCAAGTTGAAATAGGACCTAAATTGGCGATATCATCAACACATCAGAAGATTTGCCGTAACTCATGTAGGATGTGGCTTTGCGGGTTGCTTGGATTTCGTAAAGAAGGTTTTCGATGGCGCGCTGCTCAAGATTCATTCTTCCGGCCTTGGGTTGCCTGCTGGTTTGCGCCTTGTCCTATTCGCAACAACAGGCTGGTACTGAATTTAACGATTCTAAAGTCTCTTTCAACACCTCGGTTCTGCCTTTCGTGCAGGCCAATTGTTATGTCTGTCATGGCAAAGATCGGCAGTCAGGTGATCTGAATATGACGGAAATGGCCAGTGCCGATACGCTGGCCACCAATCGCGATGAATGGAAATTGGTGCTGGAACGGCTGCAAACCGGCGAGATGCCGCCGAAGACCTTGCCGGCGAAATTGATGCCGCCGGGCGGGATTCCCAAGCCGGTGGAGGCGGATCGTCAGGTGGTGGTTCGATGGATCGAGGCAGAGTTTGCCCACATTGACGCAACAGCCAGGCCGAGCGCCGGCCGAATCGGTCCGCGGCGGCTCAATCGCGCGGAATACAACAATACCGTTCAGGATTTGCTGGGCGTGAAGCTCTGGCCGGCGGACGATTTCCCGCAGGACGACGCGGCTCACGGTTTCGATACAGTGGCGGATTCGCTGACCATCTCGCCGGTACTGATGGAAAATTACATGTCGTCCGCCGAGAAAGTGGCGCGCGAAGCGGTCTTCGGGCCGGAGAAACTTCCGCCGGCGGTGAAGAAACTGGAGCAGCTTGAGCGCGATGTCACCAACATCACGGTTCCGCCGAAGGAATATGACCAGAGTGGCCTGACCACCGACCGGGCGATGAATGCGATTTATCGTTTCCCCGCCGACGGAGTCTACCTCTTCCGCGTCTGCGCCCGTGGCTTTCGGCCGCTTGATTCCGAGCCGCTTGAGTTGGGCTTCTGGATGGACGGAAAGATGGTCACGGAACTGAAGGTCGATCCCAGGCAGGACGACGGCCCATCGCTGCTGGGAGGACGGCAGGATTTGTTCGGCAAGCCACAGGAATACAAGATGTTCGTCACAGCCGGCGATCACTGGGTCGGCGCATCGGTGCTGAGGATTTATGAGGGCTTGCCGCCGATTTACAATGGGCCGAATCCTTCCAAGCGCAAGCCTTCGACTCAGCCGGTGGAGGTTTCTTTCCAGGCGGCGGAATTGGAGAAGCTCGATCCGGCCGATCGCGACGCGATCGTCAAGGAGCGAGCGGCGCGTGAATTCACGGCGCCGAAAGTCGATGCCAAC
>Ga0208589_1000751_pt1 | contig 14482 bp, 14 predicted proteins | sample NGESurshal092012_2_FD_184486 | JGI IMG/M metagenome (GOLD analysis project Ga0208589, IMG submission 184486) | Arctic peat soil microbial communities from Barrow, Alaska - NGEE Surface sample F53-2 shallow-092012 (SPAdes) | ecosystem: Environmental > Terrestrial > Soil > Wetlands > Peat ... | reverse complement strand
ACCTGTATGCTCATGTGCGCATTCTTCGTGCATCAATGCACATGAGACCGCGGGTGCAGCGCGCACCCGGTCTTCCCTGCGCCCTCTCTTTGGGGCGGAGTTATCTTGCAAACCTCGGACAATGTGTGTCGCGAGAACGCGGAGGTGTGTCCCGCCGTCATTGCGAGCGAAGCGAAGCAATCCAGAGCCGCAAAGGAAGACTGGATTGTTTCGTCGCTGCGCTCCTCGCAATGACGGGGTGAAGCCCCTCATCCTCCGCCGTAGCTCTGAATCAAACTTCCCGCCACCAGCGACCAGCCGTCGACCAGCACGAAGAAGATCAGCTTGAATGGCAGCGACACCACGGCAGGCGGCAGCATCATCATGCCCATCGACATCAACACCGAGGCGACCACGAGGTCGATGATCAGGAACGGCAGGAACAGCAAAAAGCCGATCTCGAAGGCGCGCTTCAATTCCGAGATCATGAAGGCCGGCACCAGGATCCGCAGCGACATGTCGTCAGGCGTCGCCGGCGGCGGCTCGTTCGACAGATCGAGGAACAGCTTCAGGTCCTTTTCGCGCACGTTTTTCAACATGAAGCCGCGCAGCGGCACCGAGGCGCGTTGCAAGGCTTCCTCGACGCCGATCTGGTTGGCGACCAGCGGCCGGATGCCGTCGTCATAGGATTTCTGCAGCACCGGTCCCATCACGAACGCGGTCAGGAACATCGCAAGGGCAATCATCACCGAATTCGGCGGCGCGGTCGCGGTGCCGAGCGCGGTGCGCAGCAGCGACAGCACCACGACGATCCGGGTGAACGAGGTCATCATGATCAGGATCGACGGCGCGATCGACAGCACCGTGAGCAGCGCGATCAACTGGATCGAGCGCTCGGTGACGCCGCCATTGCCCTGGCCGAGATTGATGCTGATGTCCTGCGCGAACGCAGGCTCCGCCAGTAAACCGGCTGATATCAGGATGACAAAAAATAAAACTCTACGCGGGAAGGTCGCCGATCTCACGAAGGAGACTTCGGACGACCCAATAGCGAGGCCATCTCGTCTTCCAGATTCTCGAACCCGGTCTTCGGCGAGGCTGCCGCAACCGGCGGCGCGACCATCGGTTCGCTGCGAGGCGCGGGGCGGCTCGGCGGCGGCTCGGGCGCAACCGGCGGTGCGCCGACGCGCGGCTCGCTCGCCTCGGGCGGCCGGCGAAGTGCTGCTTCCAGCCGCTGCGCCATCTCGGCGAGATTTTGATCGGCGCTCGACAACGATGCAGCCGGCGCGGGTGCGGGCGGCGGCACCGGGGGAGGCGGGGCGACGGCGACGGGACGCTCGGCGCGGATCGGCGGCGGCGCCTTCGGGGCCTCCTGCCGCGGGGTCTCTTGACGTATCGGGCGCGGCATCATCGGCTCGGAGCGCTGCGGCCTTGCCGGGGCGACCTGCGGTTCGTTGCGCAATTCGACACGCGGCTCGGGGCGCGACGCCATCGGTTCCGGCGCAAAGCCGGCGAGCGGATCGTTGCGTCGCTCCGGCGGCGGCGCCGGGCGGCGCATTTCGTCGGCGAAAGAGGGCCGCGCCGGCCGTGGCGGCGGCTCGGGCATCTGCGGCTCGGCATGGTCGAAGGCGTCGGAGCGGGATCCATCGCCGTCGCTCCAGTTGCTGTCCGGCAACGGCGCGATTCGCGGCGGCGGTTCGGCATTGCCGGCCGGGCGCTGCGCCATCTGGTCGCGTCCCGGCATGGCGCGGACGATATTGGGTTCCACCACGATGTCGGTCGGGCCGCCGATCATCAAGAGGTGTTCGACATTGTCGCGGCGGACCAGCACCAGCCGGCGGCGGCCGTCCACGGCCGCGGCATCGATCACCGCCAGGCGTGGCATCCGGCCGCGATTGGTATTGGCACCCAGGCGGTTGCCGGCGAATCGGCGAACCAGCCAGGCCGCGGCGCCGATCAGCGCCAGCACGGCCACGAATGCGAAAAAGAATGTCAGTGCCTGCATGCTTGTCCCCGGCAACGCCGAATGAGGTCAGAGATCTGCCCAATCTCTCAACAACCCAAATCTTTAACAGGATCGGCAGGAACTGCCGCCCCGGCATCTTAATAACCTATGAATCGGCTGAGCCAAAACGACTTCTCACGTCCCGGTCGCTTGGGCAACTCCGCTGGTTAACGGGGTTTTCGTGGCGAAAATGCGCTCGGAATCATGCGAGCACGAACCGTCCACAGCGCTCCGCCGGACCCGCGTTTGCACGCCTTAACCCGTTGTTAACCATACAGGCGGCAAATTCTGCCTACCGAGGGCGTCGTGCCCGCACGGCGAAGGGGAGAGCGGAAGCGATGTCCATTGGCGATCTTCCGGGGCTGTCGGCGTTGCGTACGCGGATGCAATGGCATCAGGAGCGCCAGCGGGTGCTGGCGGAAAACGTCGCCAATTCCGATACGCCAAACTTCAAGCCGCGCGATCTCGTGGAACCCAAATTCGATCCGACCGGCGCAAGCGCGCCCGGCGGCGCGATGGGGACGCTGCCGATGATGCGGACCAGCGGTGCTTCTTTCGGCGCCTCAGGGGCGCCGGAAACCTTCGATCAGAACCGCAAGACCGGCTTCGAGACCCGCCCCGCCGGCAACGCCGTCAATCTCGAGGACGAAATGCTCAAGGTCTCGTCCAACCAGATGGACTACGCCGCCGTGACCTCACTCTACTCCCGCAGCCTGCATATCCTGAAGACCGCGATCGGCAAGGCCTGACGCCGCAGGCGTACAGCGCAACTAGCATTTGGAAAGGGAAACGATGGCAGACCGTCAGGTTATCGCAGATTTCGCCAGATCGATGGGGATCGCGACCTCAGGCCTGCGCGCGCAGGCCGGGCGCATGCGCGTGATCTCGGAAAACATCGCGAATGCCGATTCCACCGCGCCCACGGCCGGCGGCGACCCCTATCGCCGCAAGGTGCCGACGTTTTCCTCCGAACTCGATCACACGCTGGACGCCCAGGTGGTCGCGCTCGGCAAGGTGGTGCCGGACAAGACCGCGTTCCGCGTCAAGCACGAGCCCAGCAATCCGGCAGCCGACGCCAATGGCGACGTCAAATATCCCAACGTCAATCCGCTGGTCGAAATGACCGACATGCGCGACGCCCAGCGATCCTACGAGGCGAACCTCAACATCATCCACGCCACGCGCTCGATGATTCAACGAACGCTCGACATCCTCAAGTCCTGAACTGGAACCTTGAACCATGGCTTCACCGACAATTGCCGCCAACGCCTACGCCAACCTAGCCCGCCTGATGGACCCCAGCGCTGCCGGCAAATCGCCCGGCGCCGACGCCGGTCCATCGTTCGGAGACCTGCTCAAGGACGCGATCGGAAGCGTGGTGGACGGCGGACGAAAGGCCGACCAGCAGACCGCCGCGATGGCGAGCGGCAAGGCCAATGTGATGGACGTCGTCACCGCGGTGGCGGAGACCGACGTCAAGATATCGACGCTGGTGTCGGTCCGCGACAAGGTGATCTCGGCCTACGAAGACATCCTGAAGATGCCGATCTGAGGTTTCTGAGCCCGTCGTTCCAGCCTTGGGATGGCATGAGAGTATCTTGGCGAAGTAGAATTTGGCGAAGTGGATTGATGAGATGACCGGTGCTGAAACCCTCGACGTGGCGCGCGACGCAATCTGGACCATCGTTGTGGTGTCGTCACCGCTGATGGTCGTCGGTCTCGTCGTCGGCGTGGTGGTGTCGCTGTTCCAGGCGCTGACGCAGATCCAGGAACAGACCCTGGTGTTCGTGCCCAAGATCCTTGCGATCTTCGTCACTTTGCTGCTCGCGTTACCGTTCATGGCGGATGCGCTTCACAGCGAGATGATGCGGATATCGTCGCGAATCATAGGCGGTTGAGGCACAATGCGCGGATCATGCGCGTCGATATCTCGCTGCTGCCCGTACTCGCTGCCACCTTCATGCTGGTGTTCGCCCGCGTCGGCGCCATGGTGATGCTGTTGCCCGGGCTGGGCGAGTCGAACATCCCGGTGCGCATCAAGCTCGCGATCGCGCTGGTGCTGACGCTGGTCATCCTGCCGCTGCATCGTCAGGCCTACCAGATCGACATGCAGTCGATGGTGCCGCTGGTGGTGATGATGATCCATGAGCTGATCGTCGGCATCGTGCTCGGCGCCACCGCGCGGGTGACGCTGTCGGCCCTGCAAGTCGGCGGCTCCATCATCGCCCAGCAGATGGGGCTCGGATTCGTCACCTCGGTCGATCCGACCCAGGGCCAGCAGGGCGTGCTGATCGGAAACTTCCTCACCATGCTCGGCGTGACGCTGTTGTTCGCCACCGACAGCCATTACCTGGTGATCGCGGCGCTGAATGACAGCTACAATATCTTTTCGCCCGCCGATCTGATGCCGAGCGGCGATATCGCAGCACTCGCTATCCGCGCCTTCACCGCCGCGTTCAGGATCGGCATGCAGTTGTCGGCGCCGTTCCTGGTGTTCGGCCTGGTATTCAACATCGGGCTTGGCGTGCTGGCGCGGCTGATGCCGCAGATGCAGGTCTATTTCGTCGGCGTGCCGCTGTCGATCCTCGCCGGCTTCCTGATCTTCTCGCTGGTGCTGGTCGCGATGATGGGCACTTTCCTCAATTACTTCACCGGCGTCATGCACGATCTGACGCCGTAAACCGAGAGCCGCGATGGCCGACGAGGACGATTCCTCAGACAAAACAGAAGACCCCACGCAAAAACGTCTCGATGAGGCGCTCGAGCGCGGCGACGTCGCCAAGAGCCAGGAGGTCAACACCTGGTTCATGATCGCCGGCGCGACGCTGGTGTTGTCGTCGTTCTCGGGATCGATCGGCAGCATGGAGATGCCGTTGCGCAACCTGCTCGCCAATGCGTGGATGTTCCACACCGATGGGCCGAGCCTGCTGCAACTGGCGCGGAAGCTCGAATACGTGCTGATCGGAGCACTCGGCGTGCCGTTTCTGATGCTGGTGATCTCGGCGATCGCGGGCAACATGCTGCAACATAGGCTGGTCTGGTCGGGTGAATCGCTCAAGCCCAGCTTCAGCAAGATTTCGCCGGCCTCCGGCGCCAAGCGGGTGTTCGGCAAGCAGGCGGCTGCGAATTTCGCCAAGGGCATTTTCAAGCTGGTCGCGCTCGGCAGCGTGATGGGCATGATCCTGTGGCCGGAGCGGTTCCGGCTGGAATCGATGGTGCAGTTTGGTCCTTCGACGATCCTCGGCATCATCACCAGCCTGACCCTGAAGCTGCTCGGCGCGGTGGTGGCGATGCTCGCGGTGGTCGCGATCGCCGACTATTTCTTCCAGTACCGGCAATGGTACGAGCGGCAGAAGATGTCGCTGCAGGACATGAAGCAGGAATTCAAGCAGTCGGAAGGCGACCCGCACATCAAGGCCCGAATCAGGCAATTGCGGCAGGTGCGCATGAAGAAGCGCATGATGGCCTCGGTTCCCAAGGCTTCCGTGATCATCACCAACCCGACCCACTACGCGGTCGCGCTTTCTTACGAACGCGGCATGTCGGCGCCGATCTGCGTGGGCAAGGGTGTCGACCTGATGGCCTTGAAGATCAGGGAGATCGCCAAGGAGCATGACATCCCGATCGTGGAAAACGTGCCGCTGGCCCGCGCATTGCACGCGTCCGTCGAAATCGACGACGAAATCCCGGTGGAGCACTATCATGCGGTCGCCGAGGTCATCGGTTACGTCATGGGCCTCAAGCGCGGGCTGTCCGGCAGCCCGGCATGAAAGGGCTCTTGAAAGGGGCTGGAAATCAGCCGGAATCGCCTGCAACCGGGGAAATAGCGGGCTGATGCACTTGCGCTGGCCGGCCCGATTCAGGCACTCAGGAGCCGGCGTGCGCGAGCGCGTCCCATCCCTATCGACAGGCTGCGTCCCCTGCCTATGACCGCCGAACCTGCCCACGATCCGTCTCAACCGCCGATGACCGTGCACGAGCCGGCGCGGCGCAGCGGCAGCATCGTTCTGGTGCTGCTGGTGGCTGGCGGCATCGTCGCAGCCGCGCTGGCGCTGATGACCATCGGCCGGGCGCAGGCGCAGCCCTATATCCTGGGATTGCTGGCGCTGCTGGCGATGGTCGGGTTGTTCAACCTGTTTGCGTTCGCCGCCGGTATCATTCGTTTCGCCGATCGCGCCGGCGACGACCCGGTGATGGGCCATATCGCCGACCACGCTTATGACGGGCTGGCCGTCACCGATCCGCGCGGCCATGTGGTCTACTCCAACGCGACCTATCTGGCGCTGACGGGGGCGGCGAGTCCGCAGGACGTGCGTCCGGTGGAGCGGGTCTTCATCGGCAATCCCGATGTGTCGGAAGCCGTGTTCCGCCTGCTCAAGGCGGCGCGCGAGGGTAAGCGCCAGCAGGAAGAAGTCCGCATCGCCGGCCATGAAGGCAGCCACGGGCGCTGGCTGCGGATGCGGGTCCGTCCGCTCGGCCAGGGCAAGCGCGAGGCAAAATATGCGGTGTGGTCGATCGCCGATATCACCCGGGACCGCGAGCGCCAGGAAGACGTGTTCCAGGAGTTGCAGCACGCGATCGAATATCTCGATCACGCGCCCTGCGGCTTCTTTTCGGTCAATCCTGCCGGCGACCTGGTTTACGTCAACGCCACGCTGGCGAACTGGCTGGACCACGATCTCGCCGAGATCGGCTCGGGCGGCCTGAAGCTGACCGACATCGTGTCCGGCGACGGCGCGTCGCTGTTGACATCCATCGTGGCGGTGCCCGGCGAGGTCAAGACCGAGGTTTTCGACATCGATCTGCGGATGCGCGGCGGCAAGACCATGCCGGTGCGGCTTTATCACAAGCTGGCATTCGGCGCCGACGGCGTCCCCGGCGCCTCGCGGACGCTGGTGATCAGCCGCGCGCGCGACGAGCGCTCCGATCCGCAGCGTGCGGCCGAAGTCCGCTTCATGCGTTTCTTCGACCATACCCCGATGGCGATCGCGACCGTCGACCGCGCCGGCGCGGTGGTGCGCGCCAATGCGCGTTTTGCAAAATTGGCGCAGAGCCTCGGCCTTGAAGCCACCGCCAACAATTCGATCTTCCGCACCGTCAATGCGCGCGACCGCAGCTCGTTGATCGCAGCGATCAACCAGGCCGCCGAAGGCCAGGGAGATATCCCGCCGGTCGAGGCGATGCTCGATGGCGGCAAGGAGCGCTGGGGCCAGTTTTTCGTCACCGCGGTCGAGGCCGACGAGCGCGAGACCGAGGCCGCCATCATCTACATGCTGGAGACCACCGAGCGGCGTACGCTCGAGAACCAGATTAACCAGTCGCAGAAAATGGACATGGTCGGCCAGCTCGCCGGCGGCATCGCCCATGACTTCAACAATGTGCTCTCCGCCATCATGATGGCGAACGACTTCCTGCTGAACGCGCACAAGCCGACCGATCCGTCGTTCCAGGACATCATGCAGATCAAGCAGAACGCGACCCGTGCCGCGACGCTGGTGCGGCAATTGCTGGCGTTCTCGCGCAAACAGACGTTGCGGCCGCAGGTGCTCGATCTCGGCGATGCGCTGTCCGACCTGACCATGCTGCTGCGCCGGCTGATCGGCGAAAAGGTAAAATTCGATCCGGTGCACGGCCGCGATCTGTGGCCGGTGAAAGTCGACGTCTCGCAGTTCGAGCAGGTAATCGTCAATCTGGCGGTCAATGCCCGCGACGCGATGCCCGACGGCGGCAAGCTGACGATCAAGACCGCGAATGTTTCGGCGCAGGAGGCCGAAAAACTGTCCTACAAGGGCATGCCGCCGGCGGATTATGTGCGGATCGACGTTTCCGATACCGGCACCGGCATCCCGGCCGAGATCGTCGACAAGATCTTCGAGCCGTTTTTCTCCACCAAGGAAGTCGGCAAGGGCACCGGGCTCGGCCTGTCCACGGTCTATGGCATCGTCAAGCAGACCGGCGGCTTTGTCTATGTCGACTCCGAGGAAGCCAAGGGCACCACGTTCCGCATCTTCCTGCCGCGGCACCATCAGGAGCAGGAGGCGCAGCACGAGCCGCATGCGACCAATGGCGCGAAGGAGGCGGCGGCCGAGCCGAAACCTCGGGTCGATCTTACTGGCCAGGGGACGATCCTGCTGGTAGAAGACGAAGAAGGCCTGCGCTCGCTGAACGCGCGCGGCTTGCGCTCGCGCGGCTACACGGTGATCGAGGCGTCGAACGGCGTCGAGGCGCTGGAAGCGCTGGAAGAAAAAGACGGCGCGATCGATCTCGTCGTTTCCGACGTGGTGATGCCGGAGATGGACGGGCCGACGCTGCTGCGCAAGATGCGCGGCCGCAATCCAGACCTCAAGATCATCTTTGTCTCGGGCTACGCTGAGGATGCCTTTGCAAAAAGCCTCGAGGAAAATGAAAAATTCGATTTCCTGGCCAAGCCGTTCGCGCTCAGTGCGCTGGTTGCGAAGGTAAAGGAAACCATGGCGCCGTCGTGAGCCGGACGCACCGCAGCAAATTGCCCCGATACCGCAGCCCCGCGACCGAGGGCCGCAGAGCCGGTTCCGGATAGCGCCTTCACATTCACCCAATGCTGCCCATGTTAGAGGCGCTTCCCCTTGCCGGGGACTTAAGGAAAGCACATGAGATTCTCTTATCGCGCACGCCGCGTCTTCCAGTCGATCGCCATTGTTCTGTCGCTGGCCCTGCCGTTGATTTCGGCGACCCCGCCGGCCGACGCCCGGATTGGTGGCGGCTTCAGTTCGGGGTCGCGGGGAACCCGGAGCTTTTCCGCGCCGCCGAGCACCTCGACTGCGCCCGGCGCGGCGCAGCCGCTCAACCGTACCTTTTCCCAACCGGGCAGCCCGGGGGTTGGCACCGCCACCGCGGGCGGCGGTTTCTTCAACCGGTCCGGCGGCGGCATGCTGCGCGGCCTCGCCGCCGGCTTCCTCGGTGCGGGCCTGTTCGGCATGTTGTTCGGCGGCGGCCTGTTCGGCGGCGTTGGCGGCCTGTCGTCGCTGTTCGGCCTGATCATTCAGATCGGCCTGATCGTCTTTGTGGTGCGCATGGCGATGTCGTGGTGGCAGCGCCGGACCACTCCGGCCTATGCCGATGCCGCGAGCGCAGCAACGGGCGCAGCTTCGAGTTATCGCACCGGGTCGGGCTTTGGTCTGGGATCCGGCAGCGCGCCGCTGGAAATCCTCCCCGCAGATTACGAAGCCTTCGAGCGGCTGCTCGGCGACATTCAGGCCGCGTGGTCGAACGAGGACGTCGCAAAACTGCACACGATGGCGACGCCCGAGATGGTGTCTTATTTCAACAACGATCTGCAGGAAAACCGCGGGCGCAACGTCGTCAACAAGGTTTCGAGCACCAAGCTGCTGCAGGGTGACCTTTCGGAAGCCTGGCGCGAAGGCGATACCGACTACGCCAGCGTAGCGATGCGGTTCTCGATGATCGACAAGACCGTCGACCGCGTCAGCGGCCGGCTGGTCGAAGGCAGCGAGCAGCCGACGGAAGTCACCGAAGTCTGGACCTTCGTGCGGCCGCGCGGCGCCAATTGGGAATTGTCGGCGATCCAGCAGACCTGATCGGCCACAACGACCAAACGAAATATCAGGCGCCGCGATTTGTTTCGCGGCGCCTTTTCGCTGCCGCCGCGCCGGAATAATGCCGCGCAAGGTGTGTTGATGATGGATTGAGTGCCGGCACCGCTGCCGGCCAAAAACAATGGGGAGGATTCGATGCCTGTCTCCGCTTCGCATATTTTGCGCGCCTGTTTCAGCCTGTCCGTAACCGCCTGCCTCGTCTTGTTGGCCGCGCAACCGGCCGATGCGCAGACGACCGCGACGACCTTCTTCGTGACCAGCGTCGGCATCGGCAACGGCGCCAACCTTGGCGGCCTCGCCGGCGCCGACAATCATTGCCAGGAACTGGCGCAGGCCGCCGGTCTCAATGCTTCCGGCGTCAAAACCTGGCACGCGTACCTTTCGACCCAGGAGGCCGACGGCAAGCCGGCGATCAACGCCCGCGACCGCATCGGCAAGGGGCCGTGGCAGAACGCAAAGGGTGTTGTCGTCGCAAAAGATGTCGCCGACCTGCACAGCGCCAACAACAACCTGAGCAAGCAGACCGCGCTCAGCGAAAAGGGCGATATCAACAACGGCCGTGGCGATACGCCGAACCGCCACGACATGCTGACGGGATCGAAGCCCGACGGCACCGCATTTCCGGCGAGCGAGGATCGTACCTGCAAGAACTGGACGAGCAGCACGCAAGGTTCGGCGATGCTCGGCCATGCCGATCGCATTGGCCTGCGCGACGACGATGCCTCGAAATCCTGGAACTCGTCGCATCCCTCGCGCGGGCCGGATGGTGGCTGCTCGCAGGCCGATCTCAAGAGCACCGGCGGCGATGGCCTGATGTACTGCTTCGCGGTCAACTGACAGCGGAGCGACCTTGCTGCGGGCGTCGCGATTTATTTTTCGCGGTGCCTTGCTTGCGACGAAACCCGTGCACGGGCTAATGCCTCGCCGCTTCCATTTTCCGGTAGATATCGGCCTGAAACCACCCGAACAGCGCGATCAGAGCCGCGATACTCCAGACGTTGAGGGCAACGAGATCGCGCGCGACGGCGGCGTCGTATTGATGCAGCGGCGTCGGCGGATACGCGCGCAACAGGCACCAGACGATCAGCGGCAGAACCGTCAGGACCAGCATCACGATCCGTTCGGTCTGTCGGAAGATCAGCGCCGAGAGCGCCGCGCATGGCACCAGAAAAACTTCTGTTCCCGATGCGGGACCCAATATCCAGATGGTGAAAACCGTATTGATCAGGCCAAGCACCGGCGTCGCCAGCCGGCCCGAAAGACTGCTTCGGCGCGCGACGATCGGCACGGCCAGAAACAATGGCGCCATCGACATCGTCAGCAACGACGAAGGCAGCGCTTCGCGGCCCGCCACCCAAAAGATATACAGCGGCCAGAACGGAAGATGCGAACCGATGGTCAGCGCAACCCAATTGCTGGCTTCCGCCAGCGGATCAGGATGTGCGGCAAACGCACGAATACGGGCATGGCCTTGGGTCCACAGCCGCACCATCGCGCCGCTGCGCGGGCCGCGGTCCGGGAAGTCGGATGTCGCAAGATCTGACAATTAAATCGCTCCAGGACCCATACCGAAACGCCGGACCAAGCCGGTCATGTTGAGGCTATCCCACCGCTGCGACGCGGGGGACGTTGACGAATTCAGGCGCATCGCCGGCGAACCGGGCGGCGGCCTCGATCGCGGCCGGCAGTTGCGCGAGGCTTGCGGGCTTTGCGAACAGATAGCCCTGGCCCTTGGCGCAGCCCGCGCGGGCGAGGAAGTGCCACTGTTCCGATGTTTCGATGCCTTCCGCCAGCACGGGAATGCCGAGGCTTTCGCCCAGCGCCAGCACGGTGCGGACGATCGCCGCGGCGGCATCGTTCGGCAGCCGCTTCACGAACGACTGGTCGAGCTTGATCTTGTCGAACGGAAACGCGTGCAGCGTCGCCAGCGACGAATAGCCGGTGCCGAAATCGTCCATCGCGACCGAGATGCCCATCGCCTTCAGCTTGCGCAGGATATGCAGCCCGCGGGTCTGGTCCGACATCAGGGTGGATTCGGTGACCTCGACCTCCAGCCGTTTCGGCGACAGCCCGGTCTCCAGCAGGATCGCGTGAATGGTCTCGGCGAGGTCGTCGCGGCTGAACTGCACCGGCGACAGATTGACGGCGACCGTTCCCGGAATCCTGCCCTCGGCGGCGTCGCGGCAGGCGGTGCGCAGCGCCCATTCGCCCATCGCAACGATCGCTTCGCTCTCTTCCGCCAGCGGAATGAACTCGGCCGGAGAAACCATGCCGCGCTTCGGGTGGCGCCAGCGCATCAGCGCTTCGGCGCCGCAGATCTTGCCGTCAGTCAACGAGGTCTGGAGCTGGTAATACAGCATCAGTTCGTTGCGTGCGATCGCGAACTGCAGGTCGCGCGCCAGCGCCCGTTGTGCGCGCACATTATCGTCCATCTCGCGCTGATACGCCGTGATCGAGCCGCGCTGTTTGGTCTTGCCGCGATACATCGCGAGCTTGGCGTTGGAAAGAACCTGGTCGCGTTCCGGCGTGTCGATCGGAAACACCGAGTAGCCGATCGAGGCGGTAAGCGTCACCGGCTGATCGCCGACCTGGAAGGGTTGCGTGAACACGGCGGCGATGCGCTCGGCAAACGCCTTGGCGTCGTGCGGATGGTTGCCGGACATCTGCAATGCCAGAAATTCGTCGCCGCTCTGACGGGCGAGAAACTCGCTCGCTGCGAGCACGGTGCGCATCCGCCCGGCGGCCTCGATCAGCAAGAGATCGCCGGCGCTGTGGCCGAACACGTCGTTGACGTCCTTGAAGCCGTCAATGTCGATCGAGAACGCCGCGAGCTTGTGCGCCTTCTCGTGCGCCTCGGCGGCGTCGAACGACAGCCGTTCGTTGAACGCGATCCGGTTCGGCAGGCCGGTCATGGTGTCGTTGAACGAAAGCTGGTGGATGCGGTCGGCCGATTCCGTGCGCGCGTGCAGGTCGATGATGTAGGTCGAAAAGCCGCTGCCCATCACCAGCAGGACGGCGCCGACCACCGCAAAGCCGAGCATTTCGGCCGGGATCAGATAGGGCGGCAGTATTACCGAGGCGTCGGGGATGGCGGTCGTGGTCACCGTCAGCGCGTAATGCATGACGCAGACCATGAACGCCAGCACGATCGCGGCGCCATGACGGCACCAGCGCGTCACCGGACGATTGGCGCGGCTGACCGAGAGCGCGCTGAGACCAAGGCCCAGCACGAACGTCACGACGACGCCGTAGATATTCCAATGCGTGGTGCCGGCGATGTGCCAGGCCTTCAGCCCGAGAAAATGCATGGCGAGAATGCCGACGCCCATCAGCAGGCCGCCGAGTTCGGGCGCCAGCGTGAAGTGGCGGCTGCCGATTTCGAAACCGATCAGGCAAGCGACGATGCCGATCGCCAGCACGGAAGCGGTGGCGACCGGCTCGAAGCCGCTATGCAACTGCGGATCGAGCGCCAGAATTGAAATGAAGGTCGAGGCCCACAGCGCGGCGCCGGTGCCGACCGAGGCCATGAACAGCCAGCCGTAACGGATCGCGCCTGAGGTGGCGCGGGCGCGCGCGAAATGCCGCATGCCGACCCAGGTGCCGAACAGGCAGACGCTGCCGGCGACCAGCACCAGCATCTGATGATAGGCAAAAGAACCGCTGAGCCCGTCCGACATCATGAACCTTCCCCGAGATGTCCAGCGTAGGGTGGCACGGTTAACCCGTTATATGAGGTACGTATCTGCCGGGCGGGTGGGCGCGGCTTCCGTGCATTAGCGTTGAAAATCGGTAAGTGTTTTTGCGCGCGTGGTGCCACAATGCCGCGGATTGGACAGGTCGAACGAAATGAGGAATGGTTTGTTAAGCCTGTTGAACCGGCACCAGGGAGCAGCCGATGCGCTATGAACTGTACTACTGGCCGAGCATCCAGGGCCGCGGCGAATATATCCGTCTCGCGCTGGAGGAAGCCGGTGCCTATTATGGTGATATGGCGCGCGGCGAGCGCGGCATGGCCGCGATGATGCGGTTGATGGAAGCAAAATCCGGCACGCCGCCATTCGCGCCGCCGTTCCTGAAAGCCGGCAAGCTCGTGATCGGGCAGACCGCCAACATCCTGCTTTATCTCGGTTCGCGCCACGGGCTGGCCCCGAAGGCGGAGGCGGGCAGGCTGTGGGTGCATCAGTTGCAACTGACGGTGAGCGACTTCGTGCTCGAGGTTCACGACACCCATCATCCGATCGGCCCGTCGCTGTATTACGAAGACCAGAAGGCGCCTGCGAAAAAACGCACCGATGAATTCTGGGACGAGCGCGTGCCGAAATATCTCGGCTATTTCGAGCGGTTGCTGGATGAGAATGGCGGCGCGTATGTCACCGGCCGCCGGCTGACCTATGTCGACCTGTCGCTGTTCCAGCTTGTCGAGGGACTGCGCTACGCCTTTCCCAGGCGCATGAAAGCCTTCGAGCGCAAGATCCCGGGCCTGGTCGAACTGCGCGACCGCGTCGCCGCAAGGCCGAACATCGGGGCTTATCTTGCCAGCAAGCGGCGGATTGCGTTCAACGAGGATGGGATTTTTCGACATTACAAAGAGCTGGATAAGTAGCGTCGTCCCGGCCCAGATGCGCAATTGCGCATAAGGAGCCGGGACCCATAACTCCTGGCGGCGTTGTCGAAACGCTAGATAAGGTCATAGGCGCTGTATGGGTCCCGGCTCGAGGCCGGGACGACGAGAGGATATGCGTCCGCGGTCTCGCGACAGCATTTGTCCGAGTTTTTCAAAAATCGTTCGCCCCTAAAACCAAAGGGCGCAGGGAAGGCCGGGTGTGCGCTGCACCCGCGGTCTCGTGTGCATTGATGCACAGGAAATGCGCACACGAGCATACAGGTTCAGCGGAGGCAGTCC
>Ga0208589_1000748_pt1 | contig 14526 bp, 12 predicted proteins | sample NGESurshal092012_2_FD_184486 | JGI IMG/M metagenome (GOLD analysis project Ga0208589, IMG submission 184486) | Arctic peat soil microbial communities from Barrow, Alaska - NGEE Surface sample F53-2 shallow-092012 (SPAdes) | ecosystem: Environmental > Terrestrial > Soil > Wetlands > Peat ... | reverse complement strand
GTGGAGCTAAGCGGGCTCGAACCGCTGACCTCTGACCGGAAAATCACTCCAGCCAGAGCGCGGCAGCACCCGGCGGAGCGCCAGCGCAGCCGGGTGGGGGGTGTAATGCGGGTCAGGCGGCGTGGGCCAGGGTGACGGTGAACCCGAGCGCTTCGAGCTGGCGGACGTGGTTGCGGGTCTTGCGGCCGGTGTCGGTGCGGCTGGTGTAATGGCCGGGGCCGAGGTCGCGGAAGCGGGCGGCGGGGTCGGCGAGCAGGTGCCAGACGATGACGAGGATGGAGCGGGCGGCGGCGACCAGGGCCCGGAGCTTGCCGCGGCGCTTCACGATCCGCCGGTAGCGCTCGCCGGGGAACGTGCCGGTCCTGGCGGCCGCGGCGGCGGCCTCGCCGAGGGCGCCCTTGAGGTAGGGGCTGCCCTTGCCAGTCTTGCCCGGCGTGCTCTTTGCCCCGGACTGGATGGTGCGGGGTGACAGCTTCGCCCACGACACCAGGTGCCCGGCGGCCGGGAACCGGGACATGTCCAGGCCCGTCCCGGCGAGGATCACCTGCGCGGTGCGCCGGCTGATCCCGGGGACCTCATCCAGGCGGGCGATCGCCGGCCGGACCGCCGCGTCCTGGCCCTCGCCCGCGCCCGGGCCGGTGGCCCCGCCAGCATCCACGCCGCGGGCGGCAGGGATGCCGGCGATCAGCTCCCCGGCGCGGCCGGTCAGCCGCTCGATCTGGGCAGTAAGGGCGCCGGTCTGGTCCAGCAGCATCCGGGCCAGCTCGCCGTGATGGTCATCGAACCGGCCGGTGAGCGCCTCCACCAGGGCGGCATGCTTAGCTTTCATCTTGCCGCGGGCCAGCCCGGCCAGCACCCCCGGGTCACGCTCCCCCGCGATCAGCGCCTCGATCATGTCGCGGACCGACCTGGTGTCCAGCGAGCTGGCCACGCTGGACACCTTGATCAGCGAGTCCTCCAGCAGCTTCTCCAGCCGGGAGAAGTACCGGGTCCGGTCCCGGGTCAGGTCGGTCCGCAGCCGGGTGTAGTCCCGCAGCTGGCGGATCTCGGCCGGCGGGACGAAGCTGGGCCGCAGCATCCCCCGCTCGGTCAGCTTCGCCAGCCAGACGCTGTCGAGCTTGTCGCTCCTGGACCTGCCCGGGACGTTCTTCACGTCACGGGCATTCACCAGCTGCACGCTCAGCCCGGCCGCCTCCAGCAGGTAAAACCAGATCCGCCAGTAATCCGAAGTCGCCTCGAGGGTGACCATCTCGACTCCCTCACCCGCCAGCTGCTCCGCTAACCCCAGAACCGCGCCCGTCGTCGCGGCCGCCTCCCAGACCCTTGTGCGCCGCTTCCCCGGCCGGGACGGATGCGGCACCCGGATGCACACCATCCCCGAGGCCTTCGCCACATCAACCGCCGCGACCCGCCCCAGGACCCGCTCGTGCTCCTCGTCCTCGATCTCCTGCGGCATCATCATCGCCGACCCTCTTCCTATCGCCGCCAGGGCACACGCCACGGATACCCGGGGGCCTCGGTCGGGAACCGAAATCCTGACCGGCGTGCTCGAAGCACAGTGCGCGACCCGTCAAGGTCAAGGCCCCGGCGCCAGACTTGCATACGGGCTCACGTCCCAGAGAGATACCGGCGCCGGCGGGCAGCCACCCCGATCCTTACTCCCGCGGTCCCAGCGCCACAGGCAAACCGCGGAACTAGCCCGCGACCGCCAGCCCGCCCGCTGACAACGGAAACTGGCCGGGATTTTCACGCCGGCGCGGCGACCCCGAGGGGATACCAGGACTTGCATGCCATGCGGAATGCTGACGTTCATTGCCGTCACATGCTAGCCAGAGACGGCCCGTGCGGCTCAATGCCGCACGGCCCATGCCTGGAACAACGGTCAGACCACGGTCAAGAAGATGTTGAGACTGCGGGGACCATATGGCCACAAGTCGCTTAGCCGCTGATCCTGATGAACAGATAGTCCGGCGGCGGCGATCACCGAACGTGACGAGCGAGGAAAGGTGCGGTACCGCCACTGCGCCGGCCCGGACCGGACCTCGGCGAGCAGATGCACCGGGCCAAGTTCATGATCCGCGACCGCAGCCCGAACTTCACCACCACATTCGATGCGGTCCTCGCCGACGCCGCTATCCGCACCGTTCTCTGGAACGTCCGGATTCCCCGCATGAACGCGATCGCCGAACGTTGGATCGGCGGATGCCGCCGCGAACTCCTCGACCGCACCGTCATCTGGAACCAGGCCCATCTGCGGCGGATCCTGAGCGACTACGAGACCCACCACAATCAGCACCGGCCGCACCGCTCTCTGAACGGCGCCGCGCCGCTGAAACCGCTACCCGAGCCGGTCGATCTCGACCCGTACCGCATCCGAAGACAAGCTCAGGTCGGTGGCCTGATCAACGAATATCGCCTGGTGGCATGACGTGGACGAGGTTATCGGCACGCACAGGTGCACCGCCTCATCTGGCGCCGAGGGGAGAACCCAGCCGGGACTTCCGGCACCGGGCCTTCTGGTACCCAGGCGACGCGCCCGGCGGGCGAGGCGTCGGCAAGCGATGCCCCTGCGGGCAAGACACCGGCCGTCCAGGCCCAGCCACCGCAGAAACCTGATCCGGCGACACCTTAGCGATGTGGTGACAAGCGCACTCTTATGCTGTTCGTTGCCATGAGCGGCTCGGTGGCGGAGTCGGTGCGGGCCGCACTGTGCAGCGGAGGGCAGGGCAACGCCGTCGTCTTGCCGGGTGCCGGCTTGACCGGCGCCCGGCTGATCGGCCGGCAACATAGGCAGGTCTGCCTGACACTCGTCGAGCAGTTCGGCGCGCGCGCCGAACTCGTGCAGAATTCGCGCTCAACATCCGGGCCCGTCCTTACCCGTTCGGCAGGTATGCGCCTGTCGGGTTCGGGCATGTCTCTTAATCGGCGTGAGTCGCGGGATCAAAGGTGCGATGGTGCGGCCGCGTATTGCGCCGCGCCACACGCCCGCTCCGTAGGCCATGTCATCCAGGCGTCGGATCACTAGGTAAGTCAGGGCGTTCAGGCGCGATCCCTTCCGACGGTAGTCGATCAGCCCTTCAATTGCGGCGCCGGCGATGAGCATGTGTCGTGCCCGTCGGCTCATCAAGGCAGCGAGTGCGGCCACTGGCCAGTAGTGCCGGGTAGCGCACCCCACCAGTTGTTCGGCGGCGCCTCGCACCCCGGCCAGGGTCAGCAGCACGCCAGCCCGCACAGGGGTATCCGCGTCGGGTATTCGGCGGATCAGACGTATCGCCACCACCGCGGTCAGTGCCACGCCGGCACCGAGCGGGACCGGCCGTGCGCGGAGCGCTAGCGCGCAGGCGACGACCGACCAGGCTGGAGCGTTCAGCGGAGGCACCTGGCCGGGGTGTCGCCTGGCCAGTTCGGCCGCTCCGGACCCGTAGCTGACTCGCTGAGCGAGCCAGCTACGCAGATTGGAACGGTGCTGATGGCCCACCCGAGAGCGCGGCACGTAGCGCAGCCGCCAGCCTGCGTGATGCAGTCGCAGGCACAAGTCGACATCTTCGCCAGTTCTGAGTTCCGGGGCGAATCCGCAGCCGACGGCGGCCCTCCGGACCACTAGTGTCGCGCCGGGGACGTACGACACTGGGGACAGCGGCACGATCGGGGCCTCGCGCGCGCCAATGTCCAGCGGCGGCCTGACGTCGTCGTATCTGTCGATCCAGCCTGGGTGATCGTTGGGTATGCCCACCACCCGCGGCGCTGCTAGCGCCACGGCGGGATCGGCGAACTGGGCCAGCAGCGGGCTCAGCCAGCCGGGTTCTGGCAGCACGTCGGAGTCGCAGAACACGACGTATGCGGTCCTGGCGTGGCGGAGCCCGGTGTTGCGCGCCGCCGCAGGTCCCTGATTGCGACGATGAACGAGAAGGGTAGCGCCGTGCCGGCTGGTCACCGAGGCCACCGCAGCGCCGTTTACGGATCCGTCGTCCACGACCAGCACCGGCATGCTCGATGTCTCCGGGTCGGTGCGCAGGCCGTTAAGCAGCTGGTGCAACAGGTTTGCCCGGTCTCGCACCGGGATCACGATCGTGACCTCGCGGACAGGATGAGCAGAGGGGCGCGGATGCACGACACCGATATCCAGGAGCCGCCGGGCCAGCCCCGCCGTCGCCGCGCCTGCCACAACGAACCGGCCGGGTTCGAGCAGCTGAGCCGCCGAGGCGCTGAGCCGCAATAGCCTAGGGGGTGAACCGCCAAGCATCAGCCGGCCGTCGCGGGAGCTGTGCACGTCGTCGGCGAGTTCGACGGCAAAGCCGTTCGGCAGCGTAGTGTCAGGCGGCCCTGACAGCTGGGCGGGCGCACCCGTACCGAGCAAGCGCGGCCTGGTCATCCCGCGAAGCCGCCGTCGGCGTGCAGTACGGACCCGGTGACGGCGTCGGCCTCGGGAGTGCAGGCCCACGCCACCTCCTCTGGCTCAAGGAGCCGGCGCGTCAGCTGACGGTCGGCGAGCTGCCCCGCGCGGGCCAGCGGATACGGTATGTCCGGATCGTCGGCGCAGCGATCCACCGTGACCACCGTCGAGCCGTCGTTGGCCAGCCGCCGTACGACAGCGGCGCCGCTGCCCCGCGCCGCGTCGGTGACCACCGCGACCTGCTTCCCGGTCATGTCCGTCGCCAGGCTGCGCCGGTTCGGGCGCGGGGTGACCGGCTGCCGAGCCGGCCGTTCTTGCTGACCCGCCACGCCTCGATGTCCTCGGCGAGCTGTACTGCCATCCCAGCAAGGAGTTGCTCCCCATGCTGTGCGCTCGCTCCGGCCGGGTCGCCGAGGACGCCGGATTCGCTGACCCCCGCGGACGGACTCGGCAATGAGCCGGTCCAGCAGCTGCTCCATCGGCTCGCATGGACCCGCGACGGCCCGCTCAGCGTGCACCGCCGCGCTGCGCAGCCGCAGCATCATCGAGGTCTCGGCGTAACCGGCGTGCAGGTCGCTGCCAAGCGGGAGGCACGGCCACCACGCTGCATCTGCGCCTTCGCGCCGAAGCGTGGCGATCGCGGTGGGCACGCTGGGAAGGTTGCCGCCGTGCCCGTTGACCACGAGCAGGCGGTCGGCCCAGCGCAGCATCGAGCGGCCCAGCTCCACAATCAGCAGGTGCAGCGCGCTGTGCCCGATGGACACGGTGCCGGGGAATCCCTCGTGCTCGCCGCTGGCGCCATAGGGCTGGCCTGGCGCGAGGAGAAGGCCCGTGTCATCGGAGAGCAGGGCGGCTGCTCGCTCGGCAACGGCCTGCGCGGCCGCCTGGTCGGTGTCCAGCGGCAGATGGGGGCCATACTGCTCGCAAGACCCTAGGGGCAGCACAACGAGTGGCCTGCGGCCGGTCAGGTCGGGCCACGACTTGTCGGCGAGCCTCATCATCACCCCCCGTCGTCGCCGGCGAGATAGCCGTGGCGACGCAGGTAACGGAGCAGTTCGTCGGCGGCCCGCGCCGGGGCCAGTGGGCCGAGCACGGTAGGCGGGGTGCGCTCTGTGAGCGCTCCGGTCAGCTCCAGCGTCCGGCGCAGGGCCGGACCGGACGGGCCCGGAAGCTCACGTGGCCGGGGCCGGTAGGGGTGGGCACCCAGTACGCGGATCCACCGCGCCGCGATGGTCCCGGGCGCGCGCGCCACCGGAATGGCGGCCAGCCCGCTGTCGATGGTGGCGGGCAGCCCCGCCCGCCGCAGGCGCACCCCGGCCGCCTCAACGGACACCACGGCGGGGCGCGGCACCCGCAGCACCTCGCGGCGCCCTCCGTCCAGGCGGCGATGCACCCGCACCATGCCATCACCGTCGGATTCCAACCGCACGACCCCCAGGACCTGAGCGGCGTTCAGCGCTGCGGCCAGGAAAGCGGGAAACGAGCCGGTGCCCCGGTCGGCCGAGCGGTCACCGCACAGCACCAGGTCCGGCACGCCGTAGCGCTGGCGCAATGCGGCGGCGAGCGCGGTGGCGGATTCCTGCTCGCCGCCGACCAGGTCGGCGGGCAGCGGGCCGGCGGATCCGGCCTGCACCTCGACGCGGAGCGCCTCATCCGCCCCGGCGGCCAGGGCATCCCGCAGCAGCGCGTCGGCTTCGCCAGGGCCGACGGTGGCCGCGACCACCCGGGCGTCCCACCGCTGGGCCAGCCTCAGGGCCTGCTCCAGGGCGGCGAGTTCCGATCGGCCCGGCCCGCGGTCGCGCGGATCCGCGCTCACCATCCCCGTCAGCGGGTCGACCTCCGTCTCCTGCCAGGACCAGCCCAGCGCCGCCACGATCACCGACATGCTCCCTCACCCCTTCCGGAACACGACGCCGTCGCCGCCAGCGGGGTAGGTCCAGGTGATGGCCCCCTCGGCGTTGCACACCTGGTAGCAGGTCCCGCACTCGAAGCACTGTTCGTAGTTGAACAGAATGCCGCCGTCGGTGGTGGGCACGAACAGGCTAGCCGGGCAGGCGCGCACGCAGTCCTTGGTCGTGCAGGATCGGCACACCTCCGAGTCGACGGTGATGTGCGCGCGTTCCCCGACCCGGAACTCCACGCTCGCCATCCGCCCCTCGAACGACACGTCGGGGTAGCTCATCGATGTCGCTCCCTCATCGGAAAGCCCGTAGCGCTTTCCAGCCGTCCTGCGCCAGATGCCGCAACCGGACATCATTAAGACGGACCGCGCGGAAGAACTCCCTCGCCATGCCCAGCTTGGGAACCGGGTTGGTGACGGTGAAGACCTGTTCCACGAAATCGCAGGCCAGACCGGGGTATTCCTGCTGCATCCGGTCGGCGAGCACGATGTCCGCAGCGTTGCGCAGCCGCTTGTGGTCAGCGAGGACGAAACACGCCTTCAGCCGGCGCCGGTAACCGGCCAGCCCGCGCGCGGAGGTGTCACCAGCCGCGATCGCCTCGGCCGCGGTCTGGCCGGCCGCAAGCCCTGCGCCCATCGCGAAGTTGACTCCCTCCAGCCACAGCCCGGCGGCCAGGCACATGGACGCCGCGTCCCCGGCCACCAGCATGCCATCGATGGCCAGCCGCGGCATGGCGCGGTAACCCCCCTCAGGGATCATGTGCGCGGAGTACTCTTTCAGCTCCGCGCCCCGCAGATACGGGGCGATCGCCGGATGCGCCTTCAGGCTCGCGATCAGCTCCTCGGGCCGCACCTTAGCCGCGACCAGCCCGTCGAGTCCGACAACGACGCCCACGCTGACCGTGTCGAGGTTGGTGTAAAGAAAACCGCCGCCAGGGATCCCGCTCGTGCAGCCGAGCAGCTCGATGTCCAGCCCCTGGTCGCCTGCCAGCCCGAACCGCTCGTCTATCACCTCGCGCGGCAGTGCGAGGGTTTCCTTGGCGCCGAGGGTGGTGTGCGCCGAGTCGCTGCGCGGGAGCAGCCCGGCCTCCTTGGCCAGGAATGAGTTGACTCCGTCGCATGCGATGACGACCTTGGCGCGGATGTCGCCGTCGGGCCGGTCGGTGCGCACGCCGGCGATCCGGCCGGAGGCGTCCCGCAACAGGCTCGAGGCCACCGTCGAGGTGACCAGCCGGGCGCCGGCCGCGACCGCCTTGTTGGCCAGCCAGGAGTCGAAGTCGGCGCGATAGGTGGTCATCCCGTTGTAGGGCGGCCGGTCCCAGGCGCTGGTGCGGAAATCGATCGTCAGCGCCTGGGTGGGCGTCATCAGCATGGTCGAGCGGCGGGTCACCCACCGCTGCACTGGCACCTCGTTCCACCACTGCGGCACAAGGTCGTCAAGGATCCGCCCGTACACCACGCCGCCGTACACATTCTTCGCGCCCGGAAAGGCGCCGCGCTCCAGCAGGACCACATCGCGGCCCGCCCGGGCCAGTTCCAGTGCCGCGGCCGACCCCGCGGGCCCGGCGCCGACGACCACCGCGTCGACGGTCATCGCGTCATCCGGCATGACTCACCTCTTCAGGCAGGGCCGCCGGCGTCGCCGCCACGCCCAGCCGCTCGGCCAGTTCGGCGAGCACCGCCGGGGCGTCGGCGACGATCCCCAGGTCGGCCATCCGGGTCATGGGGCAGGACGGGTCGGTGTTCACGCTCACCACATGCTCAGGCGCGCCGAGTCCGCTGACGTGCTGTGCGGCGCCGGAAATACCGAACGCCACATACAGCTGGGGGTTGACAGCCACGCCCGTGGTACCGATCTGCCGCTCATAGGTCATCCAGCCCGCGTCGGTCACCACCCGGGTGGCGCCCGCACTCGCCCCCAGCGCGCCTGCCACGTCGGCCAGGAGCCGCATCACGGCCACGCCGTCCGCCCCGGCAGGCACCAGTCCCGCGCCGCCGCCCACGATGCGGCGGGCCTCGGCCAGGTCTGCGGTGCTGGGCTCGGGCTGCAGCACCCTGACGCTCTCGGCGTCGTGTCCGGCATCCAGCTCGGGCAGCGTCAGCACCGTTACTTCGGCCGGTGCTGCCCGCCCGGGACTGCCGCCGCGTCCTGGCCACAGGGTCACAACCACCGGCCCGTCCACCGCCACCCGCACCGACAGGCGGTCATCGAGCCTGGTCAGCTCGACCTCATCTGACCCGCACCGAACGGCGCCGGCGAGCAGGACGCGGCCCAGGATCACCGCCAGTCTCGGCGCGAGATCGCGGCCGTCTGGCGAGGCGGGAAGCAGCACCATGTCCACGCCCGACAGGACCGGCGCGAGCGCGCCGGCCAGAGCGGCCGGGCCGACCGAGGACCGTTCCAGCACCCATAGCCGGTTCGCCGAGTCCAGCCCTCCCGCAGCCTCGCGCGTCCCCGACCCCACCACCAGCGCGGCCCCGCCCGCCTCGGCCACTGTCTCGCCCGCGCCCGCGGGCAGCTGGCCGTCCCTGACCACCACGACCGCGAGGGCACGGATACCGGCTGGCAGGGGGCCACCTGGCCCGTTGGGCGCTGGCATGCTCTCGGCCGGCACAGTCATAGCGCCACCGCCGCCCGGTGCCCCTCGATCACGGCGGCATGTGCCCGACGCGGGGACACGCAATCGCCGACGCGGTGCACTTCGAACGGCGCGTCCTGCAACTCCCCCCACAGGGCATCCTCCGGGGCCTGATGAACCGCGCACACCACCCAGTCACAGTGCCGCTGCGCGGATTCGCCGGTGGGATGGTGCAGGAGGGTGAGTACCACGCCACCGGAACTGCTGCCGGAGCCTGCGTCATCGGCAGCCACGCCCATCACCACCAGGTCGGTAGCCTGGCGGATCCCCTTAGCATGCGCGCGCACGTTGAAGGTCTCCATGTCCAGGGTGATGCCGAGGTCCTGGCCCACGACCATGCCGGCGGTGATGATCTCCACCGAGCAGCCCCGGTCGGCCAGCACCTCGGCGACACTGGTCGCCTGATGAAAGCCGAGGTCATCGACCACCACCACCTGCCCGGCCGGCTCGACGCGGCCTTCGAGGACGTCGCGGACATCCACCACGCGAGGATGACCGGCAGCCCAGTACGGCGCTTGCGGCCGCGCCCCGGTCGCCAGCACCACGACGTCGGGCGAATCAGCGCGCACCGACTCGGCCGTGGCCTCCACCCCGGTGCTGACCTCCACGCCGTAGCGCTGGCATTCGGCGGCCAGGTTGCGCACCACGTCGAGGAACTCGGCGCGGGAGGGCACCGACGCGGCCGCGGTGACCTGGCCACCGGTGCGCGGCTGGCGTTCGTACAGCGTGACCTGGTGGCCGCGCTGCGCGGCCGTGGACGCTGCCTGCAGTCCGCCCGGTCCGCCACCGACCACGATCACCCGCCTGCCCCGGCGGCGCGGCGGCGGGAGGCTGACAGCTTCGCGGCCGGTGCGGGGGTTCTCGATGCAACCCAGCCACCGGTTCAGGCCCATCCTGCCCACGCATTCCTGGTTGCATGACAGGCAGGTCCGGATCTGGGTGGCATACCCCGCGCGGGCCTTGGCGGCGAAGTCCGGGTCGGCGATCTGGCCACGCACCACACCCACCAGGTCGCAGTGCCCCTCGGCCAGCGCACGTTCCGCCTGGACCGGGTCCTTGATCCGGCCCACCCCGATCACGGGCAGCTTGACCGCCCGCCGCATGGCGTTGGCGATGTAGAGGGCGTAGCCGGGCGGGATGCTCATGGACGCCTCGATCATGAACAGCGTCGCGGTGGCCACGCCGATCGAGGTGTTGATGTAGTCGACCTTGCCGGTCGCCTCCATCATCCTGGCCACGTCAACCGCCTCGTCGAGGGTGCTCCCGCCCTCGATCAGCTCGTCGCCGCAGATCCGCACGCCCAGCGCGCGATCGGGGCCGATCGCCTCACGCACCGCATCGACGATCTCCAGCAGGATCTTGGCCCGGCCGGCCAGCGTGCCGCCGTAGGCGTCGGTGCGCTTGTTGGTCGCCGGCGACAGGAACCCGCGCACGATGGAGGAGTGCGAGCACTGCAGTTCTACGCCGTCGAACCCGCCCTCGGCGCAATGCCCGGCGACAGTGCCATAGCCCGCGACGATCTCGGCGATCTCGTGCCTCTCCACGGCCTTGGGCACCTCGCGGAACATCGGGTCGGGCACGGGGCTGGGCGCCCACACGGGCAGCCGGGAGAACATTGACGATGCCTGACCGCCGTTGTGGTTGAGCTGGGCGAAGATCGGCACGTCGTGCGCGTGCGCCGCCGCAGTCATCTGCCGGTAGCCGGGGATGACCGCCCGGTGGAAGCCGTGGATCAGCTTCTCGTAGGGCCAGTCGGTGGGATGAGTCGAGTGCTCCTCGGTGATGATGAGGCCGGTGCCGCCGGCTGCGCGGGCGGCGTAGTAGTCGGCGTGCTGCTGGGTGGGCAGGCCGTCCTGCGCGAAGTTGGTCAGGTGCGCGGAGAACACGATCCGGTTGCGGACGACCACGGGGCCGATCCGCAGCGGCGAGAACAGGTACCGGTAGCTGCTGGTGGCGCTCATCGGCCGCCTCCGGTCACGGTCAGCGCTTGACGGCCGCCGGGAGGACCAGCCCACTCACCCGCCCGCCCGATGCCCAGCGCCGCCCGGCGCGCCTCCAGCACTGCCTCGAGTACGGTCCTGGGCGCCACGCAGTCGCCAGCCCGGGGGGTGCCGGGCCGTTGCCGGTAGAGGGTTTCCTCGGGCAGCCGGTGCCCGCAGTGCACCAGGAACGCGCAGCCCACTGTGCGCTGTTCGCCGGTCCACCGGTCCTCAAGCAGCACATGGTCGCCGGTGACGCCGCGGAGCAGGCTGCGCAGTTCGCGGACCACGCCTGCCCGCTGCAGCCGCGAGTTGGCCTCGGCGAGGTCGCCGGTGATGGCCAATTGCGTGCCGGCGATCTGGTCCTGGGTGACGATCGACGTCGGCCTGTCGTTCGCGGCGAGCAACTCCGCGACACCGACCCCGACCGGCCCGCCGACCGGGTCGAACACCACCGCCCGGCCGGCCGGCAATCGGTCCAGCGCACCGGAGCTCACCAGGCTGATCAGGTCGGCGGCCTCGACCACGTGCGCACCGGGGGCGACGCTGTACTCACGCGGGCCGGGCACTGATCCCGTGGCCAGCACGACTTGAACTCCCCTGGCCAACGCGTCGTCCATGTCGGAGGCGGTGACTTCCTTCCCCAGCGATACGTCCACACCCAGCCGCCGCAGTTCCCGCCGCCACCAGTCCACCACCACGCCGAGCCTTTGCCGTCCGTGGACCAGGGCCGCGGCCACCAGCATGCCGCCCAGCGCCGGTTCGCGCTCCGCCAGGGTCACCTGGTGCCCGCGCAGAGCCAGCACGCGGGCCGCTTCCATTCCCGCCGGGCCGCCGCCAACCACCAGCACCGGGCTCCGGGTCCCGTCCGCGCGGGCGGAGGCATAGCCGATGTCGATGTCGTCGAGTTCGTGGCCGCTGCCCGGCTCGACGACGCAGGTGATGACCGGGTTCCTGTTGTCCCGGACCATGCAGGCCTGGTTGCACAGCAGGCAGGGACGGATGCGGTCCGCTTCTCCACTGCGCAGCCGCGCGACGAGATCCGGATCGGTGATCTGCGCCCGCGTCATCTCGACCAGGTCGGCTGCCCCGTCCCCCAGTGCATCCTGCGCCTGCCCTGGGTCGACCACGCTACCCTGACACACCACCGGGATGGTGCCGTCCACCGCGGCACGGACCTGCCGGCACAGCTCGACGGCGAAACCCGGCTCCGTGTGCAGGTCGGGCCGGGTGGCCGATACCGAGAAGATTGACCCGCGCACCACCACCAGGTAGTCCACCAGCACGGCCAGCCGCGCTGCCTGCTCGCAGGCCAGTTCCGGCGTCACGCCAGCCCACGGGGCGAGCTCGTCGCAGCACAGCCGTAGCCCCAGGACCCGCCCGGTCCCGAGCGCGCCGCGCACCCCGCGCAGTACGCGCTCGGTGAGCAGCAGCCGGTCCGCGCCGTAATCATCGCCGCGCTGGTTGGTCAGCCCGGAATGGAACTGGCGCAGCAGTGAGTGCTGGCCGGCGTTGATCTCGACACCGTCCAGGTCAGATCCGGCGGCCAGCGCCGCGGCGGCGGCGAAGCCGTCGACCAGCGCGTCGATCTCAACGCCGGCCATCTCCATAGGAAGTTCGCGCGATCCCGCATCCGGCACCCGTGACGGTGCCCACAGCACGGACTGGGAGAAGGCTGAGGAGCCCTGCATCCCAGCATGGCCGAGCCCGGCCAGCACCAGAGCGCCGTGCGTCCGGCAGGCCACGACGGCCTCGGCCCAGCCTGGGCCGCACTCCGAAGCCAACGGCGCGCGCTCGTAAGGCCAGTCCGACGGGTGCACGCTCGCCGTCTCGGTCACGATGACACCAGTACCACCAGACGCCCGCCTGGTGTAATAAGCGACGTGCCGATCCGAGATCGCCCGGCCTCGCCCGAGGTTGGTCTCGTGCGGCCCGAACATCACCCGGCACGGCGCACGGCGTGGCCCGATGTCGATGGGTTCGGTCAGGGCCATGCTCACGTCGTGACCGCCAGGGGGCTGGAATCGCACGGCTTGGCCGGGACGCCGATGGAGGGCATGCCGACATCCACCGCCCGGCGGTGGTGGGAGTGGTCTTTCTCCGCTCGCGGTAGCCCGCCACCAGCGGCTGCCGTGAGCCCGCTGACGCCGTGGCCCTTGACGCATTCAGGATCGGGCCCGTCAAGCGGGAGGCCGGTGAAGAACTTCGCCGCCATGCAGCCGCCCTGGCAGGAGCTGAAAGCCGAGCATGACCGGCATGCGCCGCCTGAGGTCTCGGTACGCAGCTGGGCGAACAGCGGCGCGCTGCGCCACACCTCGGCGAAACCGCCGGGTGAGCGCAGGCTGCCCGCCTTGAACGTGTCGTGGATGGCGAACGGGCAGGCATAGACATCGCCGACCGGGTCGATCAGGCAGACCACCCGGCCGGCCCCGCAGAGGTTCAGCCCTGGGATCGTTGTGGCACCCAGCGCGTTGAGGTGGAAGAAGGAATCGCCGGTCAGCACCCGGTCCCCGTGGTCGATCAGCCAGGAGTAGATCTCTCGCTGCTGCTCCGCCGTCGGGTGCAGCTCGTGCCACACGTCCGCTCCGCGGCCCGAGGGACGCAGGCGGGTGATCCGCAGCTGAGCGCCGAACCGGTCGGCGATCCTCGCGAAGTCGTCCAGCTGGCACACGTTGTGCCGGGTCATCACCACGGAGATCTTGAAGTCCGCCATCCCCGCTTCGGCCAGGTTCTCCATCGCGCGCAGCGCCATGTCGTAAGAACCGCGCCCGCGAACCGCGTCATTGACGTCTCTGCTCGCGCCGTCCAGCGAGATCTGCACGTCCACATAGTCCGTGCCGGCCAGGCGCCGGGCGCGCCCGGCGTCCAGCCGCAGTCCGTTGGTGGAGAACTTCACGCCGACCTGGCTGGCCACCGCGTATTCCAGGAGCTCCCAGAAGTCCGGCCGTACCGTCGGCTCGCCGCCACCGACGTTGACGTAGAACACCTGCATGGCCCGGAGTTCGTCGATCACGGACATCATCTCGCCGGTGGTCAGCTCGTCGGGGTCACGCCGGCCCGAGGACGACAGGCAGTGCGCGCACGCCAAGTTGCAGGCGTACGTCCACTCCCAGGTCAGGCAGATCGGCGCGGCGAGGCCGCCCTTGAACTGCTCGACGAGCGCCGGCACGCGTTCGCTCTGCTGCGGCTCGCCTCCGGTCATCCGCACGGTACCTCGCTAGTGCTTGGCTGCGGAACGATCATGTCGGACGCGGCCAGCGCGGCCAGCGCCCGCAGGTAGACTTCGCGCCGGCCGTCGGGCACGGTGGCCAGGGCATCGGAAACGCAGCGGTGGTTGCCCAGCCCGCGCACGAGGTCGACGAGATCCGGCGCCTTCAGGAACGACAGCCGCCGGGTGCCGAAGTGGTAGACGAGCGCCCCGAACGGCTCGGGGCGCAGCGCGACAGCCGGGTTGAGCCGGTAGCCGCGGGCGGGCTCGAATGGCGCGGTCATCGCGACAGCACCTGCCCTAGTAGACGCCGCACATGCCATCGATCGAGACTTCCTCGACCAGCAACTCCTCGGTGACCCCTGAGTCATCGTCGATGCCGCGGTCATCGGCGATATCTGCGCTGC
>Ga0208589_1000747_pt1 | contig 14529 bp, 10 predicted proteins | sample NGESurshal092012_2_FD_184486 | JGI IMG/M metagenome (GOLD analysis project Ga0208589, IMG submission 184486) | Arctic peat soil microbial communities from Barrow, Alaska - NGEE Surface sample F53-2 shallow-092012 (SPAdes) | ecosystem: Environmental > Terrestrial > Soil > Wetlands > Peat ... | reverse complement strand
AGGATCACCACGATGCACGAGCCCGCGGGGCCCGGCCGGGGGACGCGGCCCGCCGCGCCTTCCCCGCCTGGGGTTCCGTCGGGCCCGGCGCCGGCCGCGGGATCGGGCAGCAGCCGCCCGGCCGGCACCCCGGCCACGGTCAGCCGTTCCCGGTCGCCGAAGTTGGTCATCGTGACCACCCCGACGGTCGCCCCGCCGGGTACCACCCGGGACGCGGTGCCGATGCCGCCCTTGTAACCCATGCAGCTCATCCCGGTGCCCGCGCCGACCGCGCCTTCCGCGACCGCCGCCGCCCCCGCGGACGCCCGGGCCGCGGCCAGCGCCTCCCGTACGTCGCCTGGCTGCACCTGCATCCGGCGGTTTTCGCTGAGGAAACTGTCGTCGCACTCGGCCACGATGGGGATGATCACGTCCTCCTCGCCGATCGCGGGCTGCTCGTCCATGAGCAGCTCACAGGCCGCGTCGTAGACCCGTCCCAGTTGCATGGTCGAGGTCAGGAAGACCGGCGTCTCGGCCAGCCCCCATTCCCCGGCGGCCAGCATCCCGGTGCACTCGCCCGCCCCGCTGAGCACCGCGCCGCCGGCCGGGACCGGGAAGCGGAACAGGTCCCCGCCCGGGTCGATCACGGTCACCCCGGTCCGCGCCGTGCCGCGGCCGGCCGGCGGGGGCGGCTCGTCCCGCCACACGGTGGCGTGCCCCAGCCCGGCCCCGGGCACGTCGAGCACGGATCCGGTCGGGCCCGGTGGCAGCAGCCCCAGGGTGATGCCAAGATCAGGAACGCGCGGCATCCCGCGATGGTAACCGCCGCCGCGCCGCCTGGGGAGAGTGCGCGTGAGCCTGCCGGTGCCGGTCGTGTGGAGCGAGGACTGCCTGCGGCACGAGCCGGGGGGAGAGGTGTGGCTGGGCCTGCGCGAGCCCGGCACCGAGGTCCCGGCCCGGGCGCTGGTGCTGCGCGACGCGCTGGCCGCGGCGGGCACCCCGGTCACCGCCGCGCGGGAGCACGACGACACGATCGTGCGCCGGGTGCACGACCCCGGGCTGCTCGGCCACCTGGCCACGGTCTGGGCGGACTGGGAGGCGGCCGGGCTGCCCGCCGAGTACGGCCGGGACCGGGTGGTGCCGTACGTGTTCCCCACCCCGGGCCTGCTGGCCGGGCTGCCGGCCCGGATCCCGCCGGCCGTGCACGCCCGGGCCGGGCTGTACTGCTACGACACGATGACGCTGGTCGGCCCGGGCAGCTGGGCCGCGATCCGGGGCGCCGCCGACGCCGCGCAGACCGCCGCGGACCTGGTCAGCTCGGGCAGGCCGGCCGCCTACGCGCTGTGCCGCCCGCCCGGCCATCACGCCACCCGCAGCGCCTACGGCGGCTCCTGCTACCTGAACAACGCCGCGATCGCGGCCGAGGCCCTCCGGGCCGCCGGGGCGGCCCGGGTCGCGGTGCTGGACATCGACGCGCACCACGGCAACGGCACGCAGATGATCTTCTGGGACCGGGCCGACGTCTGGTACGGGTCGCTGCATGTGGACCCGGGCGCAGGCTGGTTCCCGCACTACGCGGGCTACGCGGACGAGCGCGGCACCGGCCCGGGAGCGGGCTTCACCCGGAACGTGCCGCTCCCCCCGGGGACCGGCGACGACGGCTGGCTGGCCGCGCTCGGGCAGCTGTGCGCCGAGGCGGCGGCGTACTCCCCGGACGCCGTGGTGGTCTCCCTGGGCCTGGACGCGGCGGCCGCCGACCCCGAGAGCCCGCTTCAGGTCACCGAGGCCGCCTACCGGGCCGCCGGGCAGCGGGTTGCCGCGCTGGGCCCGGCCGTGCTGATCCAGGAAGGCGGCTACCACCTCCCCACCCTGGGCGCCTACGCGCTGGCCACGCTGGAAGGCGCGGCCGCACCCCGCCCGATTCCGTGATCGGGGTGGGTTCTGCCCCTCGGGCGGGGCATAACCCACCCCGATGATGCCGGGTCAGGCCGTTCAGGCCAGCAGGCAGGCGGCCTCGAGTCGCGCATCCAGGAGTACGGATCGGCCTCGTCCGCAGGCCGGGTGGCGTCCCCGTTCGCAGGCAGGAACCTGGGTGGTACCGGCGCGGCCCGCGGCCCGGGCCGATGCGGGGAGCGGTCACTCATCACGAGCTCCGGGGGTGAAGGTCGTGCGGAGCGTCGGCGGCAGCCGTGAGGAGATGTTGCCGCTGCGGCCGCTGACCGTTTCTGCCTGCAGCATGCTGTTGAGGACCGCCTCCTCGGTAGCCTCCACGACGACGGCGAAATAGCTGTCCAGGCCGGTGCCGGTGACCGGCGTTCCCGACGGCGCGCAGCCGCGCAGTCCCGTGCATTCGCCGGCGCCGTTGAGCATGGCGGCGCCCGCCGGGACCGGCGCGGCGAACAGGTCGACTCCCGGGTCCAGCACGGTAACCCGGTCGCGCAACGCCGCGCCGTCGCGGCGATCGAGGGCGCCGCCTCGGGTGCGTACGGGTAAGGAGGCCTCAGGCCTGAGCCTGCATCGGGAAATGACAGGCAGCGACATGCCCGGGCCCGAACGAGCGCAGCTGCGGTTCCTCCTCGGCACACAGATCCTGCGCGAACGGGCACCGGGTCCGGAACCTGCAGCCCGACGGCGGGCTGATCGGGCTGGGCAGCTCGCCCGTGATCGCCGCCTCGTTCCGGGCTCTGGTCTCCTCGGGATCTGGTACTGGGATGGCCGCGATGAGCCCGGCCGTGTAGGGATGTGCCGCCCGCTGGTAGATGTCATCCGCGGTGCCCATCTCGACCAGCTTGCCCAGGTACATGACACCGATCCGGTCGGCCATGTACTTAACGACCGAGAGGTCGTGGGAGATGACGATATAGGTGAGACCGTGGTCAGCCTGCAGCCGCTTCATCAGGTTGAGGACCTGCGCTCGGATGGAGACGTCAAGCGCGCTGACCGGCTCATCGGCGACGATGACCTTTGGGCTCAGGGTGAGCGCCCGGGCCAGGCCGATTCGCTGCCGCTGTCCGCCGGAGAACTCGTGCGGGTAGCGCTCGACCGCGTTGCGCGGCAGGCCGACCTCGTCGAGCAGTTCGAAGACACGCTGCTCCTGATCCCGGCGGCTCCCGACACGCTGGATGGTGAGCGGCTCGCGGATGATCGAGCCGACCCGCATCCTCGGGTCGAGCGAAGAGTACGGATCCTGGAACACCAGCTGCAGGTCACGGCGCTGCCTTCGCAGCTCGCCGCCACTGAGGGCGGAAACGTCCTGGCCGCCGAGCAGCACGGCGCCCGAGTCCGGGTGCTCCAGCGCCACCACCACCCGCCCGATGGTCGTCTTGCCGCAGCCGGACTCGCCCACCAGGCCGAACGTTTCGCCTGCCGACACGGTGAACGAGACGCTGGACACCGCGTGCACGCTGGCGACCTTGCGCTGCAGGATCGCACCAGCAGTGACCGGGAACTCCTTGACCAGATCGCGCACCTCGAGCAGGGGCGTTCCCGGTGGCGCCTGCCCGTTCTCGCGGCGCGGCCCGGCCGGCCCGGCGGCGGCCGGGGGCCCGCCAGCGGCCCTGCCGTCTGCCGCCTGCGCACTGGCAGGACCATCAACCGGATGCCAGCAGGCGAACCGATGCTCCTGGTTCTCGCCTGCCAGCGGTGGTTCCTCGCTACGGCACTTGTCGGTAGCCCGGCTGCACCTCGGCGCGAACCGGCAGCCGGTCGGCGGCCGCGCCAGATCCGGCGGCAGCCCGCTGATGCTGAACAGCCGCTGCGTGCTGCTGGAATTCAGTCGCGGGATGGATGCCAGCAGCGCACGCGTATACGGATGACGCATATGCCGGAATAGGTTCCTGGTCTCGGCGGCCTCGACCATCCGGCCCGCGTACATCACCTGGACCCGGTCCGCGTGCCCGGCGATCACCCCCATGTCGTGCGTGATCAGCAGCATGGCCATGCCGAGGCGGTCCGTGAGGTCATGCAGCAACGCGAGGATCTGCGCCTGGATGGTGACATCCAGAGCGGTCGTCGGCTCGTCGGCGATCAGCAGCTTGGGCTCGCAGCTCAGCGCCATCGCGATCATCACGCGCTGGCGCAGCCCGCCGGAGAGCTGATGCGGGTAGTCGCCCAGGCGCTCGGCCGGCCGGGGCAGGCCGACCAGCCCGAGCACCTCGGTCGCCCGGGCCCGGGCCGCCGCCTTGCTCGCCCCCTTGTGCAGCCGGACCGGCTCGGCGACCTGGTAGCCGATCGTCTTCGTGGGATCCAGTGAGGTCAGCGGGTCCTGGAAGATCATGGCCACGTCGTTGCCGCGGATCGTGCGCAACTCGGCGTCACTCAGGCCGACCAGTTCCCTGCCGTCCAGCTTGATCGAGCCGTTGACGATTGATCCACCTGGCGGCAGCAGCCCCATGATGGACAGGCCCGTCATCGACTTCCCGCACCCCGACTCGCCCACCAGCCCGAGGGCTTCTCCCGGCGCGATGGACAAATCGACGTTGCCGACGGCGTGGACGACCGACTTGGTCAGCTGGATGTGCGTGGACAGGTCGCTGATCTGCAGGACTGGAGGCATCCGGGGCTACTCCTGGGTGGGCGGCTGGTAGCGGGCCTGCCGGGGCGGGACCGTGATCACCGGCGGCGCAGCCTGACGTCCAGCGCGTCCCGCAGCGCATCGCCCAGTAGGTTGCAGGCCATCACGACCACGATGATGCAGATCCCGACCGGGTAGACCTGCCACCAGTAACCGTCCTGCAGGTAGGTGATCCCGTTGTTGAGCATGTCGCCCCAGTCGAAATTGGGATAGTGCAGGCCGAACCCGAGGAAGCCGAGGGTGGCGACGGCCAGGATCGCGTCCGCCACGGAGAACGTGGCGGTCACGATGATCACCCCGAGCGAGTTGGGCAGCAGGTGCCGGTTGATGAGCCGGATTCGGCCGGATCCCGCCGCGCGCGCCGCGGACACGAAGTCCCGCACCCGCAGCGTGAGCACCTCGCCCCGGACCAGCCGGGCGGGAACCTGCCAGGTGAAGATCCCGATGATCACGCTGAGCCCGAGCACCGTCGCTCCGTAGCGGACCGCGACGATCAAGATAACGAACAGGAACGGGATCGACAGCAGCACGTCCACGATCCGCATCAGGAACCCGTCGAGCAGCCCGCCGGCCAGGCCGGCCACCGCGCCCCAGACCGCACCGATGACCATGCCGATGAGCGCGGAGAGAAAACCGATCTCCAGCGCGGCCCGGCCGCCGACCATCAGTTCCTCGAGCACGTCGAAACCCTGGTTGTCGGTGCCCAGCGGGTACCCGGCGGACGGCGGCACGTTGGTGGCGGTGAGGTCGGAAGTGAGCCCGCCGTGGTACACCAGCGGGCCGAGATAGCAGAACACCACGAAGAAGACCAGCGCGACCAGCCCCAGGACGGCCAGCTTGTTCTGGGCGAACTCGCGTGCGGCCAGCCGCCAGCTGCCCTGCACCGGGCCGACGGCGCCGCCCTCAGGCTCGTGCTCCAGGCCCGGCGGCGGAAGTTCGGGGGCGATGTTAGTCACGAGGTCTCCCGGGCCATCAGACGAGCCGGATCCGCGGGTCGGCGACCGTCAGGGCGATGTCGGCGACGAAGTTCCCGACGACGACCAGGACGGCGCCCACCAGCGTGTAGGCGAGCAGGATGGGGTAGTCGGCGGTGCCCAGGGCGTCGTAGAACAGCAGCCCGAGGCCGGGGAAGTTGAAGACCGCCTCACAGACCAGGTTGCCGGCCAGCAATGCCGGGATCGACAGGCCGATCAGGGTGATCATTGGCAGGAAGGCGTTGCGGACCAGGTGCCGCCACAGGACCAGTCGCTCCGGCAGGCCCTTCGCCCTGGCCGCCTTGATGTAGTCCTGGGCCAGCGTGTCGATGGCCGCTGAGCGCATGTACCGGGAGTATCCGGCCAGCTCCAGCAGGGTCAGGCAGACGATCGGCAGTGTCATCGCGCGCCAGTTCAAGATGATCGAGATCATCGAGGTGGTCTGCGGGCCCTCGTAGCTGAATATCGGGATGGCGATCGCGAACAGCTGGATGGCGATCAGGTAGAGGAAGAAGTCGGGCATCGCGTAGGTCACGAACGCGCCCGTGGTCACCACGGCATCGCCGACCGTGTTCCGCCGGACCGCCTGGTAGATGCCGAGCGGGATGGCGATCACCACCGAGAGAAGCAGGGTGATCCCGGACAGGTACGCGCTGCGCAGCCAGCGCTCCTGGAACAGCGCGGCAACGCTCTGGTTGAGCTTGTAGGAATAGCCGAGGTTCCCGTGCAGCAACTGGTTGAGGTAGCGCAGGTACTGCTCGATCCACGGCTCGTCGAAGCCGTGCTGGGAGTTCCACTGTGCGACGGAGAGCTTGTTCGCGTGCGGGCCGAGCACGTCGATGGCCGGCGTCGGGTAGATCACGTGCAGCATGAAGAAGATGAAGATCGAGACGCCGAAGAGCACCACTATCGCCGTCGCCGCGCGGCGGATCAGATAAGCCGTCATGCTTCACCCCCCAGCTACTTGGTCAGGTACATCAGTTCCGTGTTGAGGAAGTACTGGGTGGTGGCCTCGATCGCGGCCGGCTGGCCGGAGACATTGTTCTTCCACACGGTGATGACGTCGTAGTTGGGCTGGAACAGGCTGGGCTGCTGCTGCGTGAGGTAGGACGCCTCGGCCTTGACCGCGTCGGGGTTGTTGCTGGTGACCGACGCGTTGATCAGCTTGTCCGCCTGTGGGTCGCTGTAGAAACCGCCGTTGAGGGAGCCGCCGGTGGTGAAGATGCCCAGGGTGGTCGGATAGTAGGGGTCGGTGAAGCCGCCGTAGACCGCCACCGCCCAGTCATTGACGGTCTTCGGCGAGCCCGGGTCGTCGGCCACGGTGATGACGTGGTTGAACGTGCCGCTCTGCAACGCGATGTTGATGCCGACCTTCTTCGCGTCCGACGCCCAGGCGGTCACCTGCTCGCCGAAGATGACCGGGTCGGTGGCGTAGAGCACGTTGAACCCGATCTTGGTCCCGGCCGGGATGCCGGCGCCGCACTCACCCGGGCCGGTGCCTGGCTTCGCGCAGGTGCTGGCACCGCCGGGCACCACGTGCCAGCCGTGCGACTTCAGCAGGCTGGATGCCGTGGCCACGCTGTAGGGGTAGGGGTTCTTCAGCGCGTTCTCGGGAGTGTACGGCGAGGTGGGTACCGAGGGAATCGGCCCGTACGCGAGGCCGCCGGCGCCGTGGAAGAAGGCCTTGATGTAGCCCTCCTGGTTTTCCAGGTGCGCCAGGGCCTGCCGGATGTAGAGCTGCCTGATGATGTTGTTGAAATCGCCGGTCTTGTCGGCGAAGTTGTAGTTCGCGTAGGCGAATCCCCAGCCGGGGTAGCCGAAGACGTGGTAGCCCGCCGCCTTGACGGCGCCGAGTTGCGGGACATCGGTCAGCGGCATGTAGCCGACGTCGACGCTGTGCGACAGCACCGCGTTGAACTCGGCGGTGTCGGAGGTGTACGGGACCGCCTGCACGGCCGGGACGATGGCTGACTTGGGGCCGCCGTACTTCGGGTTCGGCGTCAGGGTGTACCCGCCGGTGGTGTTGTTGAACGCGGTCAGCCGGTACGGACCGTCCACGGTCTGCCACAGCGGGTTGGTGGCGTAGGTGCTCGTCGAGCCGGACTGCTTGGCCAGGAAGTCGTAGATCTTCTTCGCGTTCGCCGGGTTGGTGAAGTCCAGGATCGGGCCGCCTGCCGTCGCCCGCGCCCAGGCGTGCGCGGGTATCGGCTGGATGTAGTACAGCCCGTCGGCGGTGAACCACTGCGGGTTGACCGGCTTGTTCAGCTTGAGTACCAGGGTGCTGGCGTTCGGGGTGCTGGCGCTGACTACCTGGTCCGGTATGCCGATGTGCGGGGTGTACTGCCCCCAGTTCGACCCGCTCTCCTGCACGCCGGCCCGCACCATGTCGAGGTAGAACAGGGCGTCCTTCGAAGTCACCGGCTGGCCGTCCGACCACCGGTAGTTCGTCTTCATCCGGACCGTCACGGTCTTGTCGCCGTCCGAGTACACCGGCGGGTCGGCCAGGCTCATGGACGGCACCACGACCGGGTGGACCCCGTTGCCGTACCAGTACAGCGGCCGCCACATCTCGTACTGGAAGGTGTCAATCGTGGTGGTCGAGTAGTTGGCACCGGGCGTCACCGGGAAAATCCAGGTCGGCGCGGAGCCGGGCGCCTCCGCCCAGGTGATCGTGCCAGCGTGCGGGGTGCCGCTGGCCGGCGGCGCCGCGCCGAACGCGCCGGACGTGTTGGAGACTGATCCGCTGGAACTGCTCTTGCTGCAGGCGGCCAGGCCCACGGCCCCGACAACCGCGCACACGGCCAATGCTGTCCCGCGACGCGAGAGTCTCATCGGCCTCACTCGCAATCGTGCTGTCGTCCGGCTGGCCCGCGTACCGGGCTTCAGTTTGCGGGCCTGAGCTCGGTGCAGTCGAGCCATCGCGACCGCCTCCTTCATGGGCAACTTCATGCAGCGGGACCGCAGCATGACATAAGCCGCTGGCTAGCGGGGCTGAGGTGAGCCCCATTGAACCGCCATATAACGCCTGATGCGATCACAAATTGCTATCGATGTGCCGGGGAGGTCCGGAGCCCGGCTGGCCACGATGCCAGCTGGGCCCCGGACCAATACCCAGCGCGTGCGCCCGAGCTGCAGGTGCGCCCCCCCACAGTGGTGGACCCCAAGTCCCGCTCCGTCACACCAGGTCAGGCGGGCGCGACCAGAGAACCATGGCGGAAAGGCGGCGCGTCCATGACCGCAGGAAGGACGGCGGTTGTGCGCGTCACCCAGCCGTGGATAGGCCGATGTAGATCTTCGGGAATGTGTTCGCGATGACGCCGTAACCGAGCACATTGGCGTGCTGATTGGGCCCGACCGGCGGCGGTGCGCACTCCCAGGTGTACGAGCAGACCATCGCGACATTGAGCGGGACGGTGCCGAACGCAGGCGAGGTCACCATGTCCATGAGGTCGGCGGTCCGGAACGCCCCGTACACGTTGGCGACCGGGGTAGCGAACTTCTTGTACACGCTGGCCAGGTCCTTGTTCAAGGCCTGGGACGGCCATGGTCACCGCGGCCAGGATCCCGGACAGGACTCCGGCCGCCAGCGCGCCGGGTGAGATAGCGCGTAGCCCGTGCTCACCGCCCCGCTCGGAGTCCACCGTGAGGTACACCGCCGTGAGGTAGGCGGTCACCGCCACGAACAGCGCGCCGGTTAGCAGCGACGTGGAGTTGACCCAGGAACTGGCCGGATCACCGTGCGCGCCGGCCCGGCCGGTCACCACCGACCCGATGACCGTACCCAAGCAGAAGGGGGTCAACAGCGATGAGAGGGCGAGCACGCCGGCCATGGGCCGCCTGCCAGCGCCGCGAGCGGGCCTGGGACCGGAACGCGAACCCGGAGCCCGCAGCACTATCCCGAGCGCGGCCACCCGGAGCGGGATGAACGGCGTCGTGAAGATCGCCGGGCCGGGTGACGGCGCCCGCGCGGGTTTCCCCGGCGCGGGCGCAGCATCCTGGTGAGCCACGGGGATCTCCCGGGCAGCTGACCGTTGCGTTCCATCGCCCACCCTCATCCCTGCAGACGCCTGGGATCCGCCCCGCCAGGCTTACCGGTAAACCACCTGAATAGCCGTTTAGGGTCGCTTATCTGGACAGACGCGTCAACGCCCCGGCGCGAACCGCCGCCGCGACGTGACCAAACCCGGAGGGCGGGACCGTCCCGCAACCGCGGTCAGCCGGGCTCGCCGCGCAGCTTGCGCCGCGCCACCACCACGATGTCCACGACCGCCACGGCGGCCAGGAAGGCGAGAATCCCGGCGAGGGCCGGCTCGTTGGCCAGGATCACGAACGCGGCCGCGCCGAGCGTGCAGACGATCAGGCCGAAGGCGGCCAGCACCAGGCGGAGGGTCAGGGCGCTGCGGGCCGGCGCTGCGCCGCCGAAGCCCGCGGTCGGGTCGTGGTAGTCCTCCCGGGCGCGATCTTCGCGCTGCCCGCCGCTCTCGTGGTCGGTCATCGGTCCTTCTCTCCCGGTCAGGAGCCGGTCTGGGGCCCGTCGCCGGGCGCGAGAATGGTGGCTGGCGCCTCCCTGGACTCGCTGAGCGTCCCGCGCTGCGACAGGCTGAACAGCCACACGAACGACGGCACCACGAGGAGCACGATGATGCCGACCACGACCAGCTCCGCAGCCTGGGCCCCGGCCGGCGCGGCCGCGGCCTGAATCGTCAGGCGGGGCGGGAGCAGGTCCGGGTACTGGGCTACAGCCCAGCCCCAGACCACCGCGGTGACCGCGAGGACCGCCAGCGGCCGGATCAGCCTGGTTCGGTCCACCACCAGCAGGGCCAGCACAGCACCGCCGGATAGGACCGAGATCACGAGCAGCGGCAGCGCCCGTCCGGTGGTCAGCGCGGAGAACACCCGGGTGGCGGAGCTGTGCAGGACGGCCAGGGTGGCCGCCGCCAGCAGGCCCGTGACGACTCCCGCGGCCAGGGCCCGCCGGGTGAAGTACGCGCGCAGCCCCGCGTCACCGGCCCGCTCGCTGTCCACAGCCAGGAAGACCGCGGCCAGGTAGGCGGAGGTGGCCACGAACAGCGCGCCGGTCAGCAGGGACGCCGGGTTCACCCATGAGCTCGCCGGATCGCCATGAGAGTGCACCCGGCCCGTCACGATGGCCCCGATCACGGTGCCGAGGAAGAACGGGGTCAGCAGGGACGAGAACGCGAATATGGCACCGCTCACCCGCTGCCAGCGCAGCGTCTGCACCTGCGAGCGGAACGCGAAGCCAGCCCCGCGCAGCACGATGCCCAGCGCGGCCACGCTCAGCGGGATGAACAGCGTGGTGAATACCCGCGCGAAGGCGGCCGGGAAACCCGTCCACAGCACCACGAGCGCGATGATCAGCCACACGTGGTTGGACTCCCACACCGGCGCGATGGACTCGCTGATCCGCTGCCGCGGTCCGGCCCCGCGGGCCGTGGAACCAGCGAGCAGGTCCCAGACGCCGCCGCCGAAGTCGGCTCCGGCCAGCACCGCGTAAGCGGTGGACACCAGGACCAGCACGGCCGCGACGATGTCGGCGATCATCGCGGGGCTCCCGGGTGGCGTGCGCTGGGCCGGCCGGGTGGCCCGTAGGGAACCGCCGGGCCGGGGTCCGGCCCGGCGCCCCAGCGCCGCTGCATGGTCAGCAGGACGGCGAACGTGGCCACGGTCAGCACGCCGTAGATCACCAGGGTGGCGGCCAGCGTCCCGGTGACCCCGGTGGCGGTCGTGGCGGCCTGGCTGGTCAGCAGGACGTGGTAGACGGTCCATGGCTGGCGGCCGACCTCGGTGACGACCCACCCGGCCTCCATGGCGGCGGTCGCGGCGACCCCGGACAGTGCGCCGCCGGCCAGGAACACCATCCCCGGCCGTCCGCGCGGGAGATCCCGGTGGCGCCACCACGACCAGGCCAGCCAGAGCCCCCACAGCAGCAGCAGCGTCCCGATGCCGACCATGAGGTCGAAGCCCAGGTGGATCAGCGTGGGGAACGGCGGGCGGTACGCGGCCGGGACGGTATCCCAGCCGGTCACCCGGCTGTTCGGTGAGAACCCCACCAGCAGCGAATCGACGTCCGGCAGGCCGATCCCGGCGATCACATGGCCGTGGTACCAGATGCCGGCGATCCACTCCGTGGCGCCCCGGGTGGTCCGGGCCACGTACTCCATCGACGCGAACTTGACCGGCTGCTGGCTGGCGATGGCGCGGGCCGCGGTGTCGCCGACGGCGATCTGGAACGGCGTCACGATCGCGGCAATGGTGAACGGCACCAGGAAGCCGAGCCGGGTGTAGCGGTCGCGGTGGCCGCGCAGCAGGCCTACGGCGTACGGGGTCGCGGCCAGGCCGCCGGCCACCATGTAGGCGGCCAGGATCATGTGGGGGGCCTCGTAGTAGGTGGCCCCGTTGAAGAACACCGCGACCGGGTCAACGCTCGTGATCTGGCCGTGGGCCACCGTGTAACCCGACGGATCGTTCATCCACGAGTTCGCGGCCACCACCGACAGCGCACCGAGGATGCCGCTGATCACGATGGGCGCGAGGGTCCAGAAGTGCAGCCACGGCGGCAGCCGGTCCCAGCCGAAGAGGTAGATCGCCGTGAACACCGCTTCCAGCAGGAAGAAGATGCCCTCGAAGCTGAACGGGATGCCGATCGCCGAGCCGTACCGGCCCATCAGCCCCGGCCACAGCAGGCCCATGTCGAACGACAGGACCGTCCCGCTGACCGCCCCGACCGCGACCAGCACCGCCATCACCTTCGACCACCGCCGCGCGAGCAGCAGCGCGTCGGCGTCGGCCCGGCGCAGCCCGAGGTAGTGCGCGGTCATCACCACCGCGGGAAAGCCGATGCCCATGCACGCGAGGATGATGTGAAAGCCCAGGCTCGATCCCATCTGGGCGCGAGCCGGGACGACCTCCCCGGCGCGCAGAGCCAGCCCGGTCAGCACTGTCCCAGCCTTCCTGCTCGCCGGCGCCGGGCGCTGCCGTTGGCCCGGGCCGCCGGATTCTTCACCGCGTGACCCACTCCTCCCCATTGTCCGCACACCGTTGCGCCGCCGCCAGCCGGGGGACACCCTCCGGCCGCGCCGGGCCGAAACCGGCTGAATAGATGGAAAACCCCTGATCAGAGGCAGAAACGGGGGGCCGCGCCGGACCGTTAAAGCTGACTGGATACCGCCGTTAAGCGAGTGATCATCACGGTGCGCGGGTAGCTCCCGTTATGTGGGAGTGCCTGAGCTTGTGCTTCGGGGGCGGTACCGGCTGGACGTGCTCATCGCTACCGGAGGGATGGGGGAGGTCTGGCGGGGTACTGACCTGGCCATCGACCGCCGCGTGGCCATCAAGGTCCTCCGGCCGGAGCACGAGGACGACGAGGAAGGCCTGGCCCGGTTCCGGGCCGAGGCGCATCATGCGGGCTCGCTGTCGCACCCGAACATCGCGCAGGTCTTCGACTACGGGGAACCGGCAGGTGCCGAGCCGGGGTACCTGGTCATGGAGCTGGTGGACGGGCTGTCCCTGACCCGGATCCTGGACGACGGGCCGCTGCCCCCCGAGGACGTCATGGACGTCGTGGCCCAGACCGCCCGCGGGCTGGCCGCCGCCCACCGCACCGGGCTGGTGCACCGCGACATCAAGCCGGGAAACCTGCTGCTCCGGTCGGACGGCCTGGTCAAGATCACGGACTTCGGGATCGCCCACGCAGACGGGCAGACGACCTTCACCCAGCCCGGGATGCTGATCGGGACGCCGGCCTACCTGTCGCCGGAACGCGTCTCGGGGGCTTCCGCGACACCCGCGGGCGACCTGTACGCGCTCGGCGTGGTCGCACACCAGTGCCTGACCGGGCACGTCCCGTTCGCGGGCGAGGCCCTGGCCGTGGCCCTCGCGCACCTGGACCGGGGCCTGCCCGCGCTGCCGCCGTCCGTGCCACCCGACGTGGCCGCGCTGGTCACCGACCTGACCCGTAAGGATCCCGCGGCCCGGCCGCCGTCGGCCTGGGATGTCGCGCTGCAGGCTGAGTACCTGCGGGTGCTGCTGTCCAGCCCGGAGGCGCTCAGCCGGCATCACGTGGCCGCAGCCCCGCTGGCGGTGCCCGGGGCGGGGCGGGCGGTGCTGGCGGGCGCGGCGCTGGCCGGTGCCGGGCCGCCGGGCCCGGCCCCCGCTGCGGCGCCCGCGGACTGGACGCGGACCCCGCCGCGCGGAGGCCGCGCCCGGTCGCGGGGTTCGCGCCGCGCGCCAGGCCGGGCCAGCCTCCCGGCCCGCGGGGCGCTGGCGGCCACCGGCCTGGCCGCGATCGGGTTCATCGCCTGGACACTGGCCACGCTGCCGGGGCCGGCGCCGGCCGGGGCGAGCTCGCCGGCCGTAGCGCCGCCGGCGGCGTCGCGCAGCTCCGCGCCCAGCGTCGCGCCCCGGCAGAGCCCGCTCGCGGGCACCGGCAACGCCGGAGCCAGCGGCGGCACCGCGGTGGTGGCGCAGGCCGCCGCCACGCCGCAGCCGTCGGTGTCCACGACCCGGCCGGCTCCGTCCTCGCCCGCGGCGCCGGCGCCCTCGTCCACCCCGGGCACGCCCAGCGGCACGCCCACGCCGTCCACCAGCCCGACGCCCACGCCGACGCCGACCATCAGTACCCCGCCGCCCACGCCGACCTCACCGGCCCCGGGCACGTCGACGCCCGCGCCGAGCACCCCCGCGCCGACCTCGTCTGGCGGATCGCGCACCTCCAGCACCGCGCCGCTGCCCTCGGCCACCGCCAGCGCCGGGTTAATCCTGGCCAGCGGGCCGATCGTCCCCTGAACTGCCGCTCAGGGCTGCGGGGCGATGGCGGGCGCGGGCTGCGCCGCCCGCGCATCCCATGCGCCGGTCACCCGGACCAGCAGCAGCGCGGCATCGTCATCGAGGGGCGCGCCCACGTGCCGCAGCAGATCATCGCGCAGCCGCTCCAGCAGGTCCTCGGTCGAGCCGCCGGACCGGGCGGCCAGCCCGGCGACCCGC
>Ga0208589_1000745_pt1 | contig 14588 bp, 14 predicted proteins | sample NGESurshal092012_2_FD_184486 | JGI IMG/M metagenome (GOLD analysis project Ga0208589, IMG submission 184486) | Arctic peat soil microbial communities from Barrow, Alaska - NGEE Surface sample F53-2 shallow-092012 (SPAdes) | ecosystem: Environmental > Terrestrial > Soil > Wetlands > Peat ... | reverse complement strand
GATCAGGCGGTCGCCGCGTTCAACCACGATGTCGGGATTGGCGCAGATCAAGGTCAGCTGGCGCTCGCGCGCCTGCATCATCATGGCGCGATAGTCCTCAGGCGTCTCGGTCTCGTCGTCGAGCAGGCCGGTGCAGATGATGTAGTCGGCCTCCTCGAGCGGCGCGAGCACCGGATCGAGCCCGCGATAGATCGAATTGTCGCGCTCAGGCCCGAGCCAGAACACCTTGCGGCCAGGATGGTCGGCGACGAAATGCCGGGTCAGGTCCCCTGAACTGACGATGGCGTCATAGGTTTCGTCGGCGACGCCGAGCTTGCGCAATTGCCGCTGCACCGAATCCGCCGGCCGCGGCGCGTTGGTGATGAGAATCACGGTGCCGCCCTGCTTGCGAAAGCTGTGCAGCGCGTCGCAGGCCTCGGGAAACGCGACCAGGCCGTTGTGGACCACGCCCCAGATATCGCTGAGCAGGACGTCGACGCCGCCGACGAGGTCGCGCAGCTTTTCGGCAAAGCGGAGTGCGGTCATTGCCGGCGTTGCCGCTCAGCCCGGGCCGGCGATGCGGCGCGCCAGTGCGGCGGCGCCGCGCGAGGAATCGATGGCCGGAGCATCGACGGAGGCTGTTCTGCCGGAGCCATTTGTACCGGTATCATGGGAGTCCTGCGCTTGCGTCTCCGGCGCCTTGCCGGGCGTGACCCCGCCGGTAGCAGATGCCCCTTCAGGCCGCAACGGCCGGGGCGGGGCGAACAGGAAGCCCTGGCCGAACCGCACGTCGAAATCGAGCAGATCGACCACGGCGCGCTCGCCCTCGATCCGCTCCGCGATCAGGTCGATGCCGTAGCGGCCGAGCAGGTCGGAAAGGTCCGAGGGGTGGATGTCCGACGTCGAGCTGTTGCGCTGGTCGAGCAGTAGCGCCGCCGGCACCTTGATGAAACGAACGCCGCGGTCGGCGAGGTCGCGCGGCTCGATCCGCAGATCGGTGACGTGGTCGATCGAGAAACGGAAGCCGCGCTGCGCCAGCGCCGCCAGATGCTCGGTTTCGGTCGGGCCCAGATTGCGAAACGTCGACTGCTTGAATTCGAGCACGAAGGACGGCGCCAGCGCGCGATTGGCTTCGAGGAAATCCAGGCATTGCGCGAAGGTCGCGGGGTTGCCGAGCGTGGCCTGGGCGACGTTGCAGAATACGCCGACCTCCTTGTTGCGCACCATCAGCCGGCGCAACACCTGGATGCAGCGCAGCATCACCATGCGATCGATCCGTCCGATCAATCCGGCGGCCTCGGCGACGCCGACGAAATCGTCGGCGGTGATGATCTGGTCCTTGTCGTCGCGCAGCCGCGTCACCGCCTCGTAGTATCGCACCTTGCGTTGCGGCAGGCTGACCATCGGTTGCAAATAGAGATCGAGCCGATTTTCCTCGACGGCGTTTTTCACCGCGACCAGGATTTGCGATTGGCTGAGCGGAGACATCGGGCTCGGCGGCGAACTTGGAGGGGTCTGGCTCGTGGCAGGCGCTGCCTCGGTGGCGACCGGCGCCGATGCTGTCGTGGCGGCCGATGGCGCAAAGGCGGCCGCCACGCTGCCGCTATCGCCCGTCAGCGGCAGTTCCTTTTGCGCTTCATTGTCGGGCTTGCTCGCGGGCCCTGATGCCGCCGCCAGCGCGCCCGATGACAGCATTTCCTCATGCCCTGCGACGGACGCGGCAAGCTGCCTGACCAGTCCGCCGAGTTCATTGATCTCGCCGATCACGGCCTGGATGCGGTCGGCCCCGGTGGAATTCGCCGATGTCACCCGACCCTCGACGGCGGCGAGCCGCCGGCCGAATTCGGCGATCTGGCGGGCAAGGTCGGCGGTGCCGCGCGACAAATCCGCGATCTGGCTGCCGACATCGCTGCGGTCGCGTAACCGCATCGACACCGCATTGTAGAGGATCAGGAAGGTCAGCGCGGTCAGCGCCACGATCGCCGATTCGTTTCCGCTGATGCCGGCCACCGAATACAATACGAGGCCGAGCGAGGCTGCGACCAGCACCATGCAGATGGCGATGAAAATGGTGGAAATGCGAATCATGGCGCGCGCGAGGCCCTCAAGTCCATGGTCTCTTGCCTTCGTATCTTCCTTGGGGACAGGAGAAAACGCGTTCGCACGCCTCTGTTCCGGCTCCCCCAAGCAGGAGCGAGCTTAGCATCAATGTTGATTCGGAGAGCTAGTGTTCTTTCGGAACGGCCGGAACCGCGGCGCCGAGTGTGTCGGCCATCACGGCGCCGCGGTCGCCCATCGGTTGGGAACGGCCGGTGGTGCTGTCGATCGCGGTCTGGTGCTCGATTTCCGAGTTCAGCTCCGCGCCGCACAGCACAATGATCGCCGACATCCACATCCACATCATCAGGCCGATCGCCGCGCCAAGCGAGCCATAGGTGGCGCTGTAGTTTGCGAAGTTCGACAGATACCAGGACAACAGCGACGAGCCCGCGATCCAGAGCAGAGCTGCTGCCAGCGTGCCTACGCTGAGCCATTGCCAGCGCGCGGGTTGGCGGCTCGGTCCGAACCGGTAGAGCAGGGCGAGCGCGGTCAGCAGGATCGCCAGCAACAGCGGCCATCGCGCCAGGCTGATGATGATCCGGCTCTCCGGCGCCAGGCCGATATCAACGCCGACATGGCCGAGCAGCAGCGGCAGCGCCACCACCGCGCTCACCATCAGCAGCAACGCTGCGATGCCGGCGCACGTGAACGCCAGTGCGATCAGGCTCAGGCGGACGAAGCTGCGCTTTTCCCGCTCTTCATAGACCACGTTGAGGGCGTCGATCACCGCCTTGACGCCGGCATTGGCGCTCCAGAGTGCGAACGCAAGACCGAACAGAAAAGTCGCGCCGAGCGCGGTGTTGCCCTTCATCAGCACCCGCGCAACCTGGTCCTGTACGATCTGGAACGAGCCGTCCGGCAACATCAGCGACAGCGTCTGCAGATTGGCGCCGATGGTCGAGGGATTGGCGAACAGCCCGTAGCAAGACACCAATGCGGTGATGGCGGGAAATACCGCGAGCAGTCCGAAAAACACCACGCCGGCCGCGGTCGCGAGCAGGCGGTCCTCGCTGGTTCGCGCATAGGTGCGCCACAGGATGTCCTTCCAGCCGGTCCAGGGAATCTGCAACGGATTGCCGGAATGCCGTCCGCGTCCGTGCTGCGCGATTTCGGCCGCGTAGGCTATTTGCGGCGGGCCGGTGAGGCGTGGATCGCGCCGGTCCGGTGCATTCGCCTGAAAATACCGCTGCAGCGTCAGCACCAGAATGGCGGTTGCCGCCACCAGCAGCCAATCGTCGGTCGATCCGGATCGGCGCGCCGACATCAGACCGGCGATCGTTGGGCCTGACGCCTGCGCCGCGCGACGGCCCAGCCCAACAATGTCGCGGCGAGGATCAGCCCGGCCTGGACCTCGCGGTTATTTGCTATCGGCCTGTCACGGCGCGCCCGCCGGTGGAGGGCTGCGTGCGGCAACGGCGAGGCGGGAGCCCGCAGGATCGCGCTTGCGGTATCGCTGGCAGCTTCGATCCGGTCGGGCTTGACCGGACTGGCCTTGATAGCACTGGTATTGAAAGGACTTGCCTTGAAAGGGCTTGCCTTGATCGCGACACGCAGCCGGCTGGTCAGCGAAGGAAAATGCGGCGATCGCCGCCGCAGCCGGCTCGCCGCGAGACCAGCACAAAGTCCGGCGATTACCAGCAACAGCAGACCCACGGCGCCGAACGCCCAGAACAGCCCGTATTTGATTTCAATCCAGCGGAACAGCGCGGCTGCGCCCACAAAACTCGCCGCGATCAAGAAAACACCCGAGGCCGCGAACAGGCCGGCGGCCATGGCGTAGCCCGCGAGCGTGCCGGTGGCCTGATCGGTGCGGTCGCGCAGATAGGACCGCGTCGCCCGCTTGACCTGATTGACCTTCAGCTCCAACCCGGCGCGCAGCAAACCGCTCGAAGGCGCGAGCATTTCCGCCATTCCTCCACGGCCGGGGACACCATGTCCACAGCCCGGGAGAGAACGTGCATTGGTTTTGAATGTTCCGGGGAAGGGAGCGAGTCCCGGACGCCGCGCAGCGTCCGGGACAAGAAAAATCGGCGTCTACGCGGTCGCGCGGATCACCTTGGCGGTCTTCTCGATGATCTCGCCGATCTGGTCTTCGCTGACGATCAGCGGCGGGGTCAGCGCCAGCGTGTCGCCGGCAACCCGCAGCATCATGTCGTTGTCGTGGAAGGCGCTGTTGAGCCCGGCGAAACCGCGCTTGCCGGGGGCATCCGCGACCGGCGCCAGGTCGATGCCGGCGGTCAGTCCGACGGTGCGGATATCCAGCACGCCCGGCTCCTTGCGCAGCGACATCACGGCGTCGGCGAATTTGCCCTCGAGCCCGCGGGCGCGCTCGAACAGCTTTTCGTCGCGGTAGATATCGAGCGTGGCCAGCGCCGCGGCGCAGGCGATCGGGTGCGCCGAATAGGTGTAGCCGTGGGTCAGTTCCACCGCATGCTCCGGGCCGCTCATGAAGGCGTCATGGATGGTGTCGCGCACCAGCACGCCGCCCATCGGCGCTGCGCCGTTGGTGATGCCCTTGGCGAAGGTCAGCATGTCCGGCAGCACGCCATAGCGTTCCGCGGCGAAGGCGTAACCGAGCCGGCCATAGCCGGTGATGACCTCGTCGAAGATCAGCAGGATGCCGTGCTTCTGGGTGATGTCGCGCAGTCGCTTGAGATAGCCCTTCGGCGCCGGGATCACGCCGGTCGATCCGGCCATCGGCTCGACGATCACGGCGGCGATGGTGGAGGCGCCGTGCAGATTGACCAGCCGCTCCAGCTCGTCGGCGAAATGCACGCCGTATTCCGGTTCGCCCTTGGTAAAGGCCTGCTTCTCGCGGTCATAGGTCGCGGGAAGATGATCGACGCCGGCGAGCAGCGTTCCGAACATCTTGCGGTTGTTGACGATGCCGCCGACCGAGGTGCCCCCGAAGCCGACGCCATGATAGCCGCGCTCGCGGCCGATCAGCCGGGTGCGGGTGCCCTGGCCGTTGATCTGGTGATAGGCCAGCGCGATTTTCAGCGCGGTGTCGGCGGCTTCCGATCCGGAATTGCAGAAGAACACGTGATCGAGGCCCTTGGGCGCGATGTCGGCGATGCGGCTCGCAAGCTCGAAGGCCTGGGGAATGCCGAACTGGAACGGCGGCGCGTAATCCAGCGCTTCCGCCTGCTTGCCGATCGCGGAGGCGATCTGGGCGCGGCCATGGCCGGCGTTGCAGCACCACATGCCGGCGGCGGCGTCGATGATCTTGCGGCCGTCGACCGTGATGTAATGCATGTCCTTGGCGCCCGCGAGCAGCCGCGGCGCCTTCTTGAAAGCCCGGTTGGCGGTGAACGGCATCCAGTGCGCGGCAAGGTCGTTCGGCACGTTGACGGCGGATGACTTCGGGCTCTTGTCGAGCATGGGGGCCTCTTGTGATCTGGGGGTGGCGTTGCCGCGCAGGTTATCAGCTTGATCGCTGGGCGGGAACGCCGGAGCCATCTTATTTCCGCTCAATCGGGCGGATTTACGAGCATGGCTCGCCTCGGCGAGCACTCCTTGGTTTCGACGCGTTTTCTAGCGCGAACCGGCTGCCACCCACGGATCAAGTCCGAGGGCATGCTTCGCTTGAAAACGCTATGCCAAATCCGTGGCCGCGATCCAGAACACCTCGCCGTCGGATTCCTCGGTATCGAGCCACAATAGCGGCAATTGCGGGAAGGCGGCCTCGAGCGGTTCGCGGCCGCGGCCGATCTCGCATAGCAGCCCGCCCTGCGGCGTCAGATGATCGGCGGCCTCATTGAGGATACGGCGGATAATAGCGAGCCCGTCGGCGCCGCCGTCGAACGCGAGCTTCGGCTCCGTGCGGCATTCGCGCGGCAGCGCCGCCATGCCCTCGGCGTCGACATAGGGCGGATTTGAAAGGATCAAATCGTAGCGTTGGCCTTGCAGCGGCGCGAAAAGATCGCCGCGATGCAGGCTCACCCGGCTCTCCAGGCCGTAATCGCCGACATTGCGGGCGGCGACCTCGATCGCGCCCTTCGAGATGTCCACCGCGTCGATTTGCGCATTGGGGAAATTGCGGCTCGCGAGGATCGCGAGGCAGCCCGAGCCGGTGCAGAGGTCGAGCACGGTTTCCACCGAGGCGGGATCGTCGATCAGCGAGCCGCCGGCATCCTCGTCATCGGCTTCGCCGCTAAAATGCTGGTCCAGCAATTCGCCGATGAAGGAGCGCGGCACGATGGTGCGCTCGTCGACGTAAAACGGCAGCCCGCGCATGTAAATCTTGTTGACGAGGTAGGCGGCCGGTTTTCGCGTACTGACGCGGAGGGCAATCAATTCGAGAATCTTTTTACCTTCCGCCGCGGTGACCCGCGCGCCCACAAAATTTTCGAACCGGTCGGGATGCAGGTGCAGGCTTTCGCAAACCAAAAAGGCCGCCTCCGCCACCGGATCGGTGGTGCCGTGCGCGAACACCAGCTCGGCCTCGACAAAGCGGCTTACCGCATAGCGGACGAAATCGAGCAGCGTCAGCAGTTCGCCGCTCGCGACCTTCGGCAACTTGGCTGCGACGCGGCCCCGCTTCGTGGTTTTCTTGACGCGCCTGGCCATCAGGATTTGGTCCAGCGCGCGGCCGCCGCGTCATCGTGCTCGCGGGCCTCGATCCAGCTTTTACCCTCAGCGCTTTCCTCGCTCTTCCAGAACGGCGCGTTGGCTTTCAGATAATCCATCAGGAATTCCGCCGCCTCGAACGCCGCCTGCCGGTGCGCCGATGCCGTCAGCACCAGCACGATGTTCTCGCCGGGCGTGATGCGGCCGACCCGGTGGATCACGGTCAGGCCGGTCAGCGGCCAGCGCGACATCGCTGTCTCGGCATGGCGGCCGATCTCGGCTTCCGCCATGCCGGGATAATGCTCGAGCGTCAGCGCGGCGATCGGCTCAGAGCCCTCGCTGTCGCGGCAGACGCCGGAAAAGCTCACGACCGCGCCGATATCCGTGCGGCCCTGGGTCAACGCCGCGATCTCGCGCGCGATGTCGAAATCGGCTTCTTGAATCCGGATGGTGACGGTGGCCGACATAATCATTTGATCTTCAAGTTTTACGCGTTTTCTTCACGCGAACCAGTATCCACTTCGCCCGAAAACGCTTTGGGTCTAACCGCCGGTCATCGGCGGAAAGAACGCGATCTCGCGGGCGCCCGATATCATCGCATCGGATTTGACATGGGCGTGGTCGATCGCGGCGCGGATCACCCGCGGCGTCTCGAAAGCGTAGGCGTAGGTTTCGCCGCGGCGCGCCAGCCAGCCGATCAAATCGCCCACGGTGCGCACCTCGGCCGGCGGCTCGATGGTTTCCTCGGCCTTGCCGATCCGTTCGCGCACCCAGGCGAAATATTTGACCTTCATCCTTCATCCTCCTCGATGAGGTGATGGATGCCGGCGCGGAAATAATCCCAGCCGGTATAGATCGTGACGATCGCGGAAACCCAGAGCAGCAATAGCCCGATCTGGGTGTTGAACGGCAGCACCCGGTCGCCGGCCTCGCCGGCCAGCAGGAAGCCGATCGCGACCAACTGCACCGTGGTTTTCCATTTGGCGAGTTTCGTCACGGGGACGCTGACCCGCAATGCGGCGAGATATTCCCGCAGGCCCGACACCAGGATTTCGCGGCACAGGATCACGATGGCGGCCCACAACGTCCAGCCATGGATGATGCCGTCCGCCGCCAGCATCAAGAGGCAGGAGGCGACCAGCAGCTTGTCGGCGATCGGGTCCAGCATCCGGCCGAACGCGGATTGCTGGTCCCAGATCCGGGCATAATAGCCGTCGAGAAAGTCGGTCACGCCGGCCGCGATGAAGACCGCGAGAGCCACCCAGCGCAGCCAGAGCGGGCCGTCCATGATGGCCTGGGCATAGATGCAGCCGATCACGACCGGGATCGCGGCGATCCGGGCGTAGGTCAGGATATTCGGCAGGGACAGGGTCTTGGTCGGTCCCCGGGTCGTGGCGATGTTCATCCGTCTTACCAATACCGCTGAGGCCAGAAGGTCAACACTGGGCACCCCACTACTAATGATCCCGGGCAGGCGAGGCCCTTATGACTCCGGCACCCGTTTAGCCCGGCTGGGCGTGGAAAAACTCGAAAATCTTGCGGGCGCTTTCGGCGCTGACGCCAGGAACCTTGCCGAGGTCGGCGATCGAGGCCCGCTCGATCTCCTTCAATGTTCCGAAATGATGGAGCAAGGCACGTTTCCGTGACGGCCCGATGCCGGGAATTTCCTGCAAACCGGCCTCGCGGATATCCTTTTTTCGCAGCTTGCGGTGCGACCCGATCACGAAGCGATGCGCCTCGTCGCGCAGCCGCTGAATGAAATACAGCACGGGGTCGCGCGGTTCGAGCTTGATCGCCTCGCGGTCCGGCATGAACAGGGTTTCGCGGCCGGCGTCGCGGTCCGGCCCCTTGGCGACCGCCAGCAGCGACACTTTGTCCAGCCCCAGCCCCTCGAAAATCTCCCGGACCGCGTTGAGCTGGCCGCGACCGCCATCGATGATGACGAGGTCGGGCCATTGCGGAAACGAATCGTCGTCGGCTTTGGCCTTCGCTGCCTCGCCCTCCGGCGGGCTCACCAGCCGCTTGAAGCGGCGCTGCAGCACCTCGCGCATCATCCCGTAATCGTCGCCCGGCGTCAGGCCCTCGGAGCGGATGTTGAACTTGCGGTACTGGTTTTTGATAAAACCGTCCGGTCCGGCCACGATCATGGCGCCGACGGCGTTGGTGCCCTGGATGTGGCTGTTGTCGTAGACCTCGATCCGCTTCGGCGGGTGCGGCAGCGCGAGGGTCGTCACCATCCCCTCCAGCAACCGGCTTTGGGTCGCGGTATCGGCAAGCTTGCGCCCCAGTGCCTCGCGGGCGTTGGTCAGCGCGTGACCGATCAATTCCTTTTTCTCGCCACGTTGCGGCGTGGAGACCTCGACCTTGAAACCGGCCTTGACCGACAGCGCATCGGCCAGCAACTCGCTCTCCTCGATCTTGTGCGACAGCAGGATCAGTTTCGGCGGCGGCTTGTCGTCGTAGAACTGCGCGAGGAACGAGGCCAACACCTCTTCCGGGGTGAAGGATTTCTCCGCGCGCGGAAAATAGGCGCGGTTGCCCCAGTTCTGTCCGGTGCGGAAGAAGAATACCTCGACGCAGGAATAGCCGCCCTCCTGGTGGATGGCGAACACGTCGGCTTCCTCGACGGTGCGCGGATTGATGCCTTGCTGCGACTGGATCGCCGACAGCGCCGCGAGGCGATCGCGGTACAGTGCCGCGGTCTCGAATTCGAGTTCGGCCGAGGCCTTTTCCATCTCGCCGGCAAGTTGCTGCTTTACCGAGCGGCTGCGGCCGGAAAGGAAATCGGTGGCCTCGCGCACCAGCTCGGTATAGCCGGGAAAATCGACCTCGCCGGTGCACGGTCCCGAGCAGCGCCGGATCTGGTAGAGCAGGCAGGGCCGGCTGCGGCTTTCGAAAAACGCGTCGGTGCAGGAGCGCACCAGGAAGGCGCGCTGCAGTGCCGTGATGGTGCGATTGACCGCGCCCGCGTTGGCGAACGGTCCGAAATAGCGCCCGGGACGCGACTGCGCGCCGCGATGTTTGAGGATTTGCGGCGCCCAATGGTCGCCGGTGATCAGAATATAGGGAAACGATTTGTCGTCGCGCAGTTGCACGTTGAAGCGCGGGCGCAGCTGCTTGATCAGATTGGCCTCGAGCAGCAGCGCTTCGGTTTCCGTCGCGGTCGAAATGATCTCGACCGTGACGGTGGCTGCGATCATGCGCAGGATGCGCGCCGGTTGCGGCGCGTTCACCCTGGCATAGGAGGTCAGCCGCTTGCGGACGTTCTTGGCCTTGCCGACATAAAGCACGTCGCTCGCCGCGTTGAGCATGCGGTAGACGCCGGGCGAGGTCGGGGCGAGACGCACCGCGCGTTCGATCGCGGCATGGCCGCCGGCAAGCCGGCTCTCGCCGAGCGCCTCTAAGGTCTCGTCGGAGAGCTCCTCGGCAGGTTCGGGCAATCGGGTTTCGTCGTCATCCTCGGCGCCTGCCGTTTCCTCCGGCGGCGCATCGGCGGCCTCCGCGGCGGAAACGGGACGGCTGTTCGGCAAATCCGGCTTCGCGTCCGGTTTCAAGTGCGTTTCGGGGCTGTTGTCAGGGTCGCGGTCGCTATCCATGGCCGGAACTTAAGCACTTGGAACCGGCATCGCCAGCGGCGCGGGGAGGCCGTGGCTGACATGCCGGTGGACGGTTTGTGGAAGGCCGGAATCGCCCGGGGCGGTTCCCCGTAACACTTTCTTAAGACTGCGAGTCGGCTGAAGGCAGGTCTTAACAACCCTTTAACTTAAAACTCTCGATAAATCTTATCAGAGAAAAATGGAATTCCGTAACCATGCAGGCCCGCGTTCGTCGCGCGTGTCCACGGTTACGGCAGTTGCGTGGAGAGTAACATGAGCAGGATCGCCTTTGGCGCTGTCGCGTTGATCGCTGCGGGTTGGACGATGTCGGCACAGGCCGCCGACCTCAACTATGGACGCGCTCCCTACACCGTCAATCAGCCGCTCAATGCCTATAGCTGGGCCGGTCCCTATCTCGGCGCCAACCTCGGCTACAATTGGGGTTCGGTCGACAACAACCCGACCAATCCGTCGGGTTTTGCCGGCGGCGTGCAGGCTGGCTACAACTGGCAGTCGGGTCCGCTGGTGTTCGGCGTCGAAGGCGACCTCGAGGCGAACGGCGCCGACGATACGTTCGCGCCCTGGAAATTCTCCAACCCGTGGTTCGGAACGGCGCGCGGCCGGGTCGGCTACGCCTTCAACAACGTCCTGCTCTACGGCACCGGCGGTCTCGCGTTCGGTGAATTGCGCGGCGAAACCTTCGGCCTTTCGGAATCGCATACCTCGGCGGGCTGGACCGCGGGCGTCGGCGCCGAATTCGGGTTCGCCCAGAACTGGACCGCGAAGATCGAATATCTCTACGTCGACCTGTCGGATTCGCGCTTCAGCATCACCGGCGCGTCGAACGGCTACCAGTTCGGCCTGGTTCGCGCCGGCGTGAACTATCATTTCTGATTGGAGCGTTTTCAAGCGGACCGGATAGCGTTCGCCTGAAGGAAACGCGTCAAGAGAAGAAAGCCAAGAAAATACCACGTCACAACCTCCCGGCCGCGTCGCGGCCGGGATTTTTTTATGCGAGGCGCGCTGTGTTTCGCAGGCGTTGCTGCGGTCCGCGGCCTACGATGAGATCACGAGATTGACCGCCTTCGGGCCCTTGCCCTTTTTGTCCGGTTCGACCTCGAAGGTGATGCGCTGTCCCTCGGCGAGATCCTTCAGCCCCGCCCGCTCGACCGCCGTGACGTGAACGAACACGTCGCGCCCGCCGTCATCGGGCTTGATGAAGCCATAGCCGCGCTCCGCATTGAAGAACTTGACCGTTCCCGTCATGGCCATCGGGAAACTCCCCCCGCACTGCTCCGCCGTTACGCGCCTTGCGTATCGGCCGGACCGGACATTCGCTGCCGGAAAGCTTGGCCACTTGCGGATTAGGCTTCGTCGCCGATCCGTCTTGGAAAAATATTATTACGAGGCCCAATCACTCCGCCGCTACCATTCGCGGAAGCGGAACGTCAGCCAGTCCCAATACCGCGAGCATAATACGTTTTGCGGTCAATTGCCTACGGCTGCCTACGGCCGAAAGCGGACTTTTAGCAAAGCCTGCACCGAGGGCCGGGCTCGGCTTCAGGGTTTGGGCACTTCCAGCCTGAACCGGCCGGCGCCGCCCTGGCCGAGCGGCTTTTCCAGTTCAGGCAGGATCGCCTTCAACTCGCCCAGCAGCATCCAGGGCGGATTGACCAGCAACAGCCCGGCCGAAACCAGCGCGGAATCCGCGGTCTGGGGCGCGGCGCTGAATTCCAGTCGCAGGCATTTTGCGGGCGAGGGGCCGGCCGCGGCGATTTCCGCGACGCTGCGCGCAAGGCCGTCGGTGGCCCGACGGCTCTTGGCCGGGTACCACAACAGATAGCTCCCCGTAGGCCATTTCGAAAAAGCTGCCGCAAAACTCTCGGCGAGGCGGCTGAATTCGTCCTTGTCCTCGTAGGGCGGATCGATCAGCACGAGGCCGCGCCGCTCCTTTGGCGGCACGAAAGCCGGCAGCGCCGTCCAGCCGTCGAGATCGACCACCCGGGCCTGGCTGTCGCGGCGCAGCGCCTCGATCAGGCGCTTGCGCGCCTTCGGCTCGACCTCGCACGCGGTGAGGCGATCCTGCGGCCGCAGCAGCGCGCGCGCAATCAGCGGCGAACCCGGATAGGCCGCGAGTTGGGCGGGCGGATTGAAGGCCCTGACGATGTCGAGATAGGGCGCGACCAGCGGCAGCACGGTTTCCGAAAAGCGCGCCTGCATCACCCGCGCGATGCCGGTCAGAAATTCGCCGGTGCGCTGGGCTTCCTCGCCGGTGAGATCGTAGACGCCGGCGCCGGCATGGGTATCGATGACGCGAAACGCGGCAGGCTTGTCCTGCAGCCAGGTCAGGATACGCACCAGCACGATGTGCTTGACCACATCGGCGAAGCCGCCGGCATGAAAGGCGTGTCGGTAGTTCATGAGGGTCTTCTACGCGGGATGGCCGGGCTTGTCCCGGCCATCCACGTCTTTGGCGCGAAAACGAGGAAGACGTGGATGCCCGGAACATAGGCGAGCGGAAGCAACGCCGTCCTTCAGACGGCTATGCCGGGCATGACGAGGGGATGGGCAGGCGCTCCTAACCGCCGCGCATCGGCGGCATCGAGACCTGGTCACGGCGGCAGCTGCCCCGATCGGCGTCGCTACAGGCGCGGAACTGTAAATCCTTGGCTATGCAGATGCGCACTTCGCTGAGCCGGGTGCGGTTGCAGGTCACCGCCATATCCTCTGTCTTGAGGCCGGGATTGACCTTGACGAAGGCGTCCTCGATCTCCGCCGGGGTCACCGTCTTGGCGTCGGACAATTGCAGATATTCCTCGGGGATTTTCACCCCGGCGCGGGCCTTGCGGATGGTCTCGAAATAGCCGCGGGCGCCAAGACCCGAGCAGGTGCCGTGCTTCTTCCACTCGTTGAAGATCAGCCCGGGCGCCGGCATCAAATCCAGCATCGAGGTCATGACATTGCGGTCGAGCCATTCCTTCGAGCGGTCGCAATATTCGGGATAGCCGTGCTCATATTGCGGCCACAGCCCGTGCACCACGAAGGAGAACGGCCGCCCGCCGCATTGCGCCTGCTGCGAGCGCCCGCTGTTGCCGCGCTCCTGCGATTCCTCGCAGAACGAGGGCGACCATGACAGCGACAGCACGTAATAATCGAACTCGCCGGGGGTGTTTTGGCGGCGATCCTGCGCCGATGCCGTCCCAGCGCCGAGCAGGGACACGACCAGCAGCAGCCCCGCTGAAGCCAGCGCTGCGATCCAATTCCGTGCAATCCCATTTTGTGAATGAAACATGATGAAGCCCTCACTTGCCGAATATGGCTAGCCCCGTATCCGGACCCTCCGGGAGCCTAGCAGGCAACCGGAACATTTCAAGAACAAAATAGCGGACCGCGAAATGCGGCCCGTCCTTGAGCCTATTTTCGGCTCGGCAAAACTGAAATCAGGGCTTACGGCTTGGCGGCCTTGCACATGGGGTTATAGGCCCAGTTGCGATCGAGCCCGGTGATGCACCATTCGACGCCTTGGCCGAAACTGGCAAATCCACCATCCTCGATGATCGAATAGTGCACGTGGCGCAGCTTGCCGTCGCTGACCATGACGTCGCCGCTGCAGTAGCGGCGCGGAATATTGTCGGACTGCCATGGCCGGAACGCGGTCTCGTGGATCGCGCCATAGCCGGTGATGGTCAGGTCGGAATTCCAGAAGGTGCTTTCCTTCTCCTGGAATTGCGAACTGATGGTCGGCAGCGCGGACTCGCAGGGCGCCACCCGGCCGTCATATTTCGGGCCCGAGAGCCAGAAATTCATCTCGAACGGATTGGCCGCCTCGGCCGCCGGCCCGAACGCAAACAGGCCCAGCACGATTCCGAGCGCCGCGCCGACAGCGGGCTTTTTCAAGGATGAGAACAGGTCGCGCATGGGCAATCCGCCAAGTGGGATTTTACGTGGATTTGGTGCGCGGACGGTGCCGCGAAGCCCCGGCAAGGTCAAGTGCAAGGCGGCAACACTTCCCCGCAACTCCGCCCCAGCGGCCAGGGAAAGCGGGCTTGCGTTCTTTTCACGGCCGCCGATGCGCTTTATGGTGCCCGGTAGCGAAATGGAGTTGGCGATGCGAATCATTGAAGCGGCGGTCTTCAAAGCCTTGGGTCTGGCAGCGATCGGCGGGATGCTGGCGCTGGCGCCGGTGCGGGCCGATACGGTGCCGCCGTTCAAGGGCAACGACACCGGCGGCATCATTGCCTATTCCCTGACCGGCACGACCGATATTCGCTCGCTCGCGATCAACCACTGCGCCTCCTACGGCAAAGTCGCAAAATTCCTCGCGGTCGAGCCGCATTATGGCGG
>Ga0208589_1000742_pt1 | contig 14600 bp, 9 predicted proteins | sample NGESurshal092012_2_FD_184486 | JGI IMG/M metagenome (GOLD analysis project Ga0208589, IMG submission 184486) | Arctic peat soil microbial communities from Barrow, Alaska - NGEE Surface sample F53-2 shallow-092012 (SPAdes) | ecosystem: Environmental > Terrestrial > Soil > Wetlands > Peat ... | reverse complement strand
GAGCCCCTCGTAGTAGCGGACCGCCGACTCGGCGAAGCCGCTGCGCCGGGCTATCTCGCCGATCGTCAGCAGATCCGTGGCGCGCACCGGGCCCTCCCATCTATGAAGCTGACTTCAGCTATCAGTATCCACGCGTGAAGCTGCCGGCGGTCAAGCGGCAGCCTGCCCCTTGACTTCAAGTTGACTTCAACTACCAGTATGGCATGTACCCGGACGAACTCGGAGGAGCCATGCCTACTGCTGTGATCACGGGAGCGTCCCAGGGCCTGGGCCGCGCCATGGCCCGCGCGCTGGCAGAGCGCGGCTGGTCGCTGATCGTGGACGCCCGCCACGTCGGCCAGCTCGCCGCTGCGGTGGGCGGGCTCGGCGCCGCGGTGGGCCCGCTCGGCGCGGCGGCGGGCGGGCTCGGCGCCGTGACCACGATCCCCGGCGACGTGACCGACCCCGCGCACCGGGCCGCGATCGCCGCGGCAATAGCCCCGGCCGGCCGCCTCGACCTGCTGATGAACAACGCCAGCCGCCTGGGGCCCAGTCCCCAGCCACCGCTGCGCAGCTATCCGCTGGCCGAGCTCGGCCAGGTCTACCAGACCAATGTGCTGGCGCCGCTGGCCCTGATCCAGCTGCTGGCCGGCCCGCTCACGGCGGCCGGCGGCATGGTGGTCAACGTCAGCTCGGACGCGGCCACCGACGCCTACCCCGGCTGGGGCGGCTACGGCTCGGCCAAGGCCGCGCTCGACCAGCTCACCGCAGTGCTGGCCACCGAGGAGCCCGGGTTGCGCTGGTACGCGTTCGACCCGGGCGACATGCGGACCGCCATGCACCAGCGTGCCTTCCCGGGCGAGGACATCTCGGACCGGCCAGAGCCGGAGGTGGCCGGGGCGGCCCTGCTGCGGCTGCTCAGCCAGCGGCCGCCCAGCGGCCGGTACCGGGCCAGCGACTACCCGGAGGCCAGCCGCGCCCCCGGCACGCAGCGGGGCCCGGCGGTGACCCGGTGAGCCGCCCGGCCAGCCGCCCGCCCGAGGCCCGCGGGCTGACCCGTGACGGGGTCCGGCTGCTGGCCGCCACCCCGGACGGCCTGATCCACGCCCGGTTCCGCGACCTGCCCCGTTTCCTGTCCCCCGGGGACCTCCTGGTCGTCAACAACTCCGCCACCCTGCCCGCCGCGCTCCCCGGGCAGCGCGCGGACGGTCGGCCGGTGACCGTCCATCTCTCCAACCAGCTAGATAACGGAACCTGGCTGGTCGAGCTCAGGCCAGGTCCGGCCGCACCCGCCCTGCTCAGGGACGGGATCCCGGGGGAGATCATCACGCTGCCCGGGGATGGGTCAGTCACGTTGCTGCACCCCTACCCGGACCCGGCGGCGACCCGGATCTGGGCGGCCGTGGTGACGACGGGCACCGTCACGGTGCATGAGTACCTGGCCCGGCACGGCGAGCCGATCCGCTACTCCTACGTCCCCGATCGCTGGCCGCTGGCCGCCTACCAGACGGTGTTCGCGGGTTCCCCCGGCAGCGCGGAGATGCCGAGCGCGGCCCGGCCGTTCACCGCCGAGCTGGTCACCAGGCTGATCGCGGGCGGTGTGGCGATGGCACCGATCACGCTGCATACCGGGGTGGCCTCGCTGGAGGCGGGCGAGGCACCGCTGCCCGAATGGTTCGAGGTCCCGCAACCCACTGCCGACCTGGTCAACCTGACCCGTGCGGCGGGGCGCCGCGTGATCGCGGTCGGCACCACCTGCACCAGGGCCCTGGAAAGCGCTGCCCTGGAGAGCGCGGCCCTGGAGAGCGCCGCGGTACCGGGTGCGGGCCACAGGGACGCGGTCACCGCGTGCCGCGGCTGGACCCGCCTGATGCTCGGGCCAGAGCACCCGGCCCACGTGGTCAGCGGGCTGATCAGCGGGTGGCACGAGGCGGGCGCCTCACACCTCGCGCTGCTGGAATCCGTAGCCGGCCGCGCGCTGGTCGAAGCCTCCTACCGGGAGGCTGAGGGGGCCGGCTACCTGTGGCACGAGTTCGGCGACAGCTGCCTGCTGCTGCCACCCCCGGCCAGCGGGCGGCCCGGCACGCACCGGGCCCCGGGCCGCGCTCAGTCCGCCGCCGGGGCGGCGGGCAGCCAGCGCTGGATGCAGCCGAGCAGTTCCTCGGTGTCGACCGGCTTGGTCACGTAGTCCGTGGCCCCGGCGGCCAGGCTCTTGTCCCGGTCTCCCTGCATGGCCCGAGCCGTCACGGCGATCACCGGCAGGTCGGCGAACTGCGGAATCTCGCGGATGGCAGCGGTGGTGGCGTAGCCGTCCATCTCCGGCATCATCACGTCCATCAGGACGAGATCGATGTCCTGGTCGGTGTGCAGCGTATCGATCCCCTGCTGCCCGCTGGGCGCGTGCACGACGGTCAGCCCGTACAGCTCGAGGACGCTGGTGATCGCGAAAACGTTCCGCAGGTCGTCGTCGACGACCAGCACCTTACGGCCGCTCAGGCCGGCGTGCGGGCCGGGCTGGGCGGGCTGGGCCGGCCGCTGGGGCACCGCGGCCCGGTCCGCGCCCGGACCGGGCCCGCTGGTGTTCCCGGCCAGGCCGTTCACCGCGCCGTTCTGGCCTGCGGGAGCACCGTTGCCGTTCACGGCGGCCGTCCCGTTCAGCCTGGGTGCCGGGACTGCGGCAGGCGGCCCGGTCAGCGGGGCCACGCCTGTCTCGCCGGGGGCGGGGCTGAGCATGGCGTCGTCGCTGCCCTGGTAAGTGACCGGCAGGTACAGGGTGAAGATGCTTCCGCGGCCCGGCTCGCTCTGCGCGGTGATCCGGCCACCGAGCACGGCCGCAACCTCGCGGCTGATCGCCAGCCCCAGCCCGGTGCCGCCGTAACGGCGGCTGGTGGTGCCGTCGCCCTGCTGGAACGCCTCGAAGATCGTTTTCAGGCTGTCGTCGGAGATGCCGATCCCGGTGTCCGACACCGAGAACGCCAGGCCGGCCTCGGCCCCGGGGACTTGCGGGGTCTCCCGGCGGATCCGCAGCTCCACCCGCCCATGCTGGGTGAACTTGACCGCGTTGGACAGCAGGTTGTGCAGCACCTGGCGGAGCCGCTGCCGGTCGGTGACCACCTCGGCAGGCACGTCGGGTGCGGACGCTACCGCGAACTCGAGCCTCTTCTCGGCCGCGAGCGGCTCGAACACGGTGCGCAGGTCCTCGGCCAGGGACGCGAGCGCGAACGGCTCCGGGTGGACGTCCAGCTTGCCGGCCTCCACCCGGGACAAGTCCAGGATGTCGTTGATCAGCAGCAGCAGGTCCGACCCCGATGAGTGAATCACGTTGGCGTACTCGACCTGCTTGGGCGTCAGGGTCTGGGCCGGGTTCTCGGCCAGCAGCCGGGCCAGGATGAGCAGGCTGTTCAGCGGCGTTCGCAGCTCGTGCGAGACGTTCGCCAGGAACTGGGACTTGTACCGGGAGGCCAGGTCCAGCTGCCTGGCGCGTTCCTCGATCTCCTGCCGGGCGTGCTCGATCTCGGCGTTCTTGATCTCGATGTCGCGCTTCTGGTGGGCCAGCTGCACCGCCTTGTCCTCCAGTTCCGCGTTGGAGCTCTGCAGCTCCTCCTGCCGGGCCTGCAGCTCGCCGGTGCGCGACTGGAGCTCGCCCGCCAGCCGCTGGGACTCCTGGAGCAGGTGATCGGTCCGGGAGTTCACGATGATCGTGTTCACGTTGACGCCGATGGTCTCCATCAGCTGTTCCAGGAAGTCCTGGTGCACCTGGGTGAACCGGCTGAACGAGCCCGCCTCGATGACGCCGAGGACCTGCCCCTCGAACACGATGGGCAGCACGATGAGGTTGACCGGCGAGCCGTCCCCGAGCCCGGAGGAGATCCGCACGTAGTCGGGTGGCGCGTCGGTGACAATGATGGGCTTCCTGGTCTTAGCGACCTGGCCGATCAGTGACTGGCCGAGCCGGAACTGGCTGGGCGCGGCGATGTCGGCCCGCAGGCCGTACCCTGCGATGAGCCGCAGGACCGTGCCCGCGCTGGTGTCACCGGAGATGAAGAACGTGCCGTGCTGGGCGCCGACCAGCGGGATCAGCTCGTCCATGATCAGCTCCGCGACCGTGGCGATGTCCCGGTGCCCCTGCATCAGGCCGGAAATCCGGGCCAGGTTGGTCTTGAGCCAGTACTGCTCCTGGTTGGCCTTGGTCGTCTCGCGGAGGGACTGCACCATCGCGTTGATGTTGTCCTTCAGCTCGGCGACCTCGCCCTCGGCTTCCACCGAGATGGAGCGGGTCAGGTCCCCGGTCGCCACCGCGCTGGTCACCTCGGCGATGGCCCGGACCTGGCGGGTGAGGTTCCCGGCCAGCTCGTTGACGTTCTCGGTGAGCCGCTTCCAGGTGCCGGACAGCCCCTCGACCTCGGCCTGCCCGCCGAGCCGGCCCTTACTGCCCACCTCGCGGGCCACCCGGGTCACCTCGGCCGCGAACGACGACAGCTGGTCGACCATGGTGTTGATGGTGGTCTTGAGCTCGAGGATCTCCCCGCGCGCGTCCACGTCGATCTTCTTCGACAGGTCACCCTGGGCGACGGCGGTGGTCACCAGCGCGATGTTGCGGACCTGGCTGGTCAGGTTGCCCGCCATGAAGTTCACGGAGTCGGTGAGGTCCCGCCAGGTGCCGCCGACCCCGGGGACCTGGGCCTGGCCGCCCAGGCTGCCTTCGGTACCCACCTCGCGGGCCACCCGGGTCACCTCGTCGGCGAACGCCGACAGCTGGTCGACCATGGTGTTCAGGGTGTCCTTCAGGGCCAGCATCTCGCCCTTGACATTCACGGTGATCTTCTGGGTCAGGTCACCGCGGGCCACCGCGGTCGCGACCTGGGCGATGTCGCGCACCTGCCCGGTCAGGTTGTCGGCCATGGCGTTGACCGACTCCGTGAGGTCCTTCCAGGTCCCGGCGACCCCCGGGACCTGGGCCTGGCCGCCGAGCTTGCCGTCGGTGCCCACCTCGCGGGCCACCCGGGTCACCTCGGAAGTGAAGAGGGCCAGCTGGTCGGTCATACTGTTGAAGACAGCGGCGATCTCGTCCATCAGAGGGTCGCCGGTGTGCGGCAGGCGGGTGCTGAAGTCCCCGCCGCGGACCGCGGTCAGGCCGTCGAGCAGCCGTTGCAGCCGCGGGTCAGCAGGCTGGCTGCTGGCCAGCACTACGTCCACCATGACTCCTCCTGCTGCTGGCCGCACCGCGGTGCGGCCAGTTACTGGTGTTACCGCGACAGAGCGATACTGCCACGGCCGTTGACGTGGTCAAAAACAAGCGTTAAGGACACCCTCTGCCCGGTAACGTGGCTGTCAAGCCGCTGAACTCCCGGGAAGGCTCCTACCGTGACAGTACCGAGCGGCGCAGAATTCGCACGGCTAAGCGCCCTAATTGCGCGGCAGCGGCGCGAGCTGGACAAGATGCAATCCGGGGTGGCCGCACGCTCTGTAGTGGACCAGGCCCGCGGCGTGCTGATAGAGCGGCTCGGCTGCTCACCCGCGGAAGCGCAGGCCCAGCTGGCGCACCTGTCCGCGGAGTCAGGCACGAGCCTGGGCGAGCTCGCGGCGCAGATCACCAGGCAGCAGACGGCTGCGACGGTTTCCGGTGAGCCGGCCGACCCGGACGCGCCGGAGCTCACGCTGCCCAGCGCCCGCCGGGTCGCCCTCGCCGGGGCGGCCGCGGAGGCTGCGCACGACGGCGGCGGCATCGCCGCCGCCGTCCTCGAGGAGGCGCTGGCTTCCGCGGGCGCGGTCGCCGTGGCCCTGTGGCTGGCCGAGCCCGACGGCGGCCTCGAACTGGCCGGGCAGGCCGGGTTCTCGGCCCGCGACGCCAGCCGCTGGCGGCGCATTCACCCGGACATGGACACGCCCGCGCAGCGGGCCGCCGACGAGGGGGCCGAATACTGGTGGCCCGCGGGCCGCCCGGACGCCGCACTGGCGCCGCTGATGGGCGACTGGCCGCAGGGCGCCCGCGTGGTGCTGCCGCTGCCCGGCCCGGGGACGGCACTTGGCGCGATGGAGATCTGCTGGCCCGGGCCGCTGGAGGAGTTCCCGGACCCGCTGCGACGGCACATCGGCGCGCTGACGGACCTCTGTGCCGAGGCCCTCGGCACCCGGCTGCCCAGCGGGGACCTGGCCGCGGATCACCGGGCGTCGTGGGCCTTCGGCCTGCTGGACAACCTGCTCGGCTCGGCCCTGTTCGCGACCGCGATCCGTGACGATGCCGGGCTGATCACCGACTTCCGGATCAGCTACCTCAGCAAGGACTTCGCCGACCCGACGGGCCGTGGGGCCGGGGAGCTGTCCGGGCGCCCGCTGCTGGAGGTCTACCCGGCCGCCGCTATGGCCGGCGGGCTGTACGACCGGGCCGTGCAGGTGATGGCCACCGGGGAGGCTCAGTACACCTCGGGTGAGGTCATCGCCGCGCCGGTGGCGGGCGGCCTGGTCACCCCGGTTCTCGAAGTCCGCATCGCCCGCCTCTACGACGGTGTGGTGATCACCTGGCGGCCCGCGGGCGAGGTCGAGCGTCTCGGCGCGCTGCTGCACCAGGCCCAGCGGCTCGGCCGGATCGGCGGCTGGGAGGAGAACCTGCTCACCGGCGAGGTGCTCTGGACCGGGCCGACGTTCGCGCTGTTCGGCCAGCCGGAGGGCGAACCGGTCCCGGTGGCCGAGCTGCATGCTCACGTCCCGGCGGACGACCTGCCGGTGCTGGAAAGCTTCCGGACCACGCTGCTGCAGGACAAGCGGGAGGCTGCCGCCGCATTCCGGATCATCCGGGCCGACGACGAGAGCGTCCGGCAGATGCGCGCGTTCGCCGAGCCGGTCACCGACCAGGCCGGCACGCTGGTCGCGGTGCGCGGGGCCTACCAGGATGTGTCCGCGGACTATCACACCCAGGTGGCGTTCGCCGCGACCCGGGACCGGCTGGCCGACACCGAGGAGCGGGCCGCGGAAGAGCACCGGCTGGCGCTGCGGCTGCAGCAGGCCATCACCCCGCGGACCGCGAAACCGGTAGAGATCGCCGGCCTGGACATCGCCGCCCGTTACCGGCCCGCCGGACCCGGGAACCTGGTCAGCGGCGACTGGTACGACACTGTTCCGCTGCCGAGCAAGAAAATACTGCTCGTGGTCGGCGACATCGCTGGTCACGGCATCGACGCGGTGACCGGCATGGTGGCGCTACGGAACTGCCTGCGCGGTCTCGCGATCACCGGCGCCGGGCCGGCCCAGCTACTGAGCTGGCTGAACGGCGTGGCCTGCCATCTCACTGACGGCATCATCGGCACGGTGGTGTGCGGAATCTACGATCCGGCCCAGCGGACGCTGCGCTGCTCCGGGGCGGGCCACCTGCCGCCGCTGCTGGTGCGGGACGGAATGGCACGGGAACTGGCGCTGCCGTCCGGGGTGCTGGTGGGCGCGGACCCGGACGCACGTTACGAGGAACTGACCACCACGATGCAGTCGCGCGACGCGCTCGTCCTGTTTACCGACGGCCTCATCGAGCGGCACGACGAGGCGATCGACGACTCGATGAGCGTGCTGCTGCGGCTGGCCAGCGGCCCGGTCGAGGACGCCGCCAAGTTCGCCGATCACCTGATGAGCAACGCCCGCTCCGACACCAGCGACGACGCGTGCGTGGTCGCGGTCCGGGTCCGCTGATCCGGCCACCCTCAGCCCACACTGCTCAGCCGAAGAACACCTCGGCTTCGGCGTAGCGTTCCTCCGGCACTGTCTTGAGTTCCCGGATGGCCTCGATCAGCGGTACCCGGATGATGTCGGTGCCGCGCAGCGCCACCATGGTGCCGAAGTCGCCGTCGTGCACCGCGCCGATCGCGTGCACCCCGAACCGGGTGGCGAGCACCCGGTCGTAGGCCGTCGGAGTCCCGCCGCGCTGGACGTGACCCAGGACCGTGCAGCGGGCTTCCTTGCCGGTCCGCTTCTCGATCTCATCGGCGAGGGTCTGCCCGATCCCGCCCAGCCGGACGTGACCGAACGCGTCCAGCCGCTGGTCCGAGACCTGCACGTCCTCTTCCTGCGGGGTGGCGCCCTCGGAGACCACCACGATCGGCGCGTACCGGGTCTGGAACCGGTGCTCCACGTAGGCGCAGACCTTCTCGATGCTGAACGGCTTCTCCGGGATCAGGATCACGTTGGCCCCGCCGGCCAGCCCGGCGTGCAGCGCGATCCAGCCTGCGTGCCGCCCCATCACCTCGCAGATCAGCGCCCGGTGGTGGCTTTCCGCCGTGGTGTGCAGCCGGTCGATGGCCTCCATCGCGATGTTCACCGCGGTGTCGAAGCCGAACGTGTAGTCGGTGGCGCCCAGGTCGTTGTCGATGGTCTTGGGCACCCCGATGATCCGTACGCCCTCCTCGTGCAGCCGGGTGGCCACCCCCAGGGTGTCTTCCCCGCCGATCGCCACCAGGGCGTCCACCCCGAGGCCGGCCAGGTTGTCCTTGATCCGCTCCACCCCGGACCGGCCCCCCTGGCTGGCGGAGTCCGCCAGCGGGTTGGTCCGCGACGAGCCGAGGATCGTCCCGCCCCGCGGCAGGATCCCCCGCACCGCCTGTACGTCAAGGGGCACGGTGTCACCTTCGAGGGGTCCGCGCCAACCGTCGCGGAAGCCCACGAACTCGTAACCGAACTCCGCCGTACCCCGGCGGACCAGCGCCCGGATGACAGCATTCAACCCTGGGCAGTCTCCGCCGCCTGTCAGCACTCCAACTCGCATAGGGCAACACTAGTCCTCATGAGCGTGATCGCTGTCGACGCCGGGACAACCGGGGTCACCGCATTGGTTGTCACCGAGGACGGCCGGGTGTCCGGGCGCGGATACCAGGAATTCCGGCAGTATTTCCCGGAGCCAGGCTGGGTGGAGCATCTGCCCGAGGACATCTGGCAGGCGACGCTGGCCGCGTCCCGGCAGGCCCTGAACCAGGCGGGTGACCCGCAGGTGCGCAGCCTCGGGATCACCAACCAGCGGGAGACCGCGGTGGTCTGGGACCGGGCGACGCTGGCCGCCCCGCGCCGCGCGATCGTCTGGCAGGACCGGCGGACGGCCCGGATCTGCGACGCGCTGCGCGAGGCCGGGCACGAGGCCCGGGTGGCCAGCCTGACCGGGCTGCGGCTCGACCCGTACTTCACCGGGACCAAGCTCACCTGGCTGGCCGAGAACGACCCGGTCACGTCTCAGGGACTGACGGATGGCTCGCTCGCCTGCGGGACGGTCGATTCCTACCTGATCGCCCGGATGACCGCGGGGGCCCGGCACGTGACCGACGCATCCAACGCCTCGCGCACGCTGCTCTTCGACATCGGGACCGGGCAGTGGTCCGCGGAACTGTGCGAGCTGCTGCGCGTCCCGCGGCGGGCGCTGCCGGAGGTGGTGCCCTCCACCGGCGTGGTCGCCCGTACCGACCCGGGCTCATTCCTCGGTCTGGACCTCCCGGTGGCCGGCATCGCCGGCGACCAGCAGGCCGCGCTGTTCGGCCAGGCGTGCTTCAGCCCGGGCGACACCAAGTGCACGTACGGGACCGGGTCCTTCGTGCTGGCCAACACCGGGCCGGAGGTGGTGCGCTCGGCGGCCGGGCTGCTGTCTACGGTGGCCTGGATGGACGGCTCGGGGCGGCTCACCTACGCGCTGGAGGGCTCGGTGTTCGTGACCGGCGCTGCCGTCCAGTGGCTGCGGGACGGGCTTGGCCTGCTGGATCACGCGGCGCAGAGTGAGGCGCTGGCCCGCAGCGTGCCCGACTCGGGCGGCGTGGTGTTCGTGCCCGCGCTGACCGGCCTGGGTGCGCCCGACTGGGATCCGGACGCCCGGGGGGCGCTGTTCGGCATCACCCGCGGCACGACCCGGGCGCATGTGGTCCGGGCCACGCTCGAGGCGATCGCCTTCGAGGTGCGCGACGTGGCCGACCTCATGATCCAGGGTGGCTCGGGGGGCGGCGCCGTGGGCGGCTCGCAGGACGGCCGCGTGCTCCGCGCGGACGGCGGGGCCAGCGCGAACAACCTGCTCATGCAGATCCAGGCGGACCAGCTGCAGCTCCCGGTGGAACGCCCCGTGATCGGCGAGACGACCGCGCTCGGGGCCGCGTTCCTGGCCGGTCTGGCCACCGGGATCTGGTCCTCGACCGACGAACTCGCCGCGACCTGGCGGCTGGACCGCCGGTTCGACCCTGGTCCACGGGACGACGCGGCGTACGCCCGCTGGCGCCGCGCCGTATCCCGCACCAAAGGCTGGTCCACTGCCTAACCCAGGGCCCTCCCCCCGGCGGCGGTGTGCTCCTTCCCCGCCGGACTCCGTACCACCGGCACCACGGATCACATTGATTATGGGCGGCGCTGACATTTCCCGCGTGACGTGCGTCCCGGCGGGTGTTTTGTCCGTATTCGGCGCACGCTCCGCGGGAAAAGTGGACGGGAGGGGCCCGTGTGACTCGTGGAACCGGTTCCAGGACCGAGGCCTGGGACCGGGAACGGGGCAACAGCGGACTGGGCATGGACGCACCGGCCGGAGCCGGGTCAGCGGACGCCGAGGGTGGTGCCCAGGGTCTGATAGTCGGTGTCGAACTGCCTGAGCAGGGTTTCCAGGCCGGTGCTGGTCACCACCTGCTGATACTGGGCCGCTGAGGTGACGGTGGAAAGGCGCCGGAAGCCGTCGCTGGCCTGGGTCGCATCCGCCCGCACCCGGTCCGCGGCGGCTGTAGATGCGCTGCTGGGCATGGAGATGTTGTCCATGTTCTGCGCGAACGTCCCGAACGCCTGGGACATCTGCCCGTCCACCTTGTTGACGCAGCTGAGGTTGCCCTGGCAAGCCGAGACCTTCGAGTCGAAGCTGGACAGCGTGCCGCTCAGCTTGGCGAACGCGACCTCGGTCGAGGCGGCCGCTTCGGCCCTGGTCACGCCGCTGTTGACGGAGGACGGGGCGACCGCGGCGATAATCACCCCGCTCAGCAGGGAAATCACGCCCAGCACGAGGAACAGGACGATCAGCCGCTTGGCCGTCTTCGAGAGGACCAGCCGCCAGGGCTGGTCGCCGCCGAGCCAGCGGACCGGAGCGCCGGGCTGGCCATAGCCGGCGGCAGCCGGATAGGCCGGCTGGCCGTACCCGGGCGCAGGCTGGCCGGGTGCCGACTGGCCCCATCCGGGCTGCCACGCTCCAGGCTGGCCGTACTCGTACTGGCCGTACGCAGGCTCCCCGTATCCGGGCTGGCCCGGCCCAGGCTGACCCCAGCCCGCGCCCGTCGGTGCGTCCGGGGCCGCCGGTGCGTCCGCACCCGTAGGCGACTCCGCGCCCGCCGGTGCGTCCGCGGCCGCCGGAGCACCCGCACCCCACGGCGACTCCGCGCCCGCCGGCGCTGCAGCACCCCAAGGCGCCCCCGCCGCCCCCGGCTCCCCCGGCGCCACCGATGGCTCCGCGCCGAATGATCCGGCCGCGAACGCCTCTCCCGCGGGCGGCACCCCGAAACCGGACGCAGCCGGATCGCCGAACAGGCCGCCTGGGTAACGGGCGGTGAGCATCAGGAAATAGCCGACCACCCGGGCCTGATAGCGCACGACGGCAGCGAGCGCCTCGTGCAGCGGCCGCGGCATCCGGCCCGCGATGAGGACGATCAGCCAGCTCACGAACATGACCAGGAAACTCAGGCCCTGGCCCAGCACCGTGGCGACGATCCAGGCGGGAATGACCAGGATGATCCGGAACAGGACGGCGAGCCGGTTGAGTTGCCCCGGTTCAGCCTGCAGCCGCACGGGGTAGTCGGCGTCCGCCAACTCGAACGGCGGGTACACATCGGTCAGCAGGAACAGGTAGGCGTAGAACCGGGTCTGCCAGCGCAGGTAGCCGACCTGGAACTCGGCCAGCCCGGAGGGCAGGCGGCCGGTGACCAGCGCGGCGAACCAGCAGATCAGCGCGACCACGTCAGCAGCGATGCCGAGTACCCACAGCACCACGATGTGCGGGATGGCGAGGATGATGCGTACCAGGACGGTGAGCCGGCCCTGGTCGGCCGGCTCAGCGAAGGCCACGAGGATCTCGTTCGCGGGGGGAATCCCCGGGCCGCCCGCCGGAATTTCAGTCATTAATCGGCTCCTTTAATCAAGGGCCGTAACCTTAGCGTTTGCTAGAGGCCGCCAGCGCTTGGTTGATCAGACCCACTGGTCTGGCCGGCGGCCTGGCAGCGGCGGGGATGGAGGTGCGCCACATGATCGACCTGGAGCTGTCCTGGCGGGCGGCGGCGGTCACCGCGGCGTGCCTGGCTGGCGCCTCAGTAGCCGCCCGCTACGCGGCCCGGCCGGACACCCCGCCAGCCCTGGCCGGCGCCTGGCCCCGCCGGCTGGCGGTGGCCGCGGGGGTGGCGCAGGAAGCCGCGGTCCTGCTGGCCCTGTTCGCCCTCTGGCAGCTGGCCGGGAGCTTCAGCCTGATCGGGCCGGGCGACGCGCTGGCCCGGGCCCAGTGGATCTGGCACGCCGAACGGGTCGTGCACCTGCCCAGCGAGGCAGGGATCCAGCACGCGTTCCTCAGCCATCCGCTGCTCGTCCAGGCGCTCAACCTGTACTACGCGTCGCTGCACTTCGTGGTGCTGATCAGCTGCCTGGTCTGGGTGTACGTCCGGCACCGGCGGCAGTACCCGCAGGTCCGGATCACGCTGGTGCTGTTCACCGCGGGGGCACTGCTGGTCCAGTTCCTGCCCGTCGCGCCGCCGCGGATGCTCCAGGGCGACGGCCTGGTCGATACCGCGACCCGCTACGGCCAGTCGGTCTACGGCTCGGTAGCGGGCTTCAACGCCGACCAGCTTTCGGCCATGCCCTCCGTGCACGTGGGGTGGGCGCTGCTGGTAGCGCTGGTGGTCGTGCAGGTGTCCCGGAGCCGCTGGCGCTGGCTCGCGCTGGGTTACCCGCTGCTCACCCTGCTCGCGGTCGTCGTCACCGCCAACCATTTCTGGCTGGACGGCATCGCTGCGGCACTGCTGCTGGCCCTGGCGCTCCTCGTGCAGCGGGCCGGGCGGGCGGTGCACCGCCGGATCCGCTCGTGGCGGCAGCGCCGCGGGCGGGCGGGCCAGCCGGGCTACGTGCCGGAACGGCCCTCGGTGGACGCGTGAACCAGCCGCTCGGCCTTGCGCTCGGCCTTCAGCCGCTCCTTGGCCCGCTGCGCGTCCTCGTCCACGTACTCCTGGCTGGCCAGGGCCATGATCGCGTACATGATCTCGTCGGTCACCGCGCGCAGTACGAGCCGGTCTGATTCGAGCCCGGCGTAGCGGGAGAAGTCCAGCGGCTTGCCGAACCGGACACCGGGCCGGTACCGCAGCCGCGGGATGAACTTCCCGGACGGCATCAGGTCGAACGTGCCGAGCATGGCGCAGGGGATCACCGGCGCTCCCGACTCGAGGGCCAGCCGGGCCACGCCGGTCTTGCCCCGGTAGAGCCGCCCGTCCGGGGTCCGGGTGCCCTCGGGGTAGATGCCGAGCAGCTTGCCCTGGGCCAGCACCCGGAGGCCGGTATTCATGGCGCGCTCGCTGGCCTGGCCCCCGGCCCGGTCCAGCGGGATCCCCCCTACCCCGCTGAAGAAAGCCTTCTTGAGCAGGCCCTTCAGCCCGCGGCCGGTGAAGTACTCGGACTTGGCCAGGAAGGTCACCTTGCGCGGCAGCGGCAGCGGGCCGAAGAAATGATCGGCGAAGGAGAGGTGGTTGCTGGCGATGATGGCCGGCCCCTCCCGGGGCACGTTGTCGATGCCCTCCGCCCAGGGCCGGAAGATGAGCGCCAGGAAGGGCCCCAGGATCGCCTTGACCACCCAGTAGAACACGCCCCCATCGTCGCACGAGATACGCCGGAAAACGGCGGCTCACCACCATGGATTAGGCGGCCGGGTGGCGTGCGGCGAGGCGCGGGCCATGCGACGATGCGAGAGCGTGAGATGCGCGGCCAGGCTTCCGGGGACGGCAGGTGCTCAGGGGCCTGGGGCGCGCAGTCGAGGCCCCGGCGTAGAGGACGATGAACTCATGCCAGTCATCCCAGGTGCGGAATCGTACTTCCACTCGGGCACCAGCGGCACCGGCGTCCTGCTCTGCCACGGCTTCACCGGTTCCCCGGGGTCGCTGCGGCCGTGGGCGGAATATCTGGCTGAGGCGGGGCTGACGGTCTCCGTGCCCCGGCTGCCCGGCCACGGCACCACCTGGCAGGAGATGTCCCGCACCCGGTGGGAAGACTGGTACGCGGAGGCGGACCGGACTTACAACGAACTACGCGGGCACAGCACGGACATCTTCGTGATGGGCCTGTCCATGGGTGGCTGCCTGGCCCTGCGGATGGCGGAAGAGCGCGGCCCCGGAGTGCGCGGCGTGGTCCTGGTCAACCCGTCGCTGGCCCCCGACACCAAGCTGTTCCTGCTGGCCCCGGCGCTGAAGCTGGTGGTGCCGTCGCTGCCCGGGATCGCCAACGACATCAAGAAGGAGGGCGTCCAGGAGCTCGGCTACACCCGGGTCCCGGTCCGGGCGGCGGCGTCCCTGCCCGCGCTGTGGCGGGTGACTCAGTCACGGCTGAGCGAGGTGACCCAGCCGGTGCTGGTCTACCGCAGCACGGTCGATCACGTCGTGGGACCGCCCAGCATG
>Ga0208589_1000741_pt1 | contig 14600 bp, 18 predicted proteins | sample NGESurshal092012_2_FD_184486 | JGI IMG/M metagenome (GOLD analysis project Ga0208589, IMG submission 184486) | Arctic peat soil microbial communities from Barrow, Alaska - NGEE Surface sample F53-2 shallow-092012 (SPAdes) | ecosystem: Environmental > Terrestrial > Soil > Wetlands > Peat ... | reverse complement strand
AGATCCGTAGCCTGCTCCGTGCAGAACCATCCGCAGGACCAAAACATGGGGCGCCTGAGGGCTCGCCCCGGCCAGCGGACTCCTTCCGCCTGGTAGATCCGCTGAGCAAGACCGAGATCCGGGTACTGCGTTACCTGCCGACCAACTTGTCCGCGCCGGAGATCGCCCGCGAGCTGTCCGTGTCAGTGCATACGGTCCGGACGCATGTACGCCACCTGTTCGCCAAGCTCGGCGTGCACGGTCGTACCGAGGCGGTCGCGCGCGCTCGCGCCCTCGGCCTGCTCGCACCATCTCCATCCCCCCGCGCGTCCTGAGGCACTGGAACACGGCACCTACGCCGGCCACTAACGGCAGCTACGCCATCGGCTATGGCGCCATAGGCGGCAGATGTTGGCCAGCACCGGCGGCCGTCACGTCTCCTGGACATCACAAGCGCCTCGGACTTCCCAGATGACGTGGCGCGCTTAAGGCAAGCGGAAGGAATGCCTTCATGTTCAAGTCAACGTCGTCCTCTTTGATCCTGCTCGGCATTCTCGCCGTCATCGTCGGGATCATTGCTATCGCCTGGCCGGGCGTCACGATTCTCGCGCTGGTCATCCTGTTCGCGATCTACGCGTTCATGGCCGCCGGGCTGCAGGGCGCGAGGGCCTTCAGCAGCCGGGACGCCGGGCCGGTCTTCGGTCACCTGCTGCTCGGGCTGATCGACCTGGCGGCCGGGGTGGTTGCCCTGGTCTGGCCTTCGCCCACCGTGTTCGTCCTGGTCATTGTCGTGGCGGCCTGGGCGCTCGTCAGCGGCGTCGCCGAGTTTTTCGCCGGGTTCGGCAGTGGGGAGACCGCGGGCACGCGCGCGATGTTCATCGTCGCCGGGCTGGTGTCCGTCGCCTTCGGCGTCGTTCTCTTCGCGCGCCCTGGCGTCGGCGCGGTCACCCTCGCGCTGCTGTTCGGCCTGTACAGCATGATCTACGGGTTCTCGCAGATCACGGCGGGCGTCCAGCTCCGTCAGGTGGGCACGTCCGTGCGGTCGCTGTCGCCGCTGAACAAGGCAGCCTGACCTCCGGTCCGGGTCGTGGGCGCCCGTACCGGCTTCCCCGCCGGTGCGGGCGCCGCTGACGCCGGCCAGTTATCGCAGATACGCCTGGCGCCTCACCCAGAGGAGGCTGAAGATGAGCGCCGAGCCCGCCGGGCCAGGCCAACCAGCCGAGGCGCCCGGTGACACTGCGCCCGCCGGCCCGGCCCGGCCCGGACGTGTCCGGGCCGCCGCGGCCGCGCGCGGAGTCCCACTGGCCGCGATCCTCGTGACCGTTGCTGTCGTGGTCCTCACCTACCTCGCGGGGAAACTCGCCTACCGGATACGTGATGTTCTCCTGATGCTCCTGGTGGCCGGGTTCATCGCCGTGATCCTGAATCCGATGGTGGTGGCGCTGCAGCGGTGGCGGATCCGGCGCCGCGGCTGGGCCGTGGCCATTTTGTCCGTCTGGGCGGTGCTGGTCTTCGCCGGCCTCCTGGCAGCGTTTGGCTACCCGTTGGCGCACGGACTGACCCATTTCTCGCACCGGCTGCCCTCCTACGTGCAGAACGCCGAGCAGGGCAGGGGCTGGATCGGCCACCTGGTCCGCCATTTTCATCTGGAGGCCTGGATAACCCGCAATGCACCCAAGCTGCAAAGCCTCGGGGCCACCCTGGCCAGGCCGGCCTTGACCGTCGGCAAGGGCGCGCTGTCGTTGCTGGCGACCCTGGGGACGATCTTCGTCTTGATCGTGCTCTTCTTGCTCGAGGGTCCCAAGATGCGCCAGGGACTGCTCAAGCTGATGCGGCCCGAGCGCGCGGCGTACTACACGCGGGTAGCGGGCGAGATCAGCCAGTCGGCGACCGGTTACGCGCTGGGCAACATCCTGACGTCGCTGATCGCCGGCGTGGTCGTCTTCGTCACGCTTACTGTCCTCGGGGTTCCGTTCCCGCTGCTCTGGGCGCTATGGGTGGCCCTGGTCGATTTTCTGCCCATGGTCGGCGGTGCCCTGGCCGGCATCCCTACCGTCCTTTTCGCCCTAAGCCAGTCGCTGACCGCGGGCATCGTCACTGCGGCCGCGTTTATCGCCTACCAGCAGATCGAAAATCACGTGCTAAACCCCGTGGTCATGAGCCGCACGGTCAACGTCAATCCACTGCTCGTCCTGCTGTCACTCCTCGTCGGGACATCGATCGGCGATTGGGTCGGCGGCTTTTTCGGCAGTTTTGTCGCGGCGCTGCTTTCCATCCCGCTTGCGGGCGCCCTCCAGGTCATCGCACGGGAACTATGGCAGGCCACCGCGTGGGCGGGATCGCCCGACAGCGAACCGCCTGTCGAGCCGGGGTCCGCGGGGCCTGGCGAGCAAGCAGCGGAGACCGGCCGGGGCCTTCGTGACGGCGAGCCGGAACCGACCAGGGTGCAGCTGAAGGCTCCGACGTTTGACTTATCTGGTGAACCATGTGCCTGGCCGAGGCCCGGTACTCGCATCTTCCATTCGCTATAGCGTGCGCCAATGGCAAAAGAGTTACGCTGACTTTTCCTGTCGCAGGGTTATCGGGTGGACTGGAAGGTGAGCATCAATTCGCTGTTCGGCAATCAAGGAGGCAGGAAATGAAGACCACGGAATCCCGCCCTGGGAATGCGGACGGGACAAGGGAGCGCGATCGCGCCCTGGAGCGGATTCTCCGGGACGCTCTTGCTCTGGCCGCCAGCAAGAAGGTGGCTGACCGGGCGCCTCGGCAGGCTCGCGTCAAGGCGCACGATGCTGGGCGGCGCGATCTTCGCCGTGTTGCCGCCCACCTGGCCGGCTACGGCACGCTGCTGACTTACATCATCTGGCACCAGCGGCGGACCCAGAAACAGTCCGCAGGATAAGCCCGGAAAACGCTGCGGAAAGGTGCAGGTAACAAGGATATGAACGGTGCAATGAGTAAGAACAAGTTTAAGCACCGCCGTGGTCCGCTGAGGAGCTGGCTGCTGGCGGCCGGCCTGGCGGTGGGTACGGCCGTGACTGTCGCGGCATGCGGCTCGTCGTCCTCGGGTACCGCGGCCGGCTCCCCGAGCAGCAGCACGCCAGCGGGCGCTGCCTCGGCGGCCACCGCGACGATCAGCACGAAAAGCGTCCACGGAGTGGGCACCGTCCTGGTCAATGGGCAGGGCCAGACCCTGTACATGCTGACCTCGGAAAAGGGCGGGAAAAATACCTGCACCCAGGCGAACGGCTGCACCCAGGCCTGGCCGGAAACGCTGCTCAGCAACGGGGCGGCGACAGCGAAGGCCGGCGGCGGCGTGCAGTCCTCGCTGCTGGGGACGGTCAAAGACGCCAGCGGCCACCTCGAGGTCACCTATAACCACTGGCGGCTGTACACCTTCTCTGGTGACTCGGGCCCGGGCGTGGCCAAGGGCCAGGGGCTGAGGAGTTTCGGTGGCACGTGGTATGTCCTGAACGGATCGGGCCATCCGGTGACCAGCAGCGCGCCCGGGAACGCATCGTCGGGTGGCGGGAATGGATACTGAGCCAGTGCTGCTGGCCGGGCCGGGAGGCAGCGGCCAGGGCCAGCGGCCGGCGCCGCGCACCCGGGCCCGGCTGGCCCTGCGGCTGGCCGGCGGCGGGCTGCTGATCGCGGCCGGCGCGATTCACCTGGACCTGTACCTGACCGGTTACCGGTCGATCCCGACCATCGGCTGGCTGTTCCTGTTCCAGGTCATCGTGGCTTTCGTCCTCGGCGCGGGTGTGCTGGCCTCGGCGGCGAGGCTCGCGGCGGTGGCAGGCGCCGTATTCTCCCTGGCCACGCTGGGCGGCTACCTGCTGTCCTTGTGGGTCGGCCTGTTCGGATTCAAGGAGGTTCGCACTACGGCCGGGATCGCCGCCGGGGTAGTTGAGGTGGCCGCCTTCGCGGCCCTGAGCGGACTGGCCGCTATACCCGCCGGACGTCGACAGGCCAGCGGTCGCCTGCTGGCCCGCCTCTGGTCAGGCGCCGTCGGCGGCTGTATCGCCGCCGTGTCCGTGGTGGCACTGGCGGTGCTCGGCGCTTCCGTGGCGACGGCTGGAGGCCCGGCCCTAACCGCCCCGGGCGCCCTGAAGGCCGTCCGCATCGGCGCCGTGACGGTACTAGCGGACGCGAGCGGCCGCACGCTGTACTGGTTCGCCCCGGATACCGTCACCCGATCGGCATGCTACGGATCGTGCGCCGCCTACTGGCCGCCGGTGAAAGGACCCGCGACGCCCGGACCTGGCGTCACCGGCAAGCTCTCCGTGCTCACCCGCACCGGCGGGACGCTCCAGGCCGCTTATGACGGGCACCCGCTGTACACCTACGTCGGCGACAGCGCACCGGGACAGGCCCACGGCAACGGGCTCAACCTGAACGGCGGCCTGTGGCACGAGGTCACCACGTCCGGCTAGCCCGGGCCATTGACCCGGTACATCCGCCGCACAGATCCACTCAGGAAAGGCCGCAGTCATGGGCACCACCAAAGAAGTCCGCGGCGCCGTCGAGGCAGAGCTCGAGTTCGACCCGATCGTCGAGGACGCGGACGTTCATGTCGTGAACATCAACGGGGACGTGGCCCTCAACGGCACCGTCCCGAGCTATCCGCAGTACCTGGAGGCCGCCGCCGCTTCTCAGCGCGTGGCCGGCGTCCGGAACATGCACAATCACCTGCAGGTCGTGCTGCCCGGCGAGGACTATCGCGACGACGCGACACTGACCACCGCGGCGAACAACGCGCTGGCGCTGAACGTGACGGTGCCGGACGGCGTCGAGGCGACCGCGCGTGATGGCAACCTGAGGCTGACCGGCGCGGTGGAGTACGGCCGGCAGCGCAAGGCGGCCAAACTGGCGGTCGCCGGGCTGGTCGGTGTCCGCAACGTCCAGGACGACATCGACATCAGCTACGACGCCGACCCGGTAGACGTCACCTGGTTCGTGCAGGCTGCGCTGGACCGCAATGCGCTGGTCGACGACGACAGCGACGTCTCCGTGGACACCAGCGGCAACACGGTAACGCTGCGCGGGCACGTCAGTACCTGGGCCGAGCACGACACGGTGGTCAGTGCCGCGTGGATGGCCGGCGGCGTCATGCAGGTCCGTGACGACCTCGACATCACCGGCTGACCGGGCCATCGCGGGCAAGGGGCGGCATGACGGCTCACCAGAGCGCCGGCACCCCGCCGGAAGCGCGTGCTGACCGGACGCCACCGTACAGGGGCCGGCGGCGTCCGGCTGTGCGCCGGATCGTGCACGGCGTGCTTTTCGTGGCGCTGGCCGCGGGCGTCTTCGCCCTGCTGCCGCGACTGGGCGGGCTGAGGCACGACGCCGGCGGCCTGCGGCACGCCCGCCCGGCCTTCCTGGCCGGGGCGATCGTGGCCCAAGGCCTGTCGCTCGGCTGCTACGCCGAGCTCTACCGGCGGGTTCTGGCCGCTCTCGGCGCGCGGGTGCGGTTCCGGCTAGCCGCGGACGTCACCCTGGCCACCTTCTTCGTTAGTCACCTCACCCCGTTCGGTTCGGCCACCGGCACGCTAGTGAACGCGACCACGCTGGAGACCGAGGGCATCAATGCGGCCACCACCGGCGAAGCCATCGCCCTGACCAGCCTGACGTCCACGATCGCCCTGATCGTCCTGTTCGGGACCGGGCTCGCGGCGACGGCCGGGCGGCACGTCTCCCACCAGTACCTCGTCATCGCGGGTATCGCTCTGTTCCTGGTCGTCGCGGCGCTGGCCGCGGTGCTCGCCGTGGGCGCCCATCCCGCCGTCGCCGGGCGGGCCGGGTGGTGGGCCGCGAGCGTAGCGCGGCACGTCCGGCCGGGCATCGATCCGGAGAAGGCGGCCAAGACCGGCCGCCGCCTCGCGTCGCTGGCGCGGTCCGCGCTGACCGGGAAGGCCTTCCTGGCCAGCTTCGGGTTCGCTGCGGGTGACTTGCTCTTTGACCTGCTCTCGCTGAATCTGGTGTTTCTAGCCCTGCGGTATCAACCCGGCTTCGGGCCACTGGCCGTCGCCTACGCGGCAGCGAACATCGCCAGCGCCATCCCGGTGACCCCCGGCGGGCTGGGAGTCATCGAGGTCACCCTGGTGGCCATCACGGTCGGCTTCGGCGCACCCCGGGCCACGGCGGTGCTGGCCGTGCTCGGCTACCGGATCGCGAACTACTGGCTCCCGCTCCTGCCCGGCGCCATCGCCTATCTCCGGCTCAGGCTGCGGCCGGATGCCGACGGCACAAGGAAAGGCAAGCGAAAGCCTGCGGTGACACGGGCTGGCGGGCAGCATTCCGCGCATTGATTTCCACCGGACGAGGTATCTCCCCGCGCGCGAAATATTGTGCCGACAACGCCGAGGCGGCCTATCCAATGCTGACGCCAATATTCCGATAGTCATCGGATCCTGGCCAGCCACCGAAGTTTCTGGTGCAGTTGTATTTGGTACAGCCAGAATAGGGATTATTTGTCATGTTCAAGTCCGCAAGCACTTCGCTCATCCTGCTCTGCCTGCTCGCGACTCTCCGCATCGGGGTTGGGCGGCGGTGAGACCATGAAAACCAGCCCTGGCCGGCCGCGTGGTCTCACGCGGCTCGCTCGTGCGCTCGGGCTCGACCGCAATCCGCTGCGCCGGGCCACCGACCGGGCCGAGGCCTGGATCCGGGTCGGGCTGCTCGGCATCTTCCTGATCGCCGGGCCGATCGCCGCCCTCCACGCGGGACACTGGGCTTACCACGCGGGGATGACCGTGGCCCGAGCGCCGGCCGCGCCGTCCCACCGGGCCGCGAAGTCGGCCGCTCTTCGGCAGGCCCCGGCCGTCACGGGCCTGCTCGGGGTCGGCCGGGGGGGCCAGGCCGGGGCCCGGGTAGCGGGCGCCGGCCCTTCCGCACGCGCCGGTGAGGTGCTGACCGCGGTGATGACGCTGGCTGCCATGGCGCTGGCGCTGCTGGCCGTCCTCCGGCTCGCCCTCGCACTCCTGGGCAGGCGGCGCCTGGCCGCCTGGGAGACGGCCTGGTCCAGGGTCGGACCGCAGTGGTCCAAGCACAGGCCATGACCTCGCGCGACGGCAGCGGCCGGCCCCGGGCGGACTGGTCCGCCCGGGGCCGGCTTTCCCCGCTCGTGCCATCCCGTCAGCCGGTGCTGTCTCAGCTAGTGACGTCTCAGCCGGTGACGTACAAGTTGTCGTAGACGTTGTAGACGCCGACAGCCATCCACGCGGCGTCGACCACCGCGTCGTGCTCGGCCCAGGTGCGGACGTGCCCGGACAGCGTCACCGCGTTCCCGTCGGTGTCCACCGTCACGTCGCTGTCATCGGGGATCAGCGCGTAGCGGTCCAGGGCGTCCTGCACGTACGCGGTGACATCGACTGGATCGGCGTCGTTGCTGATCTCGATGTAGTCGCTGAGGTTGCGGACGCCGGTAAGCCCGGCCACCGTGTCCTCGGCCGCGGTCCGCTCGGCGCCGTAGCTCACCGTGCCGGTCAGCGTCAGGTTGCCGTCCTTGGCCGTCGCCTCGACGCCGTCCGGCACGGTGATGTTCAGCGTGAGCGCGTTGTTTGCCATCGTGGTCAGCGCCGGGTCGTCCCGGTAATCCCCGGTCGGCAGTACCACTTCCAGATGGTTATGCACGTTCTTGACGCCCGAGACGCGCTGCGCCGCTGCGGCCGCCTCCAGGTACTGCGGGAAACTGGGTACGGTGCCGTTCAGCGCCACCTCCCCGTTTAGGTTCTTCACTGTGATATCCGACATGTCGACGAGCGGGTCGTAGGTAAGTTCCAGATCAACGGCGTCGCGGATGTCCTGCGTTTTGGTCATTTCCTGGATCCTTTCGATGGGTGGACGGTGAATTACCGTTCCTTCATCAGCTCATCTCGCTGGCTCGCGGTTGTAAAAGTGAGGATGACTGTCACTGCATTGGTCGCTGCTATCGCCACAGTGGAGGGCCTGGGCAGGCGGCTGCGGAACGACGTGCTGGTATTCGCCTCCGCCACTGACCCCGCCTCGTCACGCAGCCCGTATCCGGCAGATGCTGCGGGGCCCGGCGGCGGGCCGGGCGGGGGCGGCGGGCAGCGTGAGGACCATGGTGAGCCCGCCGCCGAGAGTGTCTTCGGGTTCCACAGTGCCGCCCATGGTCTCGGCCAGGCCGCGGGCTACCGCGAGGCCGAGCCCGGCGCCGGTAGTGTCGCCTAGTCCGCCGAGCCTGCAGAAGGGCTGGAATACACGCTTCCGGTCGGCCGCCGGGATGCCCGGCCCGTGATCGACCACGCGCAGCTCGACCCGGTTCCCGGCGGTCCGGGCGGTTAGCAGCGGCGGTGCTGCCACCGGGGAGTAGCGCAGGGCGTTGCTGGCCAGGTTCACTATGACCCGTTCGGTGATCGCCGGGTCGGCCATAACCTCGGGCAGCCCGGACGGGATGTCCGCCAGCACCGGCTTCGGCTGCGGGTCAAGGGCCTCCAGCGCGGCCGCGACGATCTCGCCCAGGTGGGCGGGCCGGGGGAACACCGCCCGCGAGCCAGCCTGCAGCCGGCTCACGTCCAGCAGGCTGGCCGCGAGGTGGGCGAGCTGGTCCAGGGACTCCTCGGCGGCGGCCAGCAGGTCCGCGCGGTCGTCGGTGGTCAGCCGGGCGTCGTCGGCGCGCAGGCCGCTGACCGCCGCCTTGGCCGCGGCAAGCGGCGCTCGCAGGTCATGGCTGACCGTCGCGAGCAGGGCCGCCCGCCCCCGGTCGGCCTCGGCCACCCGGGAGGCCTGCCCGGCCAGGCCACTCAGCAGGACCAGCCACCACGATCCGGGCTCAGCTGTCATGATCCGGCTCCCAGCTGGCGAGCCGGAAGCGCAGCCACCCCGGGACCGTAGACCACCGACAACAGTACATCCAGGGACAATGCGGCCACGTCTTCGAGCGCGGGCAGCCGGTGCCGCTCCTCCTCGGCCGGTTTCGCGGTGACGGTAGTCATCCGGTCCTCCTCGCCGTACTCCTGTGAATTCAATGGGCCGAACGAGCGCGATACCCGCGCCCTGCACCAGTGCAGCCCACGGCCCGGGACGCTGGCCAACACCTGACGGCAATGGCGCGATAGCTCTCGGCTTCTGGCCGGCGTCGGCTTGCCGAACGCCATCGTCGGCGCCGTCACCGGCATCGGCTTCATCGGCGGCGGGATCGTGGTCCGTCGTGCGGTTCGCACCGACGAGATCATCAGCGGGATCACGACTGCGGCGGCCATCTTCGCCACCGCGGCGATCGGCGCGCGGCGGCCGGAGCGGGCTTGCTGGCGGTGGCGTGCTGGCGACCGGGCTGGTTCTCCTCGCGCTGGAAGGACCCACCTCCCATTGCTCCGGCTACTGGACGCCCTCTGCTGGTCGCCTCGCTTCCGAAACGACGAGGAACTGTATCGCGACGAGGGCACTCCCATTCTTCCGGTGGTCACCATCGTGCCCGGCAATGGCGCTACCGGTGCCATCGCTTTGGTAGTGGCGGCTGCCACGGGGTGGACTTGAGTGACGCGGATTCTGGCACCGGATAAGGTGATCGTCTTGAGCAGAAGCAAATTCTGGGCCCGAGGCCGAGACCGGGAGCAGGGGAGCGAGATGGCGGGCGGGGGCGTTGCCGGGCTTACCGCCATGGACCGCTGTGACCGTTGCGGCGCCCAGGCTTACGTCTGGGCCCTGCTCCCCAACGGCCTGGAGTTGCTGTTCTGCGCGCATCATAACCGGCAGCACTCGTCCGCCCTGACGAAGATCGCTGTGGGCATCCACGACGAGACTGACCGGCTCGCGCGGCCGGCGGCGTAGCAGATCCGGGCCCTGGCCGGCCGGGTTGCGGTCAGTGCACCCGTTCCCCCAGATCGCGATCATGACCGACTGCTCGGCAGTCGTCTTATAGCTCCCGCCGGTCTGCAGGAAGGCCAGCAGGGTCTCGCGCAGCCGGGCGTGGTGCTCGTCGTCGCTGGCCAGGCCCGCCAGCGTGCCGAGCATCCAGGCCCGCAGCAGCTCAGCGGACCCGAGCATCATGGCGACCGGCGCGACCTCGCCGAACGCCACCGCCCGCGGTGCGTGCGACCCCGTGGCGAGCGCGACCGCCTGGGCTGCGAGGGCCTGCCGGTGGGTCAGGCGGAATCCCGCCGCCCCCTTCGCCGGGTCGCCGAAGGCGAAACGGACATCCGCGTCCACCCCGGCCGCCGCCGCCGGATCGAAGGTGTCCCGGATCCCCGGCGGCAGCCACGCCCACCGGGGCGCGTCTATCGCGACCGCAAGTACCGCTGCGTTCTTCCATTGGCCGCTCGTCACGAACCCATCGCCCGGCATGGTCCCGCGAGCACAGCAGCCCGGTTGAGTGCCCGGCGCGGACAGTTCATCCCCAATGCGAGGACTAGGAAATCCCGGGATTCGATCCCGGTACCGCGCCAGGCACGATTCAGGTGTAGGAAGCAAAATCACCATTCGCTGCATAGGTAGACGGACATGAAGCAAGGACAGGCGGAGCCGGTAACGCTGCCGAAGGCGGTCGCAGGGGCCCCGCTGGCAATTGAGCTGCGGCATCTGCGTTACTTCGTAGCGCTCGCCGACGCGGGCACTTTCACCCACGCCGCGGAGCAGATGTTCATCGCCCAGCCGACCCTGAGCCAGCAGATCCGGCGACTCGAAGAGATCGTCGGCACGCAGTTGCTGCAGCGTCGCCGGGAAGGCCTGCAACTGACCAAGGCCGGAGCCGTGCTGCTAGATGCATCCCGCACCGTCCTGTCGCTCGTAGATCACGAGGTGCAGCGGACCCAGCAGGCGGCGGGCCTGGGCCGGCCGCGCCTGCGGGTGGTCGTACCGCCGCGGCTGCCGGATGCCCTCGCAACCGGGGCCGCCTCTGCGCTGCGGTCGGCGGGGGCCGCTGCGGACGTGGACCTCATCTGGATGGACGCTCCCCTCGACGCTGAGTTCTCACTGATCCGGCAGCACCGGGCCGACGCCGGCCTGGGCTGGATGATGACCAGCCTCGAGGCGCTGCCCTCCCCGCTTGATGCCATGAGCCTCGGCGAGTTCGAACCCGATGTATGGATCCCGGCGCCGCACACCGCAGCGCGCCGCGGCACGATTAGCCTCGGCGAGCTGACCCGCATGGACGTCATCCACGGGCCGCGCCGGGCGGAGCCGGGGACCTACGATGCCTTCACGCGGGTCCTGCGAACCGTCGATCCGCGCTTTGAATTCACCGATCCGCCGCTCCGGCACTCGCTGCCGATGGACCTCGCCTTCGCCGCGACCGCGGACCGGCCCACTGCGGTGCTGACCGGCCCCAGCGTCATCGCCGGAAGTCACCCCGGGCTGATCCGGCTGCCCCGGCCCATGGTCGCCCATGACATGGTCCGGGTCGGGCTCGAGGACCATCCGCTGACCGCGACGGCAGCCCTGGTGTGGAACGGCGACCTGCCCCGCCCGCTCCAGCAAATCCTCTTCGACGCCGCGGATAGCATCGCCTCGCCGGATCGGGCCTGGGCGTCAAGTACCGACGCGAAGGTCAGGTAACTGGGTCCCTGGGCACCAATCGGCGGTCGCCAGGGGCGGCGGCCCCGCAGGGCAGCCAGGCGCATGCAGTCAGGCCACGGTGGCGTCGTTGTGGAGCACGGTCTTTGCCGCTGCGGCCAGCCTGATCGTCGCGGCTACGTCCGGGTCTTCCGCGGTGGGCTGCAGGACAACGGTTGTCGCACCTGCACGGGCGAAACAGCGGACGGTCTCCGCTACCTCCTCCGGCGATCCGACTGCTGCGCGGCTCGATAGCGGTTCTGGTGACTTGGTCAGCTCGGCGTGGATCTGCTCCCTGCTGCCCACCCCAGCTCCGCACAACACATACACGACGACCTCATGAGGCCGCCGCGCCGCGGCCCGGTCCACCGCCTGACGGACGCCTTGGGGCGAGATACCGGCGTCCAGGACAAGGCCATCGGCAAGCTCGCCCGCCAGGGCGAGCGTTTTCGGGCCGCGGGCGCCGACCAGCAGTGGTGGAACGGTAGCCGGTGGCCAGTCCAGGACCACATCGCTGAGGCGCACGTACTGGCCACTGACGGTCACGGTATCCCCGCGAAGCAGGGATCGGGTGGCTGTCACCCATTCGCGCAGCAGGGTCATGGGGGAGGGAGCACGCGCCCCTACCTGCTCCATCCACGGAAGGACACCGTGCCCGACGGCCGGAACGAACCGTCCCGGAAACAGGCGGGCCAACGTCGCGACTTCCATCGCCGCTAGCGCCGGGTTGCGCAAGGGCACCGGCATCAGGCCCAGGCCGACCCGCAGCGAGCTGCTCCAGGCGAGTGCAGCGGTGGCGCTGGTCAGGCCGCCTTCCAGGAAGCAGTCCTCCCACACCCACAGGTCGTCGAGCCCGGCCATCTCTGCTGATATGACAAATTCACGCAGCCGCTCAGGGGGCAGCTGGGGACGAAACACCATGCCGACCCTCGGTATCCAGCTCGTGGGGTCCATTGCCGGTTTCCTCGCTTCCTCTGCGCGGCAGTCCGCAGGCTCGTCAAGAGCCTCGACTTGCCTCCGGGTATACGCCGCCCACAGAGCTCGCTTACGAGGACATCAAGGCCAGAGCGATCAGCCGCGCCGACCTGGACGATGACGTGCGAGGGATCAATGCCAGCCTTGGGATCATCCAACGGACTCGTGGTGGCGGCTGGCCGACGGAGGCGGTGAGTGCGGACTTTAACCTTGTCGATCTGGTCTGGCACGAGCTCGAGTTCCGCGAAGGATACTCATTCACCTATGCAGTGTACGACTCAGACGGCCACTACCTCGGCTGCTGCTACTTTTATCCGATGGGAAGGCGCGCCCCGCTCACCGAGAAGCTACTGGAGTACGACGTCGACGTGAGCTGGTGGGTCACGCCAGATGCCTATCATCGCGGCTTCTACGCGAAACTCTGCATCGCGCTACGGCGCTGGGTCGGCGATGCCTTTCCCCTTTAAGGAGGCATACTATTCCAATATAGAGATCCCAGATTTGCACGGCGCCTGACATGGGGGTCTTCCTGTCGATGTCCGACCATCGACGTAGGGTCAGAGCATGCGCTATCTGATGCTGATGTGGGCCGACACGGACGCTGCAGGCGGCGGCGAGAGTGACTTGCAGGCTTGGGCCGATTTCGATGAGCAGGTGAGGACCGCGGGCGCATTTGTGCTCAACGGCGCACTGGCTCCGGCGGCGACCGGCGCCCGCCTCGTTCAGACCGCGATCGCCGGGCACGCTCTCGGCGAGGCTGTGGAACGGCGACCATTCGCCGACGGAGAGCGGCAGATCCAGGCGTTCTACATCATGGAGCTTCCCGACATGAACGCCGCTCTGGAGTGGGCGAACAAGCTACCCACCTATGGCTGCGTCGAGGTCCGTGAGCTGCTGCAGTTCTGACCTTCTTCCCGGCCGGCGGCAGCGCCAGCGCGCTTGTCTCGACTGCGGTGCGACGAGCCTGACCGTGATGCGCCAGCAGCAGCTTGACCCGAACGAGATTGACACGGTGCTGATCGGTCACCTGCACGGCGATCATTTCGGCGGTGTCCCGTTTCTGTAACGCGGGCCGAGGCTCACGGATGGCGAGAAGCTCGTCCAGTCCCAGAACTCCGGTCAGCCTGCGTACCGCCCCGCTGGGTGCCCGCAAGGTGAGCGACCCGCCACCGTCCACCGCCCGCTGGCGGGCGGCGAGCAGCACGCCGATCCCTGACGCGTCCATGAACGTGACGGTGGACATGTCAACTTCCAGGTGTGCCGGGCCAGGCCCGGTCGCCAGGGCGTCACACATGGCCCGGGAGGTGGCGATGTCGATTTCGCCCGAGATGGTGACAGTAACTACCGGGAGAACCGGGATGGCGGTCACAGGTGGCGCCTCTCGCACTTGTCCAGCGCAATGGCGGCAAGGTCCTGACCCCCCTGGTGAAGACTCTACAACTAACAGGGAGCACGCGGATGGTAACAGGGCGCAAAGAGCACAACGAAGAAACTTGCTCGGCCGCTGACTATTAGTCATCATCGGGCGATCCGCATGAACCGGCGCAGATCGCGGCGGAGATCCCCGGTCGGCTGAACCCTGAGCGGGCTGAGCCCGGGGAACGTGGCCTCCTCGACCAGCTCGATCAGCTCGATCCATGACGGCAGCGGTGGTCGATGGCGGAGGTGCCGGCGCTACCGGGCTGGCCCCTTTCACGTGCGCGCCGCACGGCTCTGCCGGGCCCTGACCCGGTATGGCATTATCTGCACAGCAAGCGAACGCAGGAGACTTCGCAATGACCGAGGGCCTGGTCCTATTGCGGCATCACGCTGATCTGACCATCTCGCTGTTACGCGGGCACGGTCGGCAGCAGGCCGGCCCGCATGACACTTCGCCGGGCCGCAGCGCGCATCGGGGTAGGATTCCTGCGAACCGGCGTCGGTGACGTCGCAGGTTCCGGTCTGGAGAAGCGCGAATGCGCGGTCGGCGTCCGCGACGGCCTCTCAGTGCCCTGACGCGGTGTCGAGGGCGTCGTCCGCCGTCGCAGCCCAGCTCCGGAAAGGGGACCTACTAGCATCGCTGGGTGGCTAACTTCGGAGACCTGCAGAACGAGATCTACCTTGCGGGGCTCTCCGGCGTGGTGCCCTCGCTCCCG
>Ga0208589_1000740_pt1 | contig 14623 bp, 12 predicted proteins | sample NGESurshal092012_2_FD_184486 | JGI IMG/M metagenome (GOLD analysis project Ga0208589, IMG submission 184486) | Arctic peat soil microbial communities from Barrow, Alaska - NGEE Surface sample F53-2 shallow-092012 (SPAdes) | ecosystem: Environmental > Terrestrial > Soil > Wetlands > Peat ... | reverse complement strand
CAGGCGACAATGCATTGAAATCCAAGCCCATAGAAGCCTCCGTGATTAAGGGTTGGAGGCATTATGCCAAATTCGCCACCCGGGCGCGCTACACCCCCGGCAAGCATTTGATTGCAGGTTCACTTTATTATATACTAAACTAGGTGATCAGGCCTTTCCGTTGGAACGCGCACAACATCGAGCACATCGCCGAACATGATATTTCGGTGCTGGAAGTTGAATCCGTTGTGCGGAGAGCCAGACCTCCTTTCCCACGCGCGATTGGCGATGGCAAATCTCTCGTCTGGGGCCAGACCGCGGATGGAATGTATTTGCAGGTGATCTTCATCCTTAGTCCCGCTGATGTGATTTACGTCATACATGCCCGACCAATGAACGATCGCGAGAAAACTCTCTTCAGGAGACAAATGCGATGAACACGAGAAAGAAGCCTTACTTCCGCATGAACGCCGCTGAACTCAAAGACGCGACGGCCGAATACGACCACGAGCTTCCCCTCGGCCCGGACGGTCTGCCGGGCAGAGCGCTCAATCCCGCCGAACGCAAGCAATGGAAACGTGTTCAGAAAAAAATGGGCCGGCCGCGAATCGGCAAGGGTGTCAAGCGAGTTATGATCGCCCTAGAGAGTGACCTTTTGAAGCGATCCGATCTCTACGCCAAAAGGCACCGACTCAATCGCTCGCAGTTGATCTCCGATGGGCTGAAAAAATTGATGGCGGGTTGACGCGATGAGGCATTCGCTTCCATTGTCCGCAGCCCGCTTCAATCAACTCGCAGGGCAATCGCATAGGGGCACTGATTGGCCCTCAACCCCCACTCCAGCCCTATCAACCCGCACCCTAACCCTCCCCGGAATACCAGGAGGAGGGGATAAGAAGGTGGGTTTGTCCTCATATGCGATTGCCCTGGCACCAAGCCCACCATTCCCAATTGACATTCCTTTCACCCTCCCTACGCTTGGCCCTCGCTGATGGCTTTCCAACTTGTCCAAATCCTCTACTGGCTCGCGCTCTCCACCTGGTTTGGCGGGGCTTTGTTTATCTTCGTCGCCTCGCGCGTGATTATCCAAACCGTACAGGAAGCCAAGCCGATCCTGCCGCATGTGCTGAGCGTCAACCTTGAAGGCCAGCATGGCACACTCCTCGGCGGAACCATCGTCGGGAATCTGATCGCCATCTTCATCCGCATCGAACTCGCCTGCTGCGGTGTGCTCCTTGTCACGCTCGCGGCTGACGCATTCCTGATCAATCTGACTGACCCCGCGATATTCCTGCCGATGGTCATGCGCGGGCTTCTGCTCGTCTGCGCGGGAGCCGTCGTTATATATGACTGGCGGTTTCTCTGGCCGCGAATCTGGCGTTATCGCCAGGAATTTCTCGACCACGCCGACGAACCGGAAAAAGCGAATCCCGCCAAGGATCAATTCGACCGCTACCAGCGCGAAAACGTCGTCATGATGGAACTGCTGGTTTTCCTGCTCCTTGGCCTGGTCTTTTTCAGCGGATCGGGTTCGCTCAGCGCCTCGCATCGCGCCCCCGGCCCCGCACCGGACCATCAACCGGGCGCCGCCGCTCTGTCCCCCTCGCCCATTACTCTGGGAGAGGGCTGGGGTGAGGGTCTTCCTCCGGAGCGATTCCATGCCGCGTGATTCGCTGGCTGTCAGAAAGCAACGCGTGGATGCGATCCTGCCGCTGCTCCAGCGCACCTACCCGCAGGCCAAATGCAGCCTCACTCATCGCTCGCCGCTTGAATTGCTCGTGGCCACCATCCTCTCCGCCCAATGCACTGACGATCGGGTGAATAAAGTCACGCCTGCCCTCTTCGCCAAATATCCCACCGCGCGCCATTTCGCCCATTCAAAACCCGAAACACTCGAGCGCGATATCCAATCCACCGGCTTTTTCCGCAACAAGGCCAAAAATATACGCGCCATGGCCGCCGCCCTCCTGGATCATCACAACGGCGAAGTCCCCAACACGATGGAGAAGCTCGTTGCCCTTTCCGGCGTGGGCCGAAAGACGGCCAATGTCGTCCTCGGCAACGCCTTCGGCATCGACGAAGGCGTCGTTGTGGACACCCACGTCAGCCGCCTCAGTCTGCGCCTCGGTTTGACGCGCCACACCGATCCCGTGAAGATTGAGCTTGATCTGGTGCAACTGGTCCCCAAAAAGGACTGGACGATCTGGCCGCACCTGCTCATCCAGCACGGCCGGGCTGTCTGCACCGCGCGCAAGCCCTTGTGCCGGCAATGCCCGCTGAACAAACTATGTCCGTCCGCTGATCTGAAAGCGGCTGACTCAAAGTAAGGAATGAAGCTCGCCCGCGACGAATTTCAGAAGCTCGCCATCGCACAGATGGATACGCTTTTTCGTCTGGCGCGGCGGCTCACGCGCGACGCCTCCGGGGCCGAAGACCTGGTTCAGGAAACCTACGCCCGGGCTTTCCGTGCCGCCGGCAATTTTGAGCTTCAGGATTTCGGCATCCGCCCCTGGCTGGCCCGGATATTACATAATCTCCACACCAGCCGCGCTGAACGGGAAAGCCGCCAGCCGCGCGCCACGGACCTGGCCGCCCTCGAAGCCGCCGCCGGGCCGGTGATGGATCGGTCGGACAAACTTCCCCCCATCGACCCGGCCAGTTTTGAAGCCATGGATGAGCGCCTGGTGGCGGCACTCGACTCTCTTCCCCCCGAATATAAAAGTGTATTGCTACTCTGGGCGGTTGAAGATTTCAGTTACAAGGAAATCGCGGCCGCGCTCGAAATCCCCATAGGTACTGTGATGAGCAGGCTTTATCGAGCACGGCAGCAGTTATCGGAACAGCTTCGTCCCAACCCGTCGCGCGGCGGTCGCGGCGCGGGTTTGGAATAGGCGATGTCACCCGCTGGTTATATGTTAGAATGAACAATCTGGCGTTGTGGGAGACTGTTTTTGCCTGAAGAATTTAACGATCCCGTTCTGAAAGAGGCCGTCAAGCGAGCATGGGCCGGCGAGTCCGCGCCGAGGCAACTTTCCGAGTCGATCAGCGATTCCGTCGCCGCTCCGCGCGCGCAAATCAGGCCCACCGCCGGCTGGGCGGCGTGGGCGGCCGCAGCGGTTATTTTGCTGTGTGCCGGACTGCTGATTGTCCGCATGGCTGGCAGTTCCTCCGCCCCCGGGCAAGCGCTGCCCGCCTTCGCGGCCGCCGAATTGGTCCGCACTCACGATGTCTGCTGCCGCTCCAACGACCATCATCATGTCCCCGATCAATATTCAGCCCAGATGCCCGACACCGGCCGATGGCTCTCCACCAAAGCCCATATCGCCGTCGTCGCAATCTCTCCCGGCGGCGGATGGAATTACATGGGGGCCGGCCCGTGCGGCGTCGCCGGCAATCCCAGCGGTCATCTCCTCTTCCGCCGCGGCAATCAGGAATTGTCCATCTTTTCCATTCCAGCCACTGAACTCGGCGTCGACGCCAAAGACGCCCTCTATTCCGCCGATATCGACGGCCATCTGATTTCCGCCTTCACCCGCGGCGGCGGTCTCTATTGTGTCCTCGCCCACGACCCCGACGGCAAGCTCAGCGCATCGGACGTTCAGCCGCTACGCGACCAGATTCTGACCGACTTTTCCGCCGATTCTTTTATGGCCACGGGAAAAGTTGCAGAGCCGCCTTTGGCTGTGGTGTTGAATGACTGATTTTCGCGGCCGGGGTGGGGAATAGCGAGAGCGGCGACTTTCCGATCGTGAAGCCTTGGCATAGGATGAGCCGTATGTCGGAAGTTCCACCGCCGCAAGCCCAGACTGTCGCCACCGCAACCTCAAACAACGCCGGCGCGAACCCACTGGCGCCTGATGCCACCGACTCCAACGCCCCCAGCCCGCAGAACGCCTCCAACATCAAGGAGACGATCGAATCAATTCTCGTCGCCTTCATCCTCGCGTTCATCTTCCGCGCGTTTGTCGTTGAAGCGTTCGTTATCCCCACCGGCTCCATGGCGCCCACGCTGCTTGGCGCGCACATGCACTTCCGTTGCCCAGACTGCGGCTATGTCTTCGACGTCAACTACACCAGCAACGACGACTCCGACGATCCGGTCTATCCGTCGGACGATCATGCCCATGAAGATATCTATTGCCCCAACTGCGGCTACCACGTCGCCGACGGCCCGGAACGCGATCGCAACGGCCGCTACATCACTCGCACCGTCACCGATACCAACGGCCGCCAGCAGGCCATCCCCGTCTACCCTTATGGCTCGCCCCTGGAGCCGGTACGCTACGGCGATCGCATCCTGGTCTTGAAATACGCCTACCTATTCGGCCCGCCCAAACGCTGGGACGTGGTGGTTTTCAAAGCCCCCGCCAGCCCCGAACGATATCACTACACTCAGAATTACATCAAGCGCCTTGTCGGCCTGCCCGGCGACCGGCTCATGGTTCTGGACGGCGGCCTCTATGCGCAAAATCCACAGGGCGCCTGGGACATCCAGCAGCGGCCGCTGGATGTGCAAAACGCGCTCTGGCGAATCGTCTACGACAACGACTTCGTCTCGCAAAATCTGCCGCGATCCAATGGCTTGCCCGCATTCATCCAGCCTTGGAAAACGATCAGCGGCAGCGGCTGGAATTCCGCCGCTCCGGCGACCGGCGTGCAGCGTTCGTTCCATTTCGCCGGACAGGGACAATCGACGCTCTCCTTCGACGCTGCCGCCAACCCCGGCAAGCAGAAAACGAGCGATTACCTCGTCTACGACACCGCACCAAGCCAGCCCGCTCCCGGCACCGGCCAGGGTTTTGAGGAAAACTACACCGTCAGCGATCTCAAGTTGGCCCTGCTCTACAACCGCGACACCGCACACGAATCCGGCAACGGCCCTCTGCAACTGGTTCTCACCAAACGCGACCACGCCTTCACCGCCCGTATCGATTCCGATTCGGTGTCGCTTATCCATACTCTTCCCGATGGCACTTCGCAGACCATCGCCGGCCCCACGCGCCTTTCCGAACTTGGCATTAATGCAACTTCCGGCATCTGGGTGGAATTTTCCAACGTCGATTACAAAGTGACGCTCCGCCTCAATGGGCAGGATGTGTTCACGACCAATCAAAGCCAGTATGCCCCCGACGTGGATCAACTGCTGCGTGAATTCCACAATCAGGCGTCGGCCGCCGCCCGCGCCATTCCGCGCATCGAAATCACCGCCGGGAACCAGACCTGCACGGTCTCGCATGTGAGCCTGTGGCGCAACATTTTTTACACCGACCGGACAGGCGCGCCGCCAATGCTATGGGCCGTGCCCGACCATCCGGTGCAGTTGCATCATCGCGGCGATCTGCGCGAGCAGGAGCCGGGCGTGTACGACGACGATGAATACTTTGTGATGGGTGACAATTCCTCGAACAGTTTCGACGCCCGTTTCTGGAACGAGCCAATCGACCTGCCGTATGAGGGGCTGAATGTGGACGCTGGCCGCGTCCCCGGCCGCTTTCTCCTGGGCCGCGCCTTCTTCGTCTATTGGCCCAGCGGATACCGCCCCGCCGCGGGATGGCCGTCCATCGTGCCGGATTTTGGGGATATGCGGTTCATTCATTAGAATGAACAGGCTCACCAGCCGTTCGGGCGTGATCTCGTTTTATTCTGCCAACTGCTCCAACGCGGTCGTGTCCAGCACTTGAAATGCAACCTCCGAAAATCGGCTGCCCAAGGCGGATCGTCGCCAATCCGCTCTGAGGCGATTCTCGATTTGTGCCCTCTCCCGGTCGGAAAGCCGCTTCCATTTGACCTCCGAAACAACGGCCTTTTCGCGGCCGGATTCTGAACCATCGACGCGAACCGAGTCAAACTCCAAATCTCCTTCCCAATAGCGTGACGCGTCCGGGTGCAACTGGCGGCAGCAATCTTCAAATATCGTGGAAGCGTGATCGTTCAGAAGTTTTGTCTTTTGTGCATGGGTGTAACGATGCCATCGGGTTCGATGTGGCGAGAAGACTCGAAACCAGAATCTCAGGGCCGGATCCTGGATGGAGTATCGCGTTTTTTTTGTCGATCGCGCGCTCTCGCCAAATGGAATCTCCCGAGTCAGCACTGACGCGTCGAGCAATTGCTGAAGCAGACGGGAAAGATTGGTTTGCACGGTCCCCAGCCTCACGGCCATTTCCGACGGCTTCTCCGCGCCCCGGCCAATCGCCTCCATGACCGAGATCGCATTAATCCCCGATATTCCCTCGTCCCGGAGCACGCGTGACGGCTCCTAGTCGAGATAAGGGGCAAAGCCGAAAAACAGTTCGTCCGCCAGATCAAGTGCCGACGCCTTCTCCGCCACAAACTCCCAGTATTTGGGAATGCCGCCGACCAGGGAGAATCGAACGAAAGATTCCTGATTCTGAGCATCCAGCCCACGGGCTGCGCAGAAAGCACCGTAATTCATCGGTTGGACATGCAACAGTTTTCGCGCCCTTCCATGCAGGGGCGCCGCGCGGTTGAGAAATAAATTATTCATCATCCGCGTGCTGGAACCGGACAAGATCAGCAAAAAATCCTTCGGCGCATGGTGATCGAGCCAGCGCTGCAGGACACTTGGCAAAGAGGGATCGGAGGCCACAAGGTATGGAAATTCATCAAGGCAAAGGATCGACGGGCTCTTCTGCAGCGAAAGCAGTTCCAGTAATTCAGACCAGGACTTGGGTACCAGCGACACCGCCAGGCGGTCCTGGATATCGCGGTACACCTGGTCCAACTGAATGCCCCTCGCCCCCTCAATGGCCTGACTATACAGCCCGTGGCGTGGCTTCAACCAGTGCGCCAACAGCCGCGTTTTGCCGACTCGACGCCGGCCAAAAACCACAAGCAATCCTCCGGCGCGTGCCGCCGAATCCAGTTCCTTCAGTTCCGCCTTGCGATTGGAAAAGACCAATTCCATGAAGGAGAATTTCGCAAACAAAATGATGCTTGTCAAACATTATGCGCGACGAGCATAATGTTCAAAGGCAGACATGCCTGGGTCATGCACTTGATAGAATTCAATCCGGTTCATCTGGATTAATACGCCCAAGCCGGCCGATTCACCGCGGCCCCTTACTTCGCGGCCGCCGCGGCGTCCGCCTTGGCGACCTTCAGTTCACTTTTTTTGGGCTCGCCGCCCGGCATATCAAGGCTGCGCGTGACGATCAGATGCTCTTCCTCGTCATGAGCCTTGTGTGATCCGGTCGCCGGGCTGGCCGCCTCGTTGCGACCGATGTATCGCAGCTTGGCCGTCGCCGGAAGCATCGGCGCCAGGCGATCGGACATGAATGTCCAGGCCCCGCGGTTCTGCGGCTCCTCCTGAACCCATACCACTTCCGTGGCATTGTCATACTTGGCCAGAATCGCCGCGATTTCCTTCTGGGCAAACGGATAAAGCTGCTCCACGCGCACAATTGCCACTTCTTCCAACTTCTTCGCTTCACGCGCGGAATTCAGCTTGAAAAATACCTTGCCTGAACAGATCAACAGCCGTTTCACCTTTTCGCGCGGCGGATTGGCCGGATCGTCAATGACAAGCTGGAATGATCCCTGCGTGAGTTCATCAGGCCAACTACCGCTGCCGGGAGTATCCGAACGCAACATGCTCTTGGGCATGAACAGAATCAGCGGCTTGCGGAAATTCCGCTTCATCTGCCGCCGCAGAACATGGAAGTACTGGCTCGGAATGCTCGGATAAACCACCTGAATGTTATTCTCCGCCGACAGCGCGAGAAAACGTTCGATGTAGGCGTTGGAATGTTCGGGGCCGGCTCCTTCGTAGCCGTGCGGCAGGAGCATCACCAGCCCGCTCATCTTCTGCCACTTGCTTTCCGATGCGACCAGGAACTGGTCGAGAATCGGCTGCGCGCAATTCACAAAATCGCCGAACTGGGCTTCCCAGACGACGAGATTGCGCGGGTCGGCGCTGCTGAACCCGTATTCAAATCCAAGAACAGCCAGTTCCGACAGCATCGTATTCACGAAAATAATCGGCGCCTGCTTGTCGGAAAGATTGGCCAGCGGCGTGTGCTTCTTGCCGTCGTTAAAATCCCGCAGGGAGGCATGGCGATGGCTGAACGTGCCGCGCTGCGCATCCTGCCCGACGAATCGAACCGGCGTTCCCTCCATGACCAGCGTGCCGAGGGCAAACATCTCGGCGCCGCCCCAGTCGATCGGCAGGCGGCCGATGGCCATGTCAATGCGGCGGCGGTAAAGCGCTTCGATCTTGGGATGCGGCGTAAAGCCCTCCGGCCACTGCGCCGCGGTCTCGGCCACAAACTTCAACTCAGCCGCGGTTACCTTTGTAACCGCCGACCAATCGCTGCCCGCCCGCCCGAAATCGCGCCACACCCCACCCAGCACCGGCGCCGGCGGCTTCGGCTTCAACTGCCTGGCCCGAACCAGCGCTTCTTCCAGCCGCTTCTTCGCGACCGCTTTCATCTCCTCGAAATTCGCTTCCGTGATGCGCGAGGTCTCGATGAGATGCTTGCCGTAAATATCGCGCACGGGAATCTTCGCGTCGATCTCGCGGTACATCATCGGCTGGGTAAATCGCGGCTCGTCGGTTTCGTTATGCCCGCGACGGCGATAACACCACTGATCGATAATCACATCCATCCGGAATTCCTGCCGGAATGCAATCGCCAGCCGCGCCGCATGGACGCACGCTTCGGGATCGTCGCCGTTTACATGGAAAATCGGACATTGAATTGTCTTGGCCACGTCCGTCGGGTAGGGCGTAAAACGCCCCTGGCGCGGCAAAGTCGTGAAGCCGATCTGGTTATTGACGATGACATGAATCGTCCCGCCCGTGCGGTAGTAGGGCAATTGCGAGAGATTCAGCGTCTCACTGACAATCCCCTGGCCGGTGAAGCTTGCGTCGCCGTGTACGATCACCGGCACCACCCGCCGCCGCGTTGCGTGGTCGCGGAGATAATTCTGCTTCGCCCGCACGATACCCACGACGATCGGATCCACCAGTTCCAAATGGCTGGGATTAAAGCTCAGCGCGATGTGAACGGTCTTGCCGCTGACGGTGGGCCGGTCATGGCTGGAGCCCAGGTGATACTTCACATCGCCGTCGGCGCCCTTCACCGCATTTTCAACCGTTCCTTCAAATTCGCCGAGGATGGTGTCGTATGGCTTGTTCAACACATGCGCGAGGATGTTCAGCCTGCCGCGATGGGGAGCCCCGAACACAAATTCCTCAACGCCCAGTTGCGCGCCGTCATCCACAATCGTGTTGAGAATCGGAATAAGGCTTTCCGCCCCTTCCAGCCCGAAGCGCTTGGTGGTCTGGTATTTTTGCGAAAGGAAGTCTTCAAAACCCTGAGCTGCGCAAAGCTGGTAGAGAATCGCCCTGATTTCGGCGACGGTTAGTTTCGGACGGTTATTGATCTTCTCCATCCGCTCCAGCAGCCATTGGCGCTGGGCCTTGTCCGGCATGTTGGTGAACTCGACGCCGATTGATCCGCAATAAGTCGTGCGCAACTTCTCGAGCAGATCGCGGAGCGTGCCGTCGGTCTGGCCGAGAAAATCGGATTGCGTTACACGCTTGTCGAGGTCCTCGTTCGACAGCCCGAATTGATCGAGGTCCAGCAATGACTGGGTCGGCCGCTCATGCCCGAGTGGATCAAGATGGGCAATGAAATGGCCCAGCTCGCGATAGGAGTGAACCAAATTCTTCACCTCAACACCGGCGGTGGCGTCCGTCGGCTTGGCGCCGGTCTCGCCCACCGAGAATGCCGCGGAGGCCATTCCCTGTCGTCCACCGCCGGCTTCAAAGCCGGCGAAGAACGCACGCCAGAGTTCATCAACCGAATCGACGTCGGTCAAATATTTCTGGTGAAGGCTGTCAATATAATCTGCGTTTGCCTGATTGATGATCTCGAACGGTTTCATATCCTTATGCTCCGGCTGCTAATTTTGCCGGAGTCCCGATTGTAGGCCCATCCGTGGCTTGCAGTCCTGCGACGATAGCTCCGCCTCCGCCGGGACACATCCCGGGTCGTCCAGAACCAGCGCTGATATGCACCAGCGCTAAGATGCCGATTGCGGCTCCCAGCCTACCATACACCTTGGTTCTGACAAGTATATTCGGACGTCTCGCAACTGAAAATGGCCATTGCTGCTTGATTTACAAGCATTTATCGGTCATACGCCTCATCAGAAATCGAATATTTCCGGTATAGAATGGATGGATAATGTCCCTGGATTACGACGACATCGAGATTGAGCAACCCAGGGCATGGCCCCATTGCCTTCTCATCGTCGCGGTTTTCGCCCTGGCTTTGGCGCCGGTCCTGACCTGGGTGGAATTCAGCGGCGGCATGGAAAACTTCAACGTCGCCACCGCCCAGGAATCGCAGCGCGACAATCAATGGATCATCCCCTATCTCGGCCTGGCCCCCCGCGCGGCCAAACCCCCCCTGCTTCATTGGATCACCGCCGCCGGCATCCGGCTGATTCCCCAATCCCTCGCGCTGGGGGCGCGCATCCCCAGCATTCCCGCCGCCTGCGGCCTGTTGCTGGCCGTCTATGCCCTGGGCCGCTCGCTGGAGGATTGGAAATTCGGCCTTACCGGCGCCTTCATCTGCGGAACCACCCTGCTATTCCTCAAATTCGCCTGGCAGGCTTCCTATGACCTGCACTTGGCGCTGTGGGTCATGGTTGCCAATGCCTGCTTCGCGGGCGCCATGTACAGAGATCACCGCTGGATCGGCTGCCTGGGCGCGGGGGCGGCGATCGGCTGCGCGCTGATGGTCAAAGGCCCGGTTGCACTATTACAGACCATTGTTCCGTGGGCCGCCTTCCTGATCTTCCGCAGCCGGAAATGGAAACAACAGGTCTTCGATTTCTGGCCCTACTGGGACGGTCCGATCAATGCGGGCTTCGTCGTGCTTCTCCTGATCGCCGCCCCCTGGACTGCATACGCCCTTTATAAAGGACAGGGGATCATGGGAATGTGGGCCAACGAGGTGACGCTCGGCACCGAATCCGCCTACGAAACCCGCGCCCGCTGGCACAGCTACATCGTCTTTTTCCCCATGATGCTCCCCTGGCTGATCTGGTTCCTCACCGGCTTTGTTGAGATTGTGCGCGAGGGAATCAACGCCGCCGCAAAATGGAGCCTGCTCTTCTGGCTGGTGTTGCCGATCGCGGTCATGATTTTCTTCCCCGAGCGCCGTGACCGCTACCTGCTCCCCATGCTCGGCCCCGCCGCTCTGATCGCGGCGCACGGCGTGCTTCGACATGTGCCGGAGTGGCGGAAGTGGACCAAAACGCAAAAGCAATTGGTCATTCTCCACGGCGCGATTGTCGCGGTCATTGCCATCGGCCTGCCGCTGGCGGGCGCTACCGGCGTTCTTTCCCTGGTCACCGTGGATGGCAAGCCCTGGTATACACCGGCTTTTGCCGCCGCCGTTTGCTTTGCCGCGCTGGTCATCTACATCGCCGCAATTTTCACCTACCGTCTCCACCGCATCGGCCTGACGGCCGGCACTGTTGCCCTGATGCTCATGACCAACATCGTATTCCTTTGGGGCTACAAGGATTCCGCATCCGGCCGCAGCCAGGGGAAAGTTTTCGCAGAACAGATTCTGCAAAATTATCCCGACGCGGTGGTCTTTAACGCCGCCCCGCAACGGCGCCAGTTGCTGCCGCTGGAACTGCTGATCTATCTCGACCGCGACGTAAGATCGCTCAGCGAGCCGGACAAACTACGACATGATGACCCCCGCCCACAAATTCTGATCTATCCCCCCGCCGACGAATCCGCCAATCCAAACAACGACCCCCCTGCCGGCTTTACGCCGCTGGCAAAGTTAAGGATCAACACCGGCGTGTATGAAGCATTTGTACGTGGAAGTGATCAATAATTCAGTTAGAATTTGGGGCATGACGCGCTGGCTCTCCATTGCCGCCCTACTCTGCACGCTTGCGGGCGGAGGCTGCGCCAATCTTTCCTTCCTCCCCGCGGAAGCCGCCGCCACCCTCGCACATCCAACCCATGTCGAGGCCTATCGCACCGGCAAACTTGACGATCACCCCGGATACGGCGGGAAAATGGACGGGTTCGCCGTCATCAATACCGGCGACGCTTCGCCGGAATTGGCGCACAATTTGGGTTCACTTTTTTCCGATCCGGCAACCTACCTGGATGACGTGCGGCCGAATGATTTTGTGCCATCCGTCGGGTATCGCTTTTATCGCCGACTTAATGACAGCGGCGGGGCACAGGTCTGCATTGATGTGCTGATTGCGTTTGACTGCGACGAGGTTCTCCTGGTCGCGCGTGATAGTAAACTGAAGGAAACCTTCCGACGAATGATGGAATCCGACCCCGCCCGCGAGAAACTGCTGGAGGCCTCGCGCCAGGCATTTGAATTCGACCAACTCATCCAATCCCTCTCCGAAGTGCGTCCCGCCGCGTCCATGCCCAGCCCATGAATCTTGGCGCTTCGAGAAACCAATCAGAGCAAAAAAAACGAGCCGACCTGGGCAAAGGTCGGCTCGAATGGGGCTGAGTGAAGACTCTTCAATTTGTGCGTAGAAGAACCTCCCTCATCATGGGGAAGAATGGACCGTTGGGGGTATTGCCCGAAATTCGAAGGAATCTCCATCCCACATAAATGCACGTAACAACGGCCGTGCCGCCGCTGGCTGTTCAATCCATTGATTTACTGAATAATCTCCCATAAGTACATTTGTATCAGTGAATAAGACAACATTTCGGAGCGGCGAAAAATGTTTGTAAGTCGTTATATTTGTTGAGGTGACAGCCTGACTGCGACATTCTGTCGCATCCACGCCGCTCACGCTACGAAATTTTGTCGCGGTCTGTTTGCCGGCTTCGCTTCATCTTTTGACCTGCAAGGCAATTGCGCTTAATCTCCATTCTTCAGGTTTGGAGGCACACCTTGCGTGTTCTTATCACCGGCGGCGCCGGATTTATCGGATGCAATCTGGCCAGACGACTCGCGTCCAAAGGTGCGCAAGTCGTCGTGGCCGACGACTTCTCTTCGGCCCACTGGACCAATCTGACTTCTTTCGCGGGCGATGTTGTTACCCTCGATGTCTCCCACGATCACGGCCAGTTGTCGCGGCTGATGCCCGCCGATGTGATCCTGCATCAGGCCTCCATCACCGACACCACCGTCACCGATCAACGCCGGATGATGCACAACAACGTCGAGGGCTTCCGCGCCATTCTGGACCTCGCCGTCGCATGGAAGAGCAAACTCATCTGGGCCTCCAGCGCGTCGATCTACGGCCAGGGCCAGCCGCCGATGAAGGAGACTCAGCCGCCTGAGCCTCTGAATGTCTACGCCTATTCCAAGCTGGCCATGGAGCGCCTCGCGGCCGGGTATGCGGGCAAATTCATCAAGCCGATCATCGCGCTCCGCTACTTCAACGTCTACGGACCGGGCGAAGATCACAAGGGCAAATTCGCCAGCATGATCCATCAACTCGCCAAACAAATGCGCGCCGGCAAGCGCCCGCGAATTTTCACCGACGGAAAACAGCGCCGCGATTTTGTTTACATTGACGACGTAATTGAAGCCAACATGCGCGCGATCCAGTGCGACATGGGCGGCGTCTTCAATGTCGGCTCCGGCCGCGCCGAAGATTTCAACCGTGTCGTCGCCGAACTCAACCGCGTGATGCAGACCACCCTCGAACCCGATTACTTCCCCAACCCCTACGGCTTCACACAGGATTGCACTCAAGCCGATCTCACGCAAAGCACCAAAGTTCTCGGCTATCAGCCCAAGTTCGATCTTGCCGCCGGAATCAACGCCTATCAGGCGTCAGGATTACTGGGTAAATCCCTGACCTGACATCCACCCGCAAATTCCACTCGTAAATATCCAACGGAATAGATTCCTGTGTCGGATATCGATGAATTCCTCATTCAAAGAAGCCCCCGGATGGTATCCGGGGGGTGGGGCCGAATCCGTCTCGCTCGGGAATCTGGGCAATTTATTCGGATTTTTTTGACGACCCGAAAAACGTGGGGTATGGTGAATTGACCCCACACCGCTTGCGTCAAGCGGCGAAATGATCTGCTGCCGGAAACCACTTTTGGAGGGCGGTTATGCTGCGCGCGTTGTTTCTCGATTCATTGATTGCAACGAACAAAAGTTCTTCCAATCGCCGTGCGACTCTCTCCGCGCTGGCAATAGCCGCTGCCGCTGTCGGCTTTGCCTCTTCCGCACACGGTCAAATTGTCAACCTCGTTATTCCCGACGGCTATCACTCGCAGGTCACCGATTACTTCTGCGGCGCCGCTTCCATGGAAATGGAATTGGATACGCCCGCGGTACTCAATAACAACATCCCCATCACCAACTTAATCGCCCAGGGTGACGGCAACACTGTCCCCGACGGCGCCGCCCCGCCCGCGGTTCAGCTCGCCAATGTCGGCGGCGTCGGCGTACTCACCTCCGCCGCTGCACAAACCTTTATCTACAATGTTGTTCACAGCAATCAAAACACTTTTAACAATCTCTCCTACTCCAACCCGTTCTGGCCCGCCGGAAAGGGGACCGACACCAACGGTCTGCAAGCCGGCCTGAACATTCTCGACAACCCAACCGTCAACAATAACGGCGGCCAGTTCCCCGGCGTCGGCTCG
>Ga0208589_1000739_pt1 | contig 14630 bp, 14 predicted proteins | sample NGESurshal092012_2_FD_184486 | JGI IMG/M metagenome (GOLD analysis project Ga0208589, IMG submission 184486) | Arctic peat soil microbial communities from Barrow, Alaska - NGEE Surface sample F53-2 shallow-092012 (SPAdes) | ecosystem: Environmental > Terrestrial > Soil > Wetlands > Peat ... | reverse complement strand
GGAGCTTGCCCCCATCGCCGAGCAATTTCCGTCCTCGCAAAAGGCACTTGCGGAAGCCCAACAACAGTTGGCGGCGGCACAAGCTAAACTCGAAAAGACCGTTGCCCCACTGAAGCAGTCCGTCGATGAGGCCGCGAATGCTGTGCGGGCGGCGGCGGCAAACGTGTATAGAATAAAGCCAGCGGTCGGCAAATTGCACTCGTTGTATAGCAATAACGTTGAGCTGCTTGACGCCGAGAAAATGCCGCAAGTCGTGCGTGATCTGTTCGCCGCCATCGCGGCGGAATCGAAACCGGATCCAAGGAAGTTGGTGGCACTTAAACAATTCGACGCCGCGCGTCGATCTCTTGCCGCCGCGCGTCTCAACATGAACGCCGTCGCGGGCGGCAAATTACCACCGAACCATGAAGCCGCCGCTGGCCTTCTCGCAAAGGCCGAAGCTGAATACGCCGATGCCATTGAGGGGATGAAAAAAGTGGGCATTCAAAATCCCGAAATGGGATTATCGCCTTTGCCCGACAGTTGGCCCGCATAATGGATGTTATCCCGCCGTCCCGGCCTGGCCCCGTGATTGGGGCCGGGCGGCGGGCTTATGATTAAAACACACATATATTGCAACACGAAAGGATACAGCTATGACACCCCAAGAAATCGAGCGTCAACAACAACGTGCCGATCAAATCCTTGCCGAGATTGACGAACGGAACGCAATTGAGGCCAGCCATGCCGGCGACGATTCTGACACCGTATCCGACCCGGACGTGGCCGCACTTCTTGTAGGCACTAATAAGACGGAACGTGCAGCGATTCTGCGGGCCTACAACCTCACCGATGACGATGCAGTTACGGCGACGGCGGAGAATCCCGGAGCGGATTTGATGACAACAACTTGGTGCGGGCCGTTCGTGGACTGAAGCTGACAACGTGGTGAACCCGCTCCGCGATGATGGCGCCGACGGTGGAGGGCCGGGAGGCTGTAGGTACTCCCCCAGCCGCCACCCGTCGCCAGACATCATGGCGACAACCCCGCGGGGGGGACAGAGTTAGTTTTCGACAACTTTATAGAAGTTGGACGGCGTGCGGCAATTACAAGCCGCGACCGCACGGGCGTAAACGCCCCTGATCGTCTATTCCGCCGCCCGGCAGTTGTCGGCCAAGTTGATTTGTAGAACCCTTGATCGACGGCCCGCCCGCCCGACCGCAAAACCGACTGCCCGCGTCGATGCCGCCGGCGACGGATGGGCCGATCTATTTGACTTTCATTGAGGATGGAGGCCGCATGTTCGGGAAGCCGAAGGATCGGAAGCAAGACAAAGCCGCCCCGACGTTCCAAACATTGGAGCAAATTCGGGCCGGCGATAACCCCCGTGGAATCGTTTGCCCACGATGCCACGCCACGCAATTTTCGCGTGTGACGGCAACGCGGCCACGGGACGGCGGGGCGATTGTCCGATATCGCGTTTGTCGCAATCCATCTTGCAAATACCGCTGGACGACGCGGGAGGCTTGAAGCCGACGGGTGACGTGACCGCCGGGAAAAGGTAAGGTGACAGCATGAGCAAGCGACAGGTGAACCGAGCGGGCATCGTCAAACAACTGGTGAAGGCGGTACGCGAGGCGGAGCGTGCCGGCATGAGCCGCTATGCAATCGCCCACGCGGCGGGCGTCGCGTTGCCGGTACTGGTGAGAATCGCCAACGGAACGACAATCCCGCGACTTGATACGGCGGAGAGAATCGCACGCGGCATCGGGTTGCATTTGACGTTAATAACTAAGTAGTTATCATTGGGCGTTGGGGCTGACAGGTGAACGGGTGAACGAAAGACAGGTGAACAATGGCAAGCGTATTTCAACGCGGCGGCAAGTGGACAGCGAAATACAAGGACGCACGCGGCTTGTGGGCCATGCGTTCCTGCGGCAATGCTGACAAGGCGACGGCCCGACGATGGGCGGCGGCGTGGGAAGCTGAGGCACTGGACACACGCGAGGGGCGGATCGACCCCCGTGCCCAGGCGTACCGCGATGCCGAAGCGAACCCGCTGGACGGGCATACCGAAGCGTTCAAGATGATGCTGGCGGCAAAGGGCGACACGGCGGAGCATGTGGCGGAAACCGTCGCCCACGTTCGCCGGATCATCGGTGACATCGGGGCGGAGCGTTTATCGGATCTGAGTGCCGATGCCGTGCGGCGGGCAATCGCAGCGATCCGCGACAGCGGCGGGCGTTCACTCCGAACGTGCAATAGCATCTTGCGAAGCGTCAAGACGTTCGCGGGATGGTTGGAAGCCGAGGGGCATATCCGCCACAACGATCTACGCCACGTTGCCGGTTACAACGCGGACACTGACAAGCGGCGTGTGCGACGGAATCTGAGCAATGACGAACTGGCCCGGATCATCACGGCGGCAAGGGCAGGCCCGGTCGCGTTCAAGCTGAGCGGCGAGGATCGGGCCACGGCGTACATGGTTGCCGCCGGTACGGGATTTCGACGTGGGGAAGTGGCGAGCTTGACGCCGGCCAGTTTTCACGTTGACGACGACGCACCGTACATCGAAGTCACGGCGGGCTACTCGAAACGTCGGCGCGATGATCGGCAACCCATCGACCCGGCCTTGGCGGAAACACTGCGGCGATGGTTGCAAGGCAGGCGGGCGGGTGTGCGCGTCTTTCCGCTGCCGGATGAAACTGCTGAAATGTTGCGGGGCGACCTTCGCCGGGCAAAGGCCCGGTGGATACGCGAGGCGAGCAACCAACTTGATCGGCGCCAACGTCGGGGCGACGATTTCCTGAGCGTGCTGGACGGGGCCGGGCGTGTGCTGGACTTCCACGCGATCCGCCACCACTACATTTCCGGGATTGTCGCCAGCGGGGCGAGCGTGAAGGTTGCCCAAGAACTGGCGCGGCATTCAAGCCCGGTATTGACCATCGGACGCTATTCGCACGTTCGCTTGGCGGACCTGCGGGGGGCCGTGCCGAGCGTTCCCACGGGCCAAGCGCCCGAGACACAATCCCAAACATTGCGGGCAACGGGAACCGACAACGCCCGCGTCGATGCCCGCATGAACGCCCCGGCTTTCACTGCACCACTAATGCACCAAATCGGACGCGAAACCGTGCAAACCGATGCGGCGGGTTGCGAAGGCAACGGGACGATGCGGATCGTTGGGGATGTTGAAAAAAGCCCGGTAAATTGCGGTAAAAAGCAACGCCCCGCGACAGATTGCGGGGCGTTGCGTCCAGCGAGGGCGACGGGGCTCGAACCCGCAACCACCGGATCGACAGTCCGGTACTCTAACCAATTGAGCTACGCCCCCGGACGCCCGCAAAGCGCGGGAGATTACTTTATGCGCATGGGTGGGGTTGTCAAGCGCCCGGCGTTGTCTCGTCCAATTGTCCAATACAAAAATCATGCGATGCCGCCTGAGAAGCCCACGGATGGCCATCCGTGGGGCATTTACGCGTTGGAACCATGACTGAAGTAAAAGCAATGACATCGCGCAATGGAACATGCGGCTTGGACGGAACGCCATCGATGGCGCTTTTCTTCGCAGGCGTGTGCCGCAGGGCAATTTCGTGCTGGTAATTGAGCCAATCCTGATCGTACGGCCGCAGGCAGGTGTCAAGAATCCACTGCTCAAAACGCAAATTGGTCGCGGCCAGATAATTGGGAATTGGCCTGCCATCGAGCGAGCGGGAATGCCGGGCGAGATGCGGAATATCGGCGATGATTTGGCTCCGCCACTGATGAACAATCCGCATGGTTTGGCCGGCGAGGACTTCGCCGGCGGCTTTCAGCTGGCGGTAATGATCGGCGGTCATGCCGACGGTGATTTCCAGTTGCGCCAATTCTCTAAGCGAGACGGGGGAGGTCGCGACAGCGGGCGTGCCGTACGAATACTCCGGGATGGATTCGGCGATGAACAGATCAATCCCTCGGCACAGTCATCGCATCCCAATTGCTGGCCGGCGCGGAAGTATCGGCGGCCTGTTCTTCAATTCGTGTCGGGCTGACTGCCAGTTGCGAATCGTTCACGCCTAGTTCGCGGAGCTTGATTGCTACCTGTCGATCCGACGGATCGAGTTGCCAGGCCGTTTTCAAGAGGCGGGTGCCTTCGGCGGTCTGGTTGATCTTCAACATGTAGAAGGCGAATTCCTTCGTCAGCAAAAAGTCGTCCGGGGCGGTGTTGATGGCGCGGCGGTAATTCGCGACGGCTGAATCGCCGTCGCCGCGTAGGGCGAGAATGCGGGCGAGGAGGCGGTAATCGTCGGCGGATTTGGTCTCCTGGGCTTCGGTCTGGATGGAGTCGATCTGAGCTTCGGTGAAGGTGCCGTGGGCGACCAGACCGGCGAGGCGTCCGATCACCTTTTCGCGCATGGCGATGTCAGCCCGCCCGGCGGGCATCTGCGGGCGAAGCTTCAGGCAGAGGCGATAAGCCTCGGCGGCGAGTTGCTCGTTGCCGGACTTTTCGTAGCTGAGGCCAAGCAGGTATTGCGTCTGATAGTCGGTGGGGTCCTGCTTGGCGGCGGCTTTGAATGAGCCGGAGGCGTCGACGAACTCGCCGCGATTAAACTGGCGCGTGCCTTCGCGTTTGAAATCCTGCGAATAGGTGAGAGGCTCCGCGCAGCCGGCGACGAAAAGAGTTGATGTCATGACGAGTGCGAAAACGATTTGAAATTTCACGGCTACCTCCATGTAGCTGGCGAATTGCTTCGCCTGTGTGGTTTGCGGCGGAAAAATCCCGAATGCCACGCCGCTGCTATTGGTTGTTGAGAATAGGCTACAGCAATGCGGCGGGGGATTCAAGCGAGTATTTGTGTGAATGCAAATTGGCGGACATAATGTGGCGTATGGGCCTGCCTGTCAAAAAACGCCGGTATTCCATCGCCGAGTACCTCGAAATGGAGGAGAAGGCCATTGATCGTCATGAGTTTCATGATGGCGAAGTGCTGGCCATGTCCGGGGGAACGTATGAGCATAGCTGCCTGCAGGTTCGGTTGACTCTTGCGATAGGAAATCGACTGCAGGGGAAAAAGTGCCAACTACTGAGCAACGACCTGCGCGTTCGCATCTGGCGACAAATGGATTATCTCTACCCCGATATGAGCGTCGTTTGCAGCGAGCCGGAGTTTGACACCGAAGATCCCAAGAAAACGACGATCATCAATCCGTCATTGGTGGTGGAAGTGCTTTCAGATTCAACTGAATTGTACGATCGCGGAGCCAAGTCCGATCTTTACAGGCAAATTCCCACGCTTAAGCAATACGTGTTGGTATCGCAGAGTGAGCCAATGGTGGAGACTTATCTTCGCCAGCCAAGGGGTAAATGGCAGTTGGAGGTTTACAAGGGAAAGAGCGCGAAGGCGAAATTGAGCGTGATCGGCATCATTGTGCCGCTGGCGGAAATCTACGAGGGAATTGAGTTTCCCGGCGGGAAATGAAGAGGTCTTTCAATCGGCGGTTTTTTCTTAAAATCGCGATTTGCGGTTTGCATCAAGCGAATACCTTGAACGTGAGACGGGCGTTTCTCTATTTTATAGCATTAACGGAACCCGAACCTTGGCTCAAAATAATGAAATCGTTGCTTTCCGGGCCATGTGGGGTAAGTTGTTCGTGTGTCTGGGAATGGTGGCTTTGTACGTTTTGGCGAGAATGAGTAATGCCAAGGCGAAAAGATGCGTCCGGGCGCAAGCCTGGTCGGATGCGTCGTTCGCGTTGCGTCGCTGAGGCGCTGGAATCTCGCATTCTGCTCAGCGGAGCCAATTCGCCGGCTATCGAGCAGGCTCTTCTCAACGCCATTGATTCGGCTTTGCAGCCTTCCAGCAATTCAGGTCTTACAGCCTTCAATTCAAGGTTAAAAGCCTCCTCTGCCCTGGGAACCAATCTCCCTATCATTGCCGGCGGCCTTTCTGCTTATGATCCAGGAGCCGCGCTCGGCACACTTCTATCCCGGCTCGGCAGCACGACCTACACGTCCGTCGGCGGCTTGGTCACTGCTCTGCAAAACGGGACTGGTATCACCGTTACCTCCTCCAGCGATCTGCTGAACAATATCGAGCTTAGCCTTCAATTCAGCGTCTTGTCGTCGATCACCTTTCCTGTGAATGCCACCTACGGCGAAGCGATCACGGCCGCACTGGCGACGGTCACGCCGACAGATTTGTGAGCCAACCATCAGACCCCCCCCACGACGATCGCCGTGGGTAGGCCTGCAGAATTTACGTGGATAATATGATTTTCCGTGACGGCGGTCATGGCGGGGGGCAATTGGGTCCATCGTTCTCAGTAGAGTGCTTGCAGGCGATCATTCTTCTCTGATCGCTAAAAAAAGCCGACGCGACCAGAGTCCCGAAAACTCGGGATTCGATCGCGTCGGCTCACTCCTTAACGGGTCTCCGGGCAGTAGGCCGGACCACCGTTATTTCAATCATTTGAAAAACTTCGCTCCTATTTCACTTGCTTAGCGGCGCGGCGACGCATCAACAGGCCCGCCATGCCAAGACCGATTACTGAGAAGGAGGCCGGTTCGGGAACGGCGGTGATGTCCAGGGAGACGCCTCCGGTGTTGCCACCCGCGGAAACGACTCCGGGATCGCGGATGCTGTCCAGAGAAATGTTATAGGTAACGCCGCCGGCGGTGACGCTGGTTGGGATGCCGGCGAGGTTGGAGATGTCGGTGTTATCGGCATCCGGCCCGAGCATGCCGGTGATTCTGCCCGTGACAATGAAGGTCGCGGGGCTACCGATGGCTCCGGTGCCGTCAAGATTGGCGACGGTTTGGAGACTGAAGGTATCGGAGAAGTTGGTCGAGGTGACCGTGGACTGGCCGCTGCCGGACGGCGCGGTGCTGAAGGGGGTGATCGAAAAGAGGCCCACTGTGGTCGGCGTATTGCTGCCGCTGGCGGAGCCGCCGGGGCTCACCGTGAAGAAGGTCAGGGGGTTGGTGGTGGTGATGGTCGAGGTACCCGGGTAGGTGGAGTTGCTGTTGCTGTCAGAGTAGTTGACGGAGTAATTGAACGCCGCAAAGGACGGAGCGGCGATAAACAGGACGGCTGCGCCGATCGCGGCGGCAGAGATTTTGGATATCAATTTCATAGTTCTCTTTCATTTGAATGGAGTGCCGTGGATCAGAAGAGACATTCTCGCTGAAACTTTCGACACCGAAAAAGGCTTCAAAAAAAAGCCGGGAGCACATTGAACACAACAATTCAGGTGGCAGTTATTTGCTCAGGCAATCGAGCACTTTGACAGTCGCCGGGCCGTTTGTAGCGGCCAACCAAGGCATTAATGTCGCAGGAGGCACGAGCAGAATTGCCATGGGACTGATCTAATGTTGATTCATCTTTCTTCCTTTCACCCTAACAGCGGTCAAAAAGGGCTTGGAGAAACATAATGGTTCGGACCAAACTCAGGGAGTCTTGGTTTCCGAATGCTCGACATCATTCGAGCCGGTGACGGGGTTGTGCGTGGTGGTGGTTTCTTCGTGGGTATTGCCGCCGAACATGCCGGGCGTATCCGACTCAGAATGCGTTGTCTCGCAGGCCAGGGAACACAAACCCAGCCCCAAGGTTGCCGCCAGCGCCAAAATGTGCAGAGATTTCATGAGATTTTCCTAAAACACTTGTTGCGGCTGGCTCAAGGCACGCCTCACTCACCCGCACGCATCGTTGTTAGGAGGGTACATCGAGGTGGCGCCGGCTGAACATCGGGGGTTCCCTGATCAGAGCGGGCTAAATAGCGGAATCATCAAGTGCTTGTGAGTTTTGATTCGATTGCAATTGCGCGGGCCTCGGGCAACAACATAGTTGGCAACGCGCGGTTCGGCTTCGGCAGAAGCGCGGCTGTACGCTGGATTGCGGGCGGGTATTCTATATCGGATGCCTGTCAGAGGGCCGGAAGTGCTCACCTCCGGCTGCGGCGAGACTGATTTGCACCGTTATTGTTCCAGACCGGTGATTCCTTCGAGGATGGCGTATTTCGTCAGTCCGGCGAGGCTGTGGATGTTGAGCTTCGAAAAGATTTTGGCGCGATGGGTTTCAACGGTTTTGACGCTGACAACGAGGTGCCGGGCCACTTCCTTGGTGGCCAGTCCTTCGGCCATTAGTTGCAGCACTTCGCGTTCGCGAGGGGAGAGGATCGAAAAGGCCGACGAGTTTTCCCCCGCCGCGCTGCTGTTGCCGCGAATATAATCCTCGATTACGACGCCGGCGACACGCGGGCTGAGATAAACCTTTCCCGACGCCACCGTGCGTACCGCATCGATCAACTCCTGAAATGGCGAGCTTTTTGGAAGATATCCAACCGCCCCAGCCTTCAGGGCCTCGGAGACAAACCGGCGATCCGAATGTTCAGAAAGAACGATGACCTTTGCCCCCGGCGTATCGTGTACGATTTGCCGCGTTGCTTCGATGCCGTTCAGGTCGGGCATCGTGATATCAATCACCACGACATTCGGCATGAGTTCCCTAGCCAACTGAACCGCGGTTCTTCCGTTATCCGCCTCCGAGATGACCTTCATATCCTTTTCGTCCTCAAAGAGGTTCCGCAGGCCCGATCTCACAATCTGATGATCATCCGCGAGAAGAATGGAAATCGGCGAATGCATGGCACTCCTGCTTTGTCGAAGAGAAAAGGGAACGGCAATTCTACTATTCAAATAAAGATTATATCCGAATATTAGAGAGATGGGCGAGAAACGATGGAAATACTGATCATATCTTTAGAACTATCGAATAGGGGAATCCCTGAGAGCCCGGCCCTTGCGTAATTGAAACCTATCGGGCGAACTGTGGAAGGAGGGCTTCAAGCGTTTGCATATCGAATGGCTTGGTCAAATGAGCCACAAAGCCGGCGGCTTTGCTTTCCTCAATATCTTCGTCAGAACCGTAGCCACTGATGCAAATGCCTTTGAGGCCATGGCGGTCTTTCAAATCTCGCATTAATTTGTGGCCATCGCCGTCGGGCAGGCCGATGTCGCAGACGACTACGTCAATCCTTGTTTCATCGGCGAGTTGTTGCGCCTCGGCCATGTTTCCGGCGACTTTGACTTCGTAGCCGCTCCTTCTCAGGACATTGCAGATGGCGCGAGCAGTGTCAGAATGGTCTTCGACAAGAAGGATTTGGATCGCTTTGGCCAGCGCCCGGGCGACCTCGCAGCCGTCAACGGATGCAATGGATTGTCGGCCATTTAACGCTCGCATCGGTCGCACTCCTGTAACGTCTCACCTGCGGATGGCGCAACTGTAGATCGACGTTAGCAGTGATGTCAATAGAGCGATTGGCTTACTATGATTCCATGATGTGTGAATACCTTGCTATATACTTGCTATATAGCAGTGATCCGTTAATGAATATGGGCGCGGGGTGGATTGCGCGGTGGCGTGCAGAACGCGATTATCCCCGCAGTGGGCAGTGGCGCGGGTGGTGAGGCCATGCTCAGACCGAGTGGCTCATCCCAATGAAGGTTGTGACGATGAAGAGTGCCAGAAAGGCGAAGAATAATATTCTTGAGAATTCCGCGACTTTGGTCATCAGGCCGCGGAAGCCGAGCAGTGCGAAGACCAGGGCGACGGTGAGGAACACAAAACCCAGAGCGATCATGGGGCACCTGCTTTATCCGATGATTGTGCAATTCTGCGTTGCCAGGGGCCGGAGCGGGTGCTCCGGCCGTGCAACTTGAAGTACCGCGGCGATTTCAAAGATCGCCGTCGACCGAATGAGTGGCCGCCTAAAGGGCGACCACTGCGACGCTCGGATTGCGTCGAAGGCGCCGTCCGCCGAACAGTGCGACAGACATTAAGCTGAGAATGACGATAGGCACGGAAGCCGGTTCAGGAATGACGGAGGAAGCGCCCTGGAAATCAAATGTGGCGGCTCCGGCAGCGGTTGCGGAGTTGAAGAATCCGTCCGAATTGATGCCCAAGCCCGAGGGCGGAGTGACGAGCGGATCCCATGAACTAAAGGCAACGTTGAAATCCTGCTGTGTTGAACCGACGAAGCTGAGGAAATCCGATGAGTAAATCACCGTATCATTGAGGGACGTGTCGGCGTTGAGCGAGGGAGTGGTACCTCCGACCGCGCCTTCGAGGTTTCCGGTGAACGTAACCGTCAGCAGGTTCGTTCGCAGGCCCGTGCCTTCCCCCGCAGCCATGGTGCGGGTCAATTTGATCGTATCAACGAATGAGCCGAGGCCGTCAATCGCCTGATCCGCGAACGTTCCGCCAAACGCCGTCGCCACAGTCTTGGTTGTGCTGGCTGTCATGGAGATCGTGGCATTCTGTACTCCCATCAAATCCGCGGGCAGAATTCCTGCGCCGGAAAGATAGGTAAAGCTGATGGGTATGGCAGCCCCGAGGGCGCCGCCGGTGCTGGTGCCAATTGTGGCGTCCGGGGTTGCGCTATTGTTGTTATAGGCGAAAACATTGGCATCGGCATTTGCCGATGTTTCAATCGCCTGGGCAAAAGTCACCGGTCCGGCGGCATGGACAGCCGACGCGGCGCTTAATAGAAACAGGGTTCCGATAACAGGTTTGACGAAACCTGTCAGACTGGCAACTCTGGATAATCTTCGCTGATGCATTTTATTCCTCACATTGGTTAACCGCTTGATGAATTGAACCGCTCCATTGATTGTGCGACCAAACGGTCGTTTGCAGGTTCTTCCATCTCGGTGTGACCAGAATGCGCGCGGCTTTGAATCCTCACAATCAGGGTAAACAGAGTAGGGCCATGCGAAATACCCCTCATTGAGGAATGCGATTCCCTTAGTGATCGAACCAGGGCAAAATGCTTTCGTTACCATCGGGATGAGGCATTCCATAGTATCGGCGTCACTCGACGCCATCTATAATGAGCCGATCCAATGATATGATTACCTCGCGGCACGGCCACATTTGTTCGCTATCTTGTCATTTCGCAACATTTGTCGCGCGATCCAAAATATAAATAGTGTTTTTCCCCTCGTTTTCATCGCTTTGCCCTTGCAATGCAGGTTTGGCTGGATAAAGTGCCTACATCCAACCGAGTATCAGGTAACGCCTGATTGGCGGGTGAGAAAAACCTTGCAACGGGCGTGCCGTGTGGAGCGGTTGGCCCGAAATCATTTCCCCCCCCCTCCGAAACTGCGTCAGCTTGCAATATCCATCGCGATTGTGCCGACCTCTCGATTCGGCAGAGAGGTCTGAGGGAGCCGTGTCAATGTCAGCGGAGTCTAGATTCACAAAAAAAGACCGACTCATCAGCCGCGCCGTTGCTGCCGCCACGATCCTGGCGATGGGTCAATTCGCACTGGCGCAGACATTCCTCGATACAATCGGTCTGACCCAGCTCCGGGCCAATGATTCGACCCTTAACGGCAATGGGGTGAGGGTGGGGCAGGTTGAGGCGAATTACAGCATGACGGGCGGTTACGCCTTTGAAGCCAATCCCGCTTCAACTGGCCAGCCGGCCAGCTTGTTTAGCTATAGCGACCAATTTGGAGTGATTTCGAGCGCATTCAATCCGTCTGCCGAATCAAGCCACGCAGACGACGTCGGCGGCTATTTTTATGGAGCATCTGGCGGTGTGGCGCCGGGCGTCAGCCATGTGGATAACTCCTCAGTCGATAGCTTCTTCAACGCGACGGTTTTTTTCGGCGAGCCGATACCGGATGCGGTCGTAAATCAGAGTTTTACTTTTGCGAGTTCTAATATATCGGCGGTGGCGATTGCCAATCAGCAATCCGCCGATACCAGCTACGATAATTACGTTGCGCAATATGGAACAATCTTTGTGAGTGGCGTTGGGAATGGCAGCTATATATATCCAAGCGCCCCCTCGACGAGCTACAATGGAATCGCCGTCGCAGCGGATGACGGGCCGTCAAGCTCCGGGCCGACCGAGGATAACGCCCGAAGCAAGCCGGATATTTCGGCGCCGGGATATTACACCAGCTTCAGTACCGCGCTGGTTTCAGGCAGCGCCGCGATTCTTGTCCAGGCTGGAGCGCGCGGCGACGGCGGAACCTCGCCGCAAATCCGCGGTTACGCTGTTGATGCCCGCACCGTCAAAGCCCTTCTTCTCAATGGCGCCGACAAAACGGCGGTTGCGTTCAACCGCACCCACACTTCTCCGCTGGACGCGAATAACGGAGCGGGATTGCTGAACATTTACAACTCCCACCAGCAACTCGCCGCCGGCTTCTTCCCGTCCGTCTCTGTCGCCGCGACCGGATCACTGGGCGGCGTCCATCCGATTGACTCCACCTCACAGTCCATTAATTCGCTGGCGGGATGGAGCTTTGCGACCCTTGCCAGTTCGCCGGTTTCCGACGCCTATGCAAACTATGATTTTACCCTCCCGACCGGCGTCTCAAGTTATACCGCCACCGCGACACTCGTCTGGGAAAGGCAATACAACAACAATCCTGCCATTCCGCTGGGGATTAACAATCTGGGTCTATATCTCTACGATGCAACGACCAACCATCTGATCGATTACAGCGTCAGCGCCGTGGACAATGTTCAGAACGTGTTTGATCAAAATCTAAATCCCGGAGATCGCTACGATTTGCAGGTTCTAAAAGCCGGTGGAATCGCGGGTGTAACCAGCGGCGTTGTCAGCAATAGTGAAACGTACGCGCTGGCGTTCAATTTCGTAGCCGTACCTTCGGTGCAAGGGGTCTGGAAAAATCTTTCGGGAGGGAGCGTCTCGACTGCGTCCAATTGGATTGGCTCGGCGCCTCTTAACCCAACCGATTCCGCCAATTTCACGAACGCGACCACGACTGCCGCGACCATAACACTGAACAATAACTGGGTCGTCGGCAACATCGATTTTAACAACGCCCAATCCTATACAATCGCGCCGGCAGCAACGGCTTCGCTGACCCTTGACAACGGCGGCGCCAACGCGATTTCGACGATTGCCGATTTGGGCGGCAGCCACGTCATCGCGGCGCCTGTGCAATTGAATTCACAACTTGCGGTATCAGTTGCCAATGCGGCTGATACCCTGACGATCAGCGGCAATATCAGCAACCGCGCCGTTGGTGGTTCCGAGGGGATTACCCTGAGCGGAGGGGGCACGCTCCTTTTATCAGGTTCCAACGGCTATTCCGGAGCCACGACGGTCATGTCCGGGGTACTCGTGATCTCGTCGGCAACGGCGATTCCCGTGGGCGGCAGCATTCTCAATAACGCCGCGTTGTGCATCAAGGCCGGCACGAGTAATGCTCCGGTTCTGGCCGGACAAATCACCGGGGCGGGCGCTTTGGCAATCGGCTCAAGTTCCGCCCCCGCGTACCTTCAACTCAAAGCCGGCGCCGGCGCCAGTTCCCTGAAGGCCTTGACGATCAGCGTTGGCTCAACACTCGACATCACCAATAACACGCTTCTCATCAATTACGGTTCGGCCGCGAATGATCCGACGCAGACGATCAAGACCTATCTGGCCAGTGCCTATAACAATGCGAATTGGACCGGCACAGGGATTACCAGCAGTATCGCCCGGCAACATCGAACCGTTTTCTCCATCGGAGAGCGTGATAACACGCGAACGAATCAGCTTACCGTCGCGCTAACCGTTCCCGGCGATGTGAATCTGGACGGCCAGGTGAATTTCAATGATCTTCTCGCCATCGTTCAAAACCTTGGCTCGTACCAAACGAGCAGCAATATCGTCAACTGGTCAACCGGCGACTTAAATTATGACTCTCAAGTCAATTTCAATGATTTATTGATCCTTTCCCAGTATGTGGGAGACACGCTGACCGGAGCCGAATCAGCATTATTGCCCGCATCATTCCAGGCCCAATGGAATCTGGCACTGGCTGAAACGCAGTTCAGCGATTTCGCCGGTCCAGTGCCTCGGCCCGTGCCTGAGCCTGCCTCGGTGTTAACCCTGTTGATCTGCGGCGGATGTCTGCTTTGCCGCCGGCGCGGAAGTCTTGCCGGACTGAAAAAGGTGGCCGCCGCCCCGGGAAAGAAGGGCGGCGGCCGACAAGAGAAGTAGTCTTGAAACCTCGTGTGTGTTATTTATCTGAAAGTACCTAAATAGCCGACTCGGCATAAACTGCATATCAGGGAATCACGCATAATCGCGGTCGCTTTGCCTGTTTCGTCGCAAAAGGGAATTCACTTCGGGTGGCTGGATGGCTCAACGCAAATCAATTGCCGCGGCCAAACATTTTTGAAAATGAATCCGATTCAGGCGGAATGTGTAGCGCGGGCCAGCCTGCTGGCGACCGCCACCAATTCAGCCGGTTCCGCGGGCTTGGCAACATGCACGTCAAAGCCAGCGAGCATCGCCCGCTGCCGGTCTTCTGATCGGGCAAATGCCGTCAACGCCACCGCTGGCGTCTGGCCTCCCTGGTCGGGGCTTGTCGCACGCAGTTTGCCGATGAGCGAGTAGCCGTCCATGTCAGACATTCCAATGTCCATGATCACCACATCGGGCCTTGATCTAATAATGCTCTCCAGGCATTCGGCGCCTGATATGCATGAAATCACCGTCGCGCCGCAGGCCTCCATGATCCGCTTGATCAGCTCGACCGCGTCGGCTTCGTCATCCACCACCATCACCCTCACTCCGGTCAAATCCGGCGAGTGGAGCAGCGCATCGTGCTGAACCGGCGTGTGCTGCAAGTTCTCTTTGG
>Ga0208589_1000738_pt1 | contig 14657 bp, 16 predicted proteins | sample NGESurshal092012_2_FD_184486 | JGI IMG/M metagenome (GOLD analysis project Ga0208589, IMG submission 184486) | Arctic peat soil microbial communities from Barrow, Alaska - NGEE Surface sample F53-2 shallow-092012 (SPAdes) | ecosystem: Environmental > Terrestrial > Soil > Wetlands > Peat ... | reverse complement strand
CGGCCGCTGAGGCACCGGCCGCTGAGGCACCGGCCGCTGAAGCACCGGCCGCCGAGCAGGCGAACGGAACTGTGCCCGAGCAGGGCGATGCCCCGGAGCCCCAGCCGGAAGCCGCGGGTGTGTCCGCCGGCTCCGGTGAGTCGCACGAGGCCTGAGCCAGCGGGTCAGCGGCGGCGGGGTGGCCACCCCGCCGCCACGACCAAGACATAGCGAGAGATGAGGAAATGGCGAACTTCACCGCCGCGGACGTGAAGCGGCTGCGTGAGCAGACGTCCGCGGGCATGATGGACTGCAAGAGGGCCCTAGAGGAGGCAGACGGCGACTTCGACGCCGCGGTAGAGCTCCTCCGGCTCAAGGGTGCCAAGGACGTGAGCAAGCGGGCCTCCCGGACAGCCGCGAACGGCCTGGTGACCGCGGAGCTCGACGGCACAGACGCCGGGGTGCTCCTCGAGCTCAACTGCGAGACCGACTTCGTCGCGAAGACCGACATCTTCCAGGCTGTGGCCGCGCAGATCGCGAGCGTGGCCCTGCAGCAGCGGCCCGCCGACCGGCTGGCCCTGCTTGCGCTGGAGGTCAGGCCCGGCACCACCGTCCAGCAGCACATCGAGGAGGCCAGTGTCTCCCTCAAGGAGAAGCTGGAGCTGGGCCGGTACACGCTGCTCGAAGGCGGCTACGTAGCCACCTACCTGCACAAGTCCGACCCGCAGCTGCCGCCGACCGTGGGCGTGCTCGTCCAGCTGGACAAGCTGTCGGCCGAGGCGGCCAAGGACGTGGCGCACCAGGTGGCCGCGATGCGGCCGCAGTACCTGGTCCGTGACGAGGTGCCCGCGAACGTGGTCGAGCACGAGCGCGGCATCATGGAGCAGATCACCCGGGACGAGGGCAAGCCGGAGCAGGCGATCCCCAAGATCGTCGAGGGCCGCCTCAACGCGTTCTTCAAGGACGTGGTGCTAACCGAGCAGCCCTTCGTCCGGGACCCGAAGAAGTCCGTCAAGCAGTTGCTCGCCGATCAGGGGGTTACCGTCCTCGCGTTCGCGCGGATCCAGGTCGGCCAGGCCTGATGCGAGCGGGAGCCAGCTGGTGAGCGGAGCCGAAGGAGAACATCCCGTGGACGGCAGCGCCACGCACGATGCGGGCGCTGCCGTGCGCGCGGCCGGGACGGGGCACGCCACCGCTGAGGCGGCGGCGTACCCCGAGCCGGGCGGGCCGAAGGCGCACCGCCGCTGGAACCGGGTGGTCGTGAAGCTCTCCGGGGAGGCTTTTTCCGGGGACGAGCCGCTGGGCATCTCGCCTGATGTGGTCTTCCACCTGGCCAAGGAGATGGCGGCCGTGGTGGCCGACGGGGTGGAACTGGCGGCCGTGGTCGGTGGCGGCAACATGTTCCGCGGCAAGCAGATGGCCGAGCGAGGCATCGACCGGGCCCGGGCCGACTACATGGGCATGCTGGGTACTGTCATCAACTGCCTGGCGCTCCAGGACGTGCTGGAGAAGCTGGGCGTGGAAACCCGGGTGCAGACCGCGATCACCATGGGCCAGGTGGCCGAGCCCTACATCCCCCGCCGGGCCATCCGGCACCTGGAGAAGGGCCGCGTGGTGATCTTCGGCGCAGGGCTGGGAGCCCCGTTCTTCTCCACCGATACCTGCGCCGCCCAGCGGGCCCTGGAGATCGGTGCGGAAGCGGTCCTCAAGGGCACCCAGGTGGACGGGGTCTATGACGCCGATCCCCGCACCATTCCCGGCGCGACGCGGTTCACCCAGATCGACTACGGCGAGGTGCTGCGCCGCGAGCTGAAGTTCATGGACGCGACCGCGGTGAGCTTGTGCATGGACAACGGCCTGCCCATCGTGGTGTTCGACCTGATGGAAGAGGGCAACATCGCGCGGGCGGTGCGCGGTGAGAGGATCGGCACGCTGATATGCCGGTCAGGGGATTACTGACCCGTCCGCCGCGGAAGCGTGAAAGCACAGGAACGCACAGGAGCCGCCGTGATAGACGACACTCTCCTCGAAGCTGTGGAGAAAATGGAAAAGGCCGTGGTGGTCGCCAAGGAAGAATTTGGCACCATCCGGACCGGACGCGCGCACCCGTCCATGTTCGGCAAGATCACTGCCGAGTACTACGGGACCCAGACCCCCGTCAATCAGCTGGCCTCGTTCCACATCCCCGAACCCCGGATGGTGATCGTCCAGCCGTTCGACAAGTCGTCTGTGGCCGCCATCGAGAAGGCGATCCGCAACAGTGATCTCGGGGTCAACCCGACCAGCGACGGCACCATCATCCGGGTGGTCTTCCCGGAACTGTCCGAGGACCGGCGCCGGGACTTCATCAAGGTCGCCCGGCACAAGGCCGAGGACAGCCGGGTCTCCATCCGCAACATCCGGCGGCACGCCAAGGACACCCTGGACAAGATGGTCAAGGCCGGTGAGGCGGGCGAGGACGAGGTGCACCGGGCGGAACGGGAACTCGAGGACCTCACGCACACTTATGTGGGGCAGGTGGACGAACTGCTGCGGCACAAGGAAGCCGAGCTTCTCGAGGTCTGAGATTGGGTGCCGACGAACTGCGCCAGCCGGGTCTCCCCCCGGAGCCAGGCGGCGGGCCCAGATTCCCTAACGGTTCGACCGGGGCCGGTCACTCCGGCCAGGCCAGCCAGCGTGCAGCGGGCAGCGGCCCGGAGCGGGACCCGGCCGACCCGGAGCCACCAGACCTCGGCCCCGCGAGCGCGGCGCCACCAGACGCCGGTCCCGCGAGCGCCGACCCACCAGGCGCGGAAACCCCGCCCACGGAGATCCTCAAGCCGACCCGGGCTGGCCGTAACCTCCGCGCCGCGATCGCGGTCGGCGTGGTCATGGGCGGCCTGGCCCTGCTCACCCTGTTCACCGTCAAGGTCATCTTTCTGGTCTACATGGCCGCCGTCATAGCGCTGGGGCTCTGGGAACTGACCCGTGCCCTGGAGGTGCGGGGAATCCGGCTGCCGCTGGTCCCGGTGGCCGCGGGCGGCGCGGTCATGCTGGGGCTGGCCTATGACAGCGGCGAGCGCCCGCTGGTCGCCGCCCTGGCGGTCACGGTGATCGGCGTGATGGCCTGGCGGATGACCGGCGGCAGCGCAGGCTACGTGCGTGATGTCACCGCCGGCGTCTTCACTCTCGTGTACCTGCCGCTGATGGCCTCGTTCGTCGCGCTGATGCTGGCCGCGCCGGACGGCTCCCGGCGGGTCCTGGCCTGGCTCGTGGTCACGGTCTGCAGTGACATCGGCGGCTATCTGGTCGGCAGCCTGCTGGGACGGCACCCGATGGCCGCCGCGATCAGCCCGCACAAGACCTGGGAAGGCTTCGCCGGGTCGGCGCTGGCCTGTGTCGTGGCCGGCGTCCTGCTCCTGACCCTGCTGCTGCACGGGACCTGGTGGCAGGGCGTGGTCCTGGGTGTGGCCGCAGTTGCCGCGGCGACCCTCGGTGACCTGGCCGAATCCATGATCAAACGCGACCTCCAGATCAAGGACATGGGCACGGTCCTGCCCGGCCACGGGGGAATCCTCGACCGTGCCGATTCCCTCCTGCTCACCGCGCCCGTGGTGTGGCTGCTGCTGGTGATCTTCCTCTCGCACTGATCCGCCTAGTGGCGTTTGGCCACATCCGCGTTGGGGACTTGGCGGACGACTCGTACATATCAGTCGGGGGAGATGCGGAGCATAGCGGGATGTTCAGACGTATCGGTCTGGTTGGCTTGATCTATATCATCATCGGGATCGTGGTGGCGTGGGAGAAGCACTACATCACGGTCGGCCTGCTTAAGGGTGTCTTGTCCGCGCTGCTGGCCATCCTCTTGTGGTGGCTGCCGCTGCTCGGAGTCAACCTGCACATTCACTGACCGCCCCGGGACCCGGGGACATCATTCTTGCCATGGAGCGCGGCCGCGGGCCGCGCTCTATGGCGTTACCACCCAGTTCCGGCGCTGCGCCGCCATCTGGGTGACCAGACTGGCTGATCCGCGGTCCTTGGCGAACAGCCGCTCCCGCTCGCTGATAGGCAGGACCCACAGCCAGCGCACCGGGTCGCCGCCGAAGGAGAACCCGGACAGGTCCGGCACCTCCGGCCCGGGTAGCTGGGCCGGGTCATCGAGCAGCAGGACGGCGGTGTTCCCGCCGCCCAGCGGGAAGGTAGCGGGCTCGTGATACCACCTGATCGTGTGCCCGGGACCGAACCAGGTCACCGCGCGCCACGGGTAGTGCGCCAGCCACAGGAATATGCGCGCGGCCTCGGGGCTGGGCAGCGTGGTGGCCAGGGCCAGCTCGACCCGCCCGGAGGCCCCCAGGTCCTCGGCGAACTGCTCGACGACCGGCATCCGCTGGCAGCTCATGCCGAGCGTGGACAGCACGGTGAACGGCCGGCTGCGGGTCGGCGGCCGTTCGGACACCCCGGCCGGCGGCTGCCGGCCGCCGCTGACGTCCCAGTACCGGGCGCCCGGGCCGAGCCGGCCTAGCAGGTGCCCGAGGGCCGCCTTCTGGAAGCCGGCCCACGAGCCCTCACTGGCCCGCCAGCGCCAGAAGGCCGTGGCCCGGTCCGACCGCGGGCCCAGCCCTTCCATGGCGTCGTCCAGGGACCATGCGAACGGGGTCTGGCCGATGCATTCCCGGCTGTAGCCGGGCATCCCGCGGGACATGTCGGACCAGCCGGGTATCACCGCCAGCAGCCTGCCACCCTCCACCACGGCCACCCCGTCGCCCTCCTCGAACCACAGCGGGCGCAGGATGCGCGGGTCCAGCGGCGGGCGGCCGCCAGGATGCCTGGTGTGGTCGGCCGGCATCACCGGCGCCTGGCCGGCCTCGACCAGCGCCGGGTCAGCGGCGGCCGGGGCCGGCTGGTGATTGGCGAGCCAGACCGCGGCGGTCACGCCCGTCTGGTCGTACACGTACGCTGCGGTAGTGAAGCCGTCGTACTCGACGACCAGCTGGCGGCTGCCGTAGGGGCTCTCGCTGGTGAGCAGGATCTCGGGCCGGCCCGGCTGGGCGGCGAGATTGCCTTCTGTTCCGCCCCTGCGCAAAGTCGGCATAACCGAAATCTACTGATCTGCCCCAGGTCACCGCGGCCGCACCCGGGATATTGTTAAGCGTTCGAAACGGCCTTTCCCAACGGAGCACAGGTGCCTGGCAGAGTGACCCCCACCCGACCGCCCCGGCATCTGGCTGACCTGGATCCGGCGGAGCGCCGCGCGGCCGCCGCTGAGCTGGGCGGCCCGGCATTCCGCGCCGATCAGCTGGCCCGGCACTACTTCGCCCGGCTCACCGATGACCCGGCGGACATGACCGATCTGCCGGCCGGGTCGCGTGACGAGCTGGCTGGCCGCCTGCTGCCCCAGCTGCTCACTCCGCAGCAGGAGCTGACCTGTGACGAGGGGATGACCCGCAAGACGCTGTGGCGGGCCTTCGACGGCGCGCTCATCGAGTCCGTGCTGATGCGCTATCCGCAGCGGGCCACCATGTGCGTGTCCTCCCAGGCAGGCTGCGGGATGGCCTGCCCGTTCTGCGCGACCGGCCAGGCCGGGCTGACCAGGAACCTGTCCGCCGCCGAGATCGTCGCCCAGGTGGTCGCGGGTGCCCGGGCGCTGGCCCGTGGCGAGGTGCCGGGGGGTCCGGGACGCGTCTCCAACATCGTGTTCATGGGCATGGGTGAGCCGCTCGCCAACTACGCCAGCGTGCTGCGGGCCGTGCGCCGCATCACCGACCCGGTCCCCGACGGCCTGGGCATCTCGCAGCGGTCGGTGACCATCTCCACGGTCGGGCTCGTTCCCGCCATCCGCCGGCTCACCGCGGAGGGGCTGCAGGTCCGGTTGGCGGTCTCGTTGCATGCTCCCGACGACAAGCTGCGCGACGAGCTGGTTCCGGTCAACCGCCGCTGGAAGGTGGCTGAGGTGCTCGGGGCCGCGTGGGACTACGCGGCCGCCACCGGCCGGCGGGTTTCCGTTGAGTACGCGCTGATCAAGGACGTTAACGACCAGGCCTGGCGGGCCGACGCGCTGGCCGGGCTGCTGGCCGGCCGGCTTGTGCACGTGAACCTGATCCCGCTCAACCCCACCCCCGGCTCACGGTGGACGGCGTCCGAGCCGGGCTCCATGCGCGAGTTCGAGGCCCGCCTGGCGGACCGCGGGATTCCCGTCACCGTTCGCGACACCCGGGGCAGCCAGATCGACGGGGCCTGCGGCCAGCTCGCCGCCCCGCCCCGGGCGCCTGACACGCTGCAGATCAGCGCCCGGGTACCGTAGTCGTTCATGCCGGGCAAGGAGGCTCTCGCCAGCGGATACCGCAAGCTGGCGTGGCGCGTGGTGCACCGGGCGTGGCAGGCGGCGCAGCAGGCGGGCGCGATCACCCCGGCCACCCCGGCCGGCCGCCGGTTTGCGGCGTTCGGCCCGGGCTCCATCATGTCGTTCCCGACCGGGGCGCTGTATGGCGAGGCGTGGATCGAGGTCGGCAGCGGCACCCTGATCGGGGCCCAGGTCAGCCTGACTGCGGGCATGGTTCCCGGCCACCAGCTGGGCGACACGCCGGTGCTGCGTGTCGGGGACCGCTGCGTGATCGGCCGGGGCAGCCACATCATCGCGCACCATTCGATCGTGATCGGTGCTGACGTGTTCACCGGCCCGTATGTGTACATCACCGACCAGAACCACGGATACGGCGATCCGGACGTGCCGATCGGGCGTCAGTGGCCCAGCAACACCGCGGTCTCTATCGGCCCGGGGACATGGCTAGGAGCTGGTGTGATCGTGCTGCCTGGCGCGCAGATCGGCCGTAATGTGGTGGTGGCCGCGGGCTCGGTAGTCCGTGGCCGGGTGCCTGACCGCTGCGTGATCGCTGGTGTCCCCGCGAAGGTGGTGCGGGAGTACGTAGCCGGCGATGGGTGGTCACGGCCGGCGCCTATCGTGAGCGACCTTACTTGATCGTCTGGAATCCAAGAGGGCACGTGAAGGGACGCAAGGACCTCGTCGCGAGCGCGGCGTACCTGCCTGAGCCTGCGGCCGTCGCGGCGGCCCGCAAGTTCGTGCGCGACACGCTGTGTTCCTGGCTAGAAGGCCGGCCTGGCGCGGCTGCGCACGCCGCAGCCGACGGCGGGCTGGTTGATGACGCGGTCCTGCTCACCAGCGAGCTGGTGACTAACGCTGTCGTGCACGCCGGCACCCAGGTCCAGGTCACCTGCAAGCTCGCCGCGGGCGTGGTGGAAGTCGTGGTCCGCGACAGTCATCCGGCCCGGATGGTGCCCGGTCCCGCGCCTGACGACACGGTTCCCGCCGAGCGCACCGGCGGACGCGGCCTGCTGCTGCCCTCCGCCCTGGCGGCTGCCTGGGGGGTCAGCTACGGGACCGACGCCAAGGCGGTCTGGTTCCGGATGGGCCTTCCCGGCGGTGCGGCCGGGGTGCCCGGGGACGGGACCGGCCCGGAAGCCCTCGACGCCGTGGTGCCGGCCGGGCCATGGAGTGTCGGCCCCGGGCCGGCCAGTAGTGAGCCCGCCGGCACCGGGTCCCCCCCCGCGGACCTCGCGGGTACGGTCCCCGGGAGCAGCGTCCCGGACGAGTTCGGGTACGACGTGCTGCTGGGCCAGTGCGTGGCGTCGGCCCGGCTGATCGTGTCCGCCGACAGTGCTTACGTCCTGGTCGCGGACGAGGATGGGGATCTGGGGCTGCGCGCCGCCAGCGGGCTCAGCCCAGACGCGTGGCTGCGCACGGCGCCATCCGTCTCAACCGTGCCGTTCATGGTGGACGGCCGGGTGACCGGGGTGCTGGCGGTCGCGGCCGCCCGGGCCGGCCGGTTCGCGGACGGCGACGTCCAGCGGCTGCAGCAGCTGGCGGACCGGATGGCGCCGGTGCTGGAACGCGCCCGGCTGGCGGACCTGGAGACGGCCCGCCGCGCCCGGGCCGGGGTGCTGGCCGAGGCCAGCGTGCTGCTGGCCGGGCCGCTGGACCAGGACCGGATCCTCGGCGTGGCCGGTCAGGTCGCCGTGCCCCGGCTCGCGGCGTGGAGTGCGGTGCTGCTCGCCGGTCCGGGCAGTGACCTGCGGCTCACCGTGGCCCGCCACGCGGACGAGTCGCAGGCGGGCGCGCTGACCTGGCTGCTGAACCTGGGCTGTGACCGGGCGCCGCCGAGCATCGCCGCGGGCGGTGAGCCCGGGTCCCGAGCGGGAACCGCCCGCTCCTGGCCACTGGCCGCGCTGGTGCCGGCGGACGCCCCGGCTGGCGTGGCTGACCTGGCCGCGCGGGGGGCCTGGTGCTTCCCGCTGACCACCCAGGGCGGCCAGCTGGGGCTGCTCATCCTGGGCGGCCCGCACGGCGGGCGGCCGTCCCGGGAGGTGCAGGGGCTGGCGGAAGACCTGGCCGCCCGGATCGCGCTGGCCCTGGAAAACTCCCGGCTCACCGCGGCGCACCGGCAGGCTAGCGAGGCACTCCGGGCCACTCTGGTGCCGCCCGAGCTGCCGCGGGTCCCCGGCATCGAGCTGGCCTTCGCGCACGACCTGCCCGGGGCTGATCTCTCCAGCCCCCAGGCGGGCGGCGGTGACTTCTGTGACGTGTTCCCGGCGGCCGAGGGACGCTGGCGATTCGCCATCGGCGAGGTATGCGGGACCGGTCCCGCCACCCTGGCGGTGACCTCGCTGGCCCGTAACGCCCTGCGCATCCTGGGTGCGGCCGGGCTGGGCATCCCCGCGGTGCTGGACCGGCTGAATCAGCTCATCCTGGACGAGCGATCGCCGGGAACGTTCCTGACCCTCGTGCACGGCGAGATCGTGGCGGGTTCCCCGGCCCGGATCTCGCTCGCCTGCGCAGGGCAGCCGCTTCCGCTGGCGCTGCGGGGCCAGGGACGGCCCGAGAGCGTTGCGGTCCCCCAGCCGGTGCTGGGGGTGATCGAGGGGCAGGGCTTCACTGCTCAGCAAGTCACGTTCGGCCCCGGGGACCTGCTCCTCTGTGTCACTGACGGGGTGACCAGGCGGCGCGACGGCGACCGGCTGCTCGACGACGACGATGGCCTGGCCCGGTTGCTGGCCGCCTGCACCGGGCTGACCGCGGACGTGGTGGCGGACAAGGTCCACGAGGAAGTCCGGACCTTCGGAGGTCACCCGGCGGTGGATGGCATGGCCGTGCTCGTCATCCGTGCCGCCCCTGAATCCGCTGGCTGACGCGGCGCGGCTCACTCTGCGGGGGCTTACTCGGCACGGAGCCGCGGGCTGAACACCTCACCACGCAGGGCCCGCCCGACCAGATCGACGGCCCGCGCGGTGTCCACGAGCCTGCGGCCCTCGCTGCGGTAGGCAGCCAGCACCGCGTCGACCCCGTGCGCGGGCAGATCCCCGCCTAGTTCCGTCCGGACGTTGCGGTATCCCTCGCGGGCCCCTTGGACGCAGGCTGCGACGTGATAGCGGGCCATGGTGGCCAGCGCGATCGGATGGCGCCGCAGCACCCCGTACAGCCGGTAGTCGGGCGGCACCACGTCGAGCAGCCAGGCCACGGCGGTGGCCTCGAAGTCGGTACTGCCTGGCGGGTGTACCCCGGTCGGCCAGCCCGGCGGAACGTACGCTGCCATGGCACGACAATAGCAAATAATCGAACACGCGTTCCATGCAGGCTCCGGTGGCCGCGTCTCCCGCCGGTGACGCCTGAGAGCCGCACCTGCCGTGTCAGCAGCAACTGACAGGAACCCCGGTGCGGTTCCCCGGACCCGCGCCGGGCCTTTCCCAGGCCCGCGCGGGCCCTCTCCGCGCCTTTCCCGGGCCCGCACCGGGTCCTCCCCGGGCTCCCTGAGGGGGACGGGGAGGGCCCGGGCCCCCGCTACACGTGCCCGGAACTGGGCTGTGGCTAGTCGGTGCACGGGGTGGGTGCTGGGCCGCGCCGGGCGGCGCTGGACGAGGCCGCCGCGCCTGCCTGCCGCCGCTGGCGGCGGCTCGGCCGGGCCCGGCGGGCCTCACGGATCCTGCTGTCTTCGGCGGCGTGGTCGAGCATGTCCTTGACGTGCTGGGCGGCCACGGCCGACTGGATCACTGGATGCACGACATCCTCCTTGGTCAGCGGCCACGGTCATGACCGCACACCATTGAGGTTCGTCGTAAGGCCCCCCGCTCCACATCGGGAAAATGCCTTAAATCAGCCCGCCCTGGCGGTACCTAGATGATCTATTCCACGGGATAACCCGGCCGGTCCCTGGCGGGCCGGCGCGGATCACTCGGCCCGCAGCGCGGCGGCCGGGGCGGTACGGGCCGCGACGGTCGCGGGGGCCAGGGTCAGCACGTTCCCCGCAAGGAGCAGGACGGCTGCTCCGAGCACCAGGACAGCCAGCGGGATAGCCGTGACCGGGACCACGCCCAGCGACCCGGCGAAAGCGTGCCAGGCCCAGCGGCCCCCGGCGATACCGAGCGGCACGCCGATCACCACTGCCACCACGAGCGTCAGCGTGGTCTGCCAGGCGACGATCTCCCGGAGCTGCCGCCGGGTCATGCCCAGCGCCTTGAGCAGGGCCAGTTCCCAGCGCCGCCGCCGGACCGAGGAGAGCACGGTCAGCGCCAGGGACAGCACGGCGGCCGCGGTGAGGCCCAGGGCCAGGAAGGGGGCGCGCTGGGAGCGCACGCCCGTGGTGGTGCGCATGTTCGACCCGCAGCTGGCCCGCTCCGTCCGGCATAATTTCGGGTTCCGCAACGTTAGATCAACTGCGGCGCTGGCAGCGCCCTGGTTCGTCGGGGCGGCACTCGGGCTTGACGTGCTGAACACGTTCTACGTGGGCGATGAGCCGCTCCTGGTGGCCCGGCTGAAGGTGACCCGCGGCGGCGGCCTGGATGGCCTGGCCATGCGGGACTTGGGCGCGGCGACCCGCATCCTGGCCATCAGCCGCACGCTCGACCAGGGCTACCTGGAGCACCCGCCGCGCCGCGGCACCCGGCTGCGGGCCGGGGACGAGGCCTACCTGATCGGCCCCTACGAGGAGCTGCTCGCGGTGCTCCGCCGGGACCGCCCGACCCCCGGGCTCAGCCCGCCACGTTCACCGGATAGCTCGGTGATCAGCAGCGAATAGAATAGAGCTGGTGCGAGTATGCGCCAGCTCCCACTTCCGAGGTAAATGAGATTCCCGTATGCCCGCTCGCCAGACCCAGCTTGCCACCCGTGATGAACTGCGCAACGTAGCGATCGTCGCGCACGTCGACCACGGCAAGACGACGCTGGTCGACGCCATGCTCTGGCAGTCCGGCGCTTTCCGGGCCGGCTCCCAGGTCGCCGACCGCGTCCTCGACTCCGGGGACCTGGAGCGGGAAAAGGGCATCACCATCCTGGCCAAGAACACCGCGGTGGCGCACGGCGGCCTGACCATCAACATCGTGGACACCCCCGGCCACGCCGACTTCGGCGGTGAGGTCGAGCGCGGCCTGTCCATGGTGGACGGGGTGCTGCTCCTGGTGGACGCCAGCGAGGGCCCGCTGCCGCAGACCCGCTTCGTGCTCCGCAAGACGCTGGAGGCGAAGCTGCCGGTCATCCTGGTGATCAACAAGGTGGACCGGCCCGACGCGCGGATCGCCGAGGTCGTCGACGCCTGCTACGAGCTGTTCCTGGACCTGGACGCCAGCGAGGAGCAGATCGAGTTCCCGATCGTGTATGCGTCGGCCCGGGCCGGCCGCGCGTCGCTGAACCGCCCGGCCGATAGCACCCTGCCGGACTCGCCGGACCTGGAGCCGCTGTTCGCAGTCCTGCGCGACACCGTGCCCGCGCCCACCTACGACCCGGCCGAACCGCTCCGGGCTCACGTCACCAACCTTGACGCGTCCGCGTACCTGGGCCGGATCGCGCTGTGCCGGGTGGAGTCAGGCGAGATCACCCGGGGCCAGCAGGCGGCCTGGTGCCGCCGGGACGGCTCCATCGAGCGGGTGAAGATCACCGAGCTGTTCCGGACCGAGGCGCTGGACCGGGTGCCCGCCCAGAGTGCCGGGCCCGGGGACATCATCGCCGTGGCCGGCATTCCGGAGATCATGATCGGCGAGACGCTGGCCGATCCCGACGACCCGCGCCCGCTGCCGCTGATCACCGTGGACGAGCCCGCCATCTCGATGACCATCGGGGTGAACACCTCGCCGCTGGTCGGGCGCGAGAAGGGGTCGAAGGTCACCGCGCGGATGGTGCGCGACCGGCTGGACCGCGAACTGGTCGGCAACGTGTCGCTCCGGGTGCTGCCCACCGACCGGCCGGACACCTGGGAAGTGCAGGGCCGCGGCGAGCTGGCCCTGGCCGTCCTGGTGGAGACGATGCGCCGGGAAGGGTACGAGCTCACCGTCGGCCGTCCCACCGTGGTCACCCGCGACGTGGACGGCAAGCTGCATGAGCCGGTGGAGCGGCTGACCGTGGACGTGCCCGAGGAGTACCTGGGCGCGGTCACCACGCTGCTGGCCCTGCGCAAGGGCCGGATGGAGCACATGACCAACCACGGCACCGGCTGGGTGCGGCTCGACTTCATCGTCCCCTCCCGCGGCCTGATCGGCTTCCGGACCCAGTTCCTCACCGACACCCGCGGCACCGGCATCGCGCACCACGTGTTCGAGGGTTACGAGCCGTGGTCAGGACCGCTGCGGATGCGCCCGACCGGGGCGCTGGTGGCCGACCGGACCGGCGTGGCCAGCGCTTACGCGATGTTCTCCCTCCAGGAACGCGGCACGCTGTTCGTCGCGCCTGGGACCGAGGTCTACGAGGGCATGCTCGTCGGCGAGAACTCGCGGGCCGACGACATGGACGTCAACATCACCAGGGAGCGGAAGCTCACCAACGTGCGTCAGTCCACTGGTGAGGAACTGGAGCGCCTGGTGCCGCCTCGCGCCCTCAGCCTGGAGCAGGCCCTCGAGTTCTGCTCCGAGGACGAATGTGCCGAGGTCACGCCCGCCACGGTCCGGCTGCGCAAGATCGTGCTGGACGCCAAGGACCGCTTCCGCGTCCGGGCCCGCCGCTCCCGCGGGGAGTAAAGCCCAGCGCTCAACGGCCCGATGCAGGCCCTCAGATGAGGGGCCAGCATCGGGCCGTTAGTGCGTGCGGCCCCATGGTCGGCGTCCCCACGGTGCCGTCAAGCCACCGGCAGCGAGGTCTGGGCAGCTTGAGGCTAATCAGGGTACTCTTTTCAGAGTACTTCGCTTAAGGCACCCTTGGGGAGACGCGGATGAACGCCGGTGACGTCCTGGGCTTCAGCAACCTGTTCTTTGCCGGCCTGCTGGCAGGTGAGGAATTCGTGATCCGTTACGGCGTGCGCGCACCGCTGGCCAGCCTCGACGACCCATCGCACATCCGGATGCGGCAGGCGCTCATCCGGCCGCTGCGCCTCCTGGTCCCGGCGATCTATCTGCTGACCCTGCTGACCGCCCTGGCCGCCACGGTCCTCGACGGCGCCGGCGCCGGCCTTGTTCCCCGCTGCGCAGCGGTCCTCGCCCTGCTCGCCTGGATCGCGGTCACGCTGGGCGGCACGGTGCCGATCAACGCCGCGGCCCTGGACTGGAACCCGGCCGCGCCGCCACGCGACTGGCGGGCGCAGGTCGACCGCTGGGAACGGCTGAATTCCGTCCGGGCGTGGCTCGCCGTCGGGGCCTTCGCGCTAATGCTGGCGGCCACGGCGCTGCACGCTACCGCGCTGCACGCTACCGCTCTGCATGCCACCGGGGTCTGAGCCCGGAGACGGCTACTCTGGAAAGAGTAGGCTGGCGCATATGCCGGCGCGCAACCGCAGCAATCCCCTGGCCCTCGCGGTCCTGGTCTGCCTGGCCGAGCGGCCGATGCATCCCTACGAGGCGGCCACCACGCTGCGCCAGCGGCAGAAGCACGAGAGTGTCCGGCTCAACTACGGCTCCCTGTACGCCGTGGTCGCGGCCCTGGAGAAGCGGAAGCTCATCGAGCCCCAGGAGACCGAGCGCAAAGGCCGGCTCCCGGAGCGCACCGTCTACCGGCTCACTCACGCCGGCCGGATCGAGCTGCACGACTGGCTCACCGAGATGCTGTCCACGCCAGTTAAGGACTACACCAGCTTCGAGGCGGCCCTGTCCTTCCTGCCCACCCTGCCGCCGGACGACGTGGCCGGCCTGCTGCGGGAGCGTGCGGAGCAGCTGGAGCGGGAAATCGCCCAGGCGCACGCGTCGCGTGAGCTGGCCGAGAAGCAGCACGTGCCCCGCCTGGCCTGGGTGGAAGAGGAATACCGCACCGTCCTGCGCGAGGCCGAGCTGGGTTACGTCCGCACGCTGGCCGAGCAGATCGCCGGCGGCACTCTCGAAGGGATCGGCTGGTGGAAGTCGATCCACGGCCCCGAGGGACACGGCCCCGAGGGACACGGCCCCGAGAGTCAGGCCGGATCCTCCGGCTAGCCGGTGGCCAGTTCGCCGGTTACTTGATGACGCCCAGGTACACGACGCAGAGCAGGCCGAACACGAAGCAGTAGATCGCGAACGGGGTCAGCGTGCGGGTCTGGAAGTAGCGCATGAGGAACCGGACCGAGACGTACGCACCCACCCCGGACAGGATGCTGCCGAGCAGGATCTGGCCGTGGATGCCGTGGCCTTCCGGGCCGGTGAGCTTAGGCAGCTCGAGCACGCCCGCGGCCAGGATGACCGGGGTGGCGAGCAGGAACGCGAACCGGGCCGCGTCCTCCCGGGACAGGCCGCGCGACATGCCG
>Ga0208589_1000737_pt1 | contig 14660 bp, 15 predicted proteins | sample NGESurshal092012_2_FD_184486 | JGI IMG/M metagenome (GOLD analysis project Ga0208589, IMG submission 184486) | Arctic peat soil microbial communities from Barrow, Alaska - NGEE Surface sample F53-2 shallow-092012 (SPAdes) | ecosystem: Environmental > Terrestrial > Soil > Wetlands > Peat ... | reverse complement strand
GGGCCAGCCGGGGCGACGTGCTCCGCGTCACCCGGAATGATCACGCGGCCGGGGTAACGAACCGCGACATCCTCCGGGTCGAGGCGGTCAACGAGGACGGCTCCGTCACGGTTCGCCGCGCGGCTGAGCACGGCCGCGAGACCGGCCAGCGCCGCTGGTCTGACACGGTGTTCCGCTGGTACGGGTACCACGACGCTGAGAGCGGTTTCTGGCAGACGGGGCACTCCGCGCAGGGCCAGACGGTCGGCGTCGGCATCACGGTGGCCACCGGCAGCGAAGACGCCTACTGGCTCTATTCCGCGGCGACCCGCGGCGCGCTGCAGAACCTGCTGTGCGTTGTCACCTCGGCCGCGACGGCGGACCCGAAGCCGGGGGCAGCGGCGGATCCGGAGATCGCCCGGCACGAGCGCATCATGGCTGAGCGCGCTGCCGAGCCGGTCAGGCGCCGCGACTCGGAGGTCAGCCCCGGGCCACCCGAGGCGCGTGACCCGCTGGCAGTGCTGGCGGACATCACCGCCAGGGACGAGCGGGAGCTATCAGCCCTGGAGATGCAGGAGCTGGAGCTGGCCGATGCACACCACCTGGCCCGGCTGGGTGCCCTGTGGGAGGGCGAGACCGCCGGCCTGCGCAAGGCCCGCTACCGGCAGGCGATCGTGGACGCGCTGCCCGAGGAGGCGCGCGGCAGCCTGGGCGACGGCGGCACGGCCACGTGGCTGTGGCGCACGATGCGCGCCGCCGAGACCGCCGGCCTGGACGTGCGCGAGGTGGCTGACCGAGCGCTCCGCGGGCGATCGCTGGATGGTGCCCGGAACATCGCCGCCGTCATCGACGCGCGGATCCGCAAGGACGCCGGCGCCCTGATCCCTGCGCCCCTGCGCCCGTGGTCTGAGCAGGTGCCCGAGACAGCCGACCCAGAGCGGCAGCGCTTCCTGCGGGAGCTGGCGCAGGCGATGGATGCCCGCACGGAGGCAATCGGCGAGCATGCGGCCGAGACGTCACCGCGGTGGGCCGTCATCGCCCTAGGCCCGGTCCCCGAGGATCCGGTCGACCGCCTGGAGTGGACGCGCCGCGCGTCGCACATCGGCGCCTACCGGCAGAGGTTCGGCTGGGAGCATCCATCCGACCCGATCGGCATGGAGCCATCCGGCGACACCCCCGACAAGCGGACGGCCTGGCACGGTGCCCTCGCCGCGATGACCCGGACCGAGGACATTGACCTGAGCGGTGACCCGGACAGCCGGCTGTGGCACATCAGGGACACCTACCGCGCTGAGACAAGCTGGGCACCGCAGTACCCCGCCGGCCGCCTGGCGGCCGTCCGGGGCGCGCTCATCGACCAGGCGGCGCGCGCGGCCAGAGCGGACGCCGAGGCGGCGGCCGCCCGCGATCGCATGGACACCGAGCTGGCCGCACAGCACGAGGCCCTGGCCGCTTCGGCCCGGGCCGCCGTCGAGGCGTACCGAGTGCGGGAGCGCATCGACGCCGGGCATGTCGAGGACTACCACGCCTGGTCAAAGGTCACCGAGGGCACCCGTCGCCTGGCTGCGATCGCCGATACCGAGCTGCGCCGCCGCTACCCGGATGCCGACCTGGACCCGCTGGAAACCGCCGAAGGTGAGGAGCCGTCCGCCGACCTGGCCACGCTGCCGGACACCGAGGCCGGAATGGCCGCGGCCGCAGCCGCGGCCGAGCGGGCCCGGACCGTCTTCCGCGAGCAGCTGGAGCAGCGCCAGGGCGTCATGGTCCCCGCTGACGATCCGGATTACGCCGACATCGCCGAGGCATGGCCGTCGCCGTTCGGCCAGCCCGACCGGGATGCCATCCTGCAGCCGCCGAAGCCGCTGATCCGCCCCGCTCCCGAGGTTGAGCGCCTGGCCGCCGAGCGCGAGGCAGGCGCCTGACAGTGCCCCGGCCCATACTGATCTGAAATGGGAGAGGAGGGACGCCGATGGCGGCGACATATGGACTGGCGCCCCCCGGACTAGGCCGCGTCGCCCGGTGCCCGGAGTGCAACGGTGTGCCGGGCCGGGACTGCGGGGAGTGCGAAGGTGCCGGGCGGATTGTCTGGCGAGCATGCCCGAGCTGCGGCGGAACTGCGATCTGGGACTACGTGAACGGCCGCGACGAGGCCAGGGGAATGGTCTGCCGCGGCCCGCAGTGCGGCTACCGGTGGACTGCCGACGACCCCGGCTGGCTAGTGCAGCGCTTGCCCGGCGCGGCTAGCTAGCCGTAGCGCGGGCGTGCAGCTGCTACCTCGCCCAGGACCGGCGAGCCATGCTCCAGGTACTGGAAAGCTCCGGCGGCCAGAGCTTCGTGCGCGCGGGCAAGGCGGCGGCTCAGGCGGGGAATCACGTAGTCGGCCAGCTGACTGACCGGTACCCATTGCCACCGGTCAAGCTCCCCGTCGGTGAAGCTGATCCGTGCCTCATCGGCGCCGAGCCTGCCGCAGTCGAAGACGTAGAGGATCTTGTCGCCCTCGCTGTCGGCCGGAGCCCAGTCGGCGACTAGCAGGCGCTTCGGCTGACGGTCGATCCCAAGTTCCTCCCGCAGCTCGCGCCTGCACGCCGCAGCGGGTGACTCGGCGTCCTCCACGTAACCGCCTGGGATGTCCCAACTGCCGCCACGAGACTTCCGGACGATCAATACCCGGTTGTCAGCTGCGAAGAGCGCGCCGGCAGCGATCCGGGGCCTGGCGAAGCTGGCCGAGGGATCGGCCACGGGACTAGTCACGCGACTACTGTACGAGGAACTAGGCCAGGTGAAGCCGCGCGGCCAGCCCGGCCAGCTCGGCATTAGGCTTGCGGCGCTGCTGACGCATCCACGTAAGGATGAGCTGCCGGCTGATGAAATGGTGCCGGACTTGCTCAGGTGCCGTCCGCTCGGCATCCAGCAACACGGCGAGGCCTTCGTCGCGCCGGTTCCGGGCACTGTAGGCCCTGGCGACATCCAGAGCGTAACGAACCTGCCGCTCGACCGGCAGGCCGGAAGTGTCCAGCGACGGGCCGAGATCAAGGGCGACCTGGATGTCGCCTAGCTCCATCGCGGTGTTCACCCGGTGAATCGCCACGTTAGTCGGACCAAAGGCAGTCCACATCCGGTTGGCGTCCCGGCCGAGCCGGTCGGCGGAGTCCTGGGCCTCTTGCAGGAAAGCCCGAGTCGCGGCCCGGTCTTCAGCCCGCGAGGCGGCCATCGCCCCAGTGAGGAACAGTGAGCCATAGACCGACAGCATCCGGTCGTCGGCGATCGCGAGTTCCGAGCCGAGCACGTCAGCAGCGCGGCTGACAAGGCCCACGGCAGGCTCGAACCGCCCAGTGGCCAGTAAGGCATGGGCGACCGAGCGGAACAGGGAACCCAGTACAACAGGACTGCCAGAGTGCTGCGCCGCCGCCAACCCACGCTCAGCGGCGATCCAGGCCAGGTCGGTCTCGCCGAGCTTGGTCAGGACCGAAGCGGTGGCCTGGTAGCTGAGAGCCAGCAGGTCGTGTGCGCGGCCATCGGCGCCAATCTCTGCCTGCCGCGCGGCCGTCACCGCGTTCTTTAGCAGCGCGGGGGCCTGCGCGGTCACGTAACCGAACCGGGAACGCTGATATGCATCGAAGACAGCGCTGAGCTGGCCGGCTAGCTCGTCCAGCGCAGGTGGCTCGTCTACCCGGTCCTCGACGACTAGTGACGGGGCCAGCTGACTGTAATCCATCAGCACAGCGCGCAATCGGGGCACCGTTTGCGCCCGACTGTCCGCTGTCCAGTCCAGCAGGACCGGTTCGCCGATCAGGTCTCCCACGGAGACATCGAGGACCTGGGCCAGCAGCCGGATCACTGACAGACGGTCAAGCTCGACCCGGTTGTTCTCAGCCTTCTGCAGCCAGTCCGCCGTCCGACCGACCAGCCCGGCCAGCACCTCCTGGGACATTCCACGGCGGCGCCTGTACCAGGCCACGCGCTCGCCGATGGTCAGCCTCTCCGTCATTCCGCGCATGGCCTGATGATCCCCTGGAGCGCTGGCCGCACCCCGGAAAGTTTTTCCGGGTTCCTAAGCCCTCGCAGCCTGACGCTAGTTGTCATGACAGGGCACTGGCTTGACGCACATCTCGACGTTGTCTCATTCCGGCTGCGTTTAATCCGGATGGCTCTCAGCCGCCTGGATCGCATCCCGGCCCAAGTGGTGATGGCGCTTGAGGCGCCAGAGCCCCAGGCACCGCGGCTGGATAAGGACGAGCGCACCGGCGGGGTCCTGATCAGGTACGAGGCGCTGGATGGCGAGGCCGGAGGGCCCGGCCCAGGTAGGCGCGGACCGGCGGGTACATCCCGGTCAGCAAGTCGTCCGCCTCGGCGAGCGTGAGCCAGCGCACTTCGGCAAGCTCGACCTGATCGCCGACTGCGACGTCAAGACTCCCAGTTGGGCGGGCCGTCATGTAGATCATGGTCCGGTTCGTGGCCGGGTGAACGCGCCTGCCCAGAACACGGCCGACCACCACGTCGATACCGGCCTCCTCTTTGACCTCGCGGACGGCTGCGTCCGCAGCACTCTCGCCGGGCTCGACCTCGCCGGCGAGGAAGGTCCACGACGGTGCGTTGTCGTTCCGGCGCCCTGCGAGCACACCGCGGTCAGAAGTGACGATCGCGGCTGCTACCGGTGGCGCCTCGGGCTGCCGCGCCTGACTGACCCGCAGCATGTCGGCCGCCCGGGCACGGCTGACGCCCAGCCGCTGGCCGAGCTGCGCGAATGACAAGCCCTCGGCTTCCTTCATCTGCCGGGCGACTTCGGCACGGCCGCGGCCACTAGCCGTGGTTGCCGCAGCGAACGTGTCCGCTAGCCAGCTCAGCTGCCGGTAGGCAGCATCCCGGTCAGTGATGCCCTCGGCCTGCGCCAGCGCGTCGGCGATGGCGCTTGACACGATTTTGCGCATCTCGCCGAAGAGCTCATCGTCGCTGGCCATGACGTCATCGTAAGGGCGCCTTGCCGGATTGAGTAGCCCTGGCCTGCGCAGTTGCGAATGATCATCCTTGCAATAGCGCCTTGACGTATGTATGTAGGGGACATACAGTCCTGCCAAGGCGGCAAGGCAACTTGTCGTCACCCCACCGTCAAGGAGATCCGGATGGCCTACGACACGCGGCTGGCAACCCGCATTCCGAGGGAGCTCGACGAGCGGCTGCGGGCGCTCGTGTTCCTGAGCCGCCGGCCACTTCAGCACGTGCTGAGTGACCTTCTGGCCCGGGCGCTCCCGACGTCTGCGGAGCTGGCTGAGCAGCTCAGCAAGATCGGAGCCAGCGCCGATGAACACTGACCTGTTCGAGGGCCTGGATGGCCGCGACGTCATCGGCGCGCAGGCCAACCGCGGCCGCTCGGTGATCGTGACTAAGCCGAGCCGTTTTCAGGGACTGCGCTGGCTGCGCCGGGTTCCGCTGTGGCCGCACCGGGAGGCGGGGAGGCCGGGCGCCGGCATGATCGCCGTGGCTACCGGCCTGCTATTCGTGCTGGGCGCCGGGCTGCTGGCCGTCTCGCTCGCCGCGCAGTACGCCTACTTGCTTCGGCAGCGCCACCAGCACGCAGCCTCGCTGGCTGAGGCCCTGGCCCTGGACCTGGGCTTGCTGATCTTCTCCCTGCTGGCCCTCGGCCTGGCTCGCGCGGGTAAGCCGGCGAGGGCAGAGCGCATGCTGATCCTGGCGTGCGCGGCGGGATCGGCGGTGATGAACTTCGCGGCCGCCGACGTGGCCAGCCCGCGATCGGTGCTGGCGTTCACCATGCCGCCGCTGTTCCTGGCCGTGGTCGCTGACCGGGTGATCTCCGTGGTCCGGCGCCACTACCTGGGCGACGCTGAGCGGTCCGCGTGGTCAGCCGTCGGGCGGGGAGGCCTGTATGCGCTCCGGGTCATCGTGGCGCCCCCGTCCACCCTGGCCGGTGCCCGCCAGGCCCTGCTGAACGCCACGCCGCTGCCGGCCGCGATCGAGCCGCCCAGGTTGGCTCCTGCGCCGGTCGGGCCGCCGAAGTTCCTGGCTCCCCCGTCCCTGGCTGAGCAAGTGCCCGGCCCTGGCGGTCACCGGCAGCCGCGCGAGGGGAGCAAGACGAGCCGGTTCCTGGAGCTGGTGAAGGTCCGCTTCGGCGAGCTGGCGGGGATCGAGCCCGACGAGGTGTACCGGATCAGCAATGAGCTGGCCCCCGAGGTTGAGCTGGACACCGGGTCCGCGCGTACCGCACTGCGCCAGGCCGTCCTGTCAGCGCGGGAGGCGGCCGCGGCCGCGCTCGGCGGTGCGGCATGAGCCATTTCGCTGTCGCCGGACTTACTCACTTCGGCCCGCTCATGGCGGTCCTGATCGTCGTGGCCGTGCTCGTGCGTGGCTGCCGGCACCGGGGGGAGCTGCCCCGCCACCGGGTGCTGCGCTTGCATATCCGGCTGCGGCTGCGGCTGCGGCCGGGTCGGGGGCATGGGTCGCTGGCGCAGCTGCACCTCCGCTGGGGCCGCGGTGCGTCCTACCGGGAGTCGAAGCGGACCCGCCCGCAGCTGACCCGGCTGGAGCGGGCCCGGGCGCCGCAGCTGCACTCGGCGTTCCTGGGCCGGGCGCAGTTCCGTCACACCGTGCGGGTGACGGTACAGGAACACGGGGCGCTTATCGGGCCGCCGCGCAGCCTCAAGTCGGCGCTGCTGTCGCGGGTGGCGCAGGCCGCGCCGGGCGCGGTGGTGATCACCAGCTCCAAGCGGGACATGTTCGCGATCACCAGCGGGATCCGTCAGCTGCGCGGCCCGGTGCGGGTGTTCAACCCGGACGGCATCGGCGGGATCCCCTCGACGGTGCGCTGGTCGCCGCTGGATGGCTGCCGGGTGCCGTCGGTGGCGATCCGCCGGGCGGATGCGTTCGCCCAGGCCGCCAGCACCGCGGGGGCGGAGGATGCGGCGTTCTGGGCGGGCAAGGCCTCCGATGCGATCCGGGGGTATTTCCTGGCCGCGGCCCAGGACGGCGGCGACATGCGGCGGGTGGCCCAGTGGGCGGCCGGACACCGCCTGCAGGACGCCATCGAGCTGCTGGACGGTAAGGGCCTGGGGGAGTGGGCCGCGCAGCTGGCGGAGCTGACCGGACCGGCGGAAAAGACCGCCGCCACCATCCGGATGGTCGTCTCCCGGGCGCTGTCGTTCATGAATGACCCCGTGCTGGCCGCCTCGGTGCTGCCCGGCCCCGGCGAGCAGTTCGACGTTGACGAGTTCCTGCTGTCGGGCGGCACGCTGTACATGATCGCCCGGCCGAACGGCGAGGACAGCCCTCTCGCGCCGCTGTTCGCCGCGCTGGCTTCGGAGATCCACTACCGGGCCACCCAGCTGGCATCGCTGATGAAGGGCGGCCGGCTGGACCCCCCGCTGACCATGATCCTGGATGAGGTCACCCGGATCTGCCCGGTGCCGCTGCCGGCGTGGCTGGCTGACGCCGGCGGCCAGGGCGTGTCGGTGTGGTCGGCGTTCCACGGGGTGTCCCAGCTGGTCGCCCGGTGGGGCGCGCCGGGCGCGCAGACGGTGCTGGACACCAGCAACTGCAAGGTCATCTACCCCGGCCTGGGCGACTCCGACATGCTGGCCAAGCTGTCGGGGCTGTGCGGGGAGTTCTCCGCCGTCGAGCGGGTCCGCGAGCGCGACTCCCAGCGCCCGGTAGTCCGCTACACCGAGCACCCGGTGATGACCCCGGCGATGATCCGCCAGCTGCCCAAGGGCTGGGCCCTGGTCATCCGCGACAACTACGCCCCGGTGATCATCCGCGTGGCCACCGGCTGGACCTCCCGGGAATACCGCCGAGCCCGCCGCCGCGGTGCCTTGACCGCCGCCCTGGACGTTCCCCAGCCGCTGACCGAAGCGCAGGCCGCCGCCATCGCCGCGCAGCTAGACGGAGTCACCGAGCTGCGCCCGTTCCTCCCCGGCGGCGGCCGCGAGGCCGCCTCCGGCGACGGGCGGCGTGACCCGTGGGACCAGCGCCGGGGCGGTGCGGCATGACCACTCCTCCCGCATCTGATGGCGGGCTGGCTGCCGCGCTGGACCAGCTGGCCGAGCACGCCGAGGAGCTGGCCGGGCTGCGCGCCGCCGTCACCGCCCTGACTGACCTGGTCGACCCCGACCTGGGTGGCGGGCCGCCGTACCGGCCGGCCCCGGCGCCGCTGTGGTGGCAGCTGGACGGCACCGACCGGGACGAGGCCGTGGCCCGGCTGGCGTCCTGGGTGGAGAAGGTCTACCAGCCCTCCTACGGGCGGCTGGCCGCCCGGCTGCCCGGATGCTGGCCGCAGCACCCGCTGTGCCTGTTCTGCCTGGACTGGCTGTGCGAGCTGCACTCCTTCCTGTACCTGCGGCCCGCTCGGCCCGCCGGGGTGCTGTCCGCCCAGGCCGAATGGCATACCCGGCTCCTGCCCGCCGCCGCCGACCTGATGGCCCAGGACACCTCCGGATGTGAGCACCGGCAGCCCTACGGCGCGGTGAGGTCGGCATGAGCGCCGCCGCCGCCCACCACTATGCCGATGCCGGCTGGCCGGTGTTCCCCTGCTGGCCTGGCTCCAAGCTCCCCGCCACGGAGCACGGCTTCCAGGATGCCACCACCAATCATCGGCAGATCGCGCGGTGGTGGTCCCGGCAGCCCGACGCGAATGTCGCGATCGCCACCGGCGCGCCGGGCCCGGACGTGGTCGACGTGGACGTCAAGAACGGCCAGTCCGGCTTTCCCGCGTGGAACGAGCTCCTGCGGGCCGGGCTGGTGGCCAGCCCGCAGGCGGTCATCACCACGCCCTCGGGCGGCCTGCACGCCTACTTCGACGGCAGTACCCAGGGTAACGGCCGGATCCCGGGTCATCATCTGGATTTCCGCAGCAAGGGCGGCTATGTCGTCGCCCCGCCCTCGACGGTCGGGGGGCGCCCGTACGTCGTGGTGCAGAGCCAGACGGGCCCCGGCGGGGCGGTGAGCTGGCAGGCCATCCGGGACCTCGTCGACCCGCAGCCCAAGCGCAAGCCCTTTGAGCATCAGGCCGGCCGCCCAGCGTCGCTCGATCACCTGGCCCGGTACGTGGCCGAGCTACCGGAGGGCAACCGCAACGACGGCACGTTCTGGGCGCTCTGCCGGGCGGCCGAGGCCGGGGACCAGGCGGCCACCGCGGCGATCGCGGAGTCGGCCCGGTCCATCGGGCTGACCGAGCGGGAGATCACCGCCTCGATCCGGTCGGCCGAGCGCACCGCCGCCCGGAGCCCGGAGCCGCACCCTTTCGCCCGGGCGCCGCAGCAGCTGGAGCAGCTCGAGGCGGGAGCCTGAGATGACCTACCCCGACGTCCCGGCCGTCCTGGACGCGGCTCTCGCCCGCGCCGATGACAGTGTCCCGACTGCCGTTCAGGTACGTCCTGACGGCCAGTTCGGCGTGGTCAGCCTGTGGCCTGAGAAGACCAACGTCTGCGTGGAGCTGATACCGGCCGCGGCCTGCGAGTTGGCCCGGCAGCTGCAGTGCGCTGCCGGCGACGCAGAGGCCGGGGTGATCACCGGCTGCCCGGCCATCCTGATCAGCCCGGCGCAGCCCGAGGCGGGCTGAGATGAGCGAACCACAGCCGCCGCGCGTGGTCTGCCTGTGCGGCTCCGCCCGGTTCGCGGCCGCCAAGGCCGCCGTCGCTGAGGCCGAGCGCGCCGCGGGCCGGGTCGTGGTCACCACGCCGGACATGCAGGCGGAGCTGGACGCAATGCGGCCGGGCCGGCGGGCCGCCGCCCTGGCCGGGCTCGCCGCCGCGCACCAGCTGCTGATCGAGGCCGCCGACGAGGTCCTGATCGTCAACCCTGGCGGCTACGTCGGCGAGCACACAGCCGGTGAGATCTCCTACGCCCGCGAGCGCGGAAAGCCGGTCCGCATGGCCGAGCCCGAGCGCGAGCTGGAAGCGGGCTGAGATGAGCTATCGCAAGCCCCGGGTGCTGGATCTGTTCTGCAAGGCGGGGGGCGCCGGGTACGGCTATCACCTGGCCGGGTTCGACGTCGTGGGCGTCGACATTGAGCCGCAGCCGCGCTATCCCTTCGAGTTCGTCCAGGCCGACGCGCTGAGGTTCCCGCTGGACGGGTTCGACCTGATCCACGCCTCGCCGGTGTGCAAGGGCTACAGCGCTACCGCGGTGCTCAATGACATTGAGCACCCGCGGCAGGTCGGTGCGGTCCGCGAGCGCCTGGCGGCCAGCGGTGTCCCGTACGTGATCGAGAACGTCGAGGGCGCGCCGCTGCGGGATCCGGTCGTGCTGTGCGGGGCGATGTTCCCGTGCCTGCGGACCTACCGGCACCGGCTGTTCGAGGCCTCGTTCCCGATCCCCCAGCCGCCCGAGCCCGAGCACCGCTGGCCGCTGGCCAAGATGGGCCGCCCGCCGCGGGTCGGCGAGTGGATCCAGGTAGTCGGCCACTTCTCCGACGTCGCCGCCGCCCGCGAGGCCATGGAGATCCCGTGGATGACGCGGGATGAGCTGGCACAGGCCATCCCGCCGGCTTATACCCGTTACGTCGGGCTGGCCGCGCTGAGGTACCTGGCCGGATCGGCGGCGGCGGCGTGATGACACGCTGCGACGTGCCCGGCACGGTCTACCTCCTGCACTTCGACCAGCCGATCGGCAACACCGCCAGCAGGACTGGTTACGCGCAGCACTACACAGGGAGGTCCGAGAGTTCGGGATTTCTGAAGGTTCAGGTTGCTGCGGTTGGCCGTGAGTTGGCTGAACTCGCGGTTGTGTCAACCCTGTCCGGCCCCGGGTGGATGGACGTAAGCAGGCCGGTGGAAGTGTGGTCAGGTTCGGGTGGCGCGGCGCGATGTGATCGGGTTGTCCGGCATGTCGGCCCAGGTGATCTCGAAGTAATTGCCTTCGGGGTCGCAGAGGTAGGCCGAACGGCCGGTGAAGAACTCGGCATCGACAGGCGGCTTGGTCACGCGGGCGCCCGCGGCGCGCATCTGCTCGGTCAGCTGATCGACCTCCTCGGGAGTGTCAACCATGATCCCGACGGTGAAGCGAATGCCTCCGCTGCCGGGGTCTGGTTCGGTGTTCCCGTCACGGGCGAGCTCAGCGATCGGGAACACCGCCAGGACGACGCCGCGGACTTCGAATGCCGCGAACTGCTTGTCATCGATGATCTGCGGCCAGCCGAGCTCGCGGTAAAACTCGCGAAGCTTGGGGAAATCACGTGCGCCGAGGGTGATCATCACGTCGGCCAGTGGTGCGGGTGTGCTCATGCTGGTCTCCTTCCCGGTTCCGCACGCAACGCCACCTGGGTGCGCTTGGTATCGGCCCGGCGGACGGGCGCGATCATAGCGGCTGCTGATAACGAACCACGGCTCTGTGCGTTGTTCACGCTGCTAGCTCTGGCCGGCGGCGGGTGCGGGCAAGGTGGTGGCGTCCAGTTCGGCGCAGTAGCGGATGGCGATGGGGTCGCTGACGCCGAACAGGTGGGCGAGCTGGAGCGGGTCACCGTCGCTGGCCTGGGCTTCAGCGAGAAGCCGGTCAGCGCGCAGATCCTGCGCCGTGATGCCGAGCTGGCGCATGGCGTCGTGGATGTAGCCACGGCTGACCGGGCCGGTGCCGCCGGCGGTGCTCTGGTTGATCAGCAGGTGCGGGTTGGCGGTGGCGGGCCAGCGGGCGTGCCGGGCCTGCAGCCATGCGCGCAGCTGCGCGGCGGTGAGCTGGTCGAGCGGCCGGGCGCGGCCGCCGAGGAAAAGCGTGACGGCGGCGGGATCGGCATCGTCCAGCGTCAGGGCGCGGATGTCGGCCGGGCGCAGCGCGTGCACCCCGGCCAGCAGCACGATGAGCCGCCCGGCGGGGTCGTGCAGGCGGCCGAGCAGCCGGGCGCGCAGGCCGTCCTCGAGCGGCACCACCGGCGGGGGCTGGATCCGGCGGCCGGTCAGCGGCGCGGCGGGGTTGGCGAACAGCACGCGGCGGGCCTTGAGCGTGCCGAACAGCGACCGCATCGCCGACAGGGCCAGCAGCCGGGTTGCGCCGGACAGCGGGGCCAGGGCGGCGGTCAGGTCGCCGGTGGTGACCTGGCGCAGCGAGTTATACCGCGCGGACCAGCTGGCCAGCGGCGCCTGGAGGATGCGCAGGTAGCCCTGGATGGTGCGGTTCTGCCGGGTGGGCCCGGCGCGGGGGCCGCGACCGTGCAGCGCCTCGGCCCAGGTGCGCACCTCGGCTGCGACCGGCGGGGGCAGGGCCGCGAGCCGGGCCGCCAGCCACTGGCCGAAGACTGCCTGCGGGTCGGCCCGGGCCAGGCCCTGGCTGGTGAGGAACTCGATCGCCCGCAGCGCGACCAGTTTGCGGGCGTTGAGGAACTGCCGGAGCCGGGCGGCGTCCCAGGGCGGCTCGCCGAGTTGCTCGCGGCTGGCCAGCACGGCGGTCACGGCGCGCCAGGCCTGGCGCAGCGTGGCGGGGGCCCAGCCGCGGGCCTGCCCGAAGCTGACCAGTGCATCCAAGGGCGGCGGGGCAGCGTGGCGGGGCACCGGCCGGGGCCGGGGTGCCTTACGGGCTCGCGTGCGAATGGCCCGGGCGGCGAGCTGGCAGGACCGGCAGGTCCCGGCGGTGCCGATCGGCTGCTGCCGCCCGCACCAGGAGCAGGTCCCCACCGGGTGACGCCCGCGGAAAGCCCGGCATGCCTTGCACAGCCCGCCGGACAGCCAGGCCAGGTCCCCGCAGTCGGCGCAGGCCCCGGTGATCTCCCGGGTCCGGACCGCCGGAGGCAGCACCACCCGGGGCCGGGATGCCCGGGCCCGCTTCCCCAGCGCCCGGGCGGCGCGGGCGGCAAGCTGGCAGGACCGGCATGCCCCGGCCTTGCCGATCGGCTGCTGCCGCCCGCACCAGGGGCAGGTCCCGGCCGGGTGGGCCCAGCCGAACAGCCGGCAGGCCCGGCACAAGCCGCTGGTCAGCCTGGCCAGGTCCCCGCAGTCGCGGCAGGCGCCAGTGACTTCACGGGATTTCGCATAGCAGCTACGGCAGCGGCCCGACCACAGCCGCGCGACCTGCTTGCCGCAGTCGCGGCAGTCCCCGGCCCGCGCCGCCGCGCGCCGCTTGCAGCGTTCGCACCGGTCGGCGAAGTGGACCGGGCGCTGCTCGCCGCAGTCCGGGCAAAGGACCAGCCGGGTCCGCGACAGCCGGTAGCAGCGGGCGCACAGCCCGGCGGCCAGCTGCGGGCGGGTCTGCCCGCAGCCATCGCAGGGCCGCTCCGCGCGCCGGGCGCGGGCATAGCAGCGTTTGCACAGGCCAGGCTTGGCGCGGCCGGGCCCGGTGGTCCCGCATGCGGTGCAGGTGACCACCGGCCAGCTGCTCATACCGGCGGCAGCGACCGGCCGCCCCGCCGCGACGGCCGGATCGCCGGCGAGGCCTCCGCCACGGCAGCAGGCGCCTCCCGGCTGGCTGCCCTCCCCGTGGCGGGGTCGCGCACCAGCAGGTCACCGGGTTCGCAGCCGAGCACGGCGCAGATGATGTCCAGGTCATCGAGGCGGATCGAGATTGGCCGGCCCGACCACAGGTGCGACATCTTCCCGGCGGAGATCTCCAGCCCGGCCTCGGCGAGCAGCCGCCGCAGGTCCGAGGACCGCCAGATGCCGCGCTGGGCGGCGGCCAGCCGCAGGTTCCACTGCATGTTTCTACTCCTTGAACCGGGCGGCGGCCCGCTCGGCCGCCTGCTGGTAGGCGTGTTCGATGGCCTCGTCGGCCACGTGCACGTACCGGACCGTGGTCGACAGCCACCGGTGGCCCAGCAGCTGCTGGATCGCGGCCAGCCCGATGCCCTCGCCATACAACCGCGATGCGCACGCGTGCCGCAGCACGTGCGGAGTGAGCTTGGTGACCGGGCCGCGCAGGTGCGCCGCCGCGGCCTGCCCCAGCGCGGCGGCGAAGGTGTCCCCGCCGATCGGCCCGCCCCGCTCGGACGGGAACAGCACCGCCCGCGGCAGCTCCCACTCGTCGCGGAACTGGCCGCGGACGTCTTGGACCCACCAGATGAGCAGCGGCCGGGCATCGCCCAGCATCGGCACCATCCGCTCCCGGGGCCCCGAGCCGCGCGAGCCCTTGCCCAGCCGGACGTGGATCTTGCCCAGCGGGCCGTGACCGAAGTGCAGGTCCTCCAGCCGCAGCCCGCACAGCTCCCGCAGCCGCAGCCCGGTCTCGGCGGCCAGCCGGGCCATCGCGTAATGCCGGGCCGCGGCCAGCCACTTACGCGCCGCCGGCAGCTCGCCGCGCCACGAAGCGAAGAACGCCGCCAGCGCCTCCGGGGACGGCGGGACGCGGACGTGGAAGTCGCCCGAATGACGGGGCCGGTTGCACGCATCGATCGGGGAGGCGACCACCCTGCCGGTCAGCTCGTGGATCTCGCCGCGGTAGCGGACCTCCAGGAACCGGAAGAACAAGTCGATCGCCCCGGCCTTGCCGCGGCGGGTCTCCGGCGCCTGGTGCCGCTGGTGCTGGCCGAGGAACCGGTCAGCGTGCACCGGCTCGATCTCCCAGGCGGACACGCCCGCGTGCGCCAGGAACTGCTCCACCGCGGTGATCTCGCCGCGGATCGTGCCGTCGGCCACGCCATGGGCCAGCCGGGCCAGCACGTACTCGGCCATCAGGTGCTCCTGATACGCAGCGGCCTCACCGGGGTCGGAGAGGGACCGCGGGGACCGCAGGTCACGCACCACTCCCAGCGTCACAGA
>Ga0208589_1000736_pt1 | contig 14676 bp, 18 predicted proteins | sample NGESurshal092012_2_FD_184486 | JGI IMG/M metagenome (GOLD analysis project Ga0208589, IMG submission 184486) | Arctic peat soil microbial communities from Barrow, Alaska - NGEE Surface sample F53-2 shallow-092012 (SPAdes) | ecosystem: Environmental > Terrestrial > Soil > Wetlands > Peat ... | reverse complement strand
CGCCCAGGGCCGGGTCGGCGGCCCGCATGAAGTATCCCCCGATTCCAATCACACGTTCCATGCCGCTATCTTGCCAGGACGGCGATCGGGCGCGCTGGCACCACCATCGCCCGCTTCGCACCCCCATCTCAATCGCGGGGGGAACTCGTAAGCCGCTTGAGATTCAGCCGTCCGCTTCGGCCCGGCAGCGGCCCGCGCTCCTAGCACTTCCGCGATATCCCTCTGGTATCGGCCGCTCTTTGGCATGTTGGTGACATGACTGGACCTGACGTGCTGGCCGATCTGGACTGCGCCCTGGCCTCCACGGAGGTCATCGTGGCTGGCATCCTCGAGAGCCAGTGGTCGGCGCCGACCCCGTGCACCGAGCTGGATGTCCGCGAGGTCGTCAACCATCTTGTGTCGGGCAACCTGCTGTTCGCCGCCCTCGTGCACGGCGGGCCGCTGCCAGACGGGGATGAGGATCATCTGGACGGCGATCCGCTCGCGTCCTTCCAGCGGGCCGCGGGAGAGCTGCGGGAGGCGTTTGCCGCGCCTGGGGCGCTGGAATCGGTCTACACCGCCCCGTTCGGGAGTGGGCCGGGCGCGGCCCTTGCGCACGTCCGGATAGTCGAGCTCCTGGTGCACGGATGGGATCTGGCCCGCGCGACCGGGCAGCAGGCGGACTGCCCCCCCGGCGTGGCTGAACGGGCCCTTGCCGCAACCAGGCGGCAGCTCACGTCAAGGCCGGAAGGCCCTGGCGCTCCCTTCGCCGCGGAAGTCCCGGTGCCGGACGATGCGCCCGCCGTGGACCGGCTGGCCGGATTCCTCGGGCGGCCCGTCGCCAGGGAGACCACCCTGCCTGGCGCCGACTAGGATCCCGGTTCCCCCGGCCGGTCTCAGCGGCCGGGGGAACCGGGATCAGGCTGTGCGGGCTCAGTCGCAGTACTTGCCGCTGTAAATATCAGGCCACCAAACAAAGGCCGGCGGCGGCGTGAACTTGATCTTGAGGCACATGCCCCGGTCTTCGGCCTGGCGTGCCTGAAGCTCCACTATCTGCCACTGCACTTCGCACCCCGCAACCAAGACCTCAGCGGCCTCTCCCACTGCGGGAATGTAAATCAGTGTGCCAAGTAGCGCACAGGCCTTGCTCTCGCCACTATCGAAATAGTCAGTCTGGGCCCGGTTGAAATAAATGTGGCGGGGCCCACCACGCCATCGGGCTGGAGGCCATTCTGCTGCTGGAACGCTGCCACGGCGCTGGAGGTTGCGGGGGCCAAAGGTGCCATCCACTGACAGGCTGAGACCCTCGATCCCATTCAGTTCGGCCTGCAGCTGGTCCACGCAGCCACCGTGATAACCTTCGGCCAGCGTCGGGCAGTTGTCTAGATTTACCGCCGACACGGGTGACGCGTTAGCAGCCAGGACCGCGTGCTTAGGTACCTGTCCTGAGTTAAGGCCAGCACCAATGGCCACCCCGGTAATCGCCAGCCCTCCCGCCATGGCCGTGGAGAGTATACGGAACGATCTCCTTCGCGCAGCTGAAACCTCCCTGGACGAGTCGCGACCCGCAGCTGCTGTCATGTCCCTTGATACGCGGTAGCAGCTTTCGGGTTAATGCGTTCGAAAGAGTTACGAGGACGATGCGCGGATCGGTTCACAGCTCTGCAGGTTTTTATTTTCCCGCCGGTTGAATCGGGCTGGTTGCCATAGCCGCAAATCAGTCTTACGAGACCAGCTTGGTCAACGGTTCAATCACGCGGGAAACTTGTGGGGCTGTGGTGATGGTCACGTGGTAGGCCGGACGGCTGCTCAGGCCCGGGCGGTCGCTGCCCAGGCGGTCGCGCTGATCTCGACCGGCCCCGCGGGAAGCCGGCGCCGGCACAGGTCGCGCACCGCGGACCGGCGATCCGGGGGGAGGGAGGCCAGGTAGGCTCCGGCCGGACCGACGCCGAGCGTGAACGGCTCCCACCACGCTTCGAAACTCGCGTGGCGAACCCGGACGGTCAGCGTGCTCACCTGTGCCCCACCGAGCCCGGCCTGTTCGAAGAGCCTGGCCAGATGGCCTTCGCGGACACCGGCCAGGGCCGACTCGTCGTCAGCCGCCGGATCCATCTCGCGGACCGCGGACCAGAACGCGGCCACCGGGCCCCGGGCGCCCGCGTGATCCCACACGCACGCGCAGACCACCCCGCCGGGCCGGGTGACCCGGGCCATCTCCCGCAGGCCCAGCACTGGATCAGCCATGAAGTGAAGGACAAGCTGCGCCATGGCGGCATCGAAGGTGCCCTCGGCGAACGGCAGTTGCTCGGCCGCGCACTGCCGGACGTCAACCTCAGGCAGCCGCGCCCGTACCGCCGCGGCGAACGACGCTGATGGTTCGACCGCGCTCACCGCGGCCGCCCGGCTCACCAGCTCAGCGGCGAGCGCACCAGGGCCGCAGCCCACATCCAGCACCCGCTGCCCGGGGCGAATCCCGGGCAGATCAGCAAACCGCACCGCCAGCGGTTCCGAGTACTGGCCCATGAACCGCAGGTAGGCGTCCGCGCTGACCTCGAAGCTCACCGAGGCCCTCCCTACGCGGCTCACCGGCCGCCGGTCCCGCACTCTAGATCCGTTTGATGGTCGCGAACCAGGCCGGGGCGCCGTCGTCGTGGTATCTCGTCTGAACCCGGTCCGGTTCGATGGCGGCCACGTTCCATCCATGGCCAGGGCTGAACGCTACTCTCAGCTCTTCCCGGCGGACGGGGTGCGGGCCGGTATCGGGACCATCGTCGCTGAAGCACAACACGAACAGGGTTCCGTCGTGCTCGGTCACCGACGCCAGGCTCGCCACGTATCCTGGCCGCTCGTCGGGGTCGAAGGTGTGGAACAGGCCGCAGTCCAGCACCGTCTCAAACCTGCGCCCCAAACGCTCCAGCCGGAACGCGTCAGCCGCAGCGAACTCAGCCTCGATCCCACGCTCCTCGGCCTTCGCCCGGGCGATCGCCAGTGCCGTCTCAGCCACGTCAACGCCCAGGACCGGCAATCCCAGCGAGGCGACGTGCAGAGCGTTCTCGCCGGTCCCGCAGCCCGCATCGAGCACCGCTCCGGCGAATCCGCCTTCGGAGGCCAAACGCACTACTGGTGGCTGCGGCCGGTCAATGTCCCATGGCGCGGGGCCGTCGTGGTACGACGCATCCCAGGGCAGTCCTGTCAGCCGTTCGTGACTGGTGGGGTGCCGGCCACGGAACGGATCGCCAGCGTAGGTTCCTGGTTGTTCCGACAATTTCCCTCCCCTTCTTGCGGCTGATTTTTCCACCTCATCGTGGCACGCAAAACCGCAGGTCCTGACCGTTCCCCGTGAACTAGCGGCCAATGGATCTCACGCGGGAGATTCCATTGTCATCCTGGAACATTACTTCAGTAGCTGGCCTATGGCGTGGAGCAGGAGAACCTCTCGTCCCGCGAAGTTCATAACGGAAATCATCGTGCGGTGCCAGCACCGATGTCCACGCGGCCGGACGCAGAGCGAAAGACGGTACTTCGGCGTTCCCGCGCGCTGTGCTCATTGGCCACGCACTGACAGTTGCGGCCTGAGCGCCGAAGCAGCAACGGCAAAGGCACCCACCCCGCCCAAGGCAGCGACCAGCGCCCCGATCGAGCCGATCCAATCCGTTGCGGATGATGCGAGGGTCACGATGTCATCGTCGCACGCCACCATCCGCAGTGCTCAGTGCGGCTGCAGGCCGTCCCATGACCAACGCGGAATGCTCAGGCCCGGGGGGACTTCGTCCGCGGATTCGTGATAGCGCGACATGGTCGTCGTGGTGGCCCAGGCGAAGTAGTCGTGCAACACCTGCCGGAGCGGCCCGGATGCTTCCAGGCCGGCGTCCTGCATCGCCTGGTCAAAACAGGCGATCGCCCGGCGGTCCATCTCCTCGTGCGGGCCGTTACCGCTGTGGATCCGCACGACAGAGGTCTCGTCCCCGTAACTGCCGGAGTACGTGGCCGGGCCGCCGAGGGCCTCGGCCCAGTAGGCGGCCAGCCGCTCGTTGTGCTGCGGGTGGAATCCGTGGCTGAACGCGTGACTGACGATCTCATCGGCCATCACCCGGGTGTGCCAGGCCTCGGCCAGGCGAAGCAGGCCCGCACGGCCACCGGCGGCCTCATACACACTCCGCATGACCCCAGGATGCCAGGCAGTCAGGCCCCTCCGACACGGCGCTGGTGGCCGGCCCAGTGCGGCTCGCGCAGCACCTTGCGCTGCAGCTTCCCGACCACGCTCTTGGGCAGCGGGTCCGTGATGAACTCGACCCTGGACGGCTTCTTGTAGGAACCGAGCCGGTCGGTCACAAGGGTGATGATCTCCGCTTCCGTCACCGTGGCGCCGGGCTCGATGGTGCACACCGCCATCGGTGTCTCCCCCCACTGGTCATGGGGCACGCCGAAGACGGCGACCTCGCGCACCTGCGGATGATCCTCGATGACGGTCTCGAGTTCGGCGGGCCAGATGTTGAACCCGCCGGAAACGATCATGTCGTCGGCCCGGTCGAGGACGTAGAGGTACCCGTAGTGGTCCAGCCGGCCGATGTCCTCGGTCCGGATCCAGCCGTCGATGAGACGCCGCAGGATCAGTTCCTCGTCTTCCCAGAAGCCGCGCATCTGGGCCTCGACCCTGGCGTAGATCTCGCCTTCCTCGCCGATGGGCAGCGCGTTGCCCTCGGCGTCCCTGATCTCGATGAGTGCGAACGGCAGGACCCGGCCCGCCGCGCGCAGTGGGGTCGCGTCGTCCAGTTCGGCGAACCACTCCTCCGGGGTCATCACCGTGAGCGGAACCGCCTCGGTCTGCCCGAACACCTGGTACATGACGTCGCCGAAGACCTCACGGGCCCGCAGGGCGGTGGCGTCGGTGATCGGTGCGCCGCCCACCAGGATGGTCTCCAGGGCGGGCCAGCCTTCCTTGGTGGCCAGCGGGTGCCTGCACAGCGGTGGCAGCATCGACGGCGCGGCAAACATGTGCGTGACGCGGTGATCCCGCATCATCCGGAGCACCTTTTCCGGGTCGAACGCGCCGAACAGCAGGTTGGCGGAGCCGTGCAGCCAGGTAGGCAGGAAGAGGTAGCCCGAGGCGTGCGAGATCGGCCCCGCGTGGCCGACCACGCTGCTCAGCCGCAGCGGGGCCAGCCGGTAGAACCAGTTACGGCAGCACACCAGCCAGTCATGCTGGGTGTAGCCGACTCCCTTGGGGCGGCCGGTGGTCCCCGCGGAATGCCGGATGATGTACCAGTCGTCCGCGTCTATCCCGACCATCGGATCCTCAGCGGACTGGCGGCCAGCCAGTCCTCGTACCGGTCGTCCCGGATGATCACGTGATCGAGGGTCGCGATCTCGTTCTCCAGGCCGGTGACCGTGTCCGCGTACGCGGGGTCGCTGAGGACGACGCGGGCAGCCGTCTGCTCCAGCATCTGCCCATGTGAGCGCCGGGCGTTCCGCGCGTACAGCGGCACCCGGACCGCGCCCGCGATGGCGCAGCCCAGGAACAGGTCCGCCGCGCCCAGATTGTTGTCTTCCAGCCCGGCGACCCGGTCACCGCGGCGGACGCCGAGGGCCCGCAGCCCGTTGGCTACCCGGACGCCGCGGTCCCAGGCCTCGGCGAAGGTCAGGATGCGGTCTTCAGTGATGATCGCGGTGCGGCGGCCGTAGATCTGCGCCGCCTGACACATGAGGCTCGGGACATCCATGGACGCGTCTCCTCACTCGCCAGCCGCCCGGACTGCGGCCGTCTGCTCTTTCGCCGTTGAAAGCTGGTAGCGCCGCAGGGTGCCGTCCTGGAGTGCATCCAGGTCCTGCCGCGCTACCAGAAGCTCGAGGTGGGCGGCGGTCTCGTTGACCGCCAGCATCTGGTTGAACGGGTCGAAGTCGCGCAGCGGCCGCCGGACAGGTGGGAACGGCCCGGGCCGCAGCGCGGTCAACAAACAGTTGTTGCGACCGTCGTTTGCGGCACGGCGGCATGGCATCTGCCCGCCCGCTGGTGTGTAATCAGCGAATGCCAGATCGTGTCCCGGCGACCACGGATTACCAGGCGGCCATCATCGAGGCCGCGGCGGGCTTGTTCGCCCGGCAGGGCTACCGCGGCACGTCCATGCGGGACATCGGCGCAGCCATCGGCATTCACGCCGGCAGTCTCTACGTGCACATCGAGAGCAAGGAAGACCTGCTCCACCAGATCGTGAACAGCATCATGCTCCAGTCCGAGCAAGACATGGCCGAGGTTCTCGCCCAGGGGGGCACCCCCATCGGGCAGCTGCACGAGATCGCCCTGCGGGACCTGCGCCTGATCGGCGAGAACCGGGAACGGGCCACGGTCTTCTTCCACGAATGGCGGAACCTGAGCCCGCAGCGGCAGGAGGTGGTGATCGCCAGCCGGGACCGGTGGGAGGACGGCCTGCGCAGCGTGCTCCGCCGCGGCATCGAGCTGGGTGAATTCCGGGCGGTGGACGTGCGCATCACGGGCATCGCGCTGACCAGCATGCTGAACTGGGCTTACGTCTGGTATTCGCCGGGCGGGGAACTGTCGGTCGAGCAACTCGCCGACCAGTACGCCGATCTGCTGGTGGCAGGCTTGCGCCCGCGCTGACCCCGGGAGTGCCCGCCTGCTGGTGGTGCCGCCGGCCGGTGGTACCGTCGGCCGCACTACGGACCGAGGGAGGGCGACGATGACCGCACCGCTGCAGGTGATCGCGTTGAGCTTCAGTCGCGACACTGGTGCCGAGGACCGGATCCTGGCCGAGGTGGATCGTCTCCGCGGCCGGGGAGTTCTCCGTCTTCTCGACATGCTCTTCGTGGCCAAGAGCCAGGACGGCGCCATCGAACGGGTGGCCGTGGGTAATGACGAGGACTTCGGATCGCTGCTCGCGTCGGTCGTCCCCCTGGCGAACGGCGGCCCGGCCAGATCGGCGCCAGATGGCGCCGTGGCCGCCTTCGACCCGGCTGATGCGCGGGCTCTGGCCGACTCTCTCCAGCCAGGGACCGCGCTGGCCTTCCTGCTCGTCGAGCACCACTGGGCCGCCCCGCTGTTCGACGCGATCGCCGAGACCGGCGGCACGCTGATCGGTGAGGGCTTCCTGACCTCCGAGACCGGGCTCGTAGTCGGGGCCGAGGTCGCCGCCATGGAGGAGGCATCGGAGGTGATCGCCCAGGCTCAGGCGGCTGAGGCCGATGCGTTGCTGACGGCGGTGGCAGCCAGAGCCGAAGCGGCTGAGGCGGTGGCCGAGTCAGAGCAGATCCAGTCGGCCGCGGCCGCCGCCGCCGTCCGGGCGCTGATCACCGCCGGGCTGGTGGAGGAGGCGGCCGCCCACGAGGCCGTCACCGCCCTGACCGCGGCTGGCCTGATCGTGGCCGCCGCCGATCAGGTCACCGCTGAGGCTGTCGCCGAAGATATCGCCACCATCCAGGCCGATGACGAGGTGGCGGCCGCCCATATGGCCGAGTCCCTGGCGGTCATCGGCGCGGCCGGCGAGGTGGCCGCGGAGGCGGCCGGCGAAGCCGGGGAAAAAGTCAGGGCGGCGTCAATCACCATGGCCGAGGCCCAGGTTCTCCGGTACCTACCCAAACCGCTGCCCTTCTCCGTCATCGCCGACAAGCTGGGCATTTCCCGGTCGGCGGCCAAGGAGCGAGCGGCACGCCTGTACAAGAGGCTGGGCGTCCACACCCGGGACGAGGCGGTCAGCCGGGCCCGCTCGCTCGGCCTCATCCGGGACAAGTAGGTACTCACCGCGGGTCGCGGCGGAGGGGGTGCTCGGCGGGGACTTCAACGAGAACGATCCGGACCCCGTCGGGATCCTCGATCCACATCTCGGTCAGTCCCCACGGCTCCGTGGCCGGCTCACGCAGAATGTGCGCGCCGGCCGCGGCCAGCCGCTCGTGCTCGGCGTGCACATCGCGCACCTGGAGCCAGATCATCACCGAATTGCCCGCGGCACCGGCTGAGTGCCCGGAGACTTCCAGCAAGCCCGGGCCGAGGAAGAACACCACCCCGGGATCAGCCGGCGAGCCGAACTCCCGGTAGATCGCCAGCCCCAGCACATCCCGGTAGAAACGCTGGCTTTCGCTCAGGTCAGCGGGGCGCAACAGGATCCGGCTGCTCAGTACTTCCCCACCACGTACCTCCACACCACCATCCTGGCAGCCCGCAGCCATCGGTGACCGGACGTCCGCTGGCCCGGCCGGCCATGGCAGTGAGGGCGCCCTCGCGCGCCCAGGGGGCGCCCTCACTGCCACCAGCCCCCTTCCCCGCCCGATCCCCCCGCGGTGTGCCCGGCCACCCCTCGTGGCGATGTATCTGTGCTGGTGCCTCCGCCTCCTCCCTGTAGGGGCCGGCAACGGCATGCCGCTGCCGGCCTGCCACAGATTCGCCACGGGGCTCGCGCGTGGACCGCCTGGGCCGATCGGAGGAAGAACCATGAGCGACATGCATCTCGAGACGGCCCTTTCGCTGCCTAGCGGCTTCAGATTTGACGAGGTGTCGAGCCTCACCGCACTCAGGGCGCGCGCCTCAGCGGCCCCCAGCCTGGGGCCGCTCGCCGCCTTCACCGGCACGTTCAGGGGCAGTGGCTTCAACCTCATCTTCCGGCCTGACAGCACGGCGACACCGACGCCGCTGCCGGTGCCCGTCACCGGAAGCGACAACGTGCTCGAACTGAACCTGACCCTCGAGACCTTGTCGTTCTCGCAGCGGCTCGGCTCTGTTCCCAACCGGGGCAGCCTGGCGGAGGGTGACATCTTCCTGAACGGCGTTCCCTACCTGCAGACCATCAGCGACGTCACCGTCCCCAGCCAGCCCGTCGGCATCCACTTTGAGCCCGGGCTCTGGATGGCCGTCCCGGCCACCACTCACCCCGCCGAGGGGGTGACAGTCGTGCGCATGGCGTCGATTCCGCACGGCACGACGGTCGAGGCGCAGGGGACGTCATCCACCGTCGCGGGAAAGCCGACCATTCCGGCCGTAGACATCACCCCGTTCTCGACCCTGGCGCCGCACACCAAGATTCCCTTCCCCAGCCAGACCGCCGCCACCAGCAACACAGCGCGGATCCCGCAGAACCTGGCTCCCTTCATCACCGCCGGCACCATCACGCAGGCCATGCTGACCGACCCCAACACCCTCCTGCGTAACCACATCGCGTCGCAGACCATCACGTCCACGACCACCATCTCCATCGCCAGCGACCCGGCGGCCCCCCTATTCGGCGGCGGCACGGACAACATCGCCTTCCTGCTGGGAAACCCGAAAGCCACGGGCAGCGCGCCGAATGCCCAGACCCTGAAGATGGAGGCGACCTTCTGGATCGAGACGGTCGAATTCACCATTGAGGTGCCGATCTTCGAACCGGGTCAGCCACCGCTGATCATCCCCGCCGGCACCGGGGCCGCCGGGCAACCCGTCCCCGAGTTCCTGGTGAACCCGCCGATCCCCATCACGGCGCCACGATCGATCACCGTCAAGGCGACACAGATCCAGTACTCACAGCAGGTCTTCCTGAACTTCAACACCCTCACCTGGCCACACGTGTCGGTGGCCACGCTCGTGCCGAGCAGCCCCATCGCGGTCCCGGCTTCCGCCTGGGCCTAGCCGCCGGACGAGACGGGAGCATCCCGGGGCGGCCTCGCCGATGACGCCCTCCCCGGCGCGATGGCTTTCCCGGGGACGTCGCAACTATGGTGAAGTCATGTCCGCTGTGAGCGAGCCCGCCAGCGGCCGGGTGGCGGCTGCCGCAGCGCGGACGGTCGCGGCCGGTACCGCCCGGCTGCTCGCGGCCTGGTGCACGGGCTCGCCGGTGCCCGAGACCCCGGACCGGCGCTGCGACGGGGTCGCCGACTTTGCCGCGCGCCGGGCCCGCGTGTCGCAGTCGATGTTCTTCACCGACCGCACGACGGCGGCGCTCATGGAACTCGGTGACGGCGACCCGGGCGTGCTCGACGCCGTCGAGCACATGGAGATGATCTACGACGGCGCGAACGCCTATGTCCGGTACGAGGACAGCTGGACAGGCATTTCCCTGGTAGATCCGGACGGTCCGCTCGGGCCAAATGACCCGCTCTGGCCCGTGGATGCCCTGTTCGGGGCCAGCGATGACGCCGTGGAAATCGGGCCGGAGGCCGTGCGCGCCGTGCCCGTGACGCGTTACCGCCTCACCATTGACCTGGGCCGGGCGGACGCGGCGCTGCCGGCCGGAGTAAGCGTGCCCGCCGGGCCGTATCGCGCGCTCAGCCGGCTGCCCGCCGAGGTCTGGCTCGACGCGGAGGGCGTGGCCCGCCGCATCTCGGTGAGCACTGACCCGTCTGCCGCTGCGGATAAGCAGGTCTGGTCGATCGTTGAGCTGTGGGATTTCGGTGTGCCAGCCGGCATCACGCCCCCGGCTCCCGATGAGATCCTCAGCCCGGAGGAAGCTTCCCGCCTGGCCGAAGGGGACCCACCCCAGCGGAACGCCTGATCAGCTCCCGAAGGGTGTCATCCTGATCAGCTCGTGGTGAGGCGTTCCATGGGCTGCCTGGTGACCTGGCCAATGATCTCGAAGTCCTTATCGACGTGCAGGACGGTGAGCCCGGCTAGTTCCGCGGCAGGCGGCGATGATCAGGTCGCGGATGGAGGGGGCGCGGTGCTGGCCCCGGTCGGTCAGGACTGGCGGCCAGGCGGACGAGTGCGGACTTGTCGATCAGCCAGCCCGTCACTGCCAGGCCTGTGTCATCACATCCGGGTCGGCCAGGTCAGCAAACACGTCAGCGAACCGGGCCAGATCCTGAATGCTGACCGGGGTACCGGCGGCCGTCGCATCCTGCGCCAGGCGGCGGCGCACATACTCGCTGCGCGAAAGCCCCAGACGCCCCGCATGCGCGTCAAGCGCTGCGATGACCTCATCAGGCACATCCCGGATCAGCATGTCCGTCATACCCACCTCCAGCCTCTACCGTGCCCTCTGTGATATCCCGCGATAGCGTCTCTATCGTGCCGAGTTTCCCGGCCGCCGCAGACCGGTCAGTGGCCGGTGAGGTGGATCACGCCGACGTCGGACAATCCGGTCAGGACCAGTTGCACGCCGAGTGCGGCGAGCAGGAAACCGAACACCTTCTCGGTGATCAGCATGCGGCTGGCGTCCAGGTGATTGCTGACGTGCGCGGCCCAGCGGAATACCGCGATGTCGAGCGCGAGGACCAGGATGAGCACGCCGACGACGACGGCGAACACGGCGAGGGTGCTGGCTTCTGCGGACGCGGTGACCAGGACGACGATCCCGGCTGGGTTGAGCAGGTAGGGCACGGCCAGCGGAAAGACCGCGATCTGCATCGGGTCTTTGCCTTCGGCCGGATGGTCACCGCCGTTCTCGTCGCTCTTTCCGAGCACCATGGTGACCGCGATGATCAGCAGGATGATGCCGCTGGCGACACCGAGCGCGCCGGGGGAGAAGTGCAGCAGCCTGGTCAGCAGGCCGCCGAGGAGCAGCAGCAGCACGGCCACGGTGCCCGCGGTGGTCAGCATCTTGCGCAGGACACGCCGCTTCGTGGCCTCCGGCATCTCCTTAGTCGCTTCCAGGAAGGGCACCAGGGCGATTTTCGGGCCGATGCCGATCAGGAGCAGCAAAAACGTGTCGATGACGAAGGCGGCGTTCAGCGATTCGAGTTCCATCTGTTCCGCGGCTCGTTCAGATCCGGCCAGCCGGACAGATCCGGCCAGCCGGACAGGGCCGGCAGGCGACGCTCACGTGCCCTGCACGGGCTGGGCCATCGGTGCCGTCAGCTCGAGCTGGACACCGTCAGGATCTTCAAATGAGAGCACATCAATGCCGAACGAAGGCAGGCTCGCGATCTCGCCGTGCGTGACGCCGTGCTCATCCAGCAGCCGCGCCGCCTGCTCGAGGTCATCGTGGCTGGCGACGCCGAAGCTGAGATGATCAAGTCCCACCCGGTCCGGGTCGAAGCGGTCACCAGGCGGCGCCATCGGCCTCAGGCCCAGCAGCAAGTTGCCGCGGATCATGACCACGCCGCCGAACAGGACCTTGAAGACCTCGGCGGCCGACGGGTCGTCCTGGGGTGGTGACTCCACCGCCACCGCGAAGCCGAGCAGGCTCGTATAGAACTGCCGGCTCCGGCCGACGTCGGTCACCGTGAGCCGCAGGTGGTGAATATCGCCGGTCGGAATCTGCCCAGCCATCACACCGCTCCCTCCCCGATCCAAGCAGCGGGCCCACGCGATCAAGCCCCAGGCGACCAGCATCCTCCTGCGCCGTGCCGGTGCCAATGCGCATCGTCAGCGTTCTCGCCCGATCTACGATCGCGAATCATCCGAGGTCATGCCCGGCGGCGTGCTGGCTCCGCACGGGCCTCCCCTCCAGGGAGGCATGGCTGAAGGCTTGGGTCACTCCCGACTGCATCAGGCTTTCATCCACGTGGGCAGGTCCAAGTTACATCCACGTAGTTTGCGCCTTTTGTGGCGAATTGGCGGCGAGGGGAAGCTTGTCTGGCCGTGCCGCCCCGGCGAACGAGTGTCAGGCCTGGTGGGAGGCGGTGGGAAACGGAAGTCAAGCGCGGGTTCGTTGCGCCCCCGGCAGGATTCGAACCTGCGCACCCGCCTCCGGAGGGCGGTGCTCTATCCCCTGAGCTACGGGGGCTCCAGGACGGGAAAAGAGTATCAGTCCCCGGCGCTACCATGGACCGGCGTGGGCACAGCTTGGCGACGCCTTGGGCATGTTGTCGCGGAAACCAGCCGGCACACGCTAGCCTCACGCCGTGGCGCAGGCTCTGGGACGCGTGCTCGTGGTAGACGACGATGAGGTGATTCGGCAGCTCATCGCCGTCAACTTGACGTTGGAAGGGTTCGACGTCGCCACGGCCGTGGATGGCCAGGACTGCCTGGACAAGGTCGCGGCGATCGACCCGGACGTGATCACGCTTGACGTCATGATGCCCCGCCTGGACGGCTGGGTGACCGCGGGCCAGCTCCGCCGTAACCCGCAGACCAGCCGGATCCGCGTCGTCCTGATCACCGCGCGGGCGCAGGAGGACGACAAGACCCGCGGCCGCGAGATCGGCGTGGACGCCTACCTGACCAAGCCGTTCGACCCGGGGGAGATGATCCGGGTCGTCCGCGAGCTGGCCGGAGCTGCGACCCGCGAGGCCCGCGAGGCCGAGAGTGCCGCGTCGGGGCAGGCCGGCACAGCCACCGAACCAGATAACGAAACCGGCCAGCTGCCTGGCGACCAGCCAGGGCTTTCCTGACCTAGCGGTCCGCCTGCGCCCGCTCCGCCCAGGGCCGGCTGACCGGCCCGCGTGGCCGCTCCCTGGCCGCAACGCGAACCGTCCACCCGTGCTCACACCCGGATAGCCTGCTCGTCTGTGATGACCGGGGACCTCACCGCCGCCCTCGCGACCGCCGTTGCCGCGGCTGTGGCGTCCGGCGAGCTGCCGGACGACGCCGCCCTCAACGCCGGCCCCAGCCTGGCTTCCGGTACCTGGCGGCCGGTGCCGCCCGAGGCCGGCGGTGGTCCCGGCAGTTACGCGACCACGCTCCCGTTCGGGCTGGCCCACCGGCTGGCGGCGGATCCGGCCCGGGTCGCCGCCGTGCTCGCCGCAGCGCTGCGGTCCGTGCCGGGCGAGAGCGGTATCAGCGACGTCAGCGTGACCGGGGGCGGATACCTCTCCGTGACGGTCACCCCCGACGCGCTGGCCCGGCTCGCGGTCCGGATCCCCGAGGCCGGGCCGGGATGCGCCCGGAGCCGGGCCCGGCACGGCGCGCGGCTGACCGCACCGCGCGACGCCCGGCTGGCTGGTGCGCGAGACTGGCCGGACGCCGGGCGGCGGCTCACCGCGGAGCTGGCCGGGCGGCTTGCCGAGGCTGCGGGCGCCGAGGTCACCTGGACATCGCCCGGGCGCGAGGACCGGCCGGAGGACGGGGCAGGCGGCCCGGTTGCGGAGGCTATCGCGTACGTGGGGGAGGACACCGTCCGGTTCGCGCTCAGCCGGCTCGCCAGCGGTGTTCCGTGGCCGGCCGGGCCCGACCTTGACCCCCGGGTGATGGCCGCGCAGGAGCTGGGCAATCCCGCCTATGCTGTCCGGTACGCGCACGCTCACGCCGCGTCTGCGCTGCGGCAGGCCGCTGACCTCGGGCTGCCAGGGCCAGGCGCGGAGCGGTTCCAGCCGTGCCTGCTCGCGCATCCCAGTGAGCAGGCACTGCTCGACGCGATGTCCTGGCTCCCGGAACGGGTGGCCGGGGCGGCGCGCCGTCGGCAGCCGCACGTGGTCGCCGCCTACCTGGAGGAGCTGGCCAGCCGGTACTTCGACTGGCAGGAGGCCTGCCCGGTGATGCGGCCCGGCTCAGTCCCGCCGCGGCCGCCGGATCCGCCTCCCGAGGGCGGCTCAGCAGCGGGCGGGGAGTTGATCCAGGCCCGGCTGCAGCTGGCCAGCGCCGCGCGGACGGTCCTCGGGACCGGCCTGCGGCTGCTGGGCATCGCCGCGCCGAGCCGGATGTAGCCCCCTCCGTACGGGCCGCCCGGCCGACTGGCCAGGCCGCAGCACGAGACAGCAGACCCGAGCAGTAAGGACCGCGTCATGAGCCGTGTCGCCCACCCCGCCGGACCGCGGCACGCCGACGTGCTGCCCGCCGAGCACCCGCCGACCCCGCCGCAGGATCTCAACGCGCTGCACCCGGCGATCTGGCCGGGTTCC
>Ga0208589_1000735_pt1 | contig 14680 bp, 10 predicted proteins | sample NGESurshal092012_2_FD_184486 | JGI IMG/M metagenome (GOLD analysis project Ga0208589, IMG submission 184486) | Arctic peat soil microbial communities from Barrow, Alaska - NGEE Surface sample F53-2 shallow-092012 (SPAdes) | ecosystem: Environmental > Terrestrial > Soil > Wetlands > Peat ... | reverse complement strand
CAACCGAGCCATCGGCCCGTTGCGGTGGCTCCCTTTTCGGCGCGCGCCATGCGCTTAACTATCCCCCGCACTGGCCCCCGATTCGATTCCCGTTTCCAAGTATATAGAGGCACCCACTTTTCTCGATCAACCACCCACACCCCAACGGAGGACCGTCATTCAATGGAATAATTTCGGCTAAGAGATAGGGGGACTCATTTTTTCTTCCAAGTCCCCCCGCTGCAAAGCCCCCAGCCGCTGCCCCCAATTAGCCCGGTGTGAATACACGCCGGGCCTTCCCGCAGCAATTAGGCCGGCGCGCAAATAAATCACCGGTTTCAGTCCGATCCACTCGCCCACAGCGAGTGACCTGAGCGACCAGCAACTTAAATGTTGCCCCGACGGTGTTTCCGCCCCTTCCCAAAAACGTCAGACCGAGTTGATCGACTCAGTGCCAAGCCTGACGTAAGCGCCGGTTCCGCTTCCCCCGCAAGAGCCGGAATTCTCCGGCTCAATTCCCGCCAGGCCGCGTGATTGCGTCGGGATCAAAGCAGAACGAGGACAATCCGAGATTCGGCTTCAGATGAATCTGATTCACAGTGTGAATCTGAATTCATCTGTGGCTAAAGCCAACGGCACTGCTCGCGAGTCTAACGCCGTTCGATGGCCTCGCTCGGATTCGTCCCAATTACCCGCTGTACGCCCCGCCACCGGCTCGAACCCGCTGGCAAGGCTAGACCCAGACAAGCGAAGCGCCATCCCCCACCGCGCGTGGCGACGACGTGTCTGGCCGACGAACAAAAACCAGAGTGGTGGAGATTCTCCAATCCGGTTGTTTCACCGCGCTGTTCTATTTGAACCCCGTCTGGCAACTCGACTGGCACGGCGAAACGATTCTTTACGACGACGAAACCCAGGACACGATTCATTGTTGCGTTCCCCGCGGCGGGCGTCTGCTTCTTTTCGATTCAAGGATATGGCATGGCGCGACGTCGCCCTCCATGATTTGCCCGGAAATGCGTTTGACTCTGGCCCTTAAACTGAGACTCGGCCATGCGGAAATGAATGCGAGCGGTTCAAAATAAACGTTTGCCAACAAGGAGAAGTTCATGGTTCTTGAACAAGCCAAACCCCGAGCCGAAGCCGGCGACATCGACGGCGCCATTGAGTGCTTCGAAGGGCACCAGGACGTGGACCAGGTGATGAAGGCCTACGAAGACCTCGTTCTGCACATGTATTGGGAAAGAAAAAACATTCACGCCGTCGTCACGCTCGCCCATGCCGGCATCCAGCGTATGCTCCGCGAGGCCGACGCCTATGGGGCGGCCAACCCAGAAAAGCGACTGAATGCCCGGCAGCGTGCGAGAGTCATGGCGTACAACCTTGCCTCGTTCTGCTGGGCGGGCTGGGACGAGCCGGGCATCGAGCTTCGGGAATCGGAGAAGAAGGCAGGCCGTGACGCGGCGGTTTTGCATTATGAACTGGTGCAGAGTCTGAACCCCGAGGCGATCACGTCCGCTCGCGCCGCCTGGATCGTCGGCGCGCAGCTTTTAACCGCGCACGAATACGCCGCGGCGCGTTCAAAGTTTGAAGAATCCTCCGAACACGCCCAACAGGCCAACAGCGAGGCGGAACATCTGCTCGGCCTGGCCTTCGCGCATCTGGCAAAGTGCCTGGAATCCACCGACGACAGCGCCTGCCGCGCCGAATTGCAGGAGACCAAGCAGCGCCTTCTTCGTGCCAAGGACGGCGAGGAATTCGTCCGCCAGGTTGATACCGCTGAGGCAGTCTGCCGGCGCGGACAGGAAGCATCGATTAACTGATCGTTGAGACTGAGAGACCCCCATGGAACTCAATTTACGCGGCCTGCTGATCCGGCTGCTCACCCGTCTGAGCTGGGCCACGTCACGCCGGCGCATGGCCCGCGGCATCACGCGGTTCTCGCAGGTGGAGGCCGACAGCGGCTGGCAGATGCTTCGCGCTCTCGATGCGGTTGATAACGTCGAATCCCGCGCGCGTCTGTTCAACAACGCTCTGGAAGAGGTGCATCATTCCGCGCTTTTCCGCGAACTGGCCCATCATTACAGTGACGAGCCGCCTCCACCGGCCACCCAGGAGCGCATTCAGCTTTTCAATCCAAAAGAAGGCATGATCGAATTTTCCGCCTGGCATTATGTCGGGGAGGCCGATGTTTATCGCGATTTTCTGGCCTATGCCCACGCCACGCGCGAGCCGCGCATCCGTGACACATTTCTCGTCATTCGCGGGGACGAGAAGGAGCATCAGGCGCTGGCACTCGCTGAACTGCAACGCCTCACCGGCTCGCCGCGAAACGCGCGGCGTTTGATTCGCAAAGTCCGCATCATCCGCGCCTATCAGGCCTGGATGCGATTCTCCAAAGGCGTCGGCAATATCGTGTCGTCCTTCGTGCTGGCGATTGTGTTTATCGGTGTTGGCTGGATATTCGCGCCGGTTTGCCGCCGCCGAATTTACGGCGACACACTTCCCGCGCCGTTAAACGGAGCGTCCGGCGAAATCGCCACTTCAAGCCAGACCATTACAGGAGCTGCAAGACCATGAACCCAAAAAACACCAATCAGCCTGGCGCCGCGCCCGACGTCAAGGATTCTCGACAGCAGAAAAAGCTGATCATGGGAACGCTCGCGGCGCTTGGGGCGATTCATCTTACCGGCTGGGAGCTTCAGGCGCACGGCAATCGTTCGTCGCACAGCCCGATGCCGCTCTGCTCCGACGCGGCCGCGGGATCGTTCGGGCCTGACGACTACCTGGTCATGCGGCAAACCATCACGGCCCCTAGCGCCGCGGCGACGCAGAGGCTGCTCAGCCTGAAAAGCCAGATGGATGCACTCACGAAGGCCGACCCCGCCGCGACGGCGTCATCGCAGTACAAGCAGCTTCAATCGCAGCGGGCCGACCTCGAAGCGTCGATGAAAATGCGACCAATCTCAAACCAGGTGCTGAGTTTCCTCAAGGTTGGCGATGTAGATTCCGCCACCGCCGTCATCGAGGGCCAGGGCGACACCGACCGCGTCATGATGAATTACAGTTGGGTGATGCTCGACATCATCCAGCGCGACCGCAGGGGTCTTGGCGTAACGCCGGAGGAAGCCGCCGCCGTGGCGCCGGTGGCGCGCGCGGCCGCGGCATTTGCCGAGGAAAAGCTGGATCGGGCGGCACAATCGCCGGACTTGCCCAATCGCGTCGGGCTGCTGATGCGTGCTTCTGAAGTCCTGTTCAACGCCGCCAGTTTCATTGTTCCCGATACCGGAACGGTTGATCCGAGTGATCTGGCCCTGGCGACGAAGTGCGCCAAAAAAGCATTGGACATCAATCAGCATCTGAAACTCCAAAGCGAAACCATGTACGCCACCTGGAAACTCGGCTTCATCGCCATGCGCGGCGGCGATGACGAGACCGCCCGGCAGTGTTTTGAAAGAGCCGCCGCCATGGCCGTCGAACTGAAGGAGCCGCGCACGGAGGCGTGGGCAAAAGTGTTTCTTGCCAAGATGCTGGCCGATCAATCGCCGGATGAGGCGGCCCGTCTCAAGCAGCAGGGGTGGGCCATCGCGGAAAAACTCCGCGCCGGCGGCGATGCCGAGATCGAATTCCTTTTTCAAACGCCGATGGCCCAATAGATTTGTTGAAGTGATGCGATGACCGAATTGAGCGTTACCTCCGTCGCCGGCCCAGTTGTGTGCGCGCGCCGCCGATGTCGGTGGATGCGATTTGCCGGAAGGGGCGCGGCGTTTGTGGCTGTCTCGGTCATCGGCCTGGAACTCTGTCTGCGTGTGGTGCTGCTCAATCGCCTGCCGATCCTGCCGTTTTACATTGAGCAGGGACGGCCTGCGCTGCCGGCCTCGGCGCATTTCACGACGTGGGTTGAGTGGCACGGGGCAAGCGAATACTGGACCGACGCATACGGCGCTCGCGTCGCTTCCCGCGGAAAGCAAAACCCGGCGAGTATTCAAACCGGCGATATTTTTGTCCTTGGCGATTCCCAGGCCCTGGGCTACCTCATGCCGTTTGATCAGACTTTTGGATCGCAACTTGCCAAACGCGTATTGGGAGATGCCGCTCGTGTGCGCATTCTCGCGGCTCCGGGCATGGACCCGGTTTCGGAACTCGCCGCATTGCGAGGCTATCAAAGCGCAGTGAATCTCCGCCGGCCGCGGCTGGCCGTCATGGTCCTGAATCTTGGCAACGATCTGGACGAACTGTTTTTCGCTGGTTTGGGCGGCGGCGAGCGCGATACGTCCTCCTCGACTCGCTGGCTCATGATGCACAGCCGGCTTTTTGCGGAGTGGATTTCCATTCACACGATCTATTTCAGCCGTGATGGCTGGACCGGCGTGAATCCCATCCTGTACAACCTCGACGCCGCCGAGCGCGTTTTTCTTGCGCGACAGGCCATTGGCGTGCTTGAGCAGCAGGCCGCCGATCTGCACAGGGCCCATTTGAATGGGGCCGAGCATGTGGCGTTTGTAATTGTTCCCGCGCCGTTTCAGGTTGATTCTCGCCTTTTTGAACGCTACCGCAAAAACTTTGCCAGCAACCAGGTTTTCGAGGAATGGAACAGCCGCATTGACGATTTCGCCGGCATGATGGACGCCCTTGACCGCTTCATCGCGCGGCAACTTTGCAAAGACGGCTTTGATTGTGTCCAGGTTTCCGAACTTGCCCGGAACGATGGCCCCGGCGCCAAATGGTTCGTTCAGGATACCGACCATCTCACCGCGTACGGCCACGAAAAGGTCGCCGATGCGCTGGCACGTCTCGTTTTTCCGCCTGCTGCGGAGCGGCGATGAGCAATGTCTGGTTGCGAATAAAGAGCCTGGCGCGGCGTGCGACCGCCGTCGTGGTGATCCTGATCGGATTTTTGGCCATCACTGAATTTACTCTCGGGGCCATATATCACTGGCAGCCATTGTCCGCGACTTATTTCGAAACATTTGAAGAGCCGCCTCATTTCCGCCTGCGCGCCAATGTTTCGGCGATGCAATTGTTCGAGCAACCGGTGCGCGTCACGACCAACAGCGAGGGCCTTCGAATTGTTCCCGGCGCGCCAGAGGGCGCGGGCGTTGTGATCCATGTCATCGGCGACTCTCAAGTGTTCGGCTCGGGGCTATCCGATGATCAAACTATTCCCTCGCGTTTGCAGGTGATTCTGGGCAGCCAATTCAAGGTGATCAATCACGGACTTCCCGCGACCGGCCCATTTTATTATGCCCAGGAAATGTCGGAGATCGACGCCGCCGACTGGGTCGTCTGCATCCAGTCCGAAATGAACGACATGGAAGATTCCTACTCTCCGCTGAGCCAGACGTGCAGCCGTTGCGGCACACTGCTGACTGACTCGGCAGAGGGGCGGGCGCTTCCGTGTTTTATTATGCGATCCTATTCTTTTCATCTGGCTCTGAATCTTTGGGATAGATTCGCAGACCGGCGGCAGCCTCTGCCGCTGGATTTCAACCCGCGCGCGCCGGTAGCCGCGACCGTGCTGGCCCGGCGAATTCATGACCTGTTCCAGCCTCAGGTTCAATTGCGGGGAAATCATTTGATTTTTGGCCTGGTTCCATGGGACGGCCTGATTGTTCCGGCGCGGCGGCGTGAGTATTCGCCGGCAGTTGACCAGCCGCGTCGGCTCGTGGAATGGACCGACGATCTGAAAATCGAAGACGTTTTCCGTCAAGACGCCGATCGGGAAAGTCTGTTCCTCAAGAACGATCCACATCTCTCCGCGCGCGGTGCCGAAATCGCCGCTGCCGTTGTCGCAGGCGAATTTCTGAAGCGATACCATGAACGCTGAACTCACGACCGCCGTCGAGGCGGTATTCCGAAAGTTTGCAATCGTCGCGGCGGCGGTGGCTGATCGACCGGTCGTGAAGAAGCCCGCCGACGGACTGGCTACGCCGCCGGCTTTCATTGAATCAATCGTACAACTCGCGCGGGCCGCCGATTCCGGCTTTGTATTGCCATGCACTGTTGGCCTGTCTGTCGCCGGCGACCTGGTCGCATGGCTTGCCGCGGCTCCGCAGATTCTTCGGGTTTGCGAACCGGATTATCTGCCGGAACCCTCTCGCGCCTGGCTGGAGCACCGGGCCGGAAAATTCTGGCAGCTCGCGGCTCTGATCCAGGATTGCTACGAGCACACCGCCGGCCCGGAACGGCAAATTGACGGCCATCTTCTTCGTCAGGTGATGTACTGGGCGCAATCACCTGTTTGCGATTTCGGCGCGGGCGCCGGGCGCTTCGGGTGTGCTCTGAGTGAAGTCGGCTTGACTGTCCGTTGCGTGGAGAACAACGCGGTCAAGCGAGCGTTTCTTCGCTTTCGTGCTCTTCGCCGCGGTCTTCCCGATCCAAGTTTGACCGGCACAAAGGGTCGGTCATTTCGCACGATGCTGGCCATCAATGTTCTTGATCATGTCGCTTGGCCGCTCGAAATGCTGCGTGCGCTGACGAACCGTTTACCCACAGGCGGCAGGCTGCTTTGCCGCGCCGCGTTTCCCGACGATGGCTGGCATCAAGGCTCGATTGCAAACCGCAAATTGGTTCACGCATTCCTTGGCCATCATTTTCAGCCGATTGGCAGAACCCACGGCTCGCCGCACCTCCTCACGCTGGAAAAACGCGATGCGCCCGACCCAATACGATTCTGGGACCGCCCCAAAGCGCGGCTGTGTCTTGATCCGGCCGTTTCAATACGAACCGACCCTCAATGCCCCCGCACTTTCTTGGCGGCATCACGCATTCATTTCAGCGACGCCATGCGGCTGTCCGATTCCGGCAGGGGGCTTCTGGAATTCTTCAGAAATGGCGCAACGATGGCGGACGCGCGGCAGTGGGCCACGCACTGTGATGTCGATCACGATACTTTTTCAAACGCGATTGAGCGGTTTGTTGATGCGGGCTTTCTTGCCTCTTTGGAGGACTGAAGACCGCCTTGCCCGCACCATCGCCGCCATGCGAAACCAAGCGCCTGCTCCATCTCCAGGGCAAACCGCCGACCGTCCGTCATGCCACATGTTTCCATTCGGCCGCGCAGGCCATTTCGGGCTTGGGCAAGCCGCATGTGATTCGCAGCCATGTTCACCGCGATTTCCACATACTGCTCTTGCGTCGCGGCAATCCATTCGGGGCACGCGAGATTACTGAGAATGCTGACGCCCGCCCGGCCGACCGCCGTAGCGCCGGCAAGCGTAATTACCGGCACGCCCATCCACAGGGCGTCGCACGTCACGGTTGCCCCGGCGTGCGGAAAGGGATCGAGCGCGATATCAATGCGATGATAGTGCGAGTAATAGTCCGACAGTGGCCGGTTTCCGATGAATTCAAGACGCTCCGGCGCCACGCCCGCCTCGGCAAATCCACGCCGGACTGCATCGAGATGCGAAGCCTCACGGCTGTGAATGATCAGTCTCGAGCCCGCAATGCGCCGCAGAATCCGCCGCCACAATCGCAGCACCGGCTCGGTCACTTTCTCAAACCGGTTCAGGCAGCCGAATGTGACAAACCCCAAGGTTTCCGCTGGAAGCGCATTAACCATGGGTGTCTGCCGCGGCGGCGAATAGCACCAGAAACATCGCGGGAGATGGATCGACTGCTCCGAATAACATGAAGCGGCTTGCGACGGCGAATCGAGATACGAGTCGGTTAGCCGGTAATCCATCGCGGCCAGCCCCGATGTGCCGGGAATCGCCAGCCAGGTGATCTGCACCGGCGCTGGCTTGCGCGCGAATGTCAGCAGGCGATTTCCGGCGGCGTGGAGCGAAAGATCGACCAGGACATCAATGCCGTCGGCCCGGATTTGGGCCGCCAGTTGCGCCGCGGAAAGTTCCCGCGTCGAGCGCCAATGATCCGCGTGCGCGCGAATACATTCCGTGAAATCATCCGGATGCGTCGTGTCTGAGTATAGATGGATTTCGAATCGCGCGCGGTTGTGATGAGCCAGCAGGGGGTAAATGAATCGTCCGACCGCGTGGTCCATGAATGCCGGCGAGACATAGCCAATTCTCAGACGCCGTTCCGGATCGGGTGCGTTTCGATGGGGTTGGCGCCGGCGGACGAAACGCTTCTCAATCTGCCGCCCCCATTTGCGATGCGCCCGCAGGATTGCCGCCGAATCGCAATCCGGATGATAGTGCATCGCATACAACAGCCGGCTGTGGAAAATGGAATTACCGGGGCGCAGCGACACTGCCCGCCGGTAGGATGTCAAGCATTCATCCAGCCGTCCCATTTCAAACAGCGCATCACCCATGGCGGCGAGCGCTTCGGCGCATTTCGGCCGGAGTTCCAATGCGATTCGCCATTGTGTCAGCGACTCGTCCAGCCGTCCCACGAATCGCAGTGCCCGGGCGAGATGGTCGCGTACAACGGCTTCTCGCGGCGCGAGACTCACTGCACGCCGCAGCATGTCAACCGACTCATGCGCGCGTCCGGCCTGCGCCAGCAGGATTGCTTCGTGGTGCAGCCCGGCCGCGCTCATGGCTGCGTGTCCGGGGCTTGTGAACCCTGACGCAGCGCCAACAGCCACGCGTTGGCCCGCGCAATCGTTCCATCTTCCGCCCGCAGGGAGCGCGCCAGCCCTTCGGTCGCAATGGCAAGATTGTCCTGAGTATCCGCCAGTTGATAAAGGTGGCGGAACAACGCTTCGGCCTCCTGCGCATGCCCGGCTGCCAGCAGCAGATTCCCATACGCCACGCGATCGCGGAACCGGGTGGTCGATTGGAGATGCTTCAGCGCCGCGGAATACGGTTGATCGTCGATGGCAACGGCGGCGAGCATTGCCGGTTGCGTCGTGGCGCCGGGCGACGAAGTTGAATCGCCGGCGGCGGATTGCTCTGCCTTGAACCGCCTGACGATCTCCAGGTCTTCCGGATAAGCCTCGGCAAGGCATTCGGCTGCGATCTGCACGGCGTCGGCCGTGGCACTGAAATCACAGACGTTGTAATAGGAACGGGCGGCCGCCAGCGCTTCTTTTGCGTGGTGCAATCCCAATAGCGCCCTGGCATGAAATGAAAGCAGCGGCCCGATCGTCCCCGTGGCGGGCCGGGCCAGAGCGGCGGTAAATGACAAATCGGCGGCGTCTTGGAATCGGTTGCCGCGCATCAGGGCCGGCAGCCAGTTTTTCCAGAGTGCGTCGGCGATATGCCCGTGGCCCATCGCATCGCGGATCGCGGTGATCGCTGCCTTGATGTTGTCCGGGTCGGACGACCGCAGATCGGCGGTGATCTCCGCGGGAGTTATAGTGATGATCGCCGGCAGACTTGCGCCGCGCGCGGCCGTCCCGAAAATCAATCCCGCGGCATAGAACCCGATGATCCATTGCGACAGTCGCATGAACGGCCTTCCCGGCGATATGCCCAACCACCTGCTGTCGAAGTCATTCGAGACACTAGAAGGCTCATATTGTGGTAGGAAGAGATGTGGCTGTCAATCCATGATGGCCTTACCAATGAATCAGTGGCGGATGCGCCGCCTTCTCCCCCTCGGCCGCCCATACCACCTTTCCCTCCTCAATGGCCACCACCACCGGCGTCGTCGCAAACCAGTCGTGGTCCGGGCGCAACTTCAAGTGTAAATAGCGTTCTGACGGCGAAGCCAAATCGTCGGCGGCGTCTGCCAGCGGGGGCATTGCGACAAACGCCACGCGCTCGCCGTCGCGGTTGGCGGCGTCGCTGCCGGCCAACGCGGCATATTCCGGGACCGCCGCCCGGCATGTATCGCAATCAGAGTGATACAAAACCACCAGCCACCTGCCGTGGCGAAGCACCTCGCCGCCGTCGATATTGTCGATCAACGCCAGTTGTTGACCCACCCATGAAGCGGGCTCCAGGATGACCAGATCGCCGGTTGCGCTTGTCGGAGAATCCGCGGCTGCGCCCCACTCCTTTACAAAATACCCTGCCCACAACGCGGCGCTCAGCAGCGCCGCAACTGCGGCCACCGCGGCAAATCGGTTTCGGGAAGGCAGTGAATCAACGGCGTGGCCAACTCTCGGCCGCGTCAACCAAAGGCCTGCCACCGCCGCCGCGTCGAACGCCGCCGTGATCAGCGGCGAAACTTTTACATTCCCAAAGCACCCGCAGCTCGGCAGGGCACGCGCCGCCTCTCCGAGCGACACACCTGTAAAAATCGCAAAACAGCCCAGCGCAACCAGAAACCGCAGCCTCGGCCACCCGCCCGCGGCCAGCCATGCACTCAAGAGTAATTCGACTTCAATGAAGCCGCCCAGAATCAGGCGGTTATGAAACGGGCTGTGCTGGATTAAATCCGAGCGGCCGAACAACTGAATGGCTTTCAACCCGGCCGCCAGCAGCAAAACCAAAGCGAGAACAATTTCCATTGCCGGCGGGACTTTGTGATGCCGGTCTGCGGATTCCAAAGGAGGTTCCAAATGAGCATTCATGGCGGGGTCCGTTTTTGATGACATTGTTGACGACATTGTTGATCTGCAATTATAATCACAGGTAGCTCATCGTCCACGTTTGGAGTAACACAAGTCCGCCGCGGGCGTGGTCATATTGTGTGGCAAGACCGAAGAACCCCCACCCCAACCCTCCTCCTGGGTACAGGGAGAGGGGAATAGGAGTGGCGGCTTGCCACAGATTATGGCCACGCCTCCGCCGCATTCGAGGCCGCACATGAAGTCCGGGCGATATCTTATCATGGCGTTGGGGATTTCCTCCTTCATGGCGGCGATTGCGTTGGCCGCGTGGCTTGCCTGGAACCAATTCGCCCCGCGCCGAAGTGCTCCGGTCGTTCAGCTTCCTACTGCGCCAGCCGCTGGAAAGCATATCGCCATGGACTCCGCGGCCAGGGAATCCCGCCGGCAATCGCTGGAACTCATTCCGTCCGTGAGCGGCTTGCCATCGTCGCGGCCGGACGTGGGAACAACTGCCGGCACTTCTCCCTGGCAGATTCACCCGGTTCAAATCGCCGCATCCAGCAATGACAAATTGACCCAAGCACTCCATCCCTCGAGTTCCGGCGACCCCAGCGCCGCCGCCGCCGCGATTCTCCGGACGAATTCCCCCGGCGCCTTGGATGCGGCCAAGGTGCTTCGTGCCGCGGTCGAATTGGAAAATGCCCGGCAATTCGTTGTTTCCATGTGTACCGACCTCGACGGCAACATCTGGGTTGGCACTGAAGGCGACGGCGTGCAGCGGTTTAATCCTCACGCGGCGGCGCTGCAGCAGTGGAGGCGCTACACCACCCGCGACGGCCTCGGCGATGACTACGCCTATGCCATCGCATGCGACCAACAGGGCCGCATTTGGGTCGGGCATCTCAACCACGGCGTCAGCGTTTTCAATGGCGTCAATTGGCGTAATTATGACGTGAGTGCCGGCCCGTTGGGCGAGCGCGTGTTTCGCGTCGCCGTTTGTCCGGGCGACGGGAGCGTCTGGATCGCCACCGATTGCGGGCTGAGCCGCTACGATCCATCAACCGATCAGTGGAATAACTACACCCGCGCGTCGGGGCTTCCATCCGATCAGATCAGCGGCCTCGCGTTTGACAAAACGGGAAACATTTACGCCGCCACCCAATGCGACGGCCTCGCCATCGCCAGCCTCCACGAAAGCAACCTGCGTTGGCGGCACATTTCCGGCCCGGATGATCTTTCTCCGCAGCCCACCGGCGCTGGCTTGCCGACAAACCAGATCAACGATGTATTGGCCGCCAATGACGGCACGGTCTTCGCCGCCACCTCTGCGGGGCTGGCCTGGAGCATTGATCGCGGCAATTCCTGGCGCTTTGTGCGCGGGGCCGACTGGGCTGACAAAGTGCGCAACAGCGCCTTCGGGCCGCCGCCCGGCTGGCGCGCCCGCCCAGGCGCGTTTCTCGCGGAAGATTTTATTACCTGTCTTTCGGAGGAGGCTCAAGGGGCGATTTATGTTGGCTATCGCCAGCATGGCTGGGAAAAGTTCGCTCGCGGCACGGCAGGTTCTTTGATTTCACTCACCAGCCAATCCAAGGGGATCGTGAGCGCTCTGCCGGTGCGAATGGAGAATCTCGCAGTCGCCGGAACCTACGGGAAGGGATTGATTTCGCTGGGCGCGCCATCGGCAAATCTCGCACCGGCTGAAACGCCCACTACCCGCCCCGTGGCAAAATGGCCGGCTGGCGCGACGCCGCCGAGCTTGTATGTGCTGAATCAGGAATTGGATGCCGCCGCCCGAGTTTCACCGAATGAATCGATGCAGCCGCCCTGGGCGATTGCGCTCCCCGACGACTGGCGCACGCAAGGCGACTGGCTCGGCCGCTACGGCCGGTATTGGGCGGTGATTCCGACCATCGACGCCTACGCCGATTATGTTTGGGGCGCGGGCGAAGAATCCGTGCCCTTTGTTCGGCAAATCGGCCCGCATCATAACAGCGGCGACGGCCTGCGCCGGTGGATCACCGCACTTTACAGCGACGATCCGCGCTGCCTCCAGATGCCGCCGGTGTATATGGACAGCCGCGTGAAACACGGTCTCACCACGCCGCGACTCAACCGCCGCCCCGCTCAGTGGGACGACCATGGCGAGGCCTATTCCTCCACCTACGAAGGCCCGGATTTATATTGCACGCTGAAGATTCCCGCCGGTGAGTTCATCCTGTCCATTTACGAACTGAACGACAACGCTCATTCTGTTCCCAATCGTGATTTCAAACTTGAGATCAGGCCGCATTCCGAGAACGGGCTGGATGATCTCTCCAACTTTGATACGCAACCGATTCTGGCCGAATCGCGCGTCGCGATGTTTTATGGCGGTGTTTACAAGCGATTCGTGGTATGCGGCCCGGCGGGATTGACGGTTAAAGCCAGTCGTCAGTATTCGTTCAATGCCGACCTCATCGGCATGATGCTCGACCGATTGGATGAGCAAACGCCGCCCTATTTCATGTTGCTGGATCAGTGGCAATCGCGGCAGAGCGAGCGAGCCAGACTGCTCGCCGAGGAACTCGCCGAATGGAAGCGCGACCCCAATCTTCGCTTGGCCCGATTTGCGCCCGCGGCTTCGGAATTTCAAGCGGGGCAAATCTTGGCCCGCCTGCTCGACGAAATGCGCGACTGGAACCCCGCCTGGTGGGCGGCCAATCACCAGCGGCTGGCCGTCTTGCTTTCGCGCTGGTGCGAAGCCCACGCGATGTCGGCCGCGACGAAATCAATCGCCGGATTTCCCGCCCTTCTGGCAGATTCGTATTATCAGGCTGGCTGGTATGAAAAGTGGGAATCGGCTCTTAAATCGTCGGGAATAAAGACCCCTCGCGACATCGAATCCGCCCTCCGCTGGGACGGCGTATCCGGCGGCTACAGCGGCCACGGGTACCGAACCGTAACCGCCTATCTTGAATCGCTCTCCGGGAAATGAGCGGCGATCAATGGTGTGGCCCTATTTTGCGGCACGAAGGAAGAACCCCCGCCCCAGCCCTCCCCTTCGACAAGCTCAGGGCAGGCCCCTGAGTACAGAGAGAGGGGGTAAGAGGGGGAAGTTTGCCACAAATTACGGGCACGCCTGCGATCAATCTCCGCGACAATCCCCTTGAGTTCGCAATTACTTAACGCGATCATGTCAAACTTGCAGAATGGGCCACTTCTACGTCAAGGGAATTATATGAGCGAAACAGCCAGATTTAGTTGCGGCGGTTGTGACATTAACGGGCATGCCACGCGATTTGAACTCGCGGGGGAGTTTCCTAATGCTAAAAATGCGTGAAGTGCTGCGATCTGACCCAGAAATGGTATGATGAGCGAAGAATGATTTGTGATTTCGGTTCAGACAAGGGCGATCCAAACATGATGGTGAGACCCGCGGGATAATCAGGGTAAGCGTCGGAAGCTGATTTTGTTGGGCGGTATGGCAATCATGGATGCGACGGATAAAATTTCGTGCCATTCCTGCGGCCGGGATCTGCCGTGGAAGTTGGAATGGGCGGGCAGACAAGCCAAGTGCAAATGCGGCTTCATGATGACCATTCCGCCCGAGCCGCATCAGTCGCTGAGCCGAAGCGCGCCGTTGGATGCGGAGGAAGAACCGCTTTCCGATGACAATATATTTGATCTCGCCGGCGCTGTTGACGCCGAGCGCCGGATCGCCGCCAGGTTGCCACCGACGATTGTGCATACCCGGATATTTACCGCTGCCCCGGCCCACGCAGCCAAATCGAAGCCAAATAAGCCGTCGCGGCCGATTGCGCGCACGGTTGCACGGTCCGCAGACGACGATTTCGATTCCAGTGTCTTCATTGACAAAACTCGCGACATTGTCACGCCCATCGTCATGACATTGATTGGCGTGATTTTGCTCTTTAGCTTTTATCTCGGCCATTACAAAGTGGATGCCTCGAAGATGCCCAGCCTCGTGGCGGGCCTCTCCTTCATTACGCTCATGCAGGCGGTGCTACTGATTGTGTTCGCCTTTATCGTCGCCGGCCCGCTGGGAGTTGGATTCGGTGATGTGCGCACGGCCTGGTACAAATTCATTGCCGTCGCCGTGCTTGGCGACGGAGCCTCTGTCTGGGGCGACCACTTCATGTCTTCGCTTGGCGCGGGATTGCTTGGGTTTGCCTTCATCGGCTTCATCCCCACGGCCATGTCAACGCCAAATAGAAATGTCCGGTATTTCAGCCCGATAGAAATGTCCGCCTCAGCCGGTGGCGGCGTTGCGCCACGGATGGGCGGGCGCTGGAC
>Ga0208589_1000733_pt1 | contig 14703 bp, 12 predicted proteins | sample NGESurshal092012_2_FD_184486 | JGI IMG/M metagenome (GOLD analysis project Ga0208589, IMG submission 184486) | Arctic peat soil microbial communities from Barrow, Alaska - NGEE Surface sample F53-2 shallow-092012 (SPAdes) | ecosystem: Environmental > Terrestrial > Soil > Wetlands > Peat ... | reverse complement strand
CGTCACCGTGATCGACGGTCATCCGGCGGCGCTCGGCTGGCTCGGCAGCGTACGCGGCCACAGAGTCGAGGCGCTCGGCGTCGAGCATTTTGGGCAGACCGGCACCATCGACGACCTCTACCGCCACCACGGCATCGACGCCAACGCCATCATCGATGCGGCCGAAAGCCTCACCGCGGGTGGTCCGGTGCGGCATCGGAAGATGGCGGTGTGATTGGTGAGTTGGCGTAGCGATCGGGTGTGGACCCCGGACCAGCATCGCACCACGCCGCAAAGGGCGGCGCGCTGCGCTGCAGATCCGGGACCCAGCAAGTGGGACGTCCTATCTTGCGCCGGTCACACACCACCCCTTATATCCAGCGTCCGCTGCAGTGCAGCGCCCCGCATATGGCGGGTTCAATTTGCCGGGTTTTCGTGCAAAGATGTCTGCCGAACGCTCCGTTCCCCCAAACTTTGCCCTGAAATCACGAGGTTCACGATGGTCAATCGCATGCAATTCTACATCGACGGCGCCTGGGTCGATCCGGTCGTCAAGAAGTCCACGCCCGTCGTCAACCCGGCGACCGAAGAGGCGATGTATGAGGTTGCGCTCGGCTCCAAGGCCGATGTCGACAAGGCGGTCGCCGCCGCCAAGCGCGCTTTTGACAGCTTTTCGCAGACCAGCCGCGAGGACCGCGTCAAACTGCTCGAAAAGATCATTGAAATCTACAAGGGCCGCATGAAGGAAATCGGCGCCGCCGTCTCCGACGAGATGGGCGCGCCGCTCCCGATGGCGGAGAGGCTTCAGGCCGGCGCCGGCCTCGGCCACATCGTCAACACGCTTGAAGTACTCAAGAACTACAAGTTCGAGGAGACCATGGGCACCGCCACGGTGGTGCGCGAGCCGGTCGGTGTTATCGGCATGATCACGCCCTGGAACTGGCCGCTGAACCAGATCGCCTGCAAGGTGGCGCCCGCGCTCGCCGCCGGCTGCACCATGATCCTGAAGCCGTCGGAATTCACGCCGACCTCGGCTCTGATCTTCGCGGAAATCATGCATGAAGCGGGCGTGCCGAAGGGCGTGTTCAACCTGCTCAACGGCCTCGGCCCTGAAGTCGGCGCCGCCATGAGCGAGCACCCGGATATCGACATGATCTCGTTCACCGGCTCGACCCGCGCCGGCGTCGACGTCGCCAAGCGCGCCGCCCCGACCGTCAAGCGCGTCAGTCAGGAACTCGGCGGCAAGTCGCCCAACGTGATCCTTGAGGGCTCCGACCTGACCAAGGCCGTCACCGGTGGCGTGATGCACATGTTCAACAATTCCGGACAGTCGTGCAACGCGCCGTCGCGGATGATCGTGCCGCTGTCGAAGATGAAGGAAGTCGCCGCCATCGCCAAGGGCGTCGCGGACAAGACCAAGGCCGGCGATCCGCGTGCCGAAGGCACCACCATCGGCCCCGTCGTGTCGCGCATCCAGTGGGACAAGATCCAGAAGCTGATCCAGAAGGGCATCGAGGAAGGCGCCACTTTGGTCACGGGCGGACCGGGCCTGCCGGAAGGCGTCAACAAGGGCTTCTATGTGCGCCCGACCATCTTCGCCGACGTCACCAACGACATGACCATCGCGCGCGAGGAAATCTTCGGGCCGGTGCTCACCATTCTTGGCGCCAAGGATGAGGAAGACGCGGTCAAGATCGCCAACGACACGCCCTATGGCCTGGCCGGTTACGTCACCGGCGATACGGTCGAGAGCGCGCGCCGGGTCGGCCGCCGCATCCGCGCCGGCAACGTCAATCTGCAGGGCGTCCCGAACGACCGCACCGCGCCGTTCGGCGGCTACAAGCAGTCCGGCAACGGCCGCGAATGGGGCAAATACGGCCTCGAGGAATATCTCGAGGTCAAGGCGGTCGCCGGCTTCAACGCCGCGTAAGCGCCAAGGCTAAAACAAGAACGCCGGGGCAGGGTGATGGTCCTGCCCCGGCGTTTGTTTCAAGAGACAGACTTTTTAATTGATGCGAATTTTATCACCGTCATTGCGAGCGAAACGAAGCAATCCAGGACCACAAGAAAGAGCTGGATTGCTTCGTCGCTTCGCTCCTCGCAATGACGGGTGGCGAAGACTAACCCCCGACCGCACCCTGCGTGTTCACATACAGCGCGTAGATCGACTGGCTCGCGGCCATGAACAGGCGGTTGCGCTGGACGCCACCGAAGCAGACGTTGGCGCAGCGCTCGGGCAACGCGATACGGCCGATCATGACGCCGTCGGGCGCGTAGACCACGACGCCGTCGAGCTCGGGATCGCCCATGCCCCAGCCGCACCACAGATTGCCGTCGATGTCGCAACGCATGCCGTCCGGGGTGCCGGGGCCGGCATCGATATGGATGCGCTTGTGGGAAATCGTCTCGCCGCCGGCATCGACGTCATAGGCGAGGATCTTGCGGTTCGGCACGCCGCGGGATTCCACGATGTAGAGGATCTTCTCGTCCGGCGAAAAGCACAGCCCGTTCGGCCCCAAAACACCTTCGGCGACGATGGTCGCCTTGCCGGTCTTGCCGTCGACCCGATAGACGTTCATGTCGATCTCGGATTCGGCCTTGTAGCCTTCGTAATTGCCGAGCAGGCCAAAAATCGGATCGGTGAACCAGATCGAGCCGTCGGATTTTACGACGACGTCGTTGGGCGAGTTCAACCGTTTGCCGTTGTAGGAGTCCATCACCACCGTAATGGTGCCGTCATATTCGGTGCGGGTGACGCGGCGTCCGCCGTGTTCGCAGGTGACAAGGCGGCCCTGGCGGTCGCGGGTGTTGCCGTTGGCAAAATTCGAGGGTTTTCGGAAGTTGCTGACCGCGCCGGTCTCCTCTTCCCATTTGACGATGCGCTGGTTGGGAATGTCGCTGCACAATAGATACCGGCCGTCACCGAAATACACCGGACCCTCGGCCCAGCGCAGGCCGGTGGCGAGCCGTTCCACGGCTGACAGTTTCAGCCAGTATTTCTCGAACCGCGGGTCAAGCGCATGAATGGCGGGATCGGGATAATAGCTTGCCGGCTGCCAGCCGGCGGAATGGGTCGCTGCTTTGGACATTTGCTGTTCTCGTTGTTTGTTCCTCACCGGGGTCATTTGCTATCACCCACATGCTTTTGCAGCAACCTTGCCGCGATGCGGCCGCCACGCCATACTCGCGCCAAGCCACCATCAAGAGGGATGAAATGCCACGCATATTGATGACCGGTGCCTCTGGGGGGATCGGGACCTCCCTGCGAAAATTGTTGCCTGCGGTCTATCCGGATCTGCTCTTGAGTGACCTCAAGCCGCCCGCCGATCTCAAGCCGAACGAGAAATTCAAGGCAGCTGAATTATCCGACCTCGCGCAGGTCGAGGCGATCTGCGAGGGCGTCGACGGCATCCTGCATTTTGGCGGCCAGTCGGTCGAAGGATCGTGGGATGCGGTGCTGCAATCCAACATCATCGGCTGCTACAATCTGTTCGAGGCGGCGCGCAAAAAGGGTGTCAAGCGCGTGGTGTTTGCGTCATCGAACCATGCGATCGGCTTCTATCCGCGTCATCACCATATCGGCACCGACGTCACGCCGCGCCCGGACAGCCGCTACGGCGTCAGCAAGGTTTTTGGCGAGGCTGTCGGCGCGCTCTATGCCGACAAGCACGGTCTCGGCGTGACGTGCCTGCGGATCGGCAATTTCGGCGAAATGCCGCTGGATCATCGCAGGCTGTCGATCTGGTTGAAGCCGGAAGACCTGATGCAGCTTTGCCGGATCGGGCTCGATCATCCCGATATCCATTTCGAGGTTTTTTACGGCGCTTCCAACAACGAGCGCGGCTGGTGGGACAATCACCGCGCCTACGACCTCGGTTACCGTCCGACCGGACGGGCGGAGGATTTTTACGATCATGCCATGGCCGAGCAAGCCAAGCTGAAACCCGATCCGATCGGCGATTTCTACCAGGGCGGCACGTTCTGCAGCATGGAGTTCAGCCGCGATGCTGCCGCGATCGTGAAGGCGAAACCGAAGTAGGGGCGACTGAGCGGTTGAAGTGTTGGCGCGACATTGCGACAACGGTGCGACGAAATTTACAGGACACATGAGATGGCTGACGGATTGCGCAAGGGTTTGACGAGTTATGGCGACGCGGGCTTCTCGCTGTTCCTGCGCAAGGCCTTTATCAAGGCGATGGGCTATTCCGACGATGCGCTGAACCGCCCGATCGTCGGCATCACCAACACCTACAGCGATTACAATCCGTGCCACGGCAACGTGCCGCAAATCATCGAGGCGGTGAAGCGCGGCGTGATGCTGACCGGCGCGATGCCGATGGTGTTTCCCACCATCTCGATCGCGGAAAGTTTTGCGCATCCCACTTCGATGTACCTGCGCAATCTGATGGCGATGGATACCGAGGAAATGATCCGCGCCCAGCCGATGGATGCGGTGGTGGTGATCGGCGGCTGCGACAAGACCTTGCCGGCGCAGATCATGGCGGCGATCAGCGCCGATCTGCCGACGGTGGTCATTCCGGTCGGACCGATGGTGGTCGGGCATCACAAGGGCGAGGTGCTGGGCGCCTGCACCGATTGTCGCCGTCTGTGGGGAAAATTCCGCGCCGGCGAGATCGACGAGGTCGAGATCGAAGCGGTCAACGGCCGGCTCGCGCCGTCGGTCGGCACCTGCATGGTGATGGGCACGGCGTCGACCATGGCCTGCATCACCGAGGCGATGGGCCTGTCGCTGCCGATGAGCGCGACCATCCCGGCGCCGCATGCCGAGCGTTTTCGTTTGGCGGAAGCCAGCGGCAAGGTCGCCGCAGCCATGGCGGTTGCAAAGGGTCCAAAACCCAGCGAATTGCTGACGCAATCCTCGTTCCGCAATGCGCAGATCGTACTGCAGGCGATCGGCGGTTCGACCAACGGCCTGATCCATCTGACCGCGATCGCCAACCGCACCAAGCACCGCGTCGATCTCGAAGCTTTCGACAGACTAGGCCGTGAAGTGCCCGTGCTGATCGACTTAAAACCGTCGGGCGCGCACTACATGGAGCATTTCCATCATGCCGGCGGTATGCCGAAACTGATGCAGCAACTCGGCGACCTGATCGACCTCGACGCCAAAACGATCACCGGCAAGACGCTGCGCGATGTCGTCGCCGGCGCCGAGGAAGTCCCGGGACAGGACGCAATCCGGCCGCGCACCAATCCGATCAAGCCGGAAGGCGCGATGGCGGTGCTGCACGGCAATCTGGCGCCGCGTGGCGCCGTGATCAAGCATTCGGCCGCCAGCCCAAAACTGTTGCAGCATACCGGACGCGCCGTGGTGTTCGATTCCATCGAGGACATGACGCTGCGGGTTGACGATCCCGCGCTCGATGTCACGGCCGACGACGTGCTGGTGCTTCGCAATGCCGGCCCGAAAGGCGCGCCGGGCATGCCCGAGGCCGGCTACCTGCCGATCCCGATGAAGCTGGCGCGCACGGGCGTGAAGGACATGGTGCGGATTTCGGATGCGCGGATGAGCGGGACGGCGTTCGGCACCATCGTGCTGCATATCACGCCGGAATCGGCGGTCGGCGGCCCGCTGGCGCTGGTGAAGAACGGCGACATGATCCGGCTCGACGTCGCCAAACGGAGCATCGATCTTTTGGTCGACGCCGCCGAGCTGGAAAAGCGCCGCGCGGCGATGAAGCCTGCCACGACGCCGGATTGGGCCAAACGTGGCTATGCGCATTTGTTCAACGAGACCATCCTGCAGGCCGACGAAGGCTGCGACTTCGACTTTATGCGAGGGGAGGGCAAAGGCTAGCGTCACGCCTCTGTCCTCCGCGGGCTCCATCTCGCAGATGCGTTGTGTTTTGGTTTGATTGACAATCGAACAATCCCGATGGGATGATCAAAGAAAAGCATCGCAGAGGGGGAGACAATGGACAGGCTGAGAACCGTTCTCGGCGCGGCGGTCGCTGCATGGGCCATCGCGGCCGCCGGCGCCCACGCGCAGGACGTCAAGCATTATCGCTTCGCCTACGACCAGCCGAAGACGACCGGCTATGGAATTCTCGGCGACATCTTTGCCGACAAGCTCAAGGAATTGAGCAAGGGCACCATGCTGATCGACCAGTATCCCGGCGCCCAGCTCGGGCAGGAGCCGCAGGTCCTGCAACTGGTGAAGTCCGGCGACGTCGAATTCTGCATCTCGTCATCCGCCAATGCCGCGACGCTGTCGCCGCAGGCCGGCGTGATGTCGATGCATTTTCTGTTTCGTTCCGAGGCGCATCTGATCAAGGCGATGGCCGATCCCGAAGTGTCGAAGGCGGTCAAGGCGATGATCGCGGAAACCGTCCAGGGCACCCATGTCATCGCGCTGTCGACGCTCGGCCTGCGCAACATGTATTCCAAGCGCGAGATCCGGAACGTCGGCGACATGAAGGGCCTCAAGGTGCGGGTGCAGGCCACCCCCACCGAGGACACGATGTTTCCGGCCTATGGCGCCCAGATCGTGCACATGCCGTTCGGCAGCGTCTATACCTCGTTGCAGACGGGCGTGGTCGATGTCGCCGAAAATGGCGTCAACGTCTATCTTGCCAACAAGCATTACGAAGTCGCCCCCGTGCTCTCGATGACCGAGCACGAGGCCAACAACAGTCTGGTCTGGGTCAGCGACAAATTGTGGAACAGCCTGACGCCGGAGCAACAGGGATGGGTCCAGGGCGCGGCCGACGAGGTCAACAAGAAGCAGCCGGCGAAGGCGATCGAGCTTGAGCACCAGTCGCTGGAGAAGCTGAAATCGATCGGGGTGAAAGTCGTTGCCGACGTCGACAAGTCGGGCTTTACCGCGATCGCCGATCCTTATCTCGACAAACTATCCAAGGAGCTCGGCCCGCACGCCGAGAAGATCAAGAACCTGATCCGGGCGATCAACTGAGGCCCGCATCGCCTGATGTCCGATTGACAATCTCGCGACCCCGATGGGATGATTGGGAAAATCAAAACAGGGGGAAGCCGTGAATTGTCCAGCCCGAACGATCGGCGGCCTGATCGCCGCGATCTCGATTGCCTTTGCCGCCAGCGCAAACGCTCAGGAGGTCAAGCATTATCGCTTCGCCCACGACCAGCAGCTCAATTCCGGTTATAGCGTCGCCTATGACATCTTTTCGGCCAAGCTCAAGGAATTGAGCAAGGGCACCATGGTGGTCGACCAGTATCCCGGCGCGCAGCTCGGGCAGGAGCCGCAAATCCTGCAACTGGTCCGGTCAGGCGATATCGATTTCGCGATCGTTTCCTCTGCCAATACCTCGACGATTTCGCCGCAGGCCGGCGTGATGTCGCTGCATTATCTGTTCCGCTCCGAGGATCACATCATCAAGGCGCTGGCCGATCCCAAGGTGTTCGAGGCGATCCACGACATGATCGACGGCACGGTGCAGGGGATTCATGCAATCGGATTGGGCACCCAGGGCTTCCGCGACATGTATGGCAAGAAGGAAGTGCACAAGGTCGAGGATCTCAAGGGCTACAAGATCCGCGTCCAGGCCACCGCGACCGAAGACACCATGTTCGCCGCCTACGGCGCCCAGACCGTGCATATGCCGTTCGGCAGCGTGTACACCTCATTGCAGACCGGCGTGGTGGATTTCGGCGAGAACGGCGTCAACGTGTACCTGATCAACAAGCATTATGAAGTGGCGCCGGTGCTGTCGATCACCGAGCATGAAGCCAACAACGCAATCGTCTGGATCAGCGACAAGCTCTGGCAGAGCCTCAACGCCGACCAGAAGCAGTGGGTGCTGGAAGCGGGCAAAGACGTCAGCCTGCAGGAGCCCAAGCGGGCGTTCGACCTGGAGCATTCCGCGGCCACCAAGCTCGAGAAAACAGGCGTCAAGATCGTCAAGGACGTTGACAAGGCCGGCTTCCAGAAGATCGCCGATCCCTATCTCGACAAGCTCGCTACGGGACTCGGCCCGCATGCCGACAAGGTCAAGACCCTGATCCGGGCGATCAATTAGCGACTATTCCCCGTCGTGCCGCTGTTTGCCGGGATCACGGACCTCTGACGCCGAACGACGGATCGCCGGACGATGACCATCGCCGACAAACTGGTGCTACAGCGGCAACATCACCTGAAATGGCGGTGTCTCGACCGGCTCGAACTGGTGCTGATGATTGTCTGCGGCGTGCTGTGCTTCGGGTTCTCGCTGTCGGTCATGTTCGACATCATCACCCGTACCATCGGTCATCCCTGGCTGTGGTTGCAGGAAGTCACCTCGACGCTGTTCATCTATGCGATCTTCATCGGCGCTGCGGCGGCAACCCGCCGCAACGACCATCTTTATCTCACCGCGATCTCCGAAGCGTTGCACGGCACGCCACGGCTGCTGGTCGAAATCCTGATCCGGCTGGTGGTGCTCGGCGTGGCGTTCTGCCTGATCTGGTTCGGCTATATCAACTATATCAGAGGCTTTGGCAGTTTCCGGTTGCCGTCGGGCACGCCGATCGCCTCGCTCTATGCGGTGATTCCGCTGTCCGGCATTCTGGTCGCGTTGTTCACCATCGAGCAACTGGTGAACGGCATCCGCAACGGATTTGACCATCCGGAGCCGCCGGACGACGACCTTGCGATACCGCCGGTCGATCTCGGCACCCACAAGGCGACGCAGCCGTGAGCGCGCCCGTCATTCTTGGGCTGATGTCGTTCTGCTTCCTGTTCTTCGGCTATCTCGGCGTACCCGTCCCGTTCTCTTTGATGGCGGGCGTTTTCGTCGCAGCGTCGCTGACCGACGTCTCGCTGGCGGCGATCGTCCAGAAGATTTTCGACGGTGTGGATTCCGAAGCGTTGCTGGCGATCCCGTTCTTCCTGCTGGTTGGGGAGCTGATGAGTTCGGCCAATGTTGTCGTCCGGATAGCCAACCTGTCGCTGTCGCTGGTCGGGCATATCAGGGGCGGGCTGTCGCAGGTGGTCGTCGTGTTCAGCATGTTCTTCTCGGAGATGTCGGGATCGACCACCGCCGACGTCGCGGTGATGAGCCGCGCGCTGGGCGGCCCGATGAAGCGGGAAGGCTATAGCCCGGCCTTCATCGCCGCGATCATCGCTTCCGCCTCGACCATCGCAGCACTGGTGCCGCCGAGCATTACCGCCGTCGTCTATGGCGCGGTCGGCAATGTCTCGATCGCCGGCCTGTTCATGGCAGGCGTGGTGCCCGGCTTCATGATCGGCTTCGGCCTGATGATCTACTGCTATTTCTTCGGGCCTTCCGGCATGCGCAAGCCGCGCGCGCCGTTCCGTCAGGTGGTGTTCGCCACCGGTGATGCGATCCTGCCGCTGATGATCCCCGTGATCCTGCTCGGCGGCATTCTCACCGGGTGGTTCACGCCGACCGAAGCCGGCGTGGTTGCGGTGGTCTGGATCATCGCGGTCGTGATTCCGGCGCTCAACCGCGGACATCTGCGCAAAATTCCATATGATTTTTGTCTGGCCGGACTGATCTTCTCGCTGCCGCTGATTACCATCGGCGCCGCGAACGCCTTCGGCTGGATGCTGGCGTACTTGCGCGGCGCCATCGTGATCGCGGATTTCATCACGTCGATCGCCGGCAACGACCCGCATTTGATCATGCTGCTGATGGTCCTGCTGTTTACGGTGGTCGGCGATTTCATCGAGCCGGTCCCGACCATCATCATCTTCATGCCGCTGGTCAATGCGCTGACCCAGGCCGGCGACATCAACGGCGTGCATATGGGCGTGGTGCTGATCGCGACGCTGGCGTTCGGCCTGATCACGCCGCCTTATGGGCTGGTGCTGTTGATGGCGTCGAAATTCGTCGGCGTCAGTTTCGGCAAGGCGCTGCGCGCGGCGTTGCCGATCTATGTGGTGTTCCTGTTCACGATCTGCTTCACGATCTATTTCCCGAGCGTAGTGCTGTGGTTGCCCAAGCATGTCATCCCGGAATCGGTCGGCTGCTTCAAGTCGCCCGCGGGCACGGGGTATATTTGTCCGCCGTGAGGGCGCGGGCCGGAGGCGAGGTCGCATCCTGCAAAAAGGTCGCTTAGCCGACTTCGTCAACGGTCCACCTTTCGTCCGTCCGCGTAAATCGGAACGGCGTGCCATGATGGTTATCGAAAAAATCGCCGCACAGCGCCTGCGCCATGGCTTGCATCACGCCGTCATGGCAGACGAAAAGTATCTGGGCGTGCGGATGACGGTCCAGCCACCGGCTGACGCAGCGTAACGCACGTTCGGTTACTTCGGTCCATGCCTCGCCGTCTGCGGGCAAGATCGAGACAAGATCGGCCATCTTGGCAATGCGATGTCGCTGCATGGCCTCTTCGATCGATTGGCCTTCGAGGCTGCCGAAGTCGCATTCGACGATATCCTGGTCGATCGCGACCGCTTGTGCAAATGCGGCGGCGGCGATCTCCGCGGTTTTCACCGCGCGGACCAACGGACTGCTGACGATCCGGTCGGGCGGAGCGCTTTGCAATCGTCGCGCCGCCGCATGCGCTTGCGCGATGCCGTCCTCGTTCAGGGGATTGTCGGTGCGTCCCTGAAAACGTCCCTGCCGGTTCCAGTCGGTGGCGCCGTGGCGAAGACACAGGAAGGAGCGTTTTGGTGTGGTCGGCCGGATCATTTGCCCTTGCTGGTGAACCTCTTCACCGCGGCGCGGAATTCGTCGGTGTGCATGCAGTCGATGATGGCGTCGCGTTCGGCGTCGAGTTGCTGCTCGACCGGCGTCCCATGGGCACGGTGGATCAGCGCCTTGGTCGCGGCAATCGCCGCCGGCGCGTTTTGCGCCAGGCGATGCGCCAGTTCGCGGGTCGCGGTTTTCAGCTCGGCCGCGGGCACGACCTTGGCGACCATGCCCCAGTCGTGAGCCTGCTTGGCGGAAAAACTGTCTTCGGCGAGGAAGATTTGCAGCGCGCGGCGAGGACCGACGCTGGCGACCACGCCGACGGTGCCGCCGCCGTCGGGCGAGACGCCGAGCTTGGCGTAGGCCGGCGCGAACTTGGCGTCCTCCGCGGCGATGCAGAGGTCGGCCATGAAGGCGAGCGAAAGCCCGGCGCCGGCCGCCGAGCCGTGCACGCTCGAGACCACGATCTTCGGCATCCGTCGCAGCGTGGTGATGAAGGCGTGGTAATGCTGCAGCAACTCGCCGACAACAGGCGCGATGGTGTCGGCGGCAGCCGCCGCGCCGATGGTCTGCAAATCGCCGCCGGCAGCAAATGCGCGGCCATTGCCTTCGATCACCAGCACCTTGATCTCGTCCGACGCCTCGACCTCGGCGCCGAGCTGTTCCAGTTTCTTGGCGATCGAGAGGTCGATCGAGTTGAAGGCGGCAGGCCGGTTCAGCGTGATCGTCGCGATCGGGCCATCGACCGACAGCAGCGCCGGATCGTCGGGAAGCGAGGCGGTGACAGGCGTCGGCATGACAGTAAGCCCCTGATCCTGATAAGGTTGGCCCGCATTTAAATAGCAGAAGGGAAGTGGTGACAATCCCCGGTGAAGTCTGCAAAATGCGGAAAACATATTCCTCATGGCGAGGGGACGGGGAGCAGCGGCATGGCAAATGATATGGCAAGCGATCAGGCTACATTGAGCCGGCCGGTCATCGACATCGATCCGTTTTCGCATGCGTTTCTGAGCGATCCCTATCCGCATCACGAGGCGATGCGGGAGGCCGCGCCGGTGGTCTGGCTCGAGCATTACGGCATCTGGGCGATGGCGCGGCATCAGGAAGTGCGCGACGCGCTGACCGACTGGCAAACCTATTGTTCGGGCGCGGGCGTTGGCCTGAGCGATTTCCGCAAGGAACCGCCATGGCGTCCGCCAAGCATCATCCTGGAGGCGGATCCGCCGTTGCACACGCGTACCCGTGCCGTTTTGACGCGGATTCTGTCGCCGGCCGCCATCAACACCCTGCGCGAGGCGTTTACGCGCGAGGCCGAAGTGCTGGTCGATCGTCTGGTCGAGCAGCGCGAATTCGACGGCGTCGCCGACCTCGCTGAGCATTATCCGCTCAAAGTGTTTCCGGATGCGGTCGGCCTCTCGGGGCAGGGTCGGGAAAACCTGATGCCGTATGGCACGATGGTGTTCAATTCCTTCGGCCCGCGCAACGATCTGTTCGAGAAGGCGATGGCCAATGCCGGGCCGGTGCGCGAATGGATCATGTCGAAATGCAGCCGCGCGGCGCTGGCGCCGGATGGATTGGGCATCAAGATTTTTCACGCGGTGGATGCCGGCGAATTGTCGGAGGAGGAGGCGGGCATGCTGGTGCGCTCGTTCCTGTCGGCAGGCATCGATACGACGGTCTACGGGCTCGGCAACGCGCTCTATTGTTTTGCCGGCAATCCGGAGCAATGGACGGCACTGCGCGAGAATCCGAACCTGATCCGCGGTTCGTTTGAGGAGGTGCTGCGCTTCGAGGCGCCGGTGCAGACGTTCTTCCGCACCACGACCAAAGCGGTTGACGTCGGTGGCGTGCGGCTCGGCGAGGGTGAAAAGGTGTTGCTGTTTTTGGCTGCCGCCAATCGCGATCCGCGCCGCTGGGACCGGCCGGATGTCTTCGACGTTCGACGACGCGCCGCCGGGCATATGACGTTCGGCACCGGCATCCACGGCTGTGTCGGGCAGGCCGTTGCGCGACTGGAGAGCGAGGCGATCTTCGGCGCGCTCACGAGACGGGTGGCCACGATCGAGTTCGCCGGCGAGCCGACGCGGCGGCTGAACAACACATTGCGCGGGTTCGATACCCTGCCGCTTCGCCTCAAGGCGGCCTGACGCATGACGCCAGAAACTGTTCTCAAGAGACCTGTTGTCATCGTCGGCGCCGGGCATGCCGGTTTCCAGGTCGCGGCCTCGTTGCGGCAGCATGGGTTTGGCGAAGCCATTCACATGCTCAACGACGAAGCGCATCTGCCGTATCAGCGCCCGCCATTGTCCAAGGCCTACCTGAAGGGCGGTGGTGCACCCGACAGCCTGATGTTTCGCCCCGATAAATTCTACCGCGACCAGAACATCGGCCTGATCGCCGATCGCGCGGTCGCGATTGATCGCGGCAACCACAAACTGACGCTCGCTTCCGGCGCTTCGCTCGATTACGGGCACCTGGTGCTGGCGACCGGTGCGCGCAACCGCCTGCTCGACATCCCCAACGCCAATCTCGAAGCCGTGCGCTATTTGCGCATTCTCGATGACAGCGAGGCGCTGCGGCAGCGGCTTTCTTCCGGTCAGCGCGTCGTGGTGATCGGCGCCGGCTTCATCGGTCTCGAATTCGCCGCCACCGCGCGAGCAAAAGGCCTCGAGGTCGACGTGCTCGAACTCGGTACCCGCGTGATGGCGCGGGCGGTGACCGCGGAGATATCGGAATTCTTTCAAGCCAGGCACACTGCCGCGGGCATCCGGCTGCATCTCGGCGTGCAAGCCACCAGCATCGAGAGCGACGGCGCCAAGGTCACCGGCGTCAGCCTCAGCGATGGCCGGCACATTCCGGCCGATCTGGTCGTGGTCGGTGTCGGTGTGTTGCCAAACGTCGAACTCGCGGCCGAAGCGGGCCTGCCGGTGGCGGCGGGAATCATCGTCAACGAATATCTCGCGACCGCCGATCCCGATATCTCCGCGATCGGCGACTGCGCGCTGTTTGCGAGCCCGCGCTTTGGCGCGCCGTTGCGGCTGGAGTCGGTGCAGAACGCCACCGATCATGCCCGCTGCGTCGCGGCGCGGCTGACGGGCGATACCAAGGCGTATGACGGGTTGCCCTGGTTCTGGAGCGACCAGGGCCCCGACAAGCTGCAGATCGCGGGCCTCACCACCGGCTACGACCGCGTGGTGGTGCGCGGCGATCGCGATCAGGGTGCGTTCTCGGCATTTTGCTACAAGGGTGAAGCGCTGGTCGGTATCGAGTCGATCAACCGCGCCGGCGATCACATGTTCGGCCGCCGTCTGCTGGCGGCGAACGGGTCGATCACACCGGAGCAGGCGGCGGACATGAGCTTCGATCTCAAGGCGGCTTTGGGCTAGGATTTTTCCAGCTCCGCTGCTGATGGCATCGACGGCGCGGCGCCCATCCGCTGTACGCAGATCGAGGCGGCGACGTTGGCGTAATTCAGGGCATCGCTGATCGATTTTTTTGCAGCGAGCTGTGCCGCCACGGCGCCGACAAAGCAATCGCCGGCGCCGGTGGTATCGACGGCCTCGATCGGGCGAGCTTCGATCGTCAGCGGCTTGCCATCCACCAGCGCCAGCACGCCGCGTTTGCCCAGGGTGACGCAGACGATCCGCTTGCCGTCGCCGTGCAGGGTCTTCGCGGCGTCGATGAAGCGCGCCGTATCGTCGCCCTCGCGAAGCTCGAATCCGGCGAGCAGGGCGAGTTCGCTTTCGTTGAGGATCAGGATATCGATGAGATCGAGCAGCTCGGCGCCGAATGCGATCGCCGGCGCCGGATTGAGGATCGTGGTCGCGCCGGCCGCGCGGGCGCGGGTGAAAAAGGCAATGATGGCCGGCAGCGGAATTTCGAACTGGCTGACCGCGATGTCGCCTTTGGCCAACGCGACTGTGCTGACGTCGGCGGGGCCGACCAGCCCATTGGCGCCCGGGATCACGACGATGGTGTTGTCGGAATTGGCGAGCGTGATGATGGCGGTGCCGGTATGCGCGTCGGCGGTTTCCCGCACGAAAGCGAGGTCAACGCCTTGCGCGGCCAGGAACGTTTTCAACTCGCGGCC
>Ga0208589_1000732_pt1 | contig 14737 bp, 14 predicted proteins | sample NGESurshal092012_2_FD_184486 | JGI IMG/M metagenome (GOLD analysis project Ga0208589, IMG submission 184486) | Arctic peat soil microbial communities from Barrow, Alaska - NGEE Surface sample F53-2 shallow-092012 (SPAdes) | ecosystem: Environmental > Terrestrial > Soil > Wetlands > Peat ... | reverse complement strand
GGGCCAGTGGCCAGGCGGGCGCATCGGGGTGGCGGTCTACGGCCGGGATGCCGCCGACGCCAAGCTCCTCACCAAGGCAGGCCGGTTCCTCTTCTACCGGGACTCCGGCCCGAGCCTCACCCTGACCAGGCTTCAGCAGGTGGAACATGAGGCCTACCTCACCCTGCGAGCAGGCCAGGCCGGCGTGGCCGTACCTGGGATCCTGGAAGCCGGAACGGCGGGATCATCCGGGGACGCGCTGCTCGTCTGCGGTCTGCCGCCCGGGACGGCGCTGTCGGATGCGGACGCCGCCCAGGTCAGCGATGCCACGCTCGACGATATTTACCGCCATCTGCTGACTCTGCGGCGGGCGCGCATCTCGCAAGGCGCCATGAGTGGTGACGTGCTGCTGATCAACCCGGAAGCTGGCGCAGCTGTGGTGGCGGACTTCCGTAACGCCATTTCGAACGCCTCGCCGTACCTGCTCGATCGCGACATGGCGGGGGCCATTGCCGCGACGGCCATCGTGGTCGGAGCCGAACGCGCCGCGGCCTGCGCGGCCAGGTGCCTGGATGCCGAAGTGCTGGCCGGGGCGCTGCAGCATCTCCACCGGGCTGGGCTGGATCCCGCGCTCAGCCGCGGTCTGCGGGGTAAGCGCGGGTTCCTGGAGGATGTCCGGCGACGCGCTGCGCAGGCCAAGTCGATCGACGTGCCTAAGCTGGCGGAGCCTCGCCGGGTCAGCTGGCCAACGCTGATCATGGTGGTCGGGACGCTCATCGGCGGCTGGGCCCTGGTCGGCGTGCTCATCGACGTCTCCAAGTCCTTCGACACCGTGCTGGGTGCTCACTGGCTCTGGGTCGTCCTCGCGTTCATCCTGGCCCAGCTGGCCTTTGTCGCATCGGCTGTCGAAGGAATCGGCAGCGTAGCCGGGGCACTCCCGTTCGGCCGGGTAGTGGCGGTCGAGGTCGCTAACTCCTTCAGTGCGCTGGCTGGCGGGACCGCGGCCGTCTTCGCCACCCGGGTCCGCTTCTTCCAGCGGCAGGGGTATGACGCGTCGGTGGCGCTCAGCTCGGGCGCCATCATGGCTACCTCCAGCTGGATCGCCATCGGGGTGCTGTTCCTCGCCTCGCTCCCGTTCGCCTGGGGGTCCCTCGACCTCGAGGCCACTCCCCAGTCCGGCGGCAACTCGAAACTGGTCTGGATCATCCTGGCCGTCGTGGTCCTGGTCGCTGTGGTCGCCGGGCTGGCGCTGGCGGTGCCCCGGCTCCGCCGGCTGGCGGCCAGCAAGCTGCGCCCGAAGGTGCGCGACATCTGGGGCAACCTCAAGGAGGTGGCCAGCTCCCCGCGCAAGCTGGTGCTGCTGGTGGGGGGCTCTTTTGCGCAAGAGCTGGTCGTGGCCATGGCCCTGTCCGTGTCCCTGCTGGCCTTCGACGACCATCTCCGGCTGCCCACCCTGATCGTGGTCATCACGCTGGCCGGGATCATCGGTGGGGTCTCGCCGTCCCCGGGCGGCATGGGCGTGGTGGAGGCGGGCATGATCCTCGGCCTTACCGCGGCGGGTGTCTCCGAGGCCGACGCCACCGCCGCGGTCTTCATCCAGCGCCTGTTCACCTCGTACCTGCCGCCCATCTGGGGCTGGGGCGCCCTGGTCTGGATGCGGAGGAGAGAGTACTTGTGAGCGACCGGCTGGGCGGCTAGAGGATCTTCCTGAGCCAGTCGAAGATCACCTGGTTACGGCGCTGCGGAGCCATCGGGGCGCAATGGAGCTGGCACCCCGGGAGCTCACGGGTTGACTACTTTGGGCGACCTTCTAAGTACCATCCGTCATTAGATCGGCAACCCCGGGCCCGCCTGCCCGTGCGGCGGCCAGCCCGGCCCCAGCCGGTGCGGAATCCAGATTCCGTTTGCTACGCTCCCGGAAGCATAATTCCGTTTCCGGGAGGGTCTTCGTGGCCGTTGCCAGCCGTCGCGCGCATTATCAGGTCACGTTCGCCGTGCTGGCCGCCGGCGTGGGGGCGTTCGCGCTGTTGCAGTCGCTGGTCATTCCGGTGCTGACGACGGTGCAGCACGAGCTGCATACGACGCAGGCCGCCGCGACGTGGGTCCTCACCGCCTACCTGCTGTCAGCGTCGATCATGACGCCGATCCTGGGTCGGATCGGCGACATGGCAGGCAAGAAGCGGGTCTTCGTCGCCACCCTCGTCGCGCTAGCGGTGGGGTCGCTGCTGGCCGCGGTCGCGCCCTCGATCGGGGTCATGATCGTCGCGCGGGTGATCCAGGGGGTCGGCGGCGGGATGGTCCCGGTGGCGTTCGGGATCATCCGTGATGAGTTCCCGCCCGGCAAAGTGACCGGCGCGGTCGGCGTACTCGCCTCCCTGACCGCGGTCGGGGCGGGTCTCGGCATCGTTCTGGCGGGCCCCATCGTCAACGCGCTCGACTACCACTGGCTGTTCTGGCTGCCGATGATCCTCACGATCATCGCGGCGGTCTGCGCGGTCCTGTTCGTTCCCGAGTCGCCGGTGCGCACCCCCGGGCGGATCAGCTGGCTGCCGGCGGTGCTGCTGTCTGGGTGGCTGGTCGCGCTGCTGGTCGCGCTGAGCGAGGCACCCGCCTGGGGCTGGGGCTCGGGCCGGGTGATCGGCCTGCTGGCCGCGGCGGTCGTCCTGGCGGCCGCCTGGGTGCTCGCCGAGCTGCGCGCGGCCACGCCGCTGATCGACATGAAGATGATGCGCCGGACGGCCGTGTGGACGAACAACCTCGTCGCCCTGCTGATCGGCCTGGGGATGTACGCGACGTTCGCCTTCCTGCCCGAGTTCGTGCAGACGCCCTCCGCCGCCGGCTACGGGTTCGGCGCGAGCATCACCCGGTCCGGGCTGATGCTGCTGCCCTCGACGATCACCATGTTCACGGTGGGCATGTTCGCGGGCCGGCTCGCCCGCGCGCTCGGCGGCAAGGTTCTCGTGATCGCCGGGTGCCTGATCGGGTGCGTGGCCATGTCGATCCTCGCCTTCGCGCACGCGCAGACCTGGGAGATCTACCTGTCTACCGCCATCATGGGGGTGGGGTTCGGGCTGGCCTTCTCGGCGATGTCGGCGCTGGTGGTCGCCGCGGTGCCGGCCTCGCAGACTGGTGTCGCGAGCGGCATGAACGCGAACATCCGCACCATCGGCGGCAGTATCGGCTCGGCGGTGATGGCCAGCATCGTCACCTCCCAGCTCGAGCCGTCCGGCCTGCCGAAGGAATCCGGCTACACCATCGGCTTCGCGGTAATGGCCGGGGGCCTGGTGCTGGCCGCGCTTGCCGGCCTGCTGATCCCGTCCGCGCGCGGCCTGCGGCGGGCGGCTGGCGAGCCGGAACACGCCGAGCTGGCACTGCTGGCCGGCGGGACGGTCGTCGGAGACAAGAGCGAGTGACCGTGCTCCAGCACCCGGCCCCGCGAGCACGGCGGGACGCCGTCCGCAACCATCAGCGTGTCCTCGCCGCCGCCCGCGAGGTGCTCGGCGAGTCCGGCGCCGACGCCAGCATGGAGGAGATCGCCGCCCGGGCCGGCGTCGGCGTCGGCACCGTCTACCGCCGGTTCACCAGCAAGGACGCCCTGATCGATGAGCTGCTCCGGCTCGCCCTGGAGCAAGTCCTGGCGTCCACCGAACGTGCGCTGGCTCGCACCGACGGGCAGGGGCTGGAGGAGCTGCTCCGCGCCCTCGGCCAGTCCTTCGCCGACCACGCACGCTACGCGGGCCTGCTGCTGCAGCGGCACACCGCGGACGACACCGCACGCCAGATAAGGGCTGCGATCGACGAGCTCACCGCACGCGCCCTAACGGCTCACACGGTCAACCCGGGGATCACCTCCGGCGACGTCCTGGCGGTGGTCTGGGCGATGCGCGGGCTGGTGCAGGCCACCGCCGAAGTCGCTCCGGGGGCCTGGCAACGGTTCCTGGACATCCAGCTCGCCGGCATGCGGGCACCGGGGTCACTCAGCGGCACACCACCCCTGTCCACCCGGCAGGTCTCGAAGCTGGCCCCGCGTCCGTCCTGACCGCGGCGGCGTGTGCGCGCATCGCTAGACGCGGACTGGCCGCTGCGGCAGTCTGCGATCATGCGATCTCGAACGGACGGCATGTGGTGGGGAGCAGCTATCGAAGCGCCGGCCCCGGGCGCCCTGGCGAAGTTCTACGCCGAACTGCTCGGCTGGCCCATCGCTCATGAAGAGCCTGGAACGGCCATCCTCGCCGCCCCACAGAGATCCATCTACATCGTGTTCCAGCAGGCAGACGGATACCAGGCCCCTGCCTGGCCGCCCGTGGACGGGGAACAGCGCCCCATGATGCACTTCGACTTCCAGGTCGGAGACCTCGAATCCGCGGTGACGGAAGCCGTCGCCCTGGGAGCCACGGTGGCGACGGCCCAACCACAAGAGAACGTCCGAGTTCTCCTGGACCCAGCCGGCCACCCGTTCTGTCTCTGCCGGGACGAGGGCTAGCCGCACGAGCGCCCATCGGCGAGCGTGCTGCACACCACGCGCTGGCCAGCAGCGGACTCTGGCCAGCAGAATCCAGCGCGACAGACGCGCTCGACCGCCGCTAGGCGGTGATGTGAAACCGTGTGAGCGACCGAACCCAGCCGACTGCTGCATGCCCGGGCATTACCGACGTCCGGGTGTTGACCAGCGCGTCGTGGGAGGACGCGGGGTGTCGCGCGTCAGAGCGGACGGACGTTCTCCGCCTGCGGTCCCTTTTGCCCCTGGGTCGTGTCGAATTCGACCTTCTGGTTCTCATCCAGCGACCGGTAGCCGGTGCTCGCGATCGCGGAGAAGTGGACGAACACGTCCGCCGTCCCGTCATCGGGGGCGATGAAACCAAAGCCCTTATCGGCGTTGAACCACTTCACTGTGCCTGTTGCCATCAGTCTAAGTCCCTAATCCCATGCCACGCCGCGACCTCGCCGCGGCGACCGCAAGCTTATCTGTCCTAGTCCCCGAACAGGAACCCTACCCCGCGATTGGGATGCATCGGCGGACACGAAAGCTATCCGGGTGGCCGGCGCAGACCCGCCGGCGGGCAGAACCTGGATCCCGTCGGACTCGCGGCAGCCGGAGGGGGCAGGTCCCCGCGGGAGCGTCACCGGGGATGCCGGTGAAGTAGTCCGCGCGGCGCAGCAGGGCCCGGGCGGCCGAAGTAGGTCTGCCGCCGGCGGTCCGGCGGCGCGGGGCGCAAATGCGCCAGGACCGGCCACCGCCTACGCCATTGGCACAAATAGATACCGACGCGATGATATCGAGTGCGCCAGACTGCCGGCCGACATTTATATATGGTGCCAGGACGTCCTGATACTCTCGCGAAAACATTGGCTGAGCGAACACGCCCAGATTGCCATTATCGTGACGCAATATCCGCATATTATCGCGTCGCTGGCGCATCATGCGGCGTCACCCGCAACGGAGGAAGCCCTGGTGAAATTCACCGCACGTGCCGCCATCGCGGCACTCATCGCGATCACCGCGACCGGCCCGGCGCTGGTCCCCCTGGCGGGCCCGGCGCTGGCGAGCTCGACGCCGCCGGCCGCGGCCCGGGGCCTGCTTGGCACCTGGGCGAACACGGATCCGGCGACCCGGGACGTCAGGGACATCGTCGTCACGGCGAAGGCGCGCGGGATCATGGTCGACGCTTTCGCTTCCTGCACCCCGAAGTCGTGCGAGTGGGGCAAAATCCCCGGTACCGTCTTCGGCGCGGACGTCAACTCGGTGACCGGGCACTCGCTCGAGGCTAACTGGGACTTCCGTTTCGTGCGTGACGTCTTCCTGGCCACCCTCACCCGCCCGCGCGGCGTCCCGACGCTGGTCGTGAAAGAATTCAAGACCTTCGTCGACCCCGGGAGCCGGGCCAACTACGCGAAGGTTGAAACGTTCGTGCGGGCTGGCCACCCGATCATCCCGGCGCTCAGCGGAAAGGCCGGCCACGGTTATCCGGCGGGCCATTGGGTCAAGCCCGTGCCATCCCTGCGGGGGACCTGGAAAAGCACATCGGCCCGGGGCGGGATCAGGAAAATAGTGCTCAGCCGGAACCGTAACGGATCACTCAGGGTCCATGTCTTCGGCAGATGCGGTCTGAGCCTGTGCAGCCTGGGCACTGTCCAGGGGATCACGTTCGGCGAGAACATCGCGTCGGTGAGCGGCCGGAAGTTCCTGGCCCCCTACACATTCGGCTTCAAGAAGAACCTCCTGAGCGGCTGGGCGAACAAGGCGGGGACGATCCTGACCGTCGAGAGCTCCTCGGAGTTCACCGACACCAGCGGCCGCTCTAATTACGTCTTCACCGAAACGTTCAGCCGCCGCTGACGGACCTAGAGCCGGATCCTGGCCAGGACGAGGGTGATGTCGTCCTCGCCGCGCTGGCGCAGCGCCTGGGTGATGGTTTCGCAGGCGCTGTCCAGCGATACGCCGGGCTGCGCTAGCGCGGAGCCAAGCCCGTCGCGCAGCGCGGTGATGCCGTCTTCCAGCGGCCGGGTCCGGCTTTCGGCCAGCCCGTCGGTATACAGCGCGAGGGTGGCCCCAGGGGGCAGGCTGACCTGGGCCGATTCGAACGTCCCGGTGCTGAGCCCCAGAGGGAGCCCGGCCGGCACCGAGAGCACCTCGGTAGCTCCCCCGGGCAGCGCCAGCACGGGCGGCGGGTGACCGGCCCCGGCGATCACGCAGGTGCTGGCCGAGGTGTCGATCACGGCGCAAATGCAGGTGGCGTACGGCGAGGCAGGCATGCCTGCGGTCAGCGTGTCCAGCCTGGCCAGCACCTCACCGGGCGGCATGTCCAGGCCGGCCAGGAGGTGCGTCGCCGTGCGCAGCTGCACCATCACGGCCGCCGCCTCCGGGCCGTGCCCCATCGCGTCCCCGACGACCACTGCTACCCGCCTGCCGGGCAGCGCGACGATGTCGTGCCAGTCCCCGCCCACCATGCTGGCGCCCACCGGCAGATAGCGGTGCGCTACCTCCATGCCCTCCGGGACGCGGGGCTCACCCGGCAGCAGGCCCCGCTGCAGCGCGAACGCGGTCCGCCGTTCCCGGTGATAGAGGCGGGCATTGTCGATGCACACCGCCGCCCGGGAGGCGAGTTCGCCGGCCGCGGCGATGTCCGCGGGCCCGAAGTCCGGGCTCTGCGGCGCCCGCCCGAACGTGGCGCAGCCGAGCACCACCCCGCGGGCCACCAGCGGGACGGACAGGAACGATGCCCAGTTGGACGCGAGCTCCCGGCCGCCGGGGCGGCGGGCGATCCGCTCGGCGCTCTCCTCGTCGAGGCGGTCGTACAGGACCGGGCCCCGCGTGTGCATGGCGCGGAAGCTGGGCGAGTCGTCGCCGAAGACCATGACCTCACCGGGGCGCAGCACGCTGTCCGTCGCGGCCGTGGGCTGCCCGGCCAGCCGGGCCACCAGTCGCCGCATCACCGCCCCGTGCCCGGCCTGGGGCGACACCGGCTCATCGGCGGCGAGCAGCCGCTCGAACATGAAAATGGCGGCGACGTCGGCAAAGGCGGGCACCGCCACATCGGCGACCTCCCGCGCGGTGCGCGGAAGGTCCAGCGTGGTGCCGATCCGGTCGGCCGCCTCCCGCAGCCAGCCAGCGCCGATAGCCGGCGAGACATGCTGGCCGATCACCAGCACCCCGGCCTCCGGGCCGCCCAGCGGTTCCCAGCGAAGGGCGACCGGGCCGCTGCCGCCCGCGAAGGCCATGCTGACGGTCGCGGTCCAGACCCGGCCCGCCGCGACCTCGGCCAGCGCCTCACCGGCCAGCTCGCGCTGTCCGGGACCGGTCATCAGCACGGCCCGGACGTCGTGCCCGGTCACCGACGGCGCAGGGTGCCCGAACAACCGTTCCGCGGACGCCGGCCATGAGGTGACCCGGCCCCCGGAATCCAGGGTGAACGCGGCCAGGCCCGCCAGGTCCGGTCCGCGCCGCCGCGGCAGCGCGGACCCATGGTCCCCGGCCATCTGTTCTGCCACCGGTCTTCGCACCAGTCCTCGCCGGCCAGTACCCGCTCGCACTGGCCTGTCCGGCAATGGGCGCGGCCCATTCCGCGCCCGCGGCCACGCGGTACCGGCAGCCATTGCCCGCACCCTGCGATATCGTGCAAAAAAAGAAATCTATCGTAATACCCGCGGCAAAACGTGCCGTGCGCAGCAGAACCACGACGATGATCTTCCAGGTACGCCACCGCGGGGCGGGTGTGCGGGGACGAGCAGGGAGGCAGGATGGCCGGCGAGCCGGACTGGATACCCCCGGGCGTGGACGTCAAGCGGGCGAACACCGCCCGGGTCTACGACTACTGGCTGGGCGGTACCCACAACTTCCTGGCTGACCAGGACCTCGCCCGGGCGATCACGGCGGTCGAGCCCAACGCCAGGGCGGGTGCCCGGGCCAACCGCGCGTTCCTCGGCCGCGCGGTGCGGTTCCTCAGCGCCGCCGGAATCAGCCAGTTCCTGGACATCGGCTCAGGCATTCCCACCGAGGGAAACGTGCACGAGGTCGCCCAGCGGGCCAACTCCGGCGCCCGGGTCGCCTATGTGGACGTTGACCCGGTCGCGATCGCGCACAGCAAGGCCCTTCTGGCCGGGAATGAGAACGCCGCGATCATCGATGCTGACGTGCGCGACCAGGAAAAGATCCTCGGCGACCCCACTGTCGGGCGGCTGATCGACTTCGGCCAGCCGGCTGGGCTGCTGCTCGTCATGGTGCTGCATTTCATCGACGACGACGCGGACCCCTGGGGGATCGTGGCCAGGCTGCGCGACGCGCTGGCGCCCGGCAGCTACCTCGTGCTCGCCCACGCCACCACGGAGAGCAGGCCCACCGTGGCCCAGGCCGCTGAGACGGTGTACAACCGCAGCGTCTCCACGGGCATCCGCATGCGCTCGCGCGCGGACATCCTGCGCTTCTTCGACGGCTTCGAACTGCTGGATCCCGGGCTGGTCTACATCCCGCAGTGGCGGCCGGACTCACCCGATGACGTCCCGGCCGACCCCAGCAAGTTCTGGGTCCTGGTCGGCGCGGGCCGCAAACCCTGATCTCCCGGGCGCCTTCGTTTTGCGGCCTTATCAGCCAGCCCAGCCCATCCGGCGACGGGACACCTGGCCGGCCTCCGGACGCTTCGGGCCGCGTGGCCGGCGGTTACCGGGCGGCCCAGTGCCCGGTGAGGGCGGGGATGACCTCGTCGGCGTAGGCGTCGAAGGCCGCGGACATCGCGTCCGCGCTGTGATTCTGCCCGGCCTGCCAGTCCCGGTTGGCCAGGAACACCAGAGAGCCGATCACGGCCGCGAGCACCCGCGGGCGCCGGTCGGTGGCCGGGTCGACGCCCTCACGCTGAGCGAGGACCCGGATGATCTGCGGGCGGGCGCCGGGAAGAGACGGCCCCATGGACATGAAGACAGCGGCGAGTACCGAGGCGGCTGGCGCCGCCGCGACCCAGGAGCCAGGCCGGGGACGCCGCCTCATGCGGGGCAACCCGACGCTGACCCTGCTGACGGTCGCCCTGGGCGTGATGATGGTCGCCGCGCACCTGCCCGCGCTCACCGGGTCGCCGCGGTGATCACCCAGATCAGCCACACCACGTTCGTGAGCGGGATGCACGCGGCCTTCCTGGTGGCCGCACTGGTCGCGCTGGCTGGTGCCGCGATCGCGCTGGTGACCAGCCGGGGCAACGACGGAGCCGGAGCCCACGCAGGCAGCTGACCGGAAGACCTTCCAGATAACGGTCCGTCCGTGGTTCCGCCGTCGGGTTTCCCGACTCTGCCTGGCCGGTCACCGGCGCCAGCCCTTCAGCCTGAGCGGCGTGGTTTCAGGGCACGCTGGGTTCGCGGTGCCCGTCGAGGAACCGCATGGCCGCGTCCCGGTCGACGAGCGAGTGATCGGCGAGCCACTCGACCGCTCGGCAGCAGGCCCTGGCCTCCCGGAAGGCCTGCCACGCGGGCAGCAGCTCCGGATACTCCTGGTGGAGCTCGTCTTTGAACCGGCGGAAAGCACCCTTACCAGCGATAGCCCGCGCCAGCCTCCGCGCCGCCGGCTCGTCGCTGACCTGCTCGGCGAAATCAGCCATGTCCTGGTACCAGACATAGGACGGCAGTGGATCGATGCAGATCAGGTCCAGTTCCTCGAGATCAACCGGGGTCCGGCCGTCGATCCCGGTGTCGGACGTCCAGAAAACGACTTCCCCGGTCTCGGGGTGGATCAGCCACCGGTGTTCGTAGTCGGTCTGATCGGCTAGCGCCTCGGCGATCTCACTGAGGTCGAGGCGGCTCAGATCAAGCACCATGGCACCATATCCCCTCGCGATGCGGACCGGCCCCTAGCCAGAGTGGCCATGCGGCAGCGGCGTTGCCCGCGCCGCAGCGCCCAGCGCAGGCGCGGAAACTAACGCGCTATTTCCCCACCCTAGCCGGACTGGCCCTATTTATTTGGTGATCGCTTGAATGCAGTCCGCGGGCAATAATCGCGTCACGTTAATCCGGGCGCCCTGATCAGGCACCGTACCAATGCGTTGAATCCACCACGGAGGAGCGGCGGCGATGCAGGTACCCAGCGGGGGGCCCGGACCCGGTACCGAGTTCCGCCCCGGCCTGGGGCGGCGCGGATTTCTCTCCGTCGGCGGAGGCCTCCTGGCCGGCGCCGGCGCCCTCACCCTGCCCGGGACCGCGGTGGGTCTCCAGGGGCCTGCCGATCAGGCCGCGCCCGCATTCCACGGCCTCCGGCGGATCTACCCTGCGGACCCCCGGTACGCCACCATGCGCATGGGCTTCAACCGGCGGTGGGTCGGCACCCCGGCGTATATCCAGGTGGTCAGGAACGCACGGGAGACCGTCGCGGCCGTCCAGCGGGCGTACGACGCGGGGCTGCGGATCACCGTGCGCGGCGGCGGGCACTGCTACGAGAACTTCTCGTCCGGGAACCACGGCGGCGTCATCATCGACATGAGCGGGATGCAGGGCGTGCACCTGGACCCGGCTGGCCAGGTGCGCGTGGAAGGGGGCGCCACCCTCTGGAACGTGTACGAGACCCTGTTCAAGGACTACAACCTCAGCCTGCCCGGCGGGTCGTGTTACTCGGTCGGGGCGGGTGGTCACATTGTGGGCGGCGGCTACGGGCTCCTGTCCAGGCTGCACGGCCTGACCGTGGACTACCTGGCGGCCGTGGACGTGGTCTGCGTCGACCGCCGCGGCCGGGCCCGGCTGGTGCGGGCCAGGAAAGGCGACCCGGAGACCGGGCGGCTGCTGTGGGCGCACACCGGCGGCGGCGGGGGCAACTTCGGCATCGTCACCGCGTACTACTTCGCCCGGCTGCCCAGCCCGCCTGCGCAGGTGCGCCTGGCGTTCACGAGCTGGCCGTGGTCCGGCCTGACCGCCGAGGCCTTCGCCACGCTGCTGCGCAACTACGGGCGTTTCATGGAAGCAAACAGTTCGCCGTCGAGCCCCTTCGCGGGCCTGTTCTCGCTGCTCCACCTCTACCATCACTCGGCGGGCCAGATCTCGTTGACCACGCAGGCTGCCGGGCCCGCGTTCGGCCTGCTGCCTGCCTTCCTGGCTCAGATCACCCGGGGGGTGCCGGGCGGATCGACGACCACCGAGACCCTGCCCTGGCTGCAGGCCACCCAGACCCTCAACGGGTCCGGGCCGAACCAGCGCGGCAAGTACAAGTCCGCGTATATGAAGACCGGGTTCCCCGAGGACCAGATCCGGGCCATCTACCGCGCGCTGACCGACGTTCACTACGCCAATCCGCAGGCTTTGCTGCAGGTCGACTCCTACGGATGCCAGGTCAACGTGCCGCCGGCGGACGCCACCGCGGTCGCGCAGCGATCCTCGATCATGAAGCTGCAGTACCAGACCTACTGGACCTCACCCGGGGAGGACGAGGTCAACCTGCGCTGGATCAACCGTTTCTACGCCAGCGTGTACGCGGCCAGCGGCGGTGTCCCAGCCTCCAACCGGGTGACCGACGGCTGCTTCATCAACTATCCCGACGTTGACCTGCCGCCCAGCTGGCCGGCCCTCTACTACAAGGCGAACTATCCGGCGCTGCAGGCGGTCAAAGCCCACTGGGACCCGCGCAACGTCTTCCACCACGCGCAGTCAATCACCCCGTCCCGGCCCTAGCGCCGGGACGTCGCCGTCACTGCGGCCGGCAGGCCCGCTTCAGCTCGCCAGGCCATTCCGCCGTAGCCAGTCCATGGTCTGGCTGACCGCGTCGTGCAGGAGCCCAGGCTGGTCCGCGTAGTAGTGGTTGGCCCCCTTGATGAGCACGTAGTCCTTCACCGCGGCGGGCGACGCACGGAACACCTGTGAGACATGCGCGGCCGGGACGGCGTCGTCGGCGGAGTTCTCGATGGCCAGCAGGGGGACGTGCACGCTGGTGATGTTCTGGTCCGCCCGCGCATTCGTGTCGTCGATCGACCATTGCGACAGCCAGGCGCGCAAGGCGGAGTAGCGGGCCACCCCCGCCGGGCTCAGGTTCGCCTCCTGCGGTTTGCCCATGAAACACCACCCCGGCGTTCGGTCATTGGGTTCGATCGTGGCGTCCACCCACCGGGGATCGGCGAGGGTGCGGTGGGTGAGCAGGCCGCGTTCGGCCGCGGGGCCCTCTTTCGCCCGGACCTGGTCCAGCACTTCGCGGACGTAGACGCTGCGCCGCCGGACCCGGGCCAGCTGCGCGGCACGGAACCGCGCGACGTACTCCGGGCTGTACGGAGGCTGGTGGGGGTTGCGGGGATCGTAGAGATCGAGCTCGACGTCGCGGACGTCGGGGTTGCTCTCGTCCAGCACGGACGGGTCAATGAACTCGCTCAGCACGACGGCCCGGGACAGGTGCGCGGCGTGGTAGATCACGGCATCGGCGGGCAGCAGGCCGGACAGGTCAACCGGGTCGCCCGCGGGCGTGCGGGTGAGCCCCGGCGCCTCGGCGAGGCTCTGGTAGAAGACCGACAGCGAGCCACCCCCCGACCATCCCGCGAGCACGACTGTGCGGTAACCCCAGATCTCGCGGGCATGGCGGACGTATGCACCGAGGTCGAGGGCCGCCATCTCCATGATCAGCGGGGTGTCGTTGCGCGCGTAACGGCTGCCCGCGCACAGGACGTCGACGCCAGCGGCCGCCATGGCCCGGGGGACGGGGAGCAGCTGGAGGGTTGACGCCGGGTGCATGTAGATGAGCAGCGTGCCGGACGTCCGGCCGCGGGACCGGAACCGGATGCCCTCCAGGTTGACGCTGCCCTGGCGCCCGGCGTACCCGTACACCTCGCGCAGCGCGGACGTCGCCTGGTAGGCGAGGTGAACCCATTCGGGCTCGATCTCGGCGGCACCAGCTGAGGTCATGCGTTCGTTCCGGGAAATCGCCGGACGAAGCCCTGCCAGTGATCTTGGTAATCACGCTGGAACTCGGGCGCGGACAGCGCCGCGTCGGCGACCTGGAGCGGCTGCCTCGATTCGATCATGAAGACCAGTGAGTCCTCGATCTTGCGGGGCGGCAGCTCCACCGAGCGGGCCAGCTCGAACGTCTCGACGTCCGGCCCGTGCGCCGCCCAGTTGTTGTGCAGGCTGGCCCCGCCGGGCCGCAGCCCCGACGCGGATTTGCCCTCGTGCTTGCCGGTGATGATGCCCAGGTACTCCGCCACGCAGTTCCGGTGGAACCCGGGCGGCCGGAACGTGTCCTCGGCGACGGCCCAGCGGGGCGGCAGCACCATGAAGTCAGCGTTGCCGCCCAGCACCGGATCAGAAGGAGACGACAGCGCACAGAAGATCGACGGGTCCGGGTGATCAACGGTCGCGGTGCCCAGTGCGACGAAGTCGTACATATTGAACTTGGCGGGCACGTGATTCCCCCGCCACGCGACCACGTCGAGCGGCGAATGATCGAGGCGGGCCTCCCAGAACGACCCGCAGAACTTCTGCACCAGGGTGCAGGGCTTCTCCTCGATCTCGTACCAGGCGTCGGGGACGTGGAAGTCCACCGCGTTGGCGAGGCCGTTGGAGCCGATCAGGCCCAACTCGGGCAGCCGGAAGGGCAGCCCGTAGTTCTCGCAGACGAAGCCCCGGCTGGGTCCCTCGGGGAGCTCGACCCGGAACTTGATTCCCCGGGGGATCAGGGCGAGTTCCCCTGGCGCCACTTGCAGCCGCCCCAGCTCCGTGGCGATCAGCAGCGTGCCGGTATCCGGCATGACCAGCAGCTCCCCGTCGGCGTCCAGGAAGAACCGGTCGGTCATCGGCACCGTGGCCCGGTAGACGTGCAGCGCGGTACCGGACTGCGCGTTCGGCGAGCCGTTGCCGCAGATCGTGAACATGCCGTCGAGGAAGTCCTGCTCCGCGGCGGGGATGCCGAAGGGGTCCCACCGCATCTGGTTCGGGTTCGGCGGCTGCGTGAACGGGGGCGTGTCGAAGGTTTTCACCTCGGTCGGCTGGTACCGCCCGTGAACCACCGACGGCATCGCCCGGAACACGTAGGTGCGCCGGTTCAGCGCCCGCGGGGCGGTGAACGTCGTTCCTGAGATGAGCTCGCTGACCAGCCCCCGGGCCGGCTGCTGCGGGCTGTTCCGGCCATGCGGCAGGACCCCCGCTTCCGCCTCACTCTCCAGTTCGTTGCCGAACCCCGTCTGATAGGTCAGCGGCCCACGGATCTGCGGCATTCGGCGTCCTCGCTTCCGCGCGCTCGGCTCTCCGCGCGCTCTGGCTCGCTCCCGACGGCGGCCGGACGGAAGCCCGCAGGCTCGGCCGCCAGCTTTCGAGCAAG
>Ga0208589_1000731_pt1 | contig 14770 bp, 18 predicted proteins | sample NGESurshal092012_2_FD_184486 | JGI IMG/M metagenome (GOLD analysis project Ga0208589, IMG submission 184486) | Arctic peat soil microbial communities from Barrow, Alaska - NGEE Surface sample F53-2 shallow-092012 (SPAdes) | ecosystem: Environmental > Terrestrial > Soil > Wetlands > Peat ... | reverse complement strand
CGAATGGCGACAGTCACGCGGCCTGCCACCACAGGACGGTCGCGCGCAAGCAATGGATCATGGCTTTACCAGGCTCGTGCTGGATCTGCGCGAACGCCTGAAAACCTTGTATGCCAGCGGTGTGGACGAGCCGGCGATGGCGGCGGCCAAGCAGCGCGAGATCGCAGCATTCCGCGTGCGCTATGCGTGGTGGCGCGGCCGCGACTGGCCGACCGATCACAGCTATGACGCATGGGTAGCGGAACCGATCAACAACGCGCGATTGCTGCCTTTCGGACTGTACGACCAGTGGGTACCGGCATTTGCCGCGCTGTTTCGGCAAAATGGACAGCAATGGCCGGCGTTCTACGATCGTGTGCGTGCGCTGGCACGCGAGCCGCAGGCGAAGCGTGACCAGACGCTGCAAGTTATGTCAGGCGCTGTCGCGGCGGACCCACCGCAAGGCTGACGTTTCTATCATGACGTGCGACTTCAAGCAGCAGCCCGCGCAATCATGCGCGTAAGATTGCACACACAGTGGCGGCGTAGGTTGCCTGTCGCTCAGCTGAACAGCTTCGGTCATACACGTTGAACTCACACGGCGTTGGCCACACTAACCACTCGCATCGCCGTGATGGCGACCAGAAGTGGCACAGCATGATCGTGTCACTGAGGGGCCGGCCCTTTCCCTCCCCCGGGAGGCCGCCCGACAAACCCCATGAATCCTCCCCTGGTTCATGGGGTTTTTTTTGCGTGAAACAATGCGTTGTATCGGCTGCTGGCTCGGCTGCTTTGCGCATCGGCTTGGATATTGACCGGCATCGCCAATCCAGGCGCATGCCCTCCATCTGAGCGATTGATGATCATCGACTCGTTGCTCGATACCGATCTGTACAAGTTCTCGATGATGCAGCTGGTGCTGCACCAGTACTCCGCAATACTCCGCAGCGCAGGCACGCGCCGGCGTTATTCGCGGGCGTGGCAGGAAGAGGTGGTGACGGCATTGCGCGACGGACTCGGCGCGCAGCTGGCCGGCACGAGCAATGTTTGATTGGCACGAAAGCTCGAATTGACTCCGCCCGGCACGCTCGCTCACGAATACCTGCAGGCGCATCAGGCGCTGGGTCCGCGGTTGCGCGATTCGCAGGTGGCAGCGCGATGCCGAGGTCGCCGCGAGCATCACGGGCGATAGGCGTAGACTGGCGGGACAGGATTCCTCACCAGCCGGAGCCTTCGCCCATGTCCAGCGTCTACGATTTCAGTGTCCGCGATATCGACGGCAACCCGCACTCGCTCGCCGAATGGCGCGGCAAGACGCTGTTGATCGTCAATGTCGCGTCCAAATGCGGTTTCACCCCGCAGTACAAGGGGCTGGAAACGCTGTGGCAGGATCAGCGCGATCGGGGACTGGTGGTGCTGGGCTTTCCCTGCGACCAGTTCGGCCACCAGGAACCGGGCGATGCCGCCGAGATCAAGAATTTCTGCAGCACGCACTACGACGTGACGTTTCCGATGTTCGCCAAGATCGAGGTGAATGGCGACGGTGCCGATCCACTCTACAAATGGCTGAAGAGCGAAGGCAAAGGCATCCTCGGCAGCGAATCGGTGAAGTGGAACTTCACCAAGTTTCTGATCGACGAGAATGGTCAGGTAGTGAAGCGCTACGCACCCACCGATACGCCGGAGAAGGTCGGCAAGGACACACTGGAGCGGCTGGGCGGATGAGCCGATCGATCGCGGTCGCGTTTAATCGCGGCCACGAAAGTTCGCCAGCAATACCGCAATCGCATCCACATCGCTGCTGGCACTTGGCCCGTTCGCCGGCGGCGCGTAATTGTTGAGCATGATCGCAAACGCCAGCCGTTCGCCGGTCGCGGTGGTGACATAGCCGGCGAGGCAATGCACGTATTCCATGCTGCCGGTTTTTGCGCGCACGTTGTCTTCAGCTGCCGTATCGCGCATGCGCCCGATCAGAGTGCCATCGACGCCGGCGATTGGCAGCGCTTCGCGCAGCTCCGAGGCATACGGTTGCGTGGCCAGATAGCCGAGCAGATGCACCAGCGCATCCGGCGTGACGAGATCGTGGCGCGACAGCCCGGTGCCTTCCGCGAGCAGGCTGGTCGATGATGGAATCCCGATCTGCGCCAGCAACTGCTGCAGCGCCTTGATACCCCATTGTTCGGTACTGGTGAATGACGCCGGTGGCGCGACCGATGCCAGTGCAACCTGCTCATGCACGCCGACACTCAGCAGCAGGTTCTGCAGATACAGATTCTGCGAGCGTTTCAGGCCGCTCTGCAGGATGTCCAGCAGCGGTGGCGACAGCACTTCGGCAAGCGTGTCGGCATGCGCAAGCAACGTTGCATCGTCCTGCGGCCAGTGCACTACCTGCAGCCTGCCGCTGACCCGGATGCCTTGGCGTGCCAATGCCTGCTGCAGCAGCTCGCCGGCGAGCAGGGCCGGATCCGCCACCGCCAACCTGAAATGCTGCGATGGCGCATTGGCCGGGATACTGCCGAACACGTGCAACGTATTTTCGCCCGGCGCACGGTACAGATTGATGTCGCCTTGCATGCGCGGCAGCGTCGTGGTCAATTGGCCGAGCAATGGCGGCTCCGCGTCGGCAGGATCAAAACTGAGTCTGGCCGGGAGCCCCACGGCCGTACCCGGGTCCACGGTGACGTCGACGGTGTTCTCCTGCACGCTCAGTGCGGAGGAAGGCACCGCAAACCAGCTTTGCAGATCGCCGGCCTCCCAGCCGGAACCGAATGACGGGCCAGCGAAATAGCTGTCGTCGGCGATCAGGTCGCCATGTACGTGCCGCACTCCGCGCGCTGCCAGCTGGCTGGCCAGCTGATCGGCCCAGTCCGGACTCGTGTCGGTGCCCAGGGTCGGATCGCCCATGCCATACAGGATCAACGGGCCGTCCAGACGACCATGACGCACGTCGCCATGGGCCAGGAGCCGGGTGGGGATCCGGTAATCCGTGCCCAGCGTGGCCAGACTCAGCGCGGCGGTAAACAACTTGGCGGTGGAGGCCGGCTGCAGCAAGTGATCGGCACGATGCGCGTAGAGCGTGCGCCCGCTGTCGAGCGAGACCACCGCAATGCCCCAGCTGGCTTCGGCAAAGCGGGACTGATCGATCTGTGCGTCGATCTGTGTTCTCAGCGCTGCAGTGCTGGTGGCGCCGGATACCGCAGACGCCACCGCCAGCGGTGCAACGAGCAGCCATGCACAGGCCAGCAAGCCTGAGGGAAAACGACGGCGACTACGGCTTGGCAGCAGGCTCATGGCCACAGTATCGCCAATCACGCAACGTCCTGCAGCCGGCGATTTGCCGCTGTTCTGGTAAACTTGAACGCTTGTGTCGGCACCTGGCCGGCGGACTTGAACCTGTTCGTGAGACCCTCATGCAGATTGCCCCGAACTCCGTTGCTGCCTTCCATTACACGCTGACCGACGACCAGGGTCAGGTCATCGACAGTTCCGAAGGCCGCGAGCCGCTGACCTACCTGCATGGCAGCGGGCAGATCGTGCCGGGCCTGGAAAAGCAGATGGAAGGTCGCAAGAGCGGCGACAAGTTCAGCGCGGATGTAGCGCCTGAAGAGGGTTACGGCGTGCACCATGCGGAGCTGATGCAGGAAGTGCCCAAGGAAGCGTTCCAGGGCGTCGCGGACATCCAGTCCGGCATGCAGTTCCAGGGCCGCGGGCCCCAGGGCGAAATCAACGTCACCGTGACCAGGGTCGAGGGTGACAAGGTGTTCATCGACGGCAACCATCCGCTGGCCGGGCGGACCCTGCATTTCGCCGTCGAAGTGACTGATGTGCGTGCGGCCACGGAAGAGGAGCTGGCGCACGGTCATGTCCACGGTGCGGGCGGCCATCACCACTGATCGTCCTGTTGCGGCTTGGCCGCGGCAAGGCGAGACGACGAACGCCCGTTGACAGCATGTCAGCGGGCCTTCGTATTGGTGCGCCGCGCTCAATACAGGTTCACGCGCCCCCTCGCGTGGTCGTATCCGGCCAAAGAAAGCCGGCCACCTCCAAGGTGACCGGTTTGGTACGGGGATGACCTCTTACTGGAGCTGCTTGACCCAGTTGTCGTACTGGGCCTTGCTGACGCGTTTGCCGTTGTGACTGGCATTCAGGAAGTCATTGGCCAGTGGCGGGTAGGCCTCGGCTTGTTCCGGGGTAATCGACTTGCCGCCACCGGACAGTTGCTCGAACGAGGGTGCCGGCCCAATCGTCGGCGCTGGAGCCGGCGCACTCTGAACCGTGACTTGACCCTCGCTAGCCTGTTGGGTTCCCGGGGATGGGTTGGCACCTTGGTCAGCCGCTGATGTTGCTGGCGCGGGTGGCGGCATCGGCGGCGGTGGCGGCGCGTCCTGGGCCAGCAAGGTACCTGCGAACAACAGCGCGCCTGCAGTCAGGGTCAACAGCAATGGCTTGCGAGATTTCATCATTGATACTCCATGCCAGAATATGAAAGTTTGTGCGGACGCCCGGAATCAAGGCGGGCAGTTTTTCGAGGCCGGCTGCCAAACGTGAAACCACGCTAGCAGAGGATTTGTAAATGCCGGCTCAATATCTTGGCGATGAATCTGTGAAGACTCCGTGTCGTTGAGCCCGGCTTCAGCCAGTCCTCGCAGGCTGAGTCTCGTGCAGGCGCGTCTGTTGCTATTGGCTGCCCAGGGTCTGTTGCAGCCGTTGCGACGGCGCCCCCGGCGCAGCGATGTGGTAATGGCGGTCGAACGCATGCGCTTGCTGCAGATCGACACCATCCATGTCGTTGCGCGCAGTCCTTATCTGGTGCTGCATGCCCGTCTCGGCAACTACCCGATGACATGGCTGGACGAGGCGCTGGCGCAGGGTCAGCTGGCCGAATGCTGGGCGCATGAAGCCTGTCTGGTCACCGCGACCGATATCGGATTGCACCGCGCTTGGCGCGATCAGCGCACGCATCATTGGGCGCATCGGCACGCCGCCAGGATGCATCGCGAGCAACGCGCCGACATGGATGAGCTGCTGGCCGGCATTCGCGCTACCGGCCCGGTGCGCGCGGCGGATTTTGCGCGCGCGGATAACGAGGAGAGAACGGCAAAACCGGGTTGGTGGGAATGGAAGCCGGAGAAGCGCTGGCTGGAAGCCTGGTTTGCGCTGGGAGAGTTGATGGTGACGCGGCGCGAACGTTTCCAGCGCGTATACGACCTGGCCGAGAACGTGCTGGCCCGGCTGGACCCGCCGTTCGATCCTGCGGTTGACGCACTGTCCGCAGCCACCTTGCGGCAACGCTTCATCATCGACAGCGTGCGCGCCCTGGGCGTGACGCCGGCCGGCTGGATTGCCGATTACTACCGCCTGAAACCGGCGGTGAGCGACAAGGAACTGGCGCCGCTGCTGGACAGCGGCGAACTGCTGGCGATACCGGTGGAGGGTTGGGAAACACCCGGTTACGTGCACCGCGATCACGTCGACTCGCTGGACAAGGCGTTGCGTGGCCGCCTGCGCGCCACCCATACCGCGCTGCTGTCGCCGTTCGATCCGCTGGTGTGGGATCGGGCGCGGGCACGGGCGATGTTCGATTTCGAGTACACCATCGAGTGCTACACGCCGGCAGCACGCCGGCGCTATGGCTACTTCGTGCTGCCGATCCTGCATCGGGGCCGGCTGGTTGGCCGGCTGGATGCCAAGGCGCATCGCGGCGAAGGCGTGTTCGAGATCAAGGCCCTGTTTCTGGAGTCAGGGGTGAAATCCGAGCCGTCGCTGATCCATGCGCTGGCCACGACAATCGCCAGCACCGCCCGCTGGCACGACACGCCGCAAATCCGGCTCGGCCCTACACAGCCATCGGGTCTGGCGCAGGCGTTGCGCGCGGTCTGGCGCGCCGGGAACTGATCGCCGGATCGCCATGACCCGCCATGACCCAGAGCCGATTCAGGGCGTGCTGCCGGCCGGTGCCGGGTTCTCTCCGCAGGACTTGCCGTGCAGGGCCACGCGCAATTGAGTGGCCAGCGAGTTGCAGCGAGCCGCCAGTTGGGGACGAATGTCCGGATTTTCCGAATCCAGCAGCAGGTTGGTACGCATGGCCTGATAACGTGCCGGCAATTGATCTGGTGTGAAGATATTCGCCGCGCGGTGGCAGGCCATATAGCTGGACAGATAATCGTCACAGGCAGGAATGCCGGTGTGGTCAGGCAGGTTGACGTCCTGGACGGTGACATGGCCGTTGTCGGGCGCGGCAGCGTGGTGCGGATGATGTGTACTGCTGCCCTTGGCGGGCGTGGTCGAAGTGGTTGTGACCGTGGTTGTTGCGGGTGGGGTCGCCGCTTTCGGTGGGGTCTTGGCCGCTTGATGGGCGCAACCGGCCAGCAACAGACTGGCGATCACGATGGTCAGGGGCAGACGGGGCAGGGCAGACATCATTGGCTCTCCTCAATGGGCAACCGTGCGGGCTGAACCGGTACGGACCAGCATGATGGGTCGGGTGGCTGGTCAACACTAGACGAGGTTCAGGATAAATAGAATCTTAATCTGCCGCCCCGCGTGCGAAAAATCAGTGAAAACGGGTCCGTTCGTTCCCAATCCGTGCAATCTCGCATCTGTCCGGTTGTGCCGTTATGATTCACCCACTGTGTTTGCCGGGGTCACCAGTGTCCTGTGGCCCGATGCAGCTGATCCGCGATCTGCCTCATCGTTCACCCTAGGGTTGTTTCCTTGCACACCAGTAAGCCGGCCACGCCTCTGTGCGGGCCGAGTCTATAAACCTGTGGAGCGATTAACATGTCAGATCGTCAGATCGGTACCGTCAAGTGGTTCAACGACGCCAAGGGCTTTGGTTTCATCAGCCGTGACAACGGCCCGGACGTTTTCGTGCATTTCCGCGCGATCACCGGCGGCGGCTTCAAGAGCCTGCAGGAAGGCCAGCAGGTCTCGTTCAAGGTGGTGCAGGGCCAGAAGGGTCTGCAGGCCGATGAAGTGACGCCGGCCTGAGCGCCTCATCACCTGTACAAGCGTTATTGGGAACCGGGCAGCCATGCCCGGTTTTTTCATGTCCGGATAATGTCCGCGACAAACTGCTTGACAAATCACTTGCCTGCGTGAAATCCGTTATGCTTGGGTTACTGCGTCTGCTCGGCCACGTGCGTGCCCGGTATGGATTTCCTTAATCCGCATCGTTACACCCAACCCCGGCAAGCTCAGTAAGCCGTCGGCCCGTTGGGGCCGGTTTGTCTCAGCGTCTGGAATGGATCGGAGTGAGTCATGTCGGATCGTGAAGTAGGTACCGTCAAGTGGTTCAACGACGCCAAGGGCTTCGGCTTCATCAGCCGGGAGAACGGCCCTGACGTGTTTGTGCATTTCCGCGCCATCAGTGGCTCGGGTTTCAAAAGCCTGCAGGAAGGCCAGAAAGTCAGCTTCAAGGTCGTTGACGGCCAGAAGGGCTTGCAGGCCGAAGACGTCACGGCAGCTTGATGGCTGTGGCGGAATCAGTGTGAGGGAGTCAGAAAAGGCCGGCGCAAGTCGGCCTTTTCTGTGGTGTCAGCGCCGATTCGCCAGTCTGTCGGGATGTCTGATCATTCTGCCGAACGCGTGTCCATTCCGATGCCCCTGACAACGCCCACGTCGGTCAAACATGTGCTGATCCCTGTTTCGATTGGCGATGGCTCCAGCGTCGAATTGCTGTGTGTCCATCCCGCGGCCGAGTGGCGTCAATTGCTGTACTGGTTGCCCGCGATGGGCATGCCCGCCAGGCATTATCTGCCGCTGGCCGAGGCGCTGGCGGCGCATGGTGTGGCGGTGGTCGTGCATGAATGGCGCGGCCTCGGTTCCAGCAATCGACGGGCGGGTCGGCGCTGCAACTGGGACTATCGTGCATTGCTGGGAGAGGATTTGCCCGCTGCGTTGGCGAGCGTGCGCACGCGCTGGCCGCAGGCGATCTGCTGGCTGGGTGGCCACAGCCTTGGCGGTCAGCTGGGTTCGCTGTATGCCGGCCTGCATCCGCACGACCATGCCGGTCTGGTGCTGGTGGCCAGCGGTTCGCCGTACTGGCGCCGTTTTCGACATGGCTGGCTGATCGGCGTGGCCTGTGCGATCGCCCCGCTGCTGGCCGGCTTGCTGGGTTATCTGCCGGGGCGCCGGATCGGTTTTGCCGGCAACGAGGCGCGCGGAGTGATAGCCGACTGGGCGCGCAGCGGCCGCACGGGCCGCTATGCGGTGGCCGGCATGGCGCAGGATTTCGAACAGCAACTGGCATCGTTGCGACTGCCGCTGCTGGCGCTGCGACTGGCAGACGACTGGCTGGCGCCTTCGGCGTCGCTGGAATGGCTGCTTGGCAAAATGCCGCAGACGCAACGCACACTGGACGTGATCACTGCGCAGGATCTGGACGGTTTGCCGGCCGACCACTTCGGCTGGATGAAAACGCCGGCGCCGATCGCCGAGCGCATCGCAGGCTGGATCACCGCGCAAGGTGCTGCGTCCAATACGCATGGCAACTCCATCGCTTGATACCGTCAAGCTGTGCCTGCATGTCTGGGGATCGACCTTGCTGGAATCCCCGATGAATCTGTTTGAACCGTTTGTCCAACGCAGCCTCACCTTGCGCAATCGTCTGGTGGTGTCGCCGATGTGCCAGTACTCGGCTACCGAGGGTGTGCCGGATGACTGGCATCTGGTGCATCTGGGCAGTCGCGCGGTGGGTGGCGCGGCGGCGGTGATCGCCGAGGCCACTGCGGTATCGGCGCAGGGGCGCATCTCGCATGGCGACACCGGCATCTGGAATGAGGCCCAGCTGGAAGCCTGGCGGCCGATTGCACGTTTCATCAAGGCTCACGGCGCGATTGCCGGCATGCAGCTGGCGCATGCCGGGCGCAAGTCCAGCGCGCAGCGGCCGTGGGAAGGGCATGGACCGCTGCCGGCCGGGCAGGAGGATTGGCTGACGGTAGCGCCGTCGGCACTGCCGTTCGACCAGGGCTGGCATACGCCGCAGGCTCTGGACGAAGCCGGCATCCGCGCGGTGATTGCGGATTTCCGTGCCGCCGCGCAGCGGGCATTGACGGCCGGCTTCGAACTGATCGAACTGCACGCGGCGCACGGTTACCTGCTGCACCAGTTCCTGTCACCGCTGAGCAACCGGCGCAGCGATCGCTACGGCGGAAGTTTCGAGAATCGCAGCCGCATCGTGCGTGAGGTGATTGCTGCCGTGCGCGAGGTATGGCCGGCCGAGCTGCCGCTGTGGCTGCGCATCTCGGCCACCGATTGGGCCGAAGGCGATGGCGGCTGGGATATCGGGCAGAGCGTGCAGCTGGCGCAGCAAGTGAAGCCGCTGGGTGTGGATCTGATCGACGTTTCCAGCGGTGGCCTGCTGCCGCATGTGAAGATTCCGCTGGGTCCCGGCTATCAGGTACCGTTTGCTGCGCGCATCCGGCACGAGGCGAACATCGCCACCGGTGCGGTAGGCATGGTCACCGAAGCGCAGCAAGCAGCGGACATCGTCGCCAGGGGCGAAGCCGACGTGGTATTGATGGCGCGCGAAAGCCTGCGCGATCCGTATTTTCCGCGTCGGGCGGCACAGCTGCTTGGCGCCAAGATTGATGCGCCTGACCAGTATCGGCGTGCCTGGTAAGCAACGGAGAACTTGATGGAAGCGAATCCGACCCTGATCGAAGGGCGCCTGCATGATCTTGGCGACGGCTTCATGGTGCGGCGGATGTTGCCGGTGCTGCAGGCGCGTCATGTGGGGCCACTCGTGTTCTTTGATCACATGGGGCCGGCCGTATTCGCCGCCGGCAACGGCATGGACGTGCGGCCGCATCCGCATATCGGGCTGGCCACGGTGAGCTGGTTGTTCGACGGCGTGATCCGCCACCGCGACAGCCTGGGCAGTCTCGCCGACATCCGTCCCGGCGAGGTGAACTGGATGACGGCCGGGCACGGCATCGTGCATTCGGAGCGCACGCCGCCGGATCAACGCCGCGATGGACAGCTGCTGCATGGCGTGCAGATCTGGGTGGCGCTGCCGCACTCCGACGAAGAGATCGCGCCCGAGTTCCATCATCATGATCGCGCGGTGTTGCCGAAGATCCGCCAGCCGGGCATGGAGGCGGTGCTGATCGCCGGCAGCGCGTATGGGCAACAATCGCCGGTCAAGGTGTTCGCGCCGATGTTTCTGCTGGAGGTGCAATTGGACGCCGGTGCCGAACTGGCGCTGCCGCAGGAGCATGTCGAGCGCGGCATCCATGTCGTCGAGGGCGAAGTCCAATGGGGCGAGCTGAAAGTCGCCGCCGCGCAGATGGCCGTGCAGGCCGGCCCGTCGGCACCGCTGTTGCGCGCACACGTGGCCAGCCGCTTGCTGCTGTTTGGCGGCGCGCCGCTGGATGGCGAGCGACACCTGTGGTGGAACTTCGTCGCCAGCACGCGCGAGCGCATCGAGCAGGCCAAGGCTGATTGGGCGGCGCAGCGTTTCGATCGCGTGGTGGGTGACGAGATAGAATTCATCCCGCTGCCGGGATAACCGTGCGGTGGCATCGACAACAGGGTACGGTCCAACTGATCAGGCCGATCCGTCGCGGAGCAATCCATGTCCGGCTTCAGCAGCTTTGGCGAGTTCTATCCCTACTACCTCAGCGAACACGGCAACCGCATCTGTCGCCGCGCGCATTTCCTCGGCAGCAGTCTGGTGATCGTGGTGGTGCTGGTGGCGCTGCTGAGCGACCAGCTGCGCTGGCTGTGGCTGGCGCCAGTGGTGGGCTATGGCTGCGCGTGGGTGGGGCATTACGTCTTCGAGAAGAACCGGCCGGCCACGTTCCGGCATCCGCTTTACAGCCTGCTTGGCGACTGGGTGATGTACGGACAGATGCTGCGCGGGAAAGTCAGTTTCTGAGGAGCCTCGCCTCCCGAAAGTTTTGCTCCCTCCCCTGCGTGCAGGGGAAGGCTGGGGAGGGGTTGCTCTTGACCTTCCCGCAAGCTGGGACAACCCCTTCCTGACCTCCCCCTGCAAGCAGGGGGAGGATAAAGGCGCTCAGCGATATTGCTGGTGGCAGCTCTTGCAGGTTTCGTTGATCGGCTTGATCGCGGCGGCCAGCGCAGTGCAATCGGCCGGAGCGGCCTGCAGCGCCTGTTGCACGCGGGTCTGCAACTGGCTTGCGTCATCGGTAAAGTCTTTTTCGGCGATACCGAACACCGGCACGATGTCGGTGGCGGTGGACTGCAGGCGTTCCAGGTGATGCTGGATGGTAGTGGCCGCGCATTGTCTGCCCTTCAACGCATGCTTCAGCTGAGCCATGTGGTAGTCCATCGTGTGCATCACCGCTTTCGGCATCGGATTGCGCGCATTCAGTGCGCTGACGACGTTGACCGTGCCGATCACGCCGATCACCAGGCCGAGCAGGATCAAGAGGGCAACACGCATCGATTCGGTTCCGCTGGCGGTGAAGAAGACCGTGAGGATAACCCGCGTCGCTGCGCTTCAGCCATGCGCCGCGATAAAATGGTCCTTACACCGCAGCAGGCCACGCCAGTGACACACGCAGACAAGATCAGGCAAATACCCGGCAGCATGCCGGCATGAGCGATGTGGAGTTTCCGGCCGAACGCTTCCAGGGCGTGGAGCGCCTCTACGGCGCCGGCAGCATGGCCAGGTTCGCGCGCGCACACGTCTGCGTGATCGGCATCGGTGGCGTCGGTTCATGGGCCGCCGAGGCGCTGGCGCGCACGGGCATCGGTCGGCTCACCCTGATCGATGCCGACGAAGTCTGCGTGTCCAACACCAATCGTCAGCTGCATGCGCTGGACGGCGAGTTCGGCAAGGCGAAGGTGGGCGTGATCGCGACGCGTGCGCGTGCGATCAATCCGGCGATCCATCTCGATGCGGTCGAGCGCTTCCTCACGCCTTCCACGCTGGACGAGCTGCTTGATCGCGGCTACGACGTGGTGCTCGATGCCTGCGACGCGTTCCGGGTAAAACTCGAGACCATCGCCTGGTGTCGCCGGCGCAAGCTGCCGATCGTCAGCGTGGGTTCGGCCGGTGGACGTACCGATCCGACGCAGATCCGCGTGCGCGACCTCTCGCGCACCGAGCACGACGCGATGTTCAGTCTGATCCGCAAGAAGCTCCGCACGGATTTCAACTTTCCGCGCAATCCGGATCGCTACTTCGGCGTGTCGGCGGTGTACTCGCTGCAGAACGTGCAGTACCCGCAGCCGGACGGCACCGTGTGCGGCAACCGGCCGCCCGGTGGCGACGCGTTGAATCTGGCCTGCGGTGGCGGCCTCGGTGCCGCCACCCATGTCACCGGTGCGTTCGCGTTTGCAGCCGTGGGCAAGGTGCTGGAGAAGTTGCTGGGGAGGTAACTCCCTCTCCCCCACGGCAACGCCGTGGGGGAGAGGGTTGGGGTGAGGGGGAGGCTGTTGCTCTGGATGCACGAATCAAAAGCGCCCCTCACCCCACCCTCTCCCCCGAGCTTTGCTCGGGGGAGAGGGCTCAAAAGCTTTACCAACCCATGTAATGCCCACCGTTGATCGCCAGGTTCGCCCCGGTGATCCAGCTCGCCTGATCGCCGGCGAAGAACGCCACGGCATGGGCGATTTCATCGGGCCGGCCGAGGCGGCCGAGCGGGATCTGCGCCACGATCTTCTCGCGCACTTCCTCGGGTACCGCCATCACCATGTCGGTGCCCACATAGCCGGGCGAGACGGTGTTCACGGTGATGCCGAACTTCGCGTTTTCCTGTGCCAGCGAAATCGTGAAGCCGTGCATGCCGGCCTTGGCGGCGGCATAGTTGGCCTGACCGTACTGGCCCTTCTGACCGTTGATCGAGCTGATCTGCACGATGCGGCCCCACTTGCGCGCGCGCATGCCGTCGATCACCGGGCGGGTGACGTTGAAGCACGCGTTCAAGTTGGTGTTGATCACGTCCGTCCACTGCTGGTAGTTCATCTTGTGGAACGTGCTGTCGCGGGTGATGCCGGCGTTGTTCACCAGGATGTCCACAGGTCCGCATTTTTCCTCGACCGCGCGGATCATCGCCTCACTCGCGATCGGATCGCAGACATCGCCTTGCACCATGCATACCTTGATCCCATCCTTCGCCATCGCGTCATGCCATGCCTCGGCCTTGGCCTGATCGCGGTAATTGGTGGCGACGCGATGCCCCTGGCCGGCGAAGTAGCGGATGATCGCGCTGCCGATGCCGCCGGTGCCGCCCGTGACCAATGCTGTGCGCTGTGTCATGTCCTTGATCTCCTGTGAAGTAAAGCAAAGGGCTGTTGTATACCGGGATCATGGCAACGTTATTGCTGCCATTCGCTGTCATGGGGGCGGTGTACCCGTGCTTTATAGCGTTTCAGGCGGCAGAGTGACCGCTGCAATGCGGCAAAAGCGCGGGGTCGAAATCCGCCAGCGCCAGCGCCAGCAAGTCGTGCACGTCCGTCGCGGCTGTCGGCAGCGGCAGCCGCAGGAAAGCCAGTGCCCGGCGCAGCGCGGGTAGCGGATCGGATGGATCGACCGGATGCGCGCGCCCGGATTTCGACAGCTTGGCGCCGCTGGCATCCAGCACCAGCGGCAGATGCAGATAGCTGGGCGTCGGCAAGCCGAGGCAGCGTTGCAGCCAGATCTGCCGCGCGGTGGAATCGAGCAGGTCGCTGCCGCGCACCACCTCGGTGATGCCCTGGAACGCGTCGTCCACCACGCAGGCCAGCTGATAGGAGTAGAAGCCCTCGACCCGGCGTATCACGAAATCGCCGGCACTCTCGCGCAGGTTCTGACGTTGCGGACCTTGCAGCGCGTCGTCGAAATCCACCGCGATATCCGGTACACGCAGACGCCAGGCCGGCGGCCGGTCCGGGTCGGCGGCAGCCACACATTGACCATCGCGATGCATGTCGCCGCCGGTGGCCAGGTCGCTGCGACTGCACCAGCAGGGAAACACCAGGTCCGCCGCGCGCAGCTGTTCGAATGCCATGTCGTAGGCAGGGATGCGTTGCGACTGGAACAGCGTCGGCGCGTCAGCCACCAGCCCGAACGCCGGTAGCGCGGCAAGAATGCTGGTGGCCGAGCCAGCGAGTTCGCGCGGCGGGTCGATATCCTCCATCCGCAGCAGCCATTGCCCGCCCGCATGCCGTGCACACAACCAGCTACCCACCGCGGCCACCAACGAGCCGAAATGCAGTGGCCCGGTGGGCGAGGGGGCGAAGCGGCCGCGGTAGGTCATGTCGCCATTTTAGGGCAGGCGCAGCTGACTGATCACGGCTGGATACGCGGCACGGACCTTGAAACCGCAGGCTTCCGCCCCGAATCTTCACCCGCGGCCCGGGCCGCATCCCCTTCATGACTGCGAAGAGAGACAACCATGCGTCGCATCGCATTGTTCATTGGTACCAACCTCGCCGTCCTGCTGCTGCTGAGCATCGTCTGCCACCTGTTCGGCATCGACCAGATGGCGGCCAGCCGTGGTTACGGCGGCATGACCGGCCTGCTGGTCTTTGCCGCCGTGTTCGGCATGGGCGGTGCGTTCATTTCACTGGCGATGTCCAAGTGGATAGCGAAGTGGTCCACGCACGCGCGGGTGATCACGCAGCCGCAGAACGAAACCGAGCGCTGGCTGGTCGACACCGTGCGGCGTCATGCGCAGAACGCCGGCATCGGCATGCCCGAGGTGGCGATCTACGACGCGCCGGAAATGAACGCGTTCGCCACCGGCATGACCAGGAACAGCTCGCTGGTCGCGGTCAGCTCCGGCCTGCTGCAGCAGATGGATCGCGAACAGATCACTGCCGTGCTGGGTCACGAGATCGG
>Ga0208589_1000730_pt1 | contig 14825 bp, 20 predicted proteins | sample NGESurshal092012_2_FD_184486 | JGI IMG/M metagenome (GOLD analysis project Ga0208589, IMG submission 184486) | Arctic peat soil microbial communities from Barrow, Alaska - NGEE Surface sample F53-2 shallow-092012 (SPAdes) | ecosystem: Environmental > Terrestrial > Soil > Wetlands > Peat ... | reverse complement strand
CATCGCGGCGTCGGAGGATCCGTCGCGGTCCTACGATCGCATGATCGAGGTCAAGGTGTCGTTCGACACCGACAAGGCGCGCGCGCTCGAGGACACGCGCCACTGGGCGGCGCTGGCGCTGACGCCAGAGGAAAAGATGACGGTCGAGGATCCCGTCGAGATGCAGCGCCTCGCCGACGCGCTGCCGCTTGAGCGCGCCGGCAGTCGATGGATCGTATCCAGCGACGCCGACGAACACGTCGAGCGGATCGGTTACTATGTCGGTCTCGGTTTCCGCAATCTGGTGTTCCACGCGCCCGGGCCAGACCAGGCCCGCTTCCTGAAACTCTATGGCGAGCATGTGCTGCCGCGCCTTCGGAAGCGTTTCGGTTGAGCGGGCGGGACCGGCCGATGCAACGCAGCAGCGCCGTCGAGCTCCTCGCCGTCCCTGGCATTCCGCGGGTAGCCAAGGACGACGATCTCGTCGCCTTGATCGACGCCGGGCTGACGCGCGGTGGCATCGTGCCACGTGGTGGCGACGTCTTCGTGCTGACGCAGAAGATCGTTTCCAAGGCCGAAGGGCGCATGGTCGATCTTGCGACCGTCAAACCCTCGGCCGAGGCGATCGAACTTGCCGGCAACGTCCAGAAGGATCCGCGCCTCGTCGAACTGATCTTGTCGGAATCGGTGCGTGTCGTACGGGCAAGGCCGGGCATTCTGATCGTCGAGCACCGGCTCGGCCTGGTGATGGCCAACGCGGGCATCGACCAGTCGAATCTTGCCTCACCCGATGACCCCCAGCGAGCCCTGCTGCTTCCGGTCGATCCCGACGGCAGCGCGGCAATATTGAGGAAGCGCCTGTCGCAAAGATTCGGCGTGCCGCTCGCGGTGATCGTTAGCGACAGCTTCGGTCGTGCCTGGCGGCGCGGTACCTGCGGCGTTGCGATTGGCGCCGCCGGCCTGCCGTCGCTGATGGATCTGCGGGGCTCGCCCGATCTATTCGGCCGCACGCTTCAGGTCAGCGTCACCGGGCATGCGGACGAAATCGCTGCGGCAGCGTCGCTGGTGATGGGGCAGGGTGCCGAAGGCCAACCCGTCGTGATCGTGCGCGGTCTGACTTGGCGCGGTCCCGACAATGCTGCGTCCGAGCTGGTTCGACCCGCGGCCGAGGACATGTTCCGATGAGCAAACGACTTGTCGTAGCGCTGTCCGGCGGGGTCGGCGGCGCCAAATTGGCGCTCGGTCTGAGCCTCGTCTTGCCGGCCGATGAACTGCTCGTGGTCGCCAACACCGGCGACGATTTCGAGCATCTTGGACTGAGCATCTCGCCCGATATCGACACGCTGACCTATGCTCTGGCGGCTATCGATAATCCCGCCACTGGCTGGGGCCGGCGTGACGAGACCTGGTCGTTCATGGACTCAATCGGCGCACTCGGCGGCGAGGACTGGTTTCGGCTCGGTGATCGCGATCTGGCGCTGCATGTCGAGCGCACCCGTCGGCTGCGCCTGGGGCAGACTCTGTCCGAAGTGACATCAGACATTTGCCGGCGCCTCGGGATCGGCGCCCGCGTGGTGCCGATGAGCGACGACCGCGTGCGTACGCGCGTGCGTGTTGAGGCGGGGTGGATCGACTTCCAGGACTACTTCGTGCGCCAGCAGTGTCGGCCGGTTGTCCATGAGCTGGCTTTCGACGGCGCGACGTTTGCCCGGCCACAAGCCGACATCACGGCGGCGCTGCGCCCAGGCGACGTGCGGGCGGTGATCGTCTGTCCGTCCAATCCCTTCATCAGCGTCGAGCCGATCCTGGCAGTTCCCGGTATGCGCGATGCGATCAGGGCGAGTGGCGCACCGGTCGTTGCAGTGTCGCCAATTATCGGCGGGCAGGCCGTCAAGGGCCCGACCGCGAAGATGATGCGCGAACTCGGCCTCCAAGCCAGCGCCGCCGGCGTCGCCGCACGCTACGGCGATCTGCTGGATGGTTATATCGTCGACCACGCCGACGCTGATGGGATCGGCAATGTCGACACGCGGGTAACCATCGCCAAAACCCTGATGACGAGTCTGCATGACCGGGAGACGCTGGCGCGCGTGACGCTTGATGCGGCGGACGCACTGGCCCTGCTGCGATGAGCGACATCTGGGCGGTCATTCCGGTCAAGGAGTTCGATGACGCCAAGCATCGGCTGTCGGGTCTGCTGTCGCCGTCAGAACGGCGACTTCTCGCCGAAACCATGCTGACCGACATGCTCGACGCCGTCGCCGGCTCCCGGCATCTCGCCGGCGTGATCATTGTCACGCTCGATCCGCATGCGACGGCTCTTGGCCAGAAGATCGGTGCGCGGATCGTGACCGAGGGGGCGCGGGACGGACATACCGGCAGCGTGAACGCCGGGCGCCGCCTGCTCACGGGCGAAGGGCGTGGTGGCGTTATCACGATGCCCGGAGACATCCCAGCCACCCGCGCCGGGGAAATAGACGCGGTGTTATCTGCGCATCTCGCCGGGCCCTCTTTCACGATCTCGCCGGCGCATGACGATCTCGGATCCAATGCCGTGGTCTGCTCGCCGCCGGAATCGGTGCCGCTTCGCTTCGGCGAAAATAGCTACTTTCCGCACCTCGACGCCGCGCGTCTGAAGGCCATTGAGCCGACGGTGATCCGTCAGCCTGGAATCGCGATGGATATCGACCATCCGGTCGATCTGGCGCTTTTCCTGCGCCTGCCGCAATCAGCCGGCACCCGTACCCGCACGCTGCTCGACGAACTTGGTGTGCCGGCAGTGCTGGCGGAGCGGGGCATCACTTAGCCGACCGCCACCTTTTTGCGCGCCGGCGTTTGCACGATCGGCGCTAGGTCGGCTGCGATCATGGATGCTGCCCGTCGGTCTTCCGGCACCGGCCGATAGAGCGTATCGCGCTGCATCGGTTCGCGGCCGATCGAGCGGATCAATGTTTCCATGTCGTGCGGCGGAAATTCCTGGCCGTGCTGGGTGCCGGCGGCGCGCGAGATGCTCTCATTCATCAGCGTGCCACCGAGATCGTTGGCGCCGGACTTTAGGCAGACCGCGGCGCCAGCCGGCCCCATCTTCACCCAGGACGTCTGGATGTTTGATATCAGCGGATGCAGGGCCAGCCGTGCGACCGAATGCATGAGCACGGCTTCGCGGAGTGTCGGGCCGGGGCGTGCCATGCCGAGGCGGTACATCGGCGCTTCCATGTGGACAAAGGGAAGCGGCACGAACTCGGTGAAGCCGCCGGTTTCAGCCTGCAAGTCGCGTAGCGCAAGCAGATGTTTTGCCCACGATTTCGACGTCTCGACGTGTCCGTACATGATGGTCGAGGTGGTGCGCAAACCCGCCTGGTGGGCGGCGCGCTGCACGTCGAGCCACTGCCTGGTGTCGATCTTGTCAGGGCAGATCATGGCGCGTACGTCATCGTCGAGAATTTCCGCCGCCGTTCCGGGCAGGGTGCCTAGACCGGCCGCCTTCAGCTTCGCGAGGAAGGTGTGGACCGATAGGCCGAGCGTGGCCGCGCCTTGCGTCACCTCCAGAGCCGAGAAGGCGTGGATGTGCATTTCCGGGGCGGCCGCCTTGATCGCCCGGCAGATCGCTTCGTAGGTGGCGCCGGTGTAGTCGGGATGGATGCCGCCTTGCAGGCACACTTCCGTGGCTCCGCGGTCCCACGCTTCGACTGCGCGACGCGTGATTTCCTCGATGGCGAGATCATACGGTGAGCCGCGCAGATCCTCATGCGTGCGGCCTTTCGAGAAGGCGCAGAACTTGCACCGGAAGTAGCAGATGTTAGTGTAATTAATGTTGCGGTTCACGACGTAACGCACGACGTCGCCACTGACCGCGCGTCGCAGCGCGTCGGCGGCCTGCGTGACGTGCCGGTAGTCGGCGTCGCGTGCCGCGAACAGTCGCACGATGTCGGTCGAGGCGAGCCGTTCGCCTGATGTAGCACGATCCACGATTCCAGCGATTCCGGCGTCGACGCCGCGGGCGAGCGCCAGCGGCGCCGGTGGAGGCTTTGTGTTGCCCGGCGCCCAGTCGTCGTCGCGCGCGAAGCCTTCGGTGTCGCTCAAACGCCGCACGCGGGTGGCGATGTCGGGAGCCAGCCACCTATCGGCAGCGCGCACATACGCGGGATAGACAGGCAGGCGGTTCACCAATAGCTTGCCAGCCTCCGCACTCTTGCCGGCGAGTTCTGCGACGGCGGGCCAAGGCGCTTCGGGATTCACATGATCGGGCGTGACCGGCGAGATGCCGCCCCAGTCGTTGAGGCCCGCGCCGATCAGTTTTTGATAGATTCCGGGCGACAGATTTGGCGGCGCCTGGATGTTCATGTGGGGCCCGAGAACGAGACGTGCCGTCGCGATGGTCCAGAGAAGATCGTCGAGATCGGGTTCCTCGGAATCGGCGAGCTTGGTGTCGGGCTTGGCCCGGAAGTTCTGAATGATGACTTCCTGGATATGACCATGGGTGGCGTGCAGATCACGAATTGCTTCCAGCGCGTCGATCCGCTCGTCGCGTGTCTCGCCGATGCCAATCAGGATGCCGGTCGTGAATGGAACCTTCAGTTCGCCGGCAAGACGCAGGGTCTCCAGCCTCACAGCCGGATATTTGTCCGGAGATCCGTAGTGAACGCCGCCCCGTCTGCACAGCCGCTCGCTGGTGGACTCCAGCATGATGCCCTGGCTGGCCGTCACCTCGCGCAGGCCAGCGATTTCCTCGCGGGTCATCACGCCGGGATTGGCATGCGGCAGCAATGCGGTTTCGCGCAGCACCAGCGCGCACATCGCGGTCAGATAGGACACCGTCGTTTCGTGGCCGAGCGCCTTCAATGCGTCACGGGCAGCCTGGTATCGCAGCTCGGGCTTGTCGCCCAGCGTGAACAGCGCTTCGGTGCAACCGGCGGCCGCACCGGCGCGCGCGATGGCGAGCACCTCGTCGGGTGAGAGATAGACCGGCTCGCCCGCGCGCGGCACCTGCGCAAACGTGCAATAGTGACAGACGTCGCGGCAAAGTTTGGTGAGCGGAATGAATACCTTGCGCGAGTAGGAGATCAGCCGTCCGTGCGCGGAATCGCGCAAGGCCGCGGCTTCCGCTATCAGTTCGGGCAGCGGCGCACCGAACCGTCGCCGTATTGCTCGCCCACCCGCTGCCGTCATGGTCTGTCGTCTCCGCCCGCAGAAGGTCGCAATGTCGTCGCGGGACGCGCTTGCCGTCACCCGTTAGCGGCCGCATGGTGTCGCATCGACGCCAGCAATGCAATGCAAAGAAGGACGCAACAAAATGCTGATCGGCTTCAACGCACCGACCGCCGGCCCCCTGTCGACCGCGGATAATCTGACAAAAATCGTGGTTGGCGGCGAGGCGATCGGCTTCGACTACGCAACCTTCAGCGACCATGTCGTGATTCCGACCGCCATCGCCGCCGAGTATCCCTATAGTGCCTCCGGGGAATTCCCAAGTGGCACGCGCGGCGAGCGGCACGAGCAGCTGACGGAGGTCACCTGGATCGCCGCGAAAACCATGCGCCTGCGTCTCGTGACATCAGTCATGGTGGTGCCACACCGACCGGCCGTGCTGACGGCCAAAATTCTCTCGACCATCGACGTGCTCTCGGGTGGCCGGCTGACGCTCGGTATCGGTGCCGGCTGGATGCGCGAGGAGTTCGAGGCCATCGACGCGCCGGATTTCGATGCGCGCGGAACCGTGACCGATGAATATCTGCGCGCCTTCGTTGAACTCTGGACAAAGGACGCGCCGAAGTTCGACGGCAAGCATGTCTGCTTCTCAAATATCGGTTTCGATCCGAAGCCCGTACAGAAGCCGCATCCGCCAATCTGGGTAGGAGGCGAGAGCGGTCCGGCGCTGCGGCGCGCTGCCCGCATCGGCGATGCCTGGTATCCGATCGGAACCAACCCGCAGAACCCGCTCGATAGCTTGGCGCGCTTCAAGGTTCAGGCGGCGCGCCTCAGCAAGATGGTCACTGAGGCGGGGCGCGATCCCAGGGCGGTCGGGCTCAGCTTGCGCGTCACGGTGTTCGGGGAGACTGCGCCAGCACAGGCCAGTGATGGCGAACATCGCCTTTTCGCCGGTCCGCCGAAGCGCGTCGCCGCCGACATCCGGGCTCTGCGCGATATGGGTGTCGGCAGCCTCGATCTTGGATTCGGCGGTTCGACAGCCGACGAAGTGCTCGCAGGCATGCAGAAATTCAGGGCCGAGGTCTTGCCGCTGGTCTAGCTGCCGATTTGTCGGATCAGCGTCGCCCAGCGGTCGAGTTCCGGCAGGATCGTATCGGCCTTGCGGGAATCGAGGCTGACGACCACGCGCGAGACGCCATTGTCGCGGTTGCGCTTGAGTAGGTCGAGATTCTCTTTGGCGCCCCAGATCGTGATCGGCACGACCGGCTTCGGTCAGGTCATCATCGGGTCGAAATTCACGAACTCGCCATGATCTTCGGAGTTCAAATCAGTCCAGATTGCCTTCATGGCGTCGACACGCTCGCACGCCAGTTTGTGGCGGCTCGCGAAAACGATGCCGTGGTTGGCCATCTCGTCCTCGTCGAGCCGTTGCCGATGCCGAACAGGAAACGTCCGCCCAAGATCTGGTCGACCGATGCGACCTGCCTGGCGGCCTGGATCGGTCGCGCTGAGCGATCAGGCAAATGCCGGTACCGAGCGGCAGTGTCTTGGTGATCGCCGCGGCCGCAGCCAGCACCACAAATGGGTCCATCACGTCGTATTATTTCTTCGGCAGATCGCCGCCGCTGGGGAAGGGCGACTTGCGCGTCAGCGGAATGTAGGAGTGCTCGGGCACCCACAGCGAATCGAAGCCGCGCTCCTGCGCGCACGAATAGCCGATTGACAGGCCAGGCTTCATCGTCCGGTCCTCCCTGGCCGTAGGATACGAAGCGCCGGGTCACTGGCACAGCCTCAGTGGATGCATGAATGCTGCGATGGACGGTGGCTCCCCGATGTCCTCGCGCTGTGCCATGATGGCCGTTGGAAGGCGCCGATCGAGCGCGCCGCTCGATCGGGGAGGGAACTGCCACATGAAATTTGCCCTGCATTTCGGCAACTTCGCATTCCCCGACCCTGAAGGCGCCCGCCGTTTGGTTCGCTTGGCGGAAACGGCTGGCTTCGACTCGGTGTTTGCTGTCGAACACGTCGTGGTTCCCGACAACTACGAGAGCGTCTATCCCTACGCGCCGGGTGGCCGATTGCCGGGCGGCCCGACGGTGAACTTTACCGATCCTCTGATCTGGCTGACATGGGTCGCCTCCGCCACCACGCGGCTGCGCTTCATGACGGCCGTGATGATCCTGCCGCTACGCAATCCGCTGGTGTTGGCCAAGGAAGTCGCCACGCTCGACTATCTCAGTGGCGGCCGGATTGAACTCGGCATCGGGGTCGGTTGGCTAAAGGAGGAATTCGAGGCGCTCGGCATTCCCTTCGAACGTCGCGGCAAGCGTGCCGACGAGTATGTCGCGGCCATGCGCGCATTGTGGGCCAGCGACAGCGCCAGCTTCGCGGGCGAGTTCGTGAATTTCAACAAGGTCAATTCCAATCCGAAGCCGGTCGCCAAATCGGTCCCGATCGTCATCGGTGGCCACTCGGAGGCGGCCGCCCGCCGCGCCGGTCGTCTCGGCGACGGCTTCTTCCCCTCGATCGGCGCCCAGGTCGACACCATGCCGCTGCTTGACGTCGTGCGCCGCTCGGCCGAGCAGGCCGGCCGCGATCCGGCAAAAGTGGAATTGATTCTTGGTTGTCCCGGTGCGTTGCCGAATTCTGGCTCCGACCCGCGCGCGGCCGTCGAGGAGCGCATCGCGCGGGGCGCGGGCCGTCTTGCGCTCCCAGTGACGGCGTTCATGCCCGATCTCGAAACGACACTGGCCCGCTTCGGCGAGGGGATCATCGGGCCTTACGCGAACGCGTGAGCGTCCGAAGCATTGCAAATCCGCTGCCAACGCAAGCAAAGGGAGGTGAGGCGTACGTAGGATACTCCGTCATCCCGCCCACCGCATCCCCAACGCTGTCCCTTCAACGAAGGGAAGGGCGTTAAGTCGCAAACCGGGGAATCGACTGACACCCGTGCGATGGGCGACCCGACCAATGACCGGATACAAAAACCGGACCCATGTGCATCAGTCGCAGGCTTCTTGAGCCATGTGCACATAGGGCCGGTCTGATCGTCGCCGCATTTTCGGCCAGAGACATCTTGCGATGCGTCAAGCTAACCACCGATAGTGGTCGCGATACCGCGGCGGCTTCGACTTGCGGAAAACCGCGCGCTTACTTCTTCATTTTCTTGGTCTTCTTGGCGACTTTCTTGGTCGCCTTGGCGGTCTTCTTTGCTTTCTTCGCTTTCTTTGCCATGTTCTTCCTCGTGAGGTTTGGTTGGCTTGACGAATGGTGCGGACGCTGCGAACCAGCGCGCGCCATCATGCTAACACGAAACTAGCAAAAACTATACCACGTTAGATTGGCGCGTCCTTGAGCGCTGTAATCTTGCGATTATGAGTATCGCAAACGTCCCGCCACCGCGCGGGCTACGCGATATCCGCGATGGTGGCGATTACGTTTCACGGTTCGTCGACAGCTATCGGTGGCTGTTAGAGCTCGATCTGCTCGGCGATGTTTAGAGCGTCATCTACCTCAATCCCGAGATATCGGACGGTGCTCTCCAGCTTTGTATGGCCGAGGAGAAGTTGCACGGCGCGGAGGTTGCCTTCGTTGGGGGCCCGGCATCAAAGACGTGTCAGAATCTGAAGCTCCATTAATGCAATTCTTTGCAATATAGCCGGGTCTCGCTCGCCGTCCTTCGCGGTGCGAAGACTCGTTTTCGCAATGGCCTGGACATGCGCGGAACTGACGGGGTCCGGCAGTGAGGCAACCGCGCTTTCCAACGCATCTTTCATAATGCCGATCGTTTCAGGCGAAAACGATGCGTTTGAGAAGTCTTTCATGCTGGGATCGATCGGGAGCCGACCGTGCCTTTCGTCGCCACGTCACACCAACGAACTGCTCCTGCCTCGCATGGATTCGTTACCAACCCCAACGGCCGCGCCATCTGCTTCCCCATCCACCGCCACCGCGGAGAAGCCGCACCACGAAGAGCAGCAGTACCGCGCCGATGGTGGCGTTGACGATCGCGCTGATGATACCCCTGCCGAGATGGATGCCGAGCTGGGGCAGCAACCAACTGCCTATAAAGGCGCCCAGGATACCGATGATCAGATCGCCGACGATCCCGAATCCGGTCCCGCGCACGATTTGACCGGCCAACCAGCCTGCAACGAGACCTACGAACAATATGACCAATAGGCTTTCGCTCGACATATTCATCTTGCTACCTCAATCGTTGGTCCGAAGGGCGTCCATCAGCGTAATCAGGTGTTGCGGTAATCGGCCATGCTCGCCTGCCAGTCCGATCCGCAGCCGAACACCTATTTCCTCGCAGATCGCGGCGCTACACGCGCTGTCGATCTGAATTGCATTGCGAGCTTCTGGACTGATCATCAAAGTCTCCCCTTCGCCACATCTGCAAGCTGCTTACCTAGCGGCGCGCCGTGACAAGGCGAGCTTCGCGAACCATCGCCCCGCCGCTGTGCAGACACTGCGCGTCGAAACGTGGCCAGACCTGCTGTGAACAATTTCGCTCGACAGTCGGGAGTTCAAGCCGGTCCGACTTCGCCAGTACGGAGGCCTCGCCCGCGGCCACCTGAGGCGCAAAACCCGGCAAGGCAATAACCGCCGCTCCCAAAAGGCCGAATATGGCCAGGGAGGTGAGAGAGTTGTTCATGTGAGGCTGCTAACTGTGGCTGGTCGCCGATTCCGCTTCGCTCGGGGATCATCGGAACAACGGCGCGATCCGTGGGGAGTTCCCCTTACCGCAACCTATATTTGAATAACCCCGGCCGCCGGTGCGGTTCAGCTCGTGTTCTCGTCCAAGGGCACATCAAGCTGGATCACGACGCCTTTTGGCGTGTTGGACGTCACTGCATCAAGCTGGGCGACCAAGGCTTTTAATCACTTTGAAGCCGAGACTCGCCCGTGCCTGGTCGATATCGAAGTCCGTCGGCAGACCGATTCCCCTGATCTGATACCTCCACATGGAAAACGGCGTCGTGCCGTTGGCCCGATACGCGGATTTCGCCGGATTCATCGGGGTAAGCATGCTTCGCGGAATTCGTCACGATCTCATTGATCAGAAGGCCCAGAGGAATGGCGTTGTCGGCGGAAATCATCAGAGGATCGAAAGCGCAGCTTATCTTGTGCGCCACAGTTTCCTGCAGCTTCCAGCAAAGCTCGCCCGCAAAGTCGGCGATGTCGACAAAGCCGATCTTGTTGCTGCGCCATAAGTGGTCGTGGACCTGGGCAATCGTGGTGATGCGCGAAGCCGCGTCTTTCAGGGCATTTCGGACATCTTCCGAGTCCGCGTTGCGCCCCTGCACGCGGAGCAGACCCACGACCGACGCCAGGCTGTTCTTGACGCGGTGGCTCATCTCGCGGGTCAGCATGGCCTGGTGGTCGAGTGCTTTCTTAAGGTCCGCGTCGGCATGTTGCCGCTCGATGGTAATACCGAGCAAACCAGCGAAGCCGGCAAGGAAGTCGGCATCCGCAGCATCGAACTGGCGGGGTCGGCACTGTCGACCTCCAGGACACCGAAGGGCAGATTGCCCTCGCCGCCTCTCGCGATCGGAACGTTGATCGCACGCTTGATCCCGTGATCCGACAGCAGCCTGGGCGTGCGAAAGCGCGTTTCTTCCAGAAGATGATTTGAAATCACCATTTGGCCGGTCTGGAACGCGTAGCCGGCGGGAGATTCCATATCAATCCCGAGCGACACCTGACCGATCGTTCCCGGTGCCCAGCCGACGCCGGCACCTTCGCAACGCAGACGTTCCGCAACTGTGTGCGCGTCGGCAATGTCGGTTTCTGGTAAGAGAAGCGCAAACTCTTCGCCTCCGATCCGCGCAAGGACATCGGTGGTTCTCTTGCAGTCCCGGGCAAGATTAGCCACGTGCACAATTGCGCGATCACCGATCTCATGCCCGAAGCGATCATTGATCGCTTTGAAAAAATCGATGTCGATCATCAGGAATGATAGCGGCCGTCCGTAGCGATGGTCGTCGAAAATTTTCGTCCCGGTACCTTGAATCGCTTTGGCTTGGCCTACGATGTCCGAGTCACACATTCGGTCGAGCGACGAAGCAGTGCTCGATGCCCATACCGCACATGTTCGATGCTTCGCTTCAGCTTGCGGCGATTAGCACTCAGGACTTCGCGGAAGACCCGAGCCAAGCGAGTCGTTCGAAGAAAGCCAGGAGCGGATCAGACGCTACTTTCACGAGATCCGTGGAGATCGAGGCAAACCTGACTGTGGGGACAGCCCCTAGGGGAGCGGACGCTTGCGGCGTTTTTTGTCGAGAACCTGCACTCGAGAATAGATGGAGACCGCTGTGCGCGTCAGCCTCTGGCCGATCTCCTCGGCGGTTAGCCCGGCCTTCAACATATCGTGGAGCAATTTATCATCCGTATCCGTCCAACGCCTCGCAGCAGGTCTTGTCTCGATCATCTCAGCGTTCGCCTGGAACAGGAATGACAATTTGTTCAATTTAGCCGTGGAGATTCGGGCGGCTTGGTGGCGTTAGCGTTTATGCGGTATCGGCGTCCTCAATGCCTCCTGGCCGGCCTCCGTGATGCAATAGACCGGGCGCCCATGGTCATCCGATTGGCGGTCGATCCAACCCTTGGCCAGCATGCTCGCGACGGTGTGTCTGCCCGAGGGGTGCGGTTTTTCAATCGGCTGCCTTGAGTAAGGCTCATCCGCTGCAAGGTGCTTCTTTCGATTGAATGCGGAATATGGCTAGGCCGCGCTGGCATTCGTTAGTTCTTCATCCTCGCGTCTTCAACTGCGGCCGGCTGCCCCTTAGAGTATAAGTCATTGTGAATTTCGTTGGCGAGGCTCGCTGATCCGACGGCCATCGGGAAAAGACCGATTAGGATTCCAGCCAACACCGACGCCGCAGGCGCCTCGGCACAAATCCAAAGGCCAAAACCGATGATGCTCAGGGAGATCAGATAGGCGGTGATCGTTGCCATGATTGGCGTCTAACCGATTGTGGGACGATCGGTTCCCGCTGATGGCTAAAGCCGCGAAGTTAGCAGCATCCGAAGCTCGACGGGTTGGTTATGCTGCCGGACCTGTGCTGTTCTACGGGACCGGCGGCGCAGCCTACGCGAACGCGAGCTACTCGGCGTTGACGGTGATCGGAGGCGCTCCGCCATTCGCGGGTGGCGTCACCGGTACCGGCCTCTTTAGCGATGACCGCTGGGGTTACGCGGCGGGCGCCGGCATCGAATGGGGCTTCGCCCCGAACTGGAGCGCCAAGGTCGAATACATGCATTACGGGTTCGGCAGCGATACCGCGCCGGCTGTTACGCTTGCTGTCGTCACGCCAGTTTCGCTCCGTCACAACGTCGACACAGTCAAGGCCGGTGTGAATTATCACTTCAACTGGGGCGGGCCGGTTGTCGCCAGGTACCAGGTTTCTTTTATCCAGAGCCTCCAAGCCCCGGCAGCGTCCGGGGCTTTTTTATGCCGGGAGTGACAGCAGGCAACTGGCAGTCATTCGTCCCGCTTCAGCTTCCGCTTGCCCCATTGCGTCTCTTTCCGAATCGGTTCGGAAAATCCGCTCCCTGCCATGATTCATCGCCCGCATGGAGCAACTTTTCTTAATTTGAATCGTGCGGCGGCCCTATTCATCAACCAATCGCAAAATTCTTGTGGAAGTGAGCAAAACTGAACATCCCGCCTGTATTGCGACGCGGCATGCTGGTTCCATCACCGCCCTATAACGGCATCTACCGGTGACTGAGAGTGTTGTGCTCCCGCCTGATCCAAGGCGAAGTGTCATGACTATCCAACGACCACCTTGCCCTAAGTGCAAAGCAACAATGATGCTGGCACGCATCACCCCCGGAGCCTCTCGGTTTGACATCCGGACGTTCGAATGTCCTGCGTGCGAACTAACCCATCAGCTCGTGGTCGAGCTAATTGATCCCATGAAATCGCTCGAAATGGTAGGTTGGATCCGAAGCGAATTGCGGGTGCCGAACTAGGCTGGCTCGAAATAAACCGGCAGCGTCTCGGAGTGTCCTTAGGCCGGGAATCGGGTCTTCGAACTCGCTGGACCAGCTGCTAATGGCGCACGCCCTCGCGGGCCGCGGCGATCGCCCTGGAGAGCGTTTCGATCTGAGAGGGCTTTTGCACTCGGGGCGTCGATCGAAAGGCAGCGGGAAAACTGTCCGCCGCGTAACCCGACGCGAAGATCAGGGGAGTGCGGCTCCACGAGGATCTCGGCGGCCGGAAAGCTCAGTTTGCCATTCAGATTGACGTCGAGGATGGCCAGGTCGAACAGCCCGGTTTGCGCCAGTTCGGTTGCGCGGCCAACGTCGTCCGCCTCGGCGGTCACCGCATGGCCAAGTTCCTCGATCATGTCGGCGACCATCATCCTGATCATGACCTCGTCTTCGACGAGCAGCACGCGGGTCGTTGTGGGAGGCATGCTGGCGGGCTCGAATCCCCTGCAGAGCGATCATACCCCATTTGTGCCAGCGGGCGCCGATGATCTGACTTATTTGCCCGTGAGATCCTTTAGTTTTCGCGCTTTGGCCAGCGCGACATCGAGCCTCAATGCGCGGTTGCGTGTTGCGCTGCTGCTTCGATTCAGACGCTTGGCAATCGTCGCAACGTCTTCGCCAGTTCCGGCCAACTCCCGGAGTAGGGCGTCCTCATCGGGCCGCCACGGAATATCCTGTCGCCGCGGGACCTTCATTTGCCCTTCGCCTTCGCCGCCGACTCTGCGGACCCGCTATCGAATTCAGCTTTTATTCTTTGACGCATAAGGAATGCGAGACGGCCGCGAGCGCTGCTTGCGGGTCGTTTGAGGTTCGCTGAAATAAACACCCACGACTTTCCGGCCTCGACGAGTTTCAACAACCGCTGATCTTCGTTGGCTGTCCAGTTACTTCCGCGGTGTTGTACAGCCATGACGTCGCGTCGCTACTTCGCCCTCAGGCCGATCTCGACCAGCCGCCGGATCGACTCGGATCGGCCGGGCTGGTCTTCTTGGGTGGCGGTCCAAGCATCAATCGTCGCGATCAAATCCGGCGGCATCCGCGTGCTCACCAGAGGATCTTTCCCCGTTGCGGGGCGACCGCGTCTTTTGGGTATGACCGTTTTTGTTGACGGGCTCATATTTAGGCCATACCTTAAATCGACTTGAAAGCCAAGCGGCCCGCCGCGGTGTTCTCACCACCACGACAGGCCTAACCCCGAGCAAAGGATCGTGACAATGCCCAAGGCTGCCGCAAAGCATATCACACCCACTCCCACCGTTGACCCCGTCGTCGAACTGTCCCGCCAGCTACTCGCCATCGAGGCCCAAAACGCGTGTCGCCAATTCTCGAACTGGCGCCACGCGGTTGAGAACACGATCAGCTTCACAAGGCTCGCAGCGTAGAGGGCATCCTGGCGCAGCTCACCGTGGCTCTTGATGGGGTGTCCGACATCTCGTCGGCGCTCAATGAGAACGAAGAAGCCCAAGAAGCGGTCGGTCCGATCGAGATGAAGCTCAATCGCTTAATTCGATCCGCGACGGATGCGATCCGCAACGCTCAGCGGAACGAGATCGATCCGACGGTCAAAGCAGTCGTGGAAATATACGGGGGCAGCCACGATAGAACACCGAAGTGGATTGACCGCGTCCCCAGCTGGGCCGAAAAGGGCAGCATGGTACGCCAGCAGGAAGGCGATTGACGGCCGCCGCTTCTCG
>Ga0208589_1000729_pt1 | contig 14831 bp, 11 predicted proteins | sample NGESurshal092012_2_FD_184486 | JGI IMG/M metagenome (GOLD analysis project Ga0208589, IMG submission 184486) | Arctic peat soil microbial communities from Barrow, Alaska - NGEE Surface sample F53-2 shallow-092012 (SPAdes) | ecosystem: Environmental > Terrestrial > Soil > Wetlands > Peat ... | reverse complement strand
CGGCAAGCCGCTGTCGACCGAATCGAAGCTGGTGCAAATGCAGGATGGCCGCTGGTACAGCGAGGACATGCTGAATAACGTGCGCACATCGCACCGGCAGCTGAGCGAACCGCCGCGGCAGCCGAGCGGCAGCGCCAGCGCACCGGCCGCGGCCAGCACCGTGGCAACGAAAGACTGAACATCGCAGCCGTTAGAATAGACGGATGCAGACTATTCCCAGCGCGGATCCCACTCCCCGCCAGCGTGCGCCCTGGTGGTTCAACCTGGCCGGGCAGCTGCTGCAACCATGGCTGCGCATTCGCCGCGATCCGGCGGAGCCGGCCGCGCTGCTGCGCGCCGGCGTGCCCGTCTGCTATGTAATCGAGCGCGACGGATTCTCCGACGCGCTGATCCTGCAGCGCGCCTGCCGCGAGGCCGGGCTGCCCAGCCCGATGCAGCCGCTGACCGGCACGCGCCGGCGGCGTTCGGTGTTTGCGCTGGCGCGACGCGATGGCTGGCTGTTCGGACGCAACCGCAAGCGCGCGCCCAACGAACCGCTGCGGCAGCTGGTGCGCTCTTTGGAGGGCATGCCGGAACGCGACGTGCAGCTGGTGCCGGTATCGATCTACGTCGGTCGCGCACCGAGCCGCGATACCGGCTGGTTCCGCGTGCTGTTCTCGGAAAACTGGGTGATGGTCGGCCGCTTCCGCCGGCTGCTGGCGGTGCTGTTGAATGGGCGCGACACGGTGGTGCACTTTTCCGCACCGGTGTCGCTGCGCAGCGCACTGGACGAGGCCAGCGATGTCGCGCCGGAGCGCTTCACGCGCAAGATCGCGCGGGTGCTGCGCACCCATTTCCACCGCATCCGCGCGGCGGTGATCGGGCCGGACCTGTCGCACCGGCGCACCGTGGTCGATGCGGTGCTGAATGCCGAACCGGTGCGCGCGGCGATCGCCGCCAGTGCCGCGAAGGAAAAGATCAGCCACGCCAAGGCATGGCACCGGGCGCAAAAACTGGTGCTGGAAATCGCCGCCGATTATTCACACCCGGTAGTGCGCTCGGTGTCCTACCTGCTGTCGAATTTCTGGAACAAGCTGTACGACGGCATCGCCATGCATCACTTCGACAAGGCCCGTGCCGCCGCACCCGGCTTCGAAGTGGTCTATGTACCCAGCCATCGCAGCCACGCCGACTACCTGCTGATGAGCTATCAGCTGCATGTGTCCGGCGTGGTGGTGCCGCACATCGCCGCCGGGGTGAACCTCAACCTGCCGGTGCTCGGGCCGATCCTGCGCCGCGGCGGCGCATTCTTCCTGCGTCGCAGCTTCAAGGGCAACGCGCTGTACTCGGTGGTATTCAACGAATACCTGGCGCAGCTGATCGACCGCGGTGTGCCGATCGAATATTTCATCGAAGGCGGCCGCTCGCGCACCGGCCGGCTGCTGGCACCGCGCGCCGGCATGCTGGCGATGACGATCCGCGCATTCCTGCGCGCGCCGCGCCGGCCGGTGCTGTTCCAGCCGGTATACATCGGTTACGAAAAGCTGATGGAAGGCAAGTCGTACGCGGGCGAACTCAGCGGCCAGCCGAAGGAAAAGGAATCCCTGCTCGGCCTGCTGCGCGGCCTGAAGGTGCTGCGCCAGCGCTACGGCCACGTCGCGTTGAACTTCGGCGAGCCGATCGAGCTGGGCCCGCTGCTGGATGCGGCCAGTGCCGACTGGCGCAGCACCGGCACGGATCCCGAGGCGAAGCCGGAATGGCTGAACAACGTGACCGATCGCCTGGCCGAACAGATCCAGATCAACATCAACCGCGCCGCCGACGTCAACCCGATCAACCTGCTGGCGCTGGTGTTGCTGGCCACGCCCAAGCATGCGATGGCCGAGAACGACCTGCTCGCGCAGCTGGAGTTGACCAAGGCGCTGCTGGAGGAACTGCCTTACTCCGACCGCGTCACGCTGACCCCGATGAATCCGGCGGCGATCATCGCCTACGGCGAACAGATGGGCTGGATCCAGCGCATCCAGCATCCACTGGGCGACGTGTTGAGCGCGAACAACGAACAGGCGGTGCTGCTCAGCTACTTCCGCAACAATGTGCTGCATCTCACCGCCACCGCCGCGTGGGTAGCCTGCTGCTTCCTCAACAACCGGCGCATGTCGCGCACCTCGTTGCTGCGGCTGGGTGGAATCATCTATCCGTTCATCCAGGGTGAGCTGTTCCTGCCGTGGAACGGCGCGGAGTTCAGCGCGCAACTGCAGGCCACCATCGAATTCTTCGTGCGCCGCGGCCTGCTCGAATCCACCGGCGACGGCCGCGTGCTGGAGCGCAGTCCGGGCCAGGAAGACAGCGCGTTCCAGCTCAAGGTGATCGCGCGCAGCCTGATCCAGGCATTCGAGCGCTACTACATCACGATCGCCGCGCTGGCCAAGAACGGCCCGCACACGCTGACCGGCGCGGAGCTCGAGAACGCCTGCACGCTCACCGCGCAACGGCTGAGCCTGCTCAACGAGCTGTCCGCCCCGGAGTTCTTCGACAAGGCATTGTTCCGCGGCTTCATCCAGAAGCTGCGCGAGCGCCGCGTGGTGTGGACCGACGACGCCGGCAAGCTCGACTACGACAGCGCGCTGGAAGGCATGGTGAACGACGCGCGGCTGATCCTGTCGCGCGAGGTACGTCACTCCATCCTCAAGATCACTCCCGGCGGCAATGAGAGGGAGTCCGCCGCCGGTGATGCACTCACCGATGACGCGTCTGCGGCTTCGCCCGTGCGCGAAGTGAGCACACCCGATAACCCCGCTGCTGACGGCGTACCCGACGATGCCTCCAGCGCGGACCTGCACCAGCGCCATGTCGATGCCGAACAACACGCGCACACGCATGCTCCCGCCGATGCCGCGGGAAGTCCCGAACACTCGGAAGATCCCGAACAACCTGACCTTCCCTTCTAGGATCTGCTCGATCCCGGGAACCGAGCAGCCCCTGTTTCGAGTAAACGGACCATTGCAAGCAGCCGCCGTCATGCTGGCGTGCGCCGCACGTTCGTTGGCGGACGGAACGTTGTGCCGGATGTCACGGTGACGATGGGCTGCCTGGAAGCCTAAGATGGCCGCTTGCCCAGCCGGAAGATCATTCATGACCACACGCCGTGCGCTTGCCCTCGCCGTCATTGCCCTGTCGCTGCCCGCCATCGCGCTGGCTGACGATGCGCCAGCGACCAGTCGCCAGGTCAGCGTGCTGCATTGCGCGCGCCTGATCGATCCGGCAGCCGGCAAGCTGCTGGGCGCCACCACGTTGATCGTGGAGGACGGACACATCAAGGAGCTGCGCAGCGGCACCGTCGACGGCAAGCCCTACGAGGACGCCGCACGCAAGGCCGGCGCCGGCTTCCAGCAGATCGAACTCGCCGACGCCACCTGCATGCCCGGCCTGATCGACTCGCATACCCACCTGACGATGCAGTTCAGCAAGACCACCTACAGCGATCAGTTTCGCCTCAATCCCGCCGACTACGCGATCCTGGGTACGGTGTATGCGCGGCGCACGCTGCTGGCCGGCTTCACCGCCGTGCGCAATGTCGGTGACTTGCACAACGAGTCGATCGCGCTGCGCAACGCGATCAATGCCGGCACCGTGCCCGGCCCGCGCATCTTCAGCGCCGGCCAGTTCATCGGCACCACCGGCGGCCATGCGGACCCGACCGACGGCTATCGCTGGGATCTGCAGGGCGACCCCGACCCGAAGGACGGCATCATCGATTCGCCCGCAGACGCGTGGAAGGCGGTGCGCCAGCACTACAAGGACGGCGCCGACCTGATCAAGATCATGCCGTCCGGTGGCGTGCTCGACGAAAGCAGCAGTGTCGGCAATTCGCAGATGACCCTCGAGGAGATCAAGGCCGTCGTCGCCGCCGCGCACGATTACGGTTTCACCGTGGCCGCGCATGCGCACGGTGCCGAAGCGATCCGTCGCGCGGTGCTCGGCGGCGTCGACTCGATCGAGCACGGCACCTTCATGGATGACCAGGACATCAAGCTGATGAAGGAGCACGGCACCTGGTATGTGCCGACCATCATCGCCGGCAAATACGTCGAGGAGAAGGCGAAGGAAGGCTGGTATCCGCCGCAGGTCGCCGCGAAGGCGGAGCAGGTCGGGCCGATCATCCAGGCCACCGCCGGCAAGGCGTACCGGGCTGGCGTGAAGATCGCATTCGGCACCGACGCGGGCGTCTATCCGCACGGCGAGAACGCGAAGGAGTTCGAGTACATGGTGCAGGCCGGGATGCCGCCGATGTTCGTGCTGCAGGCCGCCACCACGCACGCCGCCGAGCTGCTGCACAAGCAGGACGAGTTGGGGCAGATCGCGGTGGGCCGCCAGGCCGACGTGATCGCCGTGCCCGGCAACCCGCTGGACGACATCACCGCGATGCAGCGGGTCAGCTTCGTGATGAAGGATGGCGTGGTCTACAAGGACGGCGGCAAACCCACACTGCCCTGATGCGACCGAACCTGTGGGAGCGGCTTCAGCCGCTCCCACAGAGAATTGCAAACTGCGGCGAGTAGTCGATCCTGTAGCATTACGCCCATGAACGAGCAGCCCAAAACCACCCATTTCGGTTTCCGCGACGTCCCGGTCGGCGACAAGCAGAAGCTGGTCGGCGAAGTATTCACTTCGGTCGCGCGCAGCTACGACCTGATGAACGACCTGATGTCGTTCGGCGTGCATCGGTTGTGGAAGCGCCATTTCGTGGCGGTCTGCGGCGTGCGCCGCGGCGACCGCGTGCTGGATCTGGCCGGCGGCACCGGCGACATCGCCGCGCTGCTGAAACCTGTCGTCGGCGACGAGGGCGACGTGGTGGTCGGCGACATCAACGCGGCGATGCTCGGCGTCGGTCGTGATCGCATGACCGATCGCGGGCTGGTCGGCGGCCTGCGCTGGGCCCAGCTCAACGCCGAGGCGCTGCCGTTCCCCGACAACTCGTTCGATGCTGTGACCATGGCGTTCGGCCTGCGCAACGTCACCGACAAGGACCAGGCACTGGCCGACATCTGCCGCGTGCTCAAGCCGGGCGGCCGCGCGCTGGTGCTGGAGTTCTCGAAAGTGCGGAACGAGCTGTTCGGCAAGCTCTACGACTTCCATTCGTTCAAGGTGCTGCCCAAGCTCGGCCAGCTGTTCGCCGGCGATGCCGACAGCTACCAGTACCTCGCCGAATCGATCCGCAAGCATCCGGATCAGGAAACGCTGAAGGGCATGATGGAACGCGCCGGCTTCGGTCGCGTGGAAGTGCGCAACCTGAGCGGCGGCATCGTGGCGATCCATCGGGCGTACAAGCTCTGAAGTGCTGATCAGTGCGCTTGATGAGCATTTTTATTGTAGCTACAATAAATTATGTAAACCGAGTTCGATCCCGCCAAGGATGCAGCGAATCTGGCCAAGCATGGCGTTTCGCTCGCTCTGGCCAGCGAACTCGATTGGGAAGCTGCGCTGATTTGGGTGGATGATCGCTTCGGCTACGACGAATTGCGCATGATTGCGCTCGCGCCAAAGACTCAGCTCCTCTACTACGTGGCTTTTGTGGACCACGGCGACACGCTGAGGGTCATCAGCCTGCGCCGAGCCAATCGCCGAGAGGTGGAACACTATGTCCAAAATATCTAAACGGCCCTCCGTCGTGATGCCTTCCTTGCAAGAAGACAGGGCCATCACGGCCGCCGCCAAGTCCGACCCCGACGCACAACCGCTTACACCGAAGCAGCTGAAATCCATGATTCCTCTGCGGACGCTGCGTGGCCGCCCGAAGTCCACGAGCACGAAGCAACTCGTGTCCGTACGCTACAGTCCTGAGGTTCTGGCGTACTTCAAGTCCACCGGCGAAGGTTGGCAGTCACGCATGGACGGAGTACTGCGCGAATACGTCCAGCGGCACTCACGCAGAGCGTAAAGACGCAGCCAAGCCTGACGATCCGTCGCCATCACACGAGACGAGACTCCAACGCTGCCAGCGTGAAACTCACTGCATGAAGACTCCGACCAGTCTAGGCGCAACATTCCTCCGCCTTCGTTCATTCGCGGGATGTGCTGCCCTGCTCGGCTGGCTCGCACTCGCGCTGCAGCTGCTGCTGTCGATCCAGCTGACCGTCACGAACGGACAAGGCGCGCTGGCCGGGGTGTGGATCTACCTCGGCTACTTCACCATATCGACGAATGTGCTGGTGGCGTTGGCGTTGACGGTGGCCGCGCATGGACCACGTGACGCGATCAGCCGCTTCTTTGCGCGGCCCGATGTGCACACCGCAATCGCGATGAGCATCATCATCGTCGCGGCGATCTACAACCTGATGCTGCGCCAGCTGTGGCATCCGCAGGGCTGGCAGATCGTCGCCGACAACGTCTTGCACTTCGTGATGCCGATCCTGTTCCTGCTGCACTGGTGGCTGGCGGTGCCGAAGGGGACGTTGCGCTGGCCGCAGGTCTTTCATTGGCAGCTGTATCCGGCCGCCTATTTTGCCTATGTGCTGGCGCGCGGCGCAGTGAACGGCTGGTATCCCTATCCGTTTCTCGATGTCACCACGCTGGGTTTTCTGCGCGTGTTGATCAATGCCTGCGTGGTGCTGCTAGTGTTCGTCGCGGTCGCGTTGCTGCTGGTCGCGCTGGGGCGCTGGCAGGTTCGTCGCAAGGGCACAGCGCTGCCGGCGCAACCCTGAGACGGCCATCAGGCCGATGCTGTGCGCAGATCCTCCAGCAAGGTGCCTGACTGCTTCGCTTCGTCCTCATGATCCGGGTCACGCCAGGTCTCCTGCAGCGCATCGGCATACCAGCGGCACATCGCCGGCAGCTCACGCAGACGCTGCGCGTAGGCGGTGGCCGCGTCGCCCAGCGTCAGGCCGTAGGTCTGGATGCGGAACGCCACCGGCGCGAAGAACGCATCGACCGCGCTGAATGTCTTGCCGGCCAGGAACGGGCCACCGAAGCGCGACAGTCCCTCGTTCCACAGTTCGTCGATGCGCGCGATGTCTTCGCGCAGAGCTGCCGGCAGGTGGTCGGGCAGCCGGATGCGCAGACCGCAGTTCATCGCGCAATGCGTGCGCAGCGCGCCGAAGCCCGAATGCATCTCGGCAACAGCGCAGCGAGCCCAGGCACGCGCCCGCGGATCGGCTGGCCACACGCCCGGATGCCGCTCGGCCAGGTATTCCGTGATCGCCAGCGAATCCCACACCACCGTGTCACCGTCGCGCAGGCAGGGCACCTTGCCGTTCGGCGAGAACGCACGGAATGCACGCCAGCTCGATCCGGTGCCGGGCGCGAATGACACCAGCCGTTCCTCGAACGGGATGCCAAGCTCGCTCAGCAGCAGCCACGGTCGCAGCGACCAGGACGAATAATTCTTGTTGGCGATATGCAGCTCGTACATGCGGTTGTCCTAGGGGTCAGTTCTGTTCGCAGGCATCCGGCGGCACCGGCACGATCGGCGCCACTCGCCGCCGCGCGTTCGCCAATACCACGCCGAGGACCGTGATCACGCCACCGATCAGGGTCAGCGCAGTGAGCCGCTCGCCCAGCCACAGCCAGCCGATCAACACCGCGATCGGCGGCGAGAAGTAGATGAAGCTGGACACCTGCGAGGCGGAGGCGCGGCGCAGCGCGGCGTTCCACGCGAGATAGCCGACGAAGCTGGGCGCGATGCCCAGCCACAACAGCGCGGCGAGATGCGACCACGGCGCGACGGCCAGCGCCCGCGGCAGACCGGATGCGAACGGCAACGTACCCAGCGTGCCGGCGAAAAACGTGAACGCGGTGACGCCGACCATGCTGTTGCGCGCGAACAGCGGCTTCTGCCCGACGAAATAGATCGCCGAGGCGAGCACGCTGAGCAGTACCAGCGCCGCCATCGGCTCGAATCTCACCTGCTTGCCGCTGGCCAGCACCACCATCACCACGCCGAGCAGCGCCACGCCGAGCCCGGCCAGCGTGCGTGCGGACAGGCGCTCGTGCAGCCAGATCGCCGACACCGCGGCGGTCGCCGCGGGAACCAGCGCTATCAGGATCGCCGCGGTACCGCTGGCAATGCGCGTTTCCGCGTAGTTGAGGCACAGGTGGTACGCCGTCAGCCCGATCACGCCGAGCAGCGCCAGCTGCGGCCAGTCACGCCGCGCCGGCAGCGGTATGCGCTTCAGCGCGAGCAACAACGCAAAGCACAGCGAGCCGATCGCCAGACGCGCGAACGCCACCTCGCCCGGGGTGAACGAGGCCAGCGCATAGGCGATCGCCGCATACGCCGACGACCAGGTGAGCAGGGCGATGCCGATGTAGACGAGTGCACGCCCGTCAAGGCGTTGCTGGATATCCATGGGAAAGGATTCCGGTGGAGAGAATGTACGCATCCTATGCCGTAAACGACACACGTCGGAATAATGGACCGGCTGCATTACCGACGTTTCGCCATTCAACGAATCGACACGATACTGCGGCTGCGGTATCCGCCCGCATGGCACGCTGGTGCCGGACACTCCCGAGGTGCTCGGCTGACGCGACGCACCATGCGGAGTCAGAGGCAGCATGTCGGGCGATTGACGCCCCTCCGGCAACAACATCGGCAGCATACATGCGCACGCGTATTTAGATGTCCAAATTGAAGTCCAGTACTTTTGTCACGGTCGCTGCCACGATCAGGCACGCATACTCCGAAGCTGGTTCGTTGAGAGGGGGTTCCCATGCGCTACTTGATTTCCCTGCTGCTGGCCGCTGCGTTCGTGCTGGCCCCACTGACCGCCAGCCATGCCGATGAGGCATCCAAACCCGCCAAGACCAGCACAGACCACGCGACTCCCGATGCTGCGGTGCCTGCCACCGAGACCGCCACGCGCACGCGCCACAGCGCCAGCATCGGCGGTCACAGCTTCAAGTACACGGCTACCGCCGGCACGCTGATCATCCGTGACGACAAGGATCAGCCGCAGGCCAGCGTGTTCTACGTGGCCTATACGCTGGATGGCGCCAAGGCCGACAGGCGACCGGTGACGTTCCTCTACAACGGCGGCCCCGGCTCCTCCAGCATGTGGCTGCACATGGGCTCGTTCGCGCCGATGCGGATCGAGACAGACAGCCCCGAGGCCACCGCGCCGGCGCCGTATCACCTGGTGCCGAACAGCGACAGCCTGCTCGACAAGACCGATCTGGTCTTCATCGACGCGGTCGGCACCGGCTATTCGCGTCCGCTGGGCAAGGCCACCGGCAAGAATTTCTGGGGCGTGGATCAGGACGTCTCCGCGTTTTCACGCGCGATCCAGCGCTACGTGAGCGTCAACCAGCGCTGGAACTCGCCAAAGTTCCTCTACGGCGAAAGCTACGGCACCACCCGTTCGGCCGCGCTGGTGGATGCGCTGCAAGACAAGGGCATGGCGTTCAACGGCGTGATCCTGATGTCGTCGATCCTCAACTACGGCATCCGCATCCCCGGCTACGACGAGCTCTACGTCGGCTACGTGCCCAGCTATGCCGCTGCCGCGTGGTACCACGACAAGATTGCGAACAAGCCGGCCGACCTGAAGAGCTTCCTCGATCAGGTACGCGCCTGGGCGGGTGGTCCGTATGCCGCCGCGCTGGCGCAGGGCCAGAATCTCCCGGCTGCCCAGGTGGATGCCATAGCGACCCAGCTCGCCGCCTATACCGGGCTTTCGGTGCAGTACGTCAAGGAAGCGAACCTGCGTGTCGATCCCAGCCGATTCCGCAAGGAATTGCTGCGCGACCAGCGCCTGACCCTGGGTCGCTACGACAGCCGCTTCACCGGCACCGATCCCGATGCCGCCGGCGAGACGCCGGACTACGACGCCTCCGATACCGGCATCAGCGGCGCGTTCGTCAGCGCGTTCCACAATTATGTGGACAAGCAGCTCAATTACCACACCGAACTGGACTATCGGCCAACGTTCTACGACATCAACAAGGACTGGGACTGGAAGCACAAGGCCGCCGACGAACGGCGCCCGTTGCCGCTTGCCTACGTGGCCGGCGACCTCGCCCACGCGATGCGCACCAATCCCAACCTCAAGGTGCTGTCGATCAACGGCTACTATGATTTCGCCACGCCGTTCTTCATCACCGAATACGATCTGGCGCACATGAATCTCGATCCGTCGCTGCGCGGCAATCTGCAGTTTCTGTACTACCCCTCGGGGCACATGATCTATCTCAACACGGTTGCGCTGAAGCAGCTCAAGGCCGACCTGTCGCGCTTCTACGATCGCGTTGCCCCGCAGCGTTGAGGCGGAGTTACTGACCATGCGCAAGTCACTGTTCGCCCCGCTCGCCCTCGCCTTGCTGCTGGCCGTCGGCAACGCCGCCCATGCCGATGACGGCACTGCGAAGGATGCCGCCGGAACTCAGACGGACAGCAGGCAGACCGACAAGGACAGCAAGAAGGACGCGTTGCCGATCCCGCCCGAGCGCAGTGTGGTCACCCGGCACAGCGTGCGCATTGATGGCCGCACGATCAGTTACACGGCCACCGCCGGCACGTTGCTGATCAAGGACGACAAGGACAAGCCGACCGTCAGCTTCTTCTATGTTGCGTACACGGTCGACGACGGCAAGCCGGACAAGCGGCCGCTGACCTTCATGTACAACGGCGGCCCGGGTTCCTCGACCATGTGGCTGCACATGGGCTCGTTCGGTCCGGTGCGCGTGGCCAACCAGGGCGACCGGCCGATTCCGCCGCCGCCGTATCGAACCGTGCCGAACGACGACAGCCTGCTCGACAAGACCGACCTGGTGTTCATCGACGCGCCTGGCACCGGCTATTCACAGCTGGTCGGCAACGCCGAAGGCAAGGATTTCTACGGCGTCGATCAGGATGCCGCGGCGTTTGCGAAGTTCATCACCCGCTACGTCAGCGACAACCATCGCTGGAATTCGCCGAAGTTCCTGTTCGGCGAGAGCTACGGCACCACCCGCTCGGCCGTGCTGGTGAAGGTCCTGCAGGATCAGGGCATGGCGTTCAACGGCGTCGTGCTGATGTCCTCGATCCTCGATTTCAGCGTCTGGGCCAAGACCGGCGTCGACCATGCCTATGTGGTCAACCTGCCGAGCGAAGCGGCGATCGCCTGGTACCACGGCAAGGTGCCGAACAAGCCGACCGATATCGCCAGTTTCCTCGCCGGGGTGCGTCACTTCGCCGATACCGACTACGCGCGGGCGCTGGCCAAGGGCGACGCGATCGAGCCGGCCGAGGTCGACCGCATCGCGAACCAGCTGAGTCTGTACATCGGCCTTTCGCCGACCTACATCAAGCAAGCGAACCTGCGCATCGATCCCAGCCGCTTCCGCAAGGAACTGCTGCGCGACCAGCGCCGCACGGTTGGCCGTCTGGATGGCCGTTTCGAGGGCATCGATCCTGACGCTGCCGGCGAGACGCCGGATGGCGATGCTGCCAGCGACGCCGCCACCGGCGCCTATCTCGCCGCGTTCAACCAGTACGCCGCCAGCGAGCTGAAGTTCACCGAGCAGAATCCCTATCTGCCGAACAATTATGGCGTGATCAACCGTGGCTGGGACTGGAAACGCAAGCAGGAGCACTTCACCCAGGCGCCGTACGTCGGCACGGATCTGGCTGAAGCGATGCGACGCAACCCGCATCTGAAGGTGTTCTCGGCCAACGGTTACTACGACCTGGCCACGCCGTTCTACGCCACCGAGTTCGACCTCGGCCATCTCGGGCTGGATCCGGTCATCCGCAAGAACATCGAGTTCGGCTTCTATCCGTCCGGCCACATGATCTATTTCGACGTGGACGCGCTGAAACTGCTCAAGGCGGACCTGTCACACTTCTACGATGAGGCCGCACCGCATTCGTAGCAGCGAGCCGCCTGTCGTCACCAGCCAACTGATCCGATGACCCACAAGCCCACTGACGAGCCGCCGGTAGCGGCAGACGAAACGCCACTCAATCCCGAACGCCGGCGCCTGCTCGGCGGCATGGCGCTGGCCGGGGCGGCATTGACGCTCGGCAGCTGCCGCCCCATCGCCGACAGTCGCACAACGGCAGCAGCCGGTGCGCATGAACTGCCAGCCGATGCGCTCGACGCGCTGTTGCGCCAGCACATCCAGCAGGTGGTGGTGCTGTATGCCGAGAACCGCAGCTTCAACAACCTGTTCGCGCACTACCCGGGCCTCGCGCAGCCGCTGAAGGATCTGCGCTCGGCGGAGTATCGCCAGCGCGATCGTGACGGCAGCCTGCTGAGCACCCTGCCGCCGATCTGGGGTGGCCTGGCGCCGCATGCGCAGACCGTCGATCACCGCACATACCAGATCGACGAGCAGGCGATCAGCGGCCTGCCGAACCAGCCGTTCGCGCTGCACACGCCCGATGGCGCGCCGCTGCCGCACGGCGTGGTCACGCGCGATCTTGTGCACCGTTTCTACGAGAACCAGCTGCAGATCAACGGCGGCCGGAACGACGGCTTCGTGGCCTGGGGCAATACCGGCGCAATGGTGATGGGTCACTACGGCGACACCACGGTCAACCTGCGGCTGTGGCAGCTGGCGCGTCAGTACACCCTGTGCGACAACTTCTTCATGGGCGCGTTCGGCGGCTCGTTCCTCAACCATCAATACCTGATCGCGGTACAGCCGCCGTTCTATCCGGACGCGGATCAGGGTCCGGGGAAATTCCAGATCGCGACGGTGCAGGGCGATGATCCCGCCGGCATCCATCCAAAGCTGGCCGACGACTCGCCGGCCAGCGCGATGCAGGGGCGCCCGAAGTTCGCCTCGCGCGATGTGCTCACGCCGGACTTCTGGGCGGTGAACACGGTCGGTCCCGCCTATGCACCGGCGTTCACCCATGATCCGCATGACCAGCGGCTTGCCGACGCGAGCAGCCCGACCACGCTGCCGCCACAGGTGCATCTGACCATCGGCGATGCGCTGTCGAACGCCGGTATCGACTGGGCCTGGTACGCCGGTGGCTGGCAGCTCGCGCTGGACGGACATGGCGACAACGACAACCACACGTTTCCGGCCAGCCCCGCTTTCCAGATCCACCATCAGCCGTTCAATTACTTCCGCCAGTTCGCGCCCGGCACACCGGCGCGGCAGCAGCACCTGCGCGATGCCGGCATCGGCGAGACGGCAGGCAGCAATCATTTCATCGCCGCGATCGAAGGCGGCACGCTGCCGCCGGTGTCGTTCTACAAACCGCAGGGCGATCTGAACATGCACGCCGGCTACTCCGACGTGGAAGCGGGCGATCGCCACCTCACGCGCATCGTCGACGCCTTGCAGAAAAGCCCGCAATGGCTGCATATGCTGGTGGTGGTCACGGTGGACGAGAATGGGGGCTGGTGGGATCACGTGGCGCCGCCGAAAGGCGATCGCTGGGGGCCCGGGTCGCGTGTCCCCGCGCTGATCGTATCGCCGTTCGCGAAAAGAGGTTTCGTCGATCACACCATCTACGACACCGGTTCGATCCTGCGCTTCATCACGCGCCGCTTCGGCTTGCAGAAGCTGCCGGGACTGAAGTTGCGCGACGAGGCGATGATCGCTGCCGGCGGCCCACCGCCGGGCGATCTCACTGCGGCGCTGCAATTCGGCGGCAGCTAATCATCGCCAGCGAATCATCACTTTTGAGAACGACTGCCATGCGCGAGATGTATCCCGAGATCGAGCCGTACCGTACCCAGCGCATCGCGGTCGATCCGATCCACACGCTGCGCGTGGAAGAGTGCGGCAATCCCGTCGGCCTGCCGGTGATCTTCCTGCATGGCGGCCCGGGCGCAGGCCTAGCGACCTATCACCGGCGCTTCTTCGACCCGGCGCGCTACCGCATCGTGCTGTTCGACCAGCGCGGCGCCGGACAGTCCACCCCGTTTGCCGACCTCACCGACAACACCACCTGGCATCTGGTCGCCGACATCGAGACGATCCGCGAGCAGCTCGGCATCGAGCGCTGGGTGGTGTTCGGTGGCTCGTGGGGCTCCACGCTGGGGCTGGCCTACGCGCAGACGCATCCCGAACGCGTGCTCGGCCTGGTGCTGCGCGGCATCTTCCTGAGTCGCCCGGAAGAAATCCGCTGGTTCTACGAGGAAGGCGGCGCGTCACGGATTCTGCCGGAGAAATGGCAGCGCTACGCCGCCGCGATTCCGCCCGGGGAACGCGGCGAGATGATGGAAGCGTACTGGCGCCGGCTTAGCTCGGACGACGAGGCCGTGCGACTCGCCGCTGCGCAAGCGTGGGGCGCATGGGAAGGCGGCAGCATCACGCTGGAGGAAAGCCCCGACACCGAAGCCAGCTTCGCCGCACCCGAAGTGGCGCTCAGCCTGGCACGCATCGAGGCGCACTACTTTCGTCATCACTGCTGGCTCGAACCGGGGCAGCTGCTGCGCGATGTAGCGAAGATCCGCCATATCCCCGCCACCCTTGTGCATGGCCGCTACGACATCATCTGCCCGGTGAAGAGCGCAGTCGATCTCGCCACCGCGTGGCCGGAAGCCGATTTCCATGTGGTGCTGGCCGGCCATGCCGCGTCGGAGCCGGCGATCGTCGACCTGCTGGTGCAGGCTACCGACCGGCTGGCGGATCGGTACTGCTAGCCGGGATACTTCAAAACAAGACCTCGGGTCTTGTTCATCCATGGTCTCGACATGGCGAGATTAGATGGCTGGATCAGGTTGCAACAGTGCGATCAAGTCCTTGATTTCTGCAGGTCCAATTGAGCTCCAGAATCCGCTCGTCCGGGATAGGCTGCAGGGATTAGACTGCACTTTGAAATCTGCTTAGCGTTGGGCTTCATGAAACGTATTGCAGTCTTACTCGCTCTTTTGGCGGTTTCGTCGTCGGCGCTTGCTGTGTGCCTCAAT
>Ga0208589_1000727_pt1 | contig 14838 bp, 7 predicted proteins | sample NGESurshal092012_2_FD_184486 | JGI IMG/M metagenome (GOLD analysis project Ga0208589, IMG submission 184486) | Arctic peat soil microbial communities from Barrow, Alaska - NGEE Surface sample F53-2 shallow-092012 (SPAdes) | ecosystem: Environmental > Terrestrial > Soil > Wetlands > Peat ... | reverse complement strand
TCCACAGCGCGGTCGCGGAAATCAATCCGATCAGCAGAGTCGCCAGTTGCATCGGATGCCGTCGCCAATGGCTCAGCAAAACCGCGAGGATCCAGCCGGCGCCGGTCATGCGATCAGCCCGGCGCTGAGGTTGACGTGGCGGTCCAGCGTGGCGGCAAGACGCGTGCTGTGGGTTACCATCAGGAAACCACAGCCGGTTCGGGTCACCAGGTCGCGTGCCAGCGCCAGCACCTCGTCGGCGGTCGCCTCGTCGAGGTTGCCGGTGGGCTCGTCCGCCAGCACCAATAAGGGCCGCGTCGCCAGCGCGCGGCCGATCGCGACCCGTTGCTGCTGGCCGCCGGACAATTGCTCGGGATAGCGCTTTAATAGCGCAGCGAGACCGAGACGCTCGATCAGTTCGCGCTGCCAGGCCGCATCGTGACGGCCGGCGATGCGGGCCTGGAAAGCGAGGTTGTCTTCCACATTCAGGCTCGGGATCAGGTTGAATTGTTGAAACACCAGGCCGAGCCGGTCGCGCCGCAGCGCCGCGCGTCCGGCATCGGCGAGCTCGCTGAGTGATGTGCCATCGAGCCTGATCTCGCCGCTGTCGGCAGCGTCGAGGCCCGCGATCAGATGCAACAGCGTGCTCTTGCCGCTGCCGGATTCACCGGTCAGCGCGACCCGCTCGCCGGCGGCGATGTCGAGATCGACGCCGCGCAGCACCGCGACCTCATCGCCGGCGGAACGATAGGTTTTGGTCAGATTCCGGACGCTCAGCACGATCTGGCCGCTGCTCATGTCGGGCGAGGGCGCCGCCTCACATCGGCTTCTGGTATTTCAGCACGAATTCGTCGTTCGCCTGTTGCGGATGAAACACCGCGGCATCGCGCGGGTCCTTGGGGTTACGGAGGAAATCGGCGTCGGCCACGAATTTGAAGCCGGCTGCCTCGATTTCCTGGCGCAGCGCGCTTTCCTCGATCCGGTGCAGCGTCTTGCCGACGGAGGTGCCGTCGCCCGGACGCGCCGAATGGTCGGCGATGATGAGATAACCGCCGGGCTTCAGGGCGGCGAACATCTTCTTGTTCATCTCGGCGCGGTCGACCGGCATATAGGTCGTGTCGTGATAGGCGAAGAAGAAGGTGATCAAGTCGAGATTGTTCACATCGGGCGGAATCGGATCGTCGAAATCCCTGACGACATGCACGACATTCTTCATCTCGGGCTTCTGCGCGCGGATGTCGAACTTGTCCTTGATGCGCTCCATGACGACCGCCGAATCCTGCGCATAGACGATGCCGTTGGGCGCGACGCTGCGCGCCAGAAGCTCGCTGTTGTAACCGGCGCCGGCCTCCATATCGAACACCTTCATTCCGGGCCTGACCCCGGCAAAGGCCAGCAGCTTGGCTGGCTGGCGGCGCTGATCGGTCTGGCGGTCGGCATCGGTGCGGTCGGGGGCCGCTACGATCGCGGCATAGTCGGGCGCGTCCGCCGCTTTGACCGGTGCTGCGGCCCACAGCGCGAATGCCGAAAGCGCGGCGCACAGGCCGGCCACAGGGGCGCGGCGACGGATCGAATGGGTCATTTGGCTAAATCCCTTCTGATTATCGGCGCAACATAGCAAGACGGTAACCCGATATCACGGCTTCAATCGTGACACCGACGCGATCGTGATGGGGCGTGCCGCCACCGGGCACCTACGGGGTGTCCCGCTCAAATCCCGGGTTGCAAAACAGGCGACACCGCGGCTAGCATCTTTTGTGTCGGGCCCGTGGAGTTCGCCGGGTACAAGATAAATAGCAGGTGAGGAGACCAATATGACCGCGCAACCGACGCCGAAGGGCGCTTGGGGGATTACCTTTCTCCTGTTCCTGTTCATGCTGGTCAATTTCGCCGACAAGATCGTGGTCGGCCTCGCCGCCGTGCCGATCATGACCGAGTTGAAGCTGCAACCGGAGCAGTTCGGGCTGCTCGGCTCCTCGTTCTTCTTCCTGTTTTCGATCTCGGCCATTGTCGTCGGCTTCATCGTCAACCGTGTTGCGGCGCGTTGGGTATTGCTGGTGCTGGCGGCGATCTGGGCGCTGGCGCAGTTTCCGATGCTGGGTAGCATCAGCCTCACCACGTTGATCATCTGCCGCATCATCCTCGGCGCCGGTGAGGGGCCGGCCTTTTCGGTGGCGGCGCATGCGATCTACAAATGGTTTCCCGACGAAAAGCGCACGCTGCCGACCGCGATCCTGTCCCAGGGATCGGCATTCGGCGTGGTGCTGGCGGTGCCTGCGCTGAACTGGATCATCGTCCATCATACCTGGCACTACGCGTTCGGCGCGCTCGGCATCGTCGGGCTGATGTGGGTGGCGGCGTGGTTCGTGTGGGGCAAGGAAGGCCCGCTGGTCCAGACGGTGGCGATGGCCGCGGCCGAACCCCGCATTCCCTATTCCCGGCTGCTGACGTCACGGACCTTTATCGGCTGTTGCGCGGCAACGTTCGGCGCCTATTGGGCACTGTCGCTCGGCCTGACCTGGTTCACTTCGTTCATCGTCACCGGCCTCGGCTTCTCGCAGGAGCAGGCGGGGTGGATTTCGATCCTGCCGTGGGTGTTCGGCGCCGCCGTCGTGATCATCACCGGATGGGTCTCGCAATTGTTGATGGCGCGGGGCGTCTCGACCCGCGGCGCGCGCGGCGTGCTGGGCTCGGTGCCGCTGGTCGTCGGCGGATTGATCCTGTCGACGCTGCCTTACGTCGATGGGGCCGGCTTGCGGATCGCCTTGCTCGTATTCGGCTCCGGGCTTTGCGGTTCGATCTATGTGGTCTGCCCGCCGATGCTCAGCGAATTCACGCCGGTGTCGCAGCGCGGCGCGGTGATCGCGATCTATGGCGCGCTCTACACGCTGGCCGGCATCCTGGCCCCAGCGGTGATGGGTGGCGTGATCCAGCGCTCGGGCGGCATGCTGGACGGCTACATGACCGGCTTCACCATCAACGCGGTCGTGCTGGTCACGTCCGGCGTGCTCGGTCTGTTGCTGCTGTGGCCCAATACCGAGCGGGCGCGGTTGGCCGGGCAGGCGGTGCAGCCCGGGCTCGTTCCGTCGACGCGATAAGGTTTAACGCGCCGCGGACCCGGCCGACATCTGACGGGTTGCGCCGGGAGGCGGCGGCACGGCCCTGCGGTCGTTGGCTTCCGATGCGCTTGCTTGCGTCGGGAGCGGGATCAGCAAGCGGCAGAACAGGCCTTCGGGCCGCCAGTCGAACAGCGCGCTTCCGCCAAGCTGGGTTTCAACGCTGGCGATCACGCTTCGCGTGCCGAAGCCGCGTGTCGCCGGTTTCTGGACCAGTGGACCGCCAATTTCCTCCCACGCCAGCGCCAGGGTGTCATCGTCCTGGACGTCCCATCGCACCGACAGCCGGCCCGCTTCGGCGGACAGGGCGCCATATTTCGCCGAATTGGTCACGAGCTCATGGACCGCCAGCGCCAGCGTCTGCGCGGTAGCGGGCTCCAGTTGCAGTTCCGAACCGGCGACCTTGATCTGACCCGCGACCGAATAAGGTGCGAGCTCCTCGTCGACCAGCCGCTTGATCTCCGCGCCCTGCCAGCTCGACAGCGACAGGATGGTGTGGATTCGCGCCAGCGCGCTGATGCGGCCTTCCACCGCCCGCACGTAAGCGTCGATGTCCTGGGCCCGCGTCAGCCGCACGATCGATTGCGCCAGCGCCAGCGCGTTCTTGGCGCGGTGATCGACTTCGCGGGTCAACAGGCTCTGGCGTTCCTCGGCGCGCTTGCGCTCGGTGATGTCGACGGTGACGCCGCTGACGCCGACCACGCGGCCAGCCTTGTCGATGGTCGCCGCCGCGGTGCCGACGCACCAGCGCATCTCGCCGTCCGGCCGGTTGATGCGGAATTCCGTCTCATAGGATCGCGCGCCCTTGGCGAATCGCGCCAGCGCCTTGCGCGGCTTATGGGCATCGTCGGGATGCAGCATGCCCTGGACGCTCGCCGAGGTCACCTCGAAGTGCTCCGGATCGACGCCGCAGATCTGGTACTGGCCCTCGTCCCACATCCAGTCGCCGTTGACCCAGTCCCAGTCCCACGAGCCCATCTTGCCGGCGGCGATCGCCATGCTGCGGCGCTGCTCGCTTTCGACCAGCCTTGAGGTCGATTCCTCGAGCTCGGCGGTTCGCGCCTTGACCCGATGTTCGAGTTCGGCGTTGAGCCGCTCCAGTTGTCTCGTCTTGCGATAAAGCTCGGCAAACACGCGAATCTTGGCGCGCAACACTTCCGGCACGACCGGGACCGGCACGTAATCGACCGCGCCCATTTCATAGCCGCGCAGCCGGTCAATATCGCTGACCTGGATCGCGGAAATGAAGATCATCGCCGTCTTCTGGAACCGCGGATGCTCGCGGATCATGGCGGCGAGCTCGAAGCCGTCGAGCTCCGGCATGCAGACGTCGACCAGGATGACGGCGACTTCATTCTTGAGCAGATATTCCAGCGCCTCGCGTCCCGAGGCGACCGCGACCAGATTTTCGCCGAGCTCTTTCAGGATCACTTCGTAGGCGAGCAGCTTCGCCGGCTGATCGTCGACCAGTAGGATGTTTACCTGTTCGTGGTCCATCATTGGAAGTACCGGTCAGCGGTGAAGCCACATGCGGATGGCGAGAAGCAGTTGTTCGGTGTTGACGGGTTTTGCGAGATAGTCGGAAGCGCCGGCCTCCAGGCATTTCTCGCGGTCGCCCTTCATCGCCTTGGCGGTCAGCGCGATGATCGGCAGCCGGCTGAAGGACGGGTTTTGCCGGATCAAGCCCATGGTCTGGTATCCGTCCATTTGCGGCATCATGATATCCATCAGGACGATCGCGATCTCCGGGCTCGACTCCACCAGGGCGATCGCCTCGCCGCCGGTGGTGGCGGTCAGAACCTTCATGCCGCGCCGCTCCAGCACACTGCTGAGCGCGAAGATGTTGCGGGCGTCGTCGTCGACCAACAGCGCGGTCCGGCCGATCAGGTCCTCGTCGGAGCTGTTCAGCTTCTCCAGCATTCGCTGCTTCTCGATGGGCAATTCTGTGATCACACGATGTAAAAACAGCGACGTCTCGTCGAGCAGCCGTTCCGGCGATTCCACGCCCTTGACCACGATACTGCGCGCGATGGTGTGAAGTTCCGCATCCTCTTCGGCCGAGAGTTCCCGCCCCGTGAACACCACGACCGGCACGTTGCAGAGCTGTTCGTCGTCGCGGATGCGGTCGAGCACCTCGAAGCCGCTCATGTCGGGCAGCCGCAGGTCCAGCACGACACAGTCGCAGGGGTTGTTCCGCAAGGTCGCGAGCGCCTCGGCGCCGGTATCGGTGGTGATGATCTCGATATCCTTGTGATCGAGCAGCTCCCTGATGCTCATCTGTTCCGCCGCATTGTCCTCCACGATCAGCAGCCGCTTGCGGCGCGGCTTGGCGTATTCCTTGATCTGCGAGAGCGCCGCACTGACGCCCTCGGTCGTGGTCGGCTTGTTGACGAACGAGAACGCGCCGCGCGCCAGCGCGTGCTGGCGGTCTTCGTCGAGGGTGATGATCTGTACCGGAATGTGCCGGGTCAGCGGGTTGTGCTTGAGCTGGCTCAGCACGGTCCAGCCGAGCATGTCGGGCAGGAACACGTCGAGCGATACGGCGGTGGGCTGGAACTGCTTGGCGAGCTCCAGCGCCTCGGCGCCCCGGCTGGCGGACAGCACCTTGAAACCCTTGTCGCGGGCAAGGTCGATCAGCACCCGCGCATAATGCGGGTCGTCTTCGACGATCAGCAGGATGGTATCTCCGGGCTCGAGATTGAGGCGATCGTCCGGAAGCTGTTCGATCACCCGTTCCTGGGTGGCGACTTGCAGCATCGGCGTTGCGCCGTGAAGCGAAGGTTGCAGGACGCGCGGCGCGACCGTCGGTCCGGAATATTTCAGCGGCAGATACAGCGTGAACGTGCTGCCCTTGCCGGGCGTGCTGCGAAGGTGGATTTCGCCGCCGAGCAGGCTGGCCAGTTCGCGGCTGATGGCGAGACCAAGCCCGGTGCCGCCATATTTCCGGCTGGTGCCGGCGTCGGCCTGCTGGAACGCCTCGAAGATCAGCTTCTGCTTGTCCAGGGGAATTCCGATGCCGGTGTCGGACACTTCGAATGCGACCACCACGGCGGCGTGATTGAGCAACGGATGTTCCGCGCTCCAGCCGCCCAGTGCCGCCGACACGGTCATTCGCACGCCGCCCTCGGCGGTGAACTTGAACGCGTTCGACAACAGGTTCTTCAATACTTGCTGGAGCCGCTTGGAATCCGTCACCATGCTGCGGGAGAGATTGTTGTCGACGTCGATCTCGAACGACAAATGACGGTTTTCGGCTTCGTGCCGGAACGGCCGTCCTACCGTCTCGAGCAGGCTCGAGGTCAGGATTTCCTCGGCGTCGACCGTGACGGTGCCGGATTCGATCTTCGACAGATCGAGGATGTCGCTGATCAAATTGAGCAGGTCGGTGCCGGCGCCGTGGATGGTGCGGGCGAATTCGACCTGCTTGGCCGACAGATTGCCGTCGGGATTTTCCGTGAGCTGCTGGCCGAGGATCAGGATGCTGTTGAGCGGCGTACGCAGCTCGTGCGACATGTTGGCCAGGAACTCTGACTTGTATTTCGAGGTCAGCGAAAGCTCGGTCGCCTTTTCCTCCAGCGCGCGCCGCGCCTGTTCGATTTCCTGGTTCTTTCTTTCCACTTCGACGTTGCGCTCGGCAAGCTGCTGGGCCTTCTGCTCGAGCTGCTCGTTGGTCTGCTGCAGTTCCTTCTGCTGGGTCTGCAGTTCGCCGGCGAGCTGTTGCGATTGCGTCAACAGGCCTTCGGTTTGCATCGTCGCCTCGATGCTGTTGAGCACGATGCCGATAGAGTCGGTGAGCTGTTCGAGGAAAGTCATCTGCGAGGTGGTGAACGAGCCGACCGAGGACAGTTCGATCACCGCCTTGACCTGGTTCTCGAACAAGACCGGCAGCACGACGAGGTTTTTCGGGGCGACCCGCAGCAGCGCGGAACTGATCGGCACCGCGTCGGTCGGGATGTCCGACACCAGCCGCTGCCGCTTGTCGACAGCGCTTTGCCCGATCAGGCCTTCGCCGAACTGCACGATTTGCGGGTGCGGGCTGTTGCCGCCGCCGGCATAGGCCGACAACAGCTGCAGTTGCCCGTTCTCTTCATTCTCGACCCGGTAGATCACGCCCATATGGGCGTTCACCAGCGGGGTCAGCTCGGTCAGCAGCAGCCGTCCGACCGTGGTCAGATCGCGCTGGCCCTGCAGCATGTTGGTGAATTTGGCGAGGTTGGTCTTCAACCAGTCCTGTTCGGTGTTGACGTCCGTGGTCAGGCGCAGATTGCCGATCATGGTGTTGATGTTGTCTTTCAGTTCGGCGACTTCGCCGCGCGCGTCGACCTGGATTGAGCGGGTCAGGTCGCCCTTGGTCACGGCGGTTGCCACTTCGGCGATCGCGCGCACCTGCGAGGTCAGGTTCGCCGCCAAAAGGTTGACGTTGCCGGTCAGATCCTTCCAGGTGCCGGCGGCGCCGGGCACGTTGGCTTGGCCGCCGAGCCGGCCTTCGACGCCGACCTCGCGCGCCACGCTGGTGACCTGATCGGCGAAGGTCGCAAGCGTCTCGGTCATGTTGTTGATGGTGTCGGCAAGCGCTGCGACCTCGCCCTTCGATTTCACCGTCAGGTTCTGCTTCAGCTCGCCGTTGGCGACCGCGGTCACCACCTTGACGATGCCGCGGACCTGTTCGGTCAAATTGGCGGCCATGAAGTTCACGGTGTCGGTGAGATCCTTCCAGGTGCCGGCCACGCCGGGCACTTGGGCCTGGCCACCGAGCTTGCCCTCGGTGCCGACTTCACGGGCGACGCGCGTCACTTCGCCCGCGAACGCGTTGAGCTGATCGACCATCGTGTTGATGGTGTTCTTGAGTTCGAGGATTTCGCCCTTCACGTCGACGGTGATCTTGCGCGACAAGTCGCCGCGCGCCACGGCCGTCGTGACCTCGGCGATGTTGCGGACTTGCGTGGTCAGGTTCGCCGCCAGCAAATTGACGTTGTCGGTGAGGTCCTTCCAGGTACCGCCAACGCCGGGCACCACGGCCTGGCCGCCGAGCCGGCCCTCGGTGCCGACTTCGCGCGCCACGCGGGTGACTTCCGCCGCGAACGAGCGCAACTGCTCGACCATCGTGTTCAAGGTGTCCTTGAGCAGCAGGATCTCGCCGCGGACGTCGACCGTGATCTTCTTGGACAGGTCGCCGCCCGCGATCGCGGTGGCGACCTCGGCGATGTTGCGGACCTGTGCCGTGAGATTCGAGGCCATGAAGTTGACGTTGTCGGTGAGGTCCTTCCAGGTGCCGGCGACCTCAGGCACTTCGGCCTGGCCGCCGAGCTTGCCCTCGGTGCCGACCTCGCGCGCGACGCGGGTGACTTCCGAGGCGAACGCGTTCAACTGGTCGACCATCGTGTTGACGGTGTTCTTCAGCTCGAGGATTTCGCCCTTGACGTCGACCGTGATCTTCTTCGACAAATCGCCCTTCGCCACCGCGGTGGTGACTTCGGCGATGTTGCGGACCTGGCCGGTCAAATTGCCGGCCATCGAGTTGACGTTGTCGGTCAGATCCTTCCAGGTGCCGGCGACGCCGGGCACGTTGGCCTGGCCGCCGAGCCGGCCTTCGGTGCCGACCTCGCGCGCCACGCGCGTCACCTCGCCGGCGAACCGGTTGAGCTGGTCGACCATGGTGTTCAGCGTTTCCTTGAGCTGAAGGATTTCGCCGCGCACGTCGACCGTGATCTTGCGCGACAGGTCGCCGCCGGCGATCGCGGTCGCCACTTCGGCGATGTTGCGGACCTGCGCCGTCAAATTGCCGGCCATCGAATTGACCGAGTCCGTCAGATCCTTCCAGGTGCCGGCAACGCCGGGGACGATGGCCTGGCCACCGAGCTTGCCGTCGGTGCCAACCTCGCGCGCGACGCGCGTGACTTCGCCGGCAAAGGCGTTGAGCTGGTCGACCATGGTGTTGAGCGTTTCCTTCAATTGCAGGATTTCGCCCGACACGTTCACCGTGATCTTCTTCGACAGGTCGCCCTTGGCGACCGCGGTCGCGACTTCGGCGATATTGCGGACCTGGCCGGTCAGGTTGCCGGCCATCGAGTTGACGTTGTCGGTGAGGTCCTTCCAGGTGCCGGCGACGCCGCGCACGTTGGCCTGGCCGCCGAGCTTGCCTTCGGTGCCGACCTCGCGCGCGACGCGCGTGACTTCGCCGGCAAAGGCGTTGAGCTGATCGACCATGGTGTTGATGGTGTCTTTCAGCTCCAGGATTTCGCCGCGCACGTCTACCGTGATCTTCTTCGACAGATCGCCATTGGCGACCGCGGTGGTCACTTCGGCGATGTTGCGGACCTGCGCGGTCAAATTGCCGGCCATCGAATTGACCGAGTCCGTCAAGTCTTTCCAGGTGCCGGCAACGCCCGTCACCTGGGCCTGGCCGCCGAGCTTGCCGTCGGTGCCGACTTCGCGCGCGACGCGTGTGACTTCGCCGGCGAACGCATTGAGCTGGTCGACCATGGTGTTGAGCGTTTCCTTCAACTGAAGGATTTCGCCCGACACGTTCACGGTGATCTTCTTGGAGAGGTCGCCGCCGGCGATCGCGGTGGCGACGTCGGCGATGTTGCGGACCTGCGCGGTCAGGTTCGAGGCCATGAAGTTGACGTTGTCGGTGAGATCCTTCCAGGTGCCGGCGACACCGGGCACCTGGGCCTGGCCGCCGAGCTTGCCTTCGGTGCCGACCTCGCGCGCCACGCGGGTCACTTCCGACGCGAACGAGTTCAACTGGTCCACCATCGTGTTGATGGTGTCTTTCAATTCGAGGATTTCGCCGCGGACGTCGACCGTGATCTTGCGCGACAGGTCGCCGCGTGCGACCGCCGTGGTGACGTTGGCGATGTTGCGAACCTGCGCGGTGAGGTTGCCGCACATCGCGTTGACGGAGTCGGTGAGGTCCTTCCAGGTACCGGCGACGCCGGGCACGATGGCCTGGCCGCCGAGCTTGCCGTCGGTGCCGACCTCGCGCGCCACCCGCGTCACTTCGGAGGCGAACGAGCGAAGCTGGTCCACCATGGTGTTGATGGCTTCCTTCAGCTGCAGGATCTCGCCGCGGACGTCGACCGTGATCTTCTTCGACAAGTCGCCATTGGCGACCGCGATGGTCACTTCGGCGATGTTGCGGACCTGGCCGGTCAGATTGTTGGCCATCGAATTGACGCTCTCGGTCAGGTCCTTCCAGACGCCGGTCACCTCCGGCACCTGGGCCTGGCCGCCGAGCTTGCCCTCGGTGCCGACCTCGCGCGCCACGCGCGTCACCTCGGAGGTGAACACGCTGAGCTGCTTGATCATGGTGTTGACGATGTTGGCCGATTGCAGAAATTCGCCGCCCAGCGGGCGGCCGTCGACATCCAGTTGCACGGTCTGCAGCAGGTCGCCCTGGGCGACCGCGGCGACCGCGCGGGTCACTTCGCGGGTCGGCCACAACAGATCGTCGATCAGCGTGTTGACTGAACCTTCCATGTCGGCCCACGAGCCGCTGGCCAGATCGAATTTGACGCGCTGCCGGGTCTTGCCCTCGCGGCCGACGACCTGGCCGACCCGCTCGAGCTGTTGCGCCATGCGCTGGTTGGCGGCGACGATCTCATTGAACGTGTCGGCGATCTTGCCTTCGATGCCGAGGTGATCGCCGGTCATGCGGACCGAGAAATCGCCGCTTCGCATCGCTTGCAGCGCGTGCAGCAGGTCTTGCTGGGGATCGGATTTTCCGTTCAAGGCCGGTTTGCGTTTGGCGGCACGCCGTGCAGTCGAAGAGCCGCTGGTAACCACGTCGCTCATGAATTTCCTCCGGGGGATGCGCGGACGAATCTCGATACGCACGGCAATAGGCGCCATCAAAGGCACCGCCAAAACACCAAAGCAAGCAGGAAGATTCGCCGGGTTCCCGAACCGGGTTCCATCGAAAAATCAGCCCAAACGGCTTAATTTGCAGGGCTCGGAATTGTTCCAGGCTTTTCAAAAAAGTTTTGGCCGGTTCCCGGCATGACCCTGAGGCATGTTTGCCTACCCTCTCATGCGCGCGGGCAGCCCCTCCAGCAACTCAAATAAAAATGTCCGCTTCGGCGAAGAAGCGGACATTTAACCGTGTCGGCAGGCTTAACGATCGGGCCACGCCCAACCGCGGGCTGGCTTTATTGCAAGCTCGCTTTATTGTAGGGAGCCTTGGACGCCGCGCACCAGCCGGCCCGGATGCGATCCGGTCGAGGTGCCGCCGCGCTGCGTCACCACGCCGGAGACGATGGTGGCGTCGTAGCCGTCGACCTGCTGCAGCAGCCGGCGTCCGCCGACCGGAAGGTCGTAATGAACCTTCGGCGGATGCAGATGCAGCTTGTCGTAATCGATGACATTGATGTCGGCCTTGAAGCCCGGCGCGATCACGCCGCGGTCGTACAACCCGACCGACAGCGCGGTTTTCCGAGACTGCACTGCCACCACGAACGGGATCGACAATTTTTCGCCGCGCGAGCGGTCGCGGGTCCAGTGCGTCAGCAGATAGGTCGGGAAGCTGGCATCGCAGATGATGCCGCAATGCGCGCCGCCGTCGCTCAAGCCCGGCACCGAGCAGGGATCGCTCAGCATCGCGCGCGTCGCGTCGAGATTGCCGTCGGCGTAATTGAGGAACGGCACATAGAGCATGCCGCGGCCGTCGTCGGTCAGCATGGCGTCATAGGCCAGCGCTTCCGGCTGCCGGCCCTGGCGCTGGGCCTGCGCGCCCAACGCGTTTTCCGGCGGCTGTTCATAGTCGGGCGGATTGCCGAGCAGATACATCTTGTCGTAGTTCGGCCGGAAGAACAGCGGATCGTCGGTAGCTGTAGCGTACTCGCTCAGGATCGCGGCGCGGACCTCGGGCTGATGCAGCCGCGCCAGCCGCTCTTTCAGCGGCAGGTGGGCGATGGCCTTGTAGCTCGGATGGGTCTGGAACGGGTTGCGCGATAATTCCAGCCCGAGCATCAGCCCCACGGGGCGGGCGGCGATCTGCGCCGTGATCGACAGGCCTTTTGCACTGGCTTCGTTGATGATGTCGAGCGTCTTGCGCCAGCGTTGCGGCGCCTTGTCGTGCTGGGTGATCGAGAACGACACCGGAATTTTGGTGTTCTCGGCGATCCGCAGCATCATCGGCAGGTCTTCATTGATGGTGGACAGGTCCAGCACGAACTGAAACACGCTGCGGCCGGTGCCGTGCATCGCGCTGGCGATCGCAGTCAGTTCATCCTCGCCGGCCTTCAGGGTCGGGGTGTAATCGCCGGTCGAGGTGCGGTGGTTCAGGGTGCGCGAGGTCGAGAAGCCGAGCGCGCCGGCGCGGACGGCGTCGCGGGCCAGCGCCGCCATCGCGTTGTTGTCCTCGGCTGTCGAGGGATCGCGCCGCGCGCCGCGCTCGCCCATCACGAAGACGCGGAGCGCCGCGTGCGGCAGTTGCGCACCGATGTCGATGTCGAAATGCCGCTTCGACAGCCACTCCATGTAATCGGGAAAGCTTTCCCAGGACCACGGGATGCCGGCGCTGAGCACCGGCTCCGGAATATCCTCGACGCCTTCCATCAGCTCGATCAGGCGCTTGTGGTCGCTCGGCCGGCACGGCGCGAAGCCGACGCCGCAATTGCCCATGATCGCGGTGGTGACGCCGTTCTGCGAGGAGGGCGTGATGTCCTGGCTCCAGGTGACCTGGCCGTCATAATGGGTGTGGACGTCGACAAAGCCCGGCGCGACCAGTTTGCCCTTGGCGTCGATCTCTTCCTTGCCTTTGCCTGCGACCTTGCCGACCTCGGTGATGCGGCCGTTAGTGACCGCGACATCGGCCTCGAACAGGTCGCCGCCGCGGCCGTCGGCGATATTGCCGCCGCGGATCACGAGGTCTGGTTGGCTTGCCATGAGGTTTCCCCGGGTTTGAGGTTTGTTGCCGCATCATGGGTCATGCCCCTGACCTGTCAACCGTCCGGGATGAGGCTCAGGGATGCATCAGAGCGTTTTCGAGCGAAGCATGCCGTCGGGCTTAGAACCGAAGCTCGAGGCTCGCACTGGAGCCCGATGGGTTGGTCTGGGCGCTCGGCTGCGGGCTTGCTTGCGGGCGGTCGGTGACGAGCGCGAGCAGCACGGTCAGCACCATGAACACGACCGAGGTGCCGAACACCCAATGCGGCATGTTCTGGTCCATGATCCAGCCGAACAACAGGGGGCTGATGATGCCGCCGATGTTGAAGCCGGTGGAGACGATGCCAAAGGCGCGGCCGGCCGCGCCCGCCGGCGCCGCGTTACGCACCAGCATGTCCCGCGACGGCGCGATCACACCGCCGAGGAAGCCCGCGAGCCCCATGGCGAGCGTCAGCAAAAACGTCGGCAGGCCGACCAGGGCGATGATCAGCACCAGCACCGCGTTGATGCCGAAACAGGCCGCGGCGACCTGCCCATGACGCTGGGTGCGGTCGGCGAGGAAGCCGCCCGCCAGCACGCCGGCGGCGCTGGCGCCGAGGAATGCCGTCAGTGCGATGTTGGCGGCGGAGAACGAAGTGCCGTAGCCGCTCATCAGCGCGACCACGCCGAAATTGCTGATGCCGGCATTGGACAGGCTCAGCAGCATGAAAAAGATCGTCAGCACGATCAGCGTCGGCGTGATGATGCTCTGCTTCGGCACCCGCGCACCATTGGCGTCGCGTCCGGCCGCATGCGCATCGGGGACGTCGAGCACCATCAGTAACAGCGCCACCGCCGGGCCGACGGCGCCGCATACGATCAGCGCGCCGTTGCCACCGATGGTTGCCACCAGCGCCGCGACCGTGGCCGGCGCGACCGCGCCGCCGACAAAGCCGGCAAAGGTGTGGATCGAAAAGGCGCGGCCCATCCGCGATTCGTCCATATGGGCGGAGAGGATGGCGTAATCGGCCGGATGATAGACGCTGTTGGCCAGCCCCAGCAGCACGGCGCTCGCGATCAGCCAGGGATAGCTCAGATGCAGGCCGAGCATGATCAGCGCCAGTCCGCCGAGCGTGAGGCCGATCAGCAGGATTTTTCGCGCGCCGATGTGGTCGGCGAGATAGCCGATCGGCGCCTGGGTCACGCCGGAGACCACGGCGAAGGTGGTCAGCGCCAGACCGAGCTCGATATAGCCGACGCCGAGCTGTGCTTTGAGGAACGGGAACAGCATCGGCAGCACGAACAAATGGAAATGGCTGACCCAATGCGCCGTCGAGATCAGGGTCAACGTGCGCACCGGCGAACCGGCTTTCGAGCCGGCTTTCGCCTGTTGCGGTGCAGCCAGAACGTCGACCATAGCGGCTTGATACCCTGTTGAAGTGCGGCCCGGCAGGGCTTGCGAGAAACTATCGCCGGGAGCGGTTATTTGTCCATGAATGCGGTTGCATGGGGTCCCTGCAAGCGGTGCTTCGGGACAAGGTCGCTCCTTTTTCCCTTCTCCCACAAGGGGAGAAGGGAAGGAACGAATCCGGCTGATTCCGTCGCGCAGTTGTTGAAAAATCCCGGGACTAACGCTCTCGATGCGGCAATGATGCCGTTCATGGCCACGATAGCGCATGCCTCAAAACCGTTGCGGGTGCTGCTGTCCGAGGGGAACAGCACCTCGGCGCGCGAGGTGATCACCATCCTCGGCCTGTCCGGCCATCGGATCGATGTCTGTGACCCCAGTCCGTATTGCCTGGCGCGCTTCTCGCGATTCGTCCGGAAATTTTATCGCTGCCCGCCGTTGCGCGACGACCCGACGGGCTATCTCCAA